>Ga0209624_10002762_pt1 | contig 12804 bp, 8 predicted proteins | sample JacPinW_OM2H0_O1_FD_188565 | JGI IMG/M metagenome (GOLD analysis project Ga0209624, IMG submission 188565) | Forest soil microbial communities from Algoma, Ontario, Canada - Jack Pine, Ontario site 1_JW_OM2H0_O1 (SPAdes) (version 2) | ecosystem: Environmental > Terrestrial > Soil > Boreal... | reverse complement strand
CGCCTGGGCGCGGGCGGGGTGCTCGCGAGCGGCCGCCAGTGGAGCTCCTGGATTCACATCGACGACCAGATCGGCATCTACTTGCGCGCGATCGACGGGCTGGACGGCGTCCTCAACGCGGTCGCGCCCAACCCGGTCACCAACCGCGAGCTCACCCGCGCGCTGGGCCGCGCGCTGCACCGCCCCACGGTGTTCCCGGTGCCCGCGATCGCGGCAAAGGCGATCCTCGGCGAGGGCGCGTTCATCCTCACCGAAGGCCAGCGCGTGCTGCCCGAACGGACGCTGGCCGAAGGCTACGTGTTCCGCCACCCGGACCTGGACGAGGCGCTGCGGTCACTCCTAGCGTAGCCCTCTCCATGGCGACGACGTTTTCACCCGTGGCCGGCGGGGCGCTCCCGTCGACGATGTCCGATCTGCCGCTCTCGATCCGGGCGATCTTCGAGCACGCGATCAAGTCGCATCCGCGCAAGCAGATCATCTCGCGCGACGGCGCGCAGCTGCTGCGGTTCACGTACGCCGAGTTCGGCAAGCGCGTCGCGAAGCTCGCCAACGCGCTGCGCACGCTCGGCGTGCAGCCGGGCGACCGCGTCGCGTCGTTCGCGTGGAACGGGCACCGCCATCTCGAGCTCTACTACGCCGTGCCGATGATCGGCGCCGTGCTGCACACGGTCAACATCCGGCTGTTTCCCGATCAAGCCGCGTTCGTGCTCGACCACGCCGGCGACAAGATCGTGTTCTACGACGCGTCGCTGACCAAGCAGATCAGCGACGCCGCGGCGCTGGCGCCGGACTCGGGCCGCACGTTCGTGCAGATGGGCGTGTGCGACAAGCCGATGCCGGGCGCGCTCGACTACGAGACGCTGGTGGGTCCGGAACCGGACGCTTACGATTGGCCCGACGTCGACGAGCGCGCCGCCGCGCTGCTGTGCTACACCTCCGCGACGACGGGCGATCCGAAGGGCGTGCTGTTCTCGCACCGCTCGACGTTCATCCACGCGCTCGCCTCCGGCCTGGCCGACGCGCTGGGCATCACCGAGCGCGACCGCGTGCTCCCGATCGTGCCGATGTTCCACGTCAACGCGTGGGGCACGCCGTTCCTGGCACTGATGGTCGGCGCCGACTTCATCATGCCGATGGAACGGCTCGATCCCGCCGGCGTCATCGAGATGTGCGAGCAGGAGCGCGTCACGCTGTCGGCCGGCGTGCCGACGGTGTGGATGGCGGTGCGCGACATGCTGCACGCGCAGAAGAAGAAATTACCTGCGCTCGAGCGCGTCGTGATCGGCGGCTCCGCGATGCCGACCTCGCTGATGGACGATTTGAACGCGCTGGGCATCGACGCGATCCACGCCTGGGGCATGACGGAGATGTCGCCGATCGGCACGGTGAGCCGCGACATCAGCGAGCTCGCCCACGAGCCCGGGATGCAGAAGCGCGAACGCTACAAGCAGGGCCGCTTCTCGCCGATCGTGCAATGGCGAGTCGTCGACGAGCACGGCGCCGACGTCCCCGCCGACGGCGTGTCGCGCGGCGAGCTGCTCGTGCGCGGCTACGCGGTCGCGAAGTCGTACTTCAACAACGAGCTCGCGAACCGCTCGGCGTTCGAGCCCGACGGGTTCTTCCACACCGGCGACGTCGTGACGGTCGACGAGTTCGGCTACCTGGAGATCGTCGACCGCGTCAAGGACTTCATCAAGTCCGGCGGCGAGTGGATCTCGTCGGTTGAAGTCGAGAACATCCTGATGGGGCATCCCGCCGTGAAAGAAGCGTGCGTGTTCGGCATCCCGCACCCCAAGTGGCAGGAGCGCCCGGTTGCGGCGGTCGTGCTGCGCGAAGGCCACGACGCGGACGAAGCGCTGATCCGCAACTGGCTCGGCGACAAGCTCGCGAAGTGGCAGACGCCGGACCGCGTCGTGTTCTTGGACGCGATCCCGCGCACGGGTGTCGGCAAGTTCCTCAAGCGCGACCTGCGCGAGCGCTACAAGAACATGTTCGCGGACGACTGACCGCACGAACTCTACGTCGAGCCGGCGCCGGGCTGCAAACCGTAGTAGATCGCGAAGAACGGGTACGTGCCGTTCGTCTTCGGCTTGAACGGCGTCAGGAACACGGACCATGCGCGCCCGACGTGTGTCGCCGCGCCGAATACCGGGCACGGTTTTCCGAGGAACTGCCAGTCCGGAAACAGGTCGAAGAGCGGCTTGCCGGGCGCGGCGTACGTGCAGGGTGTCGGCAACGCGATCTGCGCACCCAGACCCGACCGGTCGTCGAAGTGGTACAGCTGCGTGATCTGCGTTCTCGTCTCGCAGATTGGACGCGACACGCACGTGTAGGTGTCGTTGCCGAACGCCGCGTATGCGGCGCCGACGATCGTGCCCGGCGGCAGCGCCTTCACCAGGTTCGGAACGTTCAAGCGCGCGCGGTATGCGGGATCGGTCGCATAGTCGGGGATCGTGCTGCGATGGGAGGCCGAGCTCATCGGCATCCTCTGGGCGCCGGCCAGCGCCTCGAGCGCTTTCTTCAGCGCGGGCGGCGGAACGCGCTTGGCCGGAGTCATCACGTTCCCAGCACCGAGCGAGTAGATCGAAAAGCGCCACTGCATCGAGTTGGTCGGCACGAAGACGTGACCGTCCGCGACGGTCGGACCCGCAAAATGCGGAACGGCGCCGATCGCGTCGTGCCAAAGCTCCGTCAAGTCGCTCGCGCGAAACGCGTAGATGCTGTCCTGTTGCGCGATGCTGGGTGCCCGCAAGATCGCCCACACGATGCCGCTGTTCTCGTCGGCGCCGTTCGCCGAAACCGCGAGCATGCCGCCCGGCATCGCGTTGATGCACAGCACCGCCTTCACACACGGTGCGGCGAGAATCGTCGTCTCTTGCTTCACCCAAGGATGCCAGATCGGATCGGCAACCTTGAACGTGCCGCGCGAGGGATCGAACTCGTATTTCTTGAGGAAGTCCTTCTCGGCCCATTCGTAGACGTACGCCTTGCGATCGGACAGGCGCCACAGCGTCGGCGAGCCGTGCAGGTGCGGGCCGTAGTTCCACGTGCGATAGCGCAAGTCGCCGATCGGGTCGAGCGCGCGATAGTTGGTGCCCGCAACGAGCCATTGCACGGGCGCTCGGACGGCCGTTCCCGCCGCGGCCGGCGGCGGCAGCGAAGAGTCCAGCACGTAGAAGATGCCCGTTTTACCGCCGAGGACGATTCGCTTGGGACCGCCGTCGCCGTCGACGATCAGCGGGCCGGCCGAGCCGAGGTCGACGTCGTGTTTCTCGTCGGATTGCACCTCGTTCGCCGGCGCCCAGGAACCATCGACGCCGAAGTCGGCCGGCGCCGCACCGCCGCCGGGCTTGCTATGCAGCCGCACGACGCTGTCGCCGTACGAGTCTTCGCGAGGATCGTAATGCGCGTTGCCGACGAGCACGTACACGTTGCCGGCACGGTCGGCCGCGGGACCGGCGCCGCCTTGCCAGATGCCGCCGCCTTCGCCCGTGCATGCCATCGCGCTCAGGTCGAGCCCGGGGCTGCCCCAATTCGTCGCCGGCGCCCACGGCTTGAGACGGCCGGGCGGCGTGTCCGCGACGCCGGAGGCCACAGCTCGCCCGCGAGTCGCCGCCGCTGTCGGCGCAAGCCCGGACGGCCAGTAGCACGCGCCCGCGTCAGCCGTTTTCGGAACGTATGCCGGGTTGCCGGGCGAGGTCCACTCCCAGGCGTGCGGCGCGGTGTTGAAGGCGCCCGCGTAGGTCAAGTCGGCGGCGTTGTACCGCAGCATCCAGCCGTAGTACTGGGACGTGTTCTCGTTCTGCCGCGCGCTGAACGACACGTAGAGATAGCCGTGGTCGAGCAGCAGCGATGCGACGTCGTTCTCCTGCTGCGGGTCGAAGCTGAGCTTGTGGCGGTCGTCGCGCCCACGCAGCTCGGCCCGCGAACCGACCGGCTGACCCGTCGCGAGATCGAGCTTCACCAGATAAAAGTGAACCGTCAGGTTCTTGCGCAGCGCGAGCTCGCTCGCGACGTTTCCCGAAGACGTCCCCGAACCGAGCTGCGGGAACGGCACGGGGTTCGTCGCCGTGCTGTAGAGCACGTCGATCGTGCCGGCCCCGTTCGCGAAGTCGAGCACGGGCGTCGCGCCGATGCCGCGCGCGAACGCGGGCGCAGGATCCGTCAGCGCAGCGCGCCACAACAAGCCGTCCTGCAGACCGCTCGACGCGACGTCCGCGTCGTAGGCGTAGACCGAGTTCGCGCTCGTCGTGACGTACGCGACGTTGTGCGGCGCACCGTTGATGAGCACGCCGTGCGCGTAGAGGATCTGCGTGTTGATGAAGCCGTCGACGGCCCGGTCGACGCGCCGCATCCGGTTCGGCCCCACCGTGCGCGGCGTGAGCACCGTCTCGCGCAGGTTCGCGCCGGTCCGCATGTTGTCGTTGTGCTGCGTGGGGACGGTGACGCCGCCGTTCGGCTGCGCGAGCGATACCGAACCGGCCACCATCGCCGCACCGACAACCGACGCGGCAGCAACGCATGAGACCAGATGCTTCAACGTATCTTCCCTCTATATCACGAGGCTGATCGGGCCTCGGTTTAGACGGAAGGTTGCTCGCCCTCCTGCACGAGTCCGAGGCTCGACGTAAGCCCCGGCGCGCGCGTCAGTTCAGGTTGACTTCGAACAGGCCTGCGGCGCCCATGCCGCCCCCGATGCACATCGTGATCACGACGTACTTCTCGTTGCGGCGCTTGCCTTCGATCAGCGCGTGCATCACCATGCGCGCGCCGCTCACGCCGTACGGGTGGCCGATCGAGATCGCGCCGCCGTCGACGTTGAACTTGTCGTTGGAGATGCCGAGCGTGTCGCGGCAGTAGACCGTCTGCACGGCGAACGCCTCGTTGAGCTCCCACAGGCCGATGTCGTCGACCGTGAGGCCGTGCCGCTTCAGCAAATCCGGTACCGCGAACACCGGACCGATGCCCATCTCGCCCGGATCGCAGCCGCGCACGACCATGCCGCGGTAGAAGCCGAGCGGGTTGATGCCGCGGCTGCGCGCTTCGTCGGCGTCCATGATCACGACCGACGCCGCGCCGTCGCTGAGCTGTGACGAGTTGCCCGCGGTGATCGACGAGTCTTTGGACAGCACGCCCTTGAGCGAGCTGAGGCCTTCGAGCGTCGTGTCCGGACGGTTCCCTTCGTCCTTCGTGAGCGTGACCTGCTCTTCGCGATACGCCTTGGTCGCTTTGTCCTGCTCGTACTTCCATGTCGGCAGCGGCACGATCTCCGCGTCGAACCGGCCGGCGGCCTGCGCCGCGGCGACGCGCTGCTGCGACTGCAGCGAGTACTCGTCCTGCACTTCGCGCGAGACGTTGTACTTCTTCGCGACGAAGTCGGCCGTCTGCAGCATCGGCATGTAGAGGTTGGGCTCGTGGCGCAGCGCCCATTCCTCGGTGAACTCGTGCATGTTCATGTCGTTCTGCACGAGCGAGATGGACTCGACGCCGGCCGCGACCATCACCTTCGCGCCGTCCACGATCACGCGGTGCGAGGCGGTCGAGATCGCTTGCAGCCCCGATGCGCAGTAGCGGTTGATCGTCGTGCCCGCAACGCTGCGCGGGAGTCCGGCGCGCAATGCTGCGACGCGCCCGATGTTGTGCCCGGTCGCGCCTTCCGGCAGGCCGGTGCCGACCACGACGTCCTCGACTTCGGCGGGATCGACGCCCGCGCGCCGGATCGCGTGCGAGATGACGTGGCCCGCCATCGTCGCGCCGTGCGTCTGGTTGAATGCGCCGCGAAACGCTTTGCCGATCGGCGTGCGCGCGGCCGAGACGATCGCCGCCTCAGGCATGGGTCAACTCCTTGGTATCGGTGGTTTTCGCAGTCTCGCCCGTGGGCGAGCTGTCACCCTGAGCTTGTCGAAGGGCGGCCTCGTTCTGTGCGTACCACATCGGGCCGCCGTGGTGCGGCGGGAAGCCGTAGCCGTAGATCCAGACGATGTCGACGTCGCCGGGCCGCAGCGCGACGCCGGTGCGCACGAGCTCCGCGCCGCTGTCCGCGAGCGCGCGCGTGCAGCGCGCGATGATCTCCTCGTCGCTCACGTCCGGGTTCTGCGGAATCCCCGCTTCCTTCGCGAGCTGCGCGATGAGCTGCTCGACCTCGGGATCCGGGATCGCCTGGCGGCCTTTGCCGACGGCCTTGTCGTACTTGAAGAAACCGGCACCGGACTTCTGGCCTAGACGCCCCTGCTCGACGAGCTTCGCGATGATCGGAATGCGCCCGAGCGGCGTGCCCTGCTCGGACTGCGAGATGAAGTTGTAGACGTCCAGGCCCGACAGGTCGGCGACCGCGAACGGCCCCATCGCGAAGCCGAACTTTTCCTTGATGACCTGGTCGATGCGCGCCGGGCTCACGCCCTCTTCCGCCAGCTGCACCGCTTGTGCTTCGTATTCGAACAGCATGCGGTTGCCGATGAAGCCGAACGCGTTGCCCGACACGACCGCCACTTTGCGGAGCTGCTTGCCGAGGGCGATGCCGGTGGTGAGCGTCTGCGGCGAGGTTTCCTTGCCGCGCACGATCTCGAGCAGCTTCATGATGTTGGCCGGCGCGAAGAAGTGCAGGCCCAGCACCTTGTCGGGTCGCTTCGTCGCGGCCGCGATCTCGTCGATGTCGAGCGTCGAGGTGTTCGAAGCGAGGATGCACTCGGGCTTGGTCGCCGCGTCGAGCTTGCCGAACACGTCTTTCTTCACCGGCATCGACTCGAACACGGCCTCGACGACGATGTCGACGTCGCTCAGCTCGGCGTAATCCGTCTCGAACGAGATCGAGTTGGCGCGCTTCCACGCGTCCTCTTGCGTGAGGCGGCCCTTGTCGACGTTGTACTTGAACGTCCCGAAGATCATCTCGCGGGACTTGTCGACGGCTTCGTCCTTGGTCTCGACGATCGTGACCGGGATGCCGGCCTCGGCGAACACGATCGCGATGCCGGTGCCCATCGTGCCGGCGCCGATGACGGCGGCCTTCTTGATGGGGAGCGGCTCGCTCTTGGGCAAGCCGGGGACTTTCGAGAGCTCGCGCTCGGCGAAGAACACGTGCCGCAGCGCCGCCGACGGCGGCGACTGCACGAGCTCCATGAACAGGCGCAGCTCGCGCGCCCAGCCGCGCTCGAACGGCAGCTCGATCGCGGCCTGCACCGCGTCGATCAGCTTGTGCGCCGCGTAGCCGCCGTTCTCTTCGGGCGGCACCATCATGTGCGCTTGCGCGACCACGAACGGCGTCGCGAACAAGCCGAGGTTGGCGACGCCGAGCTCCGCCTTCTTCTGCGAGAGGCGGCGCTTGGGCTTACCGGCGTAGTTCTTCGCGGTGTCGACGACGTCGCCGTCGCTCACGGCGTCGAGCAGGCCCTTCGTGAGCGCGTCGGGCGCCTTCACCATGTCGCCTTTGAGCATCATCTGCAGTGCGTCGTTCGCGCCGACCAGGCGCGGCAGGCGCTGCGTCCCGCCCGCGCCCGGCAGCAGGCCGAGCTTGATCTCCGGCAGGCCGACGCGCGACTTCGACGTCGCGACGCGGTAGTCGCACACGAGCGCGAGCTCGAACCCGCCGCCCAGCGCGCTTCCGTCGATCGCCGCGACGAACGTCTTGTCGCTCTTCTCGACCGCTTCGATCACATTGCGGATGGTCTTGGTGTCGGCGGCCGGCGGCGTCGAGAAGTCGTTGACGTCGGCACCGCCGCTGAAGAAGCCGTTCGCGCCCGTGAAGATCACGGTCGTGACAGCCGGATCGGCGGCCGCGGCCTCGACCAGCGGGACGAGCTCGCCGCACATGGCGTACCCGAGCGCGTTGACCGGAGGACTGTCGAGCGTGAAGAGCCGGACCCCGTCGCCGAGGTCGGACGTCTTCACGCGCTGTGGCGTGGTGATGTTGCTCATGTTCTCTCTGCGATCGTGCGGGTTTTAGGCGGTCGCGAGCGCGCGGCGCTCGACTTCGAAGATCTCGTCGGTTCCGGCCATCACGTCGCCCGAGCCCTCGGTGATCTGCTTCTGCAGATACGCCGCCTGCGAGAGGACGTTGTGCGCGTAGAACGTCGCGGTCTGGATTTTCGCCGTGTAGAACGGGTCGCTGTCGCCGCCGGCCAGCTTCTCCGCCGCGATCTTGGCGCCGCGGAACAGCTGCCAGCCGCCCGCGACGATCCCGAAGAAGTTCAGGAACGGCACGGAGTTGGCGAACGCCTTGTGCAGGTCGCCCATGGCGGTCATGCCGATGAACTGCGCCGTCTCGCCGAGCGCTTTGGTCGCGTCCGCGAGCGGCTGCGCGAGCGCTTTCACGTCGGCGTTGTCCGAGGCTTCGAGCTCCTTGGCGAACTTGCCGATCTGCTTCAGAACCTTGGTCGCGCTCGCGCCCATGTCGCGCACGAGCTTGCGGCCGACCAGATCCAGCGCCTGGATGCCGGTGGTGCCTTCGTAGATCGTCGTGATCCGCACGTCGCGGTACTGCTGCGCGATGCCGGTCTCTTCGATGTAGCCCATGCCGCCGAACACCTGCAGCGCCGTCGAGGCGACGGTCTGCGCGTTCTCGGTGAGCCAGCCCTTGACGACCGGGATCATCAGCTCGACGAACGCCTTGTGCTCCTTGCGCACGGCCTCGTCCTCGGACTTGTGCGCGTAGTCGAGCGACGCGGCGGTGACGTAGGCCAGCGCGCGCATCGCCTCGATGTTCGCCTTGCAGGTGAAGAGCATGCGGCGCACGTCGGGGTGCTTGATGATCGCGACCGGCTTGGGATCGCGCGACGCGGCGTCGCGGAACTGGATGCGCTCCTTGGCGTACTGCACCGCGTGCTGGTACGCGCGGTCGGCGATGGCCAGTCCCTGCACGCCCACGGAGAACCGCGCGGCGTTCATCATGACGAACATGTACTCTAGGCCACGGTTCGCCTCGCCGACCAGATAGCCGATCGCGCCTTCACCGTTCTCGCCGTAGTTGAGCGTGCAGGTGGGGTTCGCGTTGATCCCCATCTTGTGCTCGATGCCCGCGCACTTGACGTCGTTGCGCTCGCCGAGCGAGCCGTCCGCGTTCACCAGCACCTTGGGCACGATGAACATCGAGATGCCCTTCGTGCCTTCGGGCGCGCCGGGGAGCCGCGCGAGCACCAAGTGGATGATGTTCGGCGCCATGTCGTGCTCGCCGAACGTGATGAAGATCTTCTGCCCCTTGACGCGATAGTGGTCGCCGTCGGGCGCCGCGCTCGTGCGCACCTGCGCAAGATCCGAGCCGGCCTGCGGCTCGGTGAGGCACATCGTGCCCGTCCACTCCCCGCTCACCAGCTTGCCGATGTACGTGTTCTTCTGCTCGTCGCTGCCGAACTGCTCGATCGCCTCGATCGCGCCCTGGTTGAGCAGCGGTCCGTTGGCGAAGCCGATGTTCGCCGCGTTCCACATCTCAAGCGTCGGCCCGAGCAGGAGCTGCGGCAGCCCTTGGCCGCCGTACTCGGCCGGCACGGGGAGACCGATCCAGCCCGCCTGCGCGAACGACTTGTAGGCTTCCTTGAAACCCTTGGGCGTCGTGACGACGCCGTCGTCCCACGTGCAGCCTTCCTTGTCGCCCGACTGGTTGAGCGGGTCCAACACTTCCGTCGCGAACGTCGACGCTTCGTCGAGGATCGCGTCGAGAACATCGGTCGTGTCCTCGTAGCCGGGGAGCTTGGCGATCTCTTCGACGCCGGCGAGTTCGCGCAGGACGAACTGCATGTCGCGCAACGGCGCGCGGTAGGTGCTCATGACGTCTCTCCGTACAGATCGCGGCGCAGTCGTTGCATCGCCTCGATCAGGTTTGTGAGGTAGGGCTTGAAGTTGGCCTTGATGGAATCGAGCCGTTCTTCGCCGGGAGCGGTGATGCGGTACAGCATCGTCCCGCGCTTGGTCGACGCGTCGAGCTCGCCGCGGATGAACCCGCGCTCCTCGAGCCGCCGCAGGAGCGGATAGATCGTATTGGGATTAACCGGGAAAATGCCGCCGAGGCTGCCGATCCGCTGCATCAATCCGTAGCCGCTGTCGGGCTGGGCGTGCAGCATCTGCAACACCAGCGCGGGGAAGACCGTCTTCGTCTTGACCTCCCCGGTGAAGACGCGGTCGCCCCAGAGCTCGCTGGGCCACTCGGTTGCCTTGGTGGACGCCTCAGCGTCCTCGGACGCTGCTTCGGCCGCCCTTGACCGCGTTGCCATATGTTATTCATAATAGGTTACAGCTAACCCGTCAAGCCACCCGCCGCCCTTCGGACCATCCGGGAGGTCTGCCGCATGACCGAGCTACCGACGCTGCCGGCCTTTATCGCCGAGCGGCTCTCCGCGCCCAGGCCGGTCGCGCTCGCCGAGCTCCGGGACGGCCGGACGATTTCCCTGAGCGCCGCCGAGACGCATGCCCGGGCGGCCGCCGTCGCCCACGCGCTGCGCGCCCGCGGCATCGGGCGCGGCGACCGCGTCGCGCTGCTCGCCAACAACTCGTTGGAATGGCTCGTCGCGGACTTCGGGATCCTCTATGCCGGGGCCGTGGTCGTGCCGATGTTCGCGACGACCGCGGACGACCAGATCGCGTTCATCTTCGCCGACAGCGAGGCGAAGCTCGTGCTCGTCGACGACGCCGCGTGCGCCGGCCACGTCCGCGCCGCGGTGCCGAACGCGCCGCCGGTCGTCACGCTCGCCGGTGATGATGCCGGTTCGCTCGCGCAGCTCGTGCGCGACGGCGAGGCGCACGCCGCCGACGAGGCGCTACTGCGCTCGTATCAAGACGGCATCGCGCCCGGCGACCTCGCGGTGCTGATCTACACCTCGGGAACGACGGGCCAACCCAAAGGCGTGATGCTCTCGCACCGCAACCTGGTCTCCGACGTGACGAGCGCCTTCGAGCCGTCCGCGAGCGGGCAGTCCGAAGACGAGATCGGCTTGTCGGTGCTGCCGTTCGCCCACATCTACGAGCACACGAACGCCCTGGGCTATCGCTACAACCGCCTGGTCCATTACGTCACCACCCCCGAACGGCTGCTCGCCGACATGCGCGCGATCCGCCCGAACTACGTCGCGTTCGTGCCCCGCATCTTCGAGCGGATGATCGCCGGCATCATCGGCAAGGCGCGCGCGGACGGCGGCCTCAAAGCGAAGCTCGTCCCGTGGGCGCTCGAGGTCGGCACCGCGTACGAGCGCGCGGTGCGCGACGGAAAACCCGGGCTGCTGCTGCGATTGCGGCACGCGCTCGCAAAGCGGCTCGTGCTCGGCAAGATTCCGGCCATGATGGGCCTCGACCGGCTCAAGTACTTCGTGAGCGGCAGCGCACCGCTGCACCGCGACACCGCGCTGACGATCGCCGCGATGGGCGTGCCGGTGCTCGAAGGCTATGGCCTCACCGAGACCTCGCCGGTCGTCACCGTGAACCGGCCCGGCGACAACGAGCTCGGTACCGTGGGCATGCCGGTGAAAGACGTCGAGCTCAAGATCGCGGACGACGGCGAGGTGCTCGTCAAAGGCCCGAACGTGATGCTCGGCTACTACAAGCTGCCCAAGGAAGAGCAGCCGTTCGACGCCGCCGGCTGGTTCCAAACCGGAGACATCGGCGCGATCGACGCGCGCGGGCACCTCGTCATCACCGACCGCAAGAAAGAGCTCTTCAAGAGCAGCGGCGGCAAGTGGATCTCGCCGTCGCGCATCGAGACCGCGGTCAAGCGCTCGATCTACATCGGGCAGGTGATGGCGTTCGGCAACAACCGTCCGCACCCGGCGGTGCTGCTCGCGCCGAACTGGGATCTCGTGCGCGCGAAGCTCGAGATCCCGCCGTCGACGCCGACCGCCGACATGGCGGCCGACGAGCGCGTGCGCGCGCTGATGATACGCGAAGCGGCCGAGTACACCGCCGACCTCGCGCCGTACGAGCGGATTCAGCGCGTCGCGGTGCTGCCGCGCGACCTGACGATCGAGGACGGCGAGCTCTCGCCGACGCTCAAGGTGAAGCGCCGGGTGGTCGAAGCGCGTTACGCGCCGCTCATCGAACAGGCGTACGCCGAGAACCTGCGCGAGCGGGAAGCGGCCGCTCGCACGTAGCCGATTTTTCGTCCCGGCCGCGACCGGGAACAAGCAGAGGGTGAACAAGAACGCGCACAGAGCAGGCACGGTGTTGCTTGCCGCAAGCCTCAGCCTCGGACTGCCGCTCGGCGCCGCAGCCCAGACCACGACGACCGGAAACCAGCAAGCATCGACGCTGCAATCGGCGCTGTCGCACTTCGACCGCGAAACGCAGACGCTCGCCACGATGCGCAACCACATCTCGTCGCGCGACATCGTCACCGCGACGGTGACGTTCGTGCAGTTGAGCCCGGCCGCCAAACGCGCGCTCGCGCGCGTCATGACAGGTAGCCGCCACGCCGCGCTGGAAGCGGCCCTCTCGCACGCGACGGTCGCGGACGTCGACCGCAACAACGGCCAGAGCGAAGATCAGAGCTCGCTCGCGGAATATCTCCAACACCTGGGCGTCGATCCGAACAACGTGATCGTCGTGGACGTCGATCCCAAGCTGGACCCGCAGAACCCGCGCGTGACGGTGTTCGTCCGCAAGTAGCGCGGCCTAGGCCGAAGCCTTGTCCTCGAGGATCATCAGGGTCGACGTGCCGGTGGCGTAGACGCGGCCGTTCGCGTCGATCAAATGCGCTTCGGACGTCGCGCTGCGGCGGCCGGAGTGCACGACGCGCGCGTCGGCGAATACCTTGCCGGTCGCAGCCGTCACGGGGCGGTGGAAGCGGGTGTGCAAATCCATCGTCGTGCCGACCCGGCCGGCCGGCAGCAG
>Ga0209624_10002759_pt1 | contig 12812 bp, 16 predicted proteins | sample JacPinW_OM2H0_O1_FD_188565 | JGI IMG/M metagenome (GOLD analysis project Ga0209624, IMG submission 188565) | Forest soil microbial communities from Algoma, Ontario, Canada - Jack Pine, Ontario site 1_JW_OM2H0_O1 (SPAdes) (version 2) | ecosystem: Environmental > Terrestrial > Soil > Boreal... | reverse complement strand
CCACAAAGGTCGGCAAATTTCTCTTGAGACAATTGCATTTTGCTGCGCCTTCGGCGTACGGCCTTGCCAAAGCGGATTCGGATATCGTCCATTTACGCTTTGGAGTCATCCTCTGTCTCACGTCGCCTATGTGTCCACGGACTATGAGTATCATTGGCGTAGCGGCAAGAAGCGCGTTCAACAGAACCGCCGAGAGGACTTGACAGCTGCGCGTTTGTTTTCTGACCGATCCGGAAAACGTTCCTCGAAGATGAGTGGCGCCCTCCTGAGTCCCACCGTGGACGGTGGAATATGAAAGACGAGTGGAACAGCCGGTTAGCAAATGGCCGGGACGTTGATTATTCGATAGAACCCGGTGCGGCACAGATATGGCGAGTCACGGCACAGGCGCGAGATCGCGTCATTCTTCATCAAGCCAACATCAAAGGGCCAATCAGTAGGCGAGATGTGGAAGCGTACTTCCGTGACGATCTGGTTAAAGAAGAGTAGTGCTATTCGTCGGAAACGGTGGATACAAGCGACGAGGCGGAAATCTAGGCTTGCATGATTACCCTTCAAACGAGAAGGGCGCTCTTATGGTGAAACGAGCATTTAGGGGCTTTTCCATATTCGTAGCTTTATACGCCGTCGTTTGGATCGGGGGCGATCATGGCATGACGTATTACATATCGCCCGCCACTCAAAAAGAAGTCACGAAGTGGAGGTGTCCAGAACCGCAAAACGACGATGGCACATGTCCCGTTGAACCAGTTATGCAAACCAATATGGAATGGACCTGTCCTCCGGGTCAGGATGGCCCATTAACAGGTGAGTGGAAGAATCAAGAAACGTGTCACGACCCGGCGAGGCAGTGCCCGTTGCTGTGGTTCCCGTTTATTACGGAGACGCCGTGCCGCTATTGATCTGAGAGCAAATAAGACCGGAGAGTTCAGGTTTCTCGGTTTCGCCGGTCGCTGAGGCACCACGGCGATTGTGTTTTGGCTCCTTTTTCGCTTGGTTAAGAAATAATTTATCGAGAGTTTGTGAGAAGCGGCCATGTCACCCTTCAAAAGCTATCGAGCCTTTTCGGTTGTGGGATGGTTCCTTGTCCTGCTCGCTTTTAACCTGGCGTGGACTTGGTTACAGAATGCCGACAGGACGAGCCTATATATCACCCTAGCGGCGATTGAACGCCTAACAACACTCCCGGAGTTGGCACTCTCGGCGGCTGCGGTGTACTGGATTCTCTCCGAACGCTCGCCGATATCGACGACGCGCCTTCTGGCATATTTCGTCGTCGGTCTAGCGGCTGCGGTCATCACGTTCACCTTATCGTATCCAGAGCAAGTTAGGAGTGCGCCCGCGAGGATTCTAAGAAGTCTCAGCGGCATAGCAATTGTAAAGAACCAACCGCTTTCGTCCGTGGAACTGTTTCAGAAACTCTCCCCTTCTGTGTATGTCGTCGAATCTCTCGGGCAAAATGGGGACACCTTGATGTTGGGCAGCTCCGTGGCCGTAGGCCACAACTTTCTCATTACGAACTGCCATGTTGTTCAGAGCGGATCGTTCCTTCGGATAAAGCGAGGCACGGAAAAATGGAGCGCAACACTAGTCGAAGCTGCACCGGATCACGATCTCTGCGGACTCAAGCCGAGCGGACTAGACTTGTCGCCGGTCGATGTACTCCCCTCGTCCAAGCTCGCCACTGGGGAGCGTGTTTATGCCATTGGTGCACCGGAAGGATTAGAGTTAACCTTCTCCGAAGGCGTGATCTCGGCGCTTAGGGAAACCGAAGGCGTTCATGTGATTCAAACGAGCGCGGCCATCTCACCAGGATCGAGCGGCGGAGGACTGTTCGACGCTCAAGGGAATCTTGTAGGGATCACGACCTTCCACCTCAAGGAAGGTCAAAGTCTGAATTTCGCCTTACCCGGCGAATGGGTGGCTGACATTCTCGCCCGCTCAAATACGTCCGCCGGGGCAGATCAGCCCACGTTGAGCGATGCTGCACTTGAATCGACCGCTTGGATCGAGATCGGAGTAGACGCGGCCAAGCGAGAGGACTATCAACTCGCGGTGGATTCTTACTGGAAGTCCGCCCATCTAAAACAACCCGATGCTTATCGAGCGTGGTTCGAGTTGGCGAAGCTCGCCGAGATGGCGGCTGGTATGAATTCGCCCTCAGACGCCTTCAAATCATGGTCACAGCCGTTTCAGCTATCCCCGGATGCGGCGCAATCAAGCGCAATCTCCGATTTTGAGGAATCAATTAAACTTAAGCCGGACTACTCCGAAGCATGGCTCGAATTGGCGACTGTACACCGGACAAGAAAAGAATATGATCAAGCCATCTCAGCCGCGAAGGAAGCTACGCGCCTTGGGCCGGGCGATTGGAAGGGTTGGCTAACTTTAGGAATTTGCTATTTCGACACCGAATCCTACGCCGACGCAATAGACGCTTTCCAGCAAGGGGAAAGAGTCGCTCCTGATGGGGAGCATAAATCGGCGATGCTGTTCTTTGTGGGACGTGCATGTGCGAAAGAGGGAGATCGAAAACATGTCATGGATGTCTATCAGGAGCTTAAGACCAGCGATCCGAAGATGGCTGAATCCTTCTTTCGAGAAGATGTTTTGTCGAAACGAGGAGATTGAGAGGCAGCCGCAAAACTCAAGAACCACTCACGCGGTGCGCGAACAATATGAGGGGGCCAACGGAGTGCGTTTCATTGCCCTCTGAACGGATTGGAGGACCCATTTCCGGTGGCCTTGAAAACGATCCAGGTCAGCAAAATGGACACAAAGCTGGGGGGGTGGAATGGCGAAGGCTTTAATACTTCATAGAGGCGAAATGTGGCCACGGAATACCACCAACATCAACGCTATTCTCGGCAGCAAAGAAGGCGGACAAGGTATCTATATCCTCTTTGACGGCCCGACTCCGGTCTATATTGGTCGCGGTAATATTCGGCAGAGAATTCGACAGGCGAGTAAAAGTAAGCGACGTGGACAATGTTGGGACCATTTCAGTTGGCACGTTGTACCAGACGCCCATCATGAGCAGGAACTAGAAGCGTTGCTGTTACGTATGCTCCCTCCTCATCTGCGGATGCTAAATCAGCAGAGGGGCAAGTTGGTCGGGGCAATAAAGCACATCTTCAAAGATAAGAAACCCGATCCGATTGACCGACCGCACATCTTCGGAGGCCGGAGATAGGGTTTCCTAGCAAAGTGGACTTTGGTCAACGCGGTCACTCCAATTTTGTAGCCCAACGTAGCCCAGCTGAGGGGCAGTTTTCAAAGTGACGTACCCGTAAGCAACAGACGATAAGGCGTTTGAGATTTCCCGCCCCTACCTACGAACCAGAGGGTCGGGAGTTCGACTCTCTCCGGGCGCGCCATATTTTCAAACAGTTACGTCGAACGCGGCAACTTCTGAACCGCCCTGGTGTCCACCAAGTGTCCATTCGCAGGCGAAGTCGAGTACATCGCGTCAATTATCCCGCGCTGTGCTTGAACGAACTCCGGAGACAGATGGGCGTACCGGTCGAGTGTGATCTTGGGGTTTGAATGCCCAAGAATTTCCGCTAGCGCGTAGAGGTCGCCCCGGCGCATCGCGAAGTGCGAAGCGAACGTGTGCCGTAGGTCGTGGAACCAGAGTTCTTGGATTTGGGCTCTGGTAAGCGCCCCCTGCCAAGCCGTCTTGACGTCTCCTGCCGGACCCAGCTCTCCGTCTCTGCCGTGAGATTCAAATACCCATTCCGACAGCGGGGACCGGGCGGCCAATTTGCGAAACAGCCATCGTGCCTGGCGGCTCATCGGCACTTGTCGCGGTTCGCCACTCTTCGTCTCCCTGACAAGGATCTTCGAGGCTTCGAAATTGATATCGCTCCAGCGTAGGTTGAGCAGCTCGGCCTTGCGCATCCCGGTTTGCAGCGCGAGGTAGACCACCGGTCGAAGGGTCGGTGAATCAGAGGCTTTCGTACTACGTAAGAGCCGGCGAATTTCGTCGCTCGATAGAAAGCGCTCGCGCTTCTTGTCCTCGGCGAAGTCTTCAACCTGGCTGGCTGGATTCTTCGTCAACATTCCCCACCGAACGGCCTTGGCGAGCATCGCGCGCAGTATTTCGACCTGCCGATTGATCGTTGTAAGGGACACCGACTTCTTCGGGTCGCGCCGCGACTTGTCGCTTTGCAGTTTGAGCCGGTACGCCTCGATATGTGCGGGGGCGATGCGGGAGATTCTTACTTTTCCGAAGTAGCCCTTTAGGTTCTCTAGATAGCACGAGGACTTGGTATAGGACCGTTTATGCTGGCCGTGGCGCTGCATGAACATCGTGCTGCTATCGGGCGTCGTAAAGCCGGTACGGTTGGACGCTGCGTCGTACGTGTACGAATTTGTGAACGTGCCCGCTAGGAAGCCATACTGTGTCGAAGTGCCGGTCAACCGGCCCATGTTGTCGTATGCTCGGAATCGCTATGTCCGTGCCCCTTGACACCTTCACATATTGTGAAGTATGATTCCGCTGTGCATATAGTCACGCGCAAGCATCTGCACGAGGCCATGCAGCAGTACCCAGATGCGGCGAACGCGATCATGGCTTGGGTGGTTATCGTCAAAGGGGTTCGATGGCACAATTTCCTGGAGGTTCGCACCGCGTTCAAGGATGCCGACAAGGTGAAGGGATACGTGATTTTCAACATTCGGCAGAACCGTTATAGGCTCGTCACAATCATTCACTACGCAAGAACAGCTAACCAGAAGCGAACCCAAGGGCATGTTTACATTCGCTCTTTCTTGACCCACAAGGAGTACGACAATCCCGCGAACTGGGATAGGAGATTTGGTACAAAATGAGCACAACACTCCTAGCAAATCCGGCCAAGATGATCGCAAAAGGCGCTCCTCACGTCATACACAATGACGAGGAGCTGGAAGCGTACACCGACGCCCTGTTCCAATTGACGGCTCTCGAGAATCCGTCTCGCTCGGAACGAGAGGCGATTGAGCTCCTAACCCTGCTGATCGAGCGCTACGAGGAAAAGCACTACCCGATTCCTCCCGCGGACGCAGTTTCCGTCGTGCGTCTGCTCCTGGAGCAACAGGGCCTCACACAGCGTGATCTGATCCCAGAGTTTGGATCCGAGAGCGGCGTCTCTATGTTTCTGACGAAACAGCGGAAGCTCACACTACAGCAGGTGCGGAAGCTAAGCGTACGCTTCAAGCTTCCTGCTGACGCTTTTGTCCAAAGCCGATAGCCGAGGCTGTCAGGTCGCGTATCATATCGAGCTTCCATTCATATCCATCAAGTTCTTTTGGTGCTGGCTCGAACGGCTTGTCACCGATATTCAGGAAATCGGCAAACGTCCGGCCCTTACGTTCAGTAGACGGCAGGCTAACCGCGCGTAGTAGAATCCGCCTGTGCCCGTAACGTTAGTTGTCAAGGCGAATGACGCCTCCGATTCTATCACTTAGGATGACTAAGTATGGAACTTACCGACATGATAGAATGCGCCGAGCGTCGATGATTCCAGTTATCGGTCCCATCCTTGGAATGCTCGCCGAATTCGATTCTTCCAACAGGACTAAAGGAGGTTTGGATTTTCCTCCCCACCGGAATCGTTTTCCTGCTCGTTGCCCTGCTAGAGCTGGTCGAAACGATCCAACAAGGTTGGAAGTCGTTTTATCTCGGACTCGTAGCCATGCCAGCGGCAATCGGTGCGTTCCTAGTTCTTTACGCGGTCGTGCAAAGCCGACAGGTCTCCGCGATCAGGACGGCGAATGAAACAGTCCAAGGAATCAATCCGAGGTAAATGTGAAGCCATCTATCCAGTGGTCCCGATTTAGCTCGTAGGGATGAATCGGGAATCCGTCCGGTGCGTCTACGAATCCCGGCTTACCTTTAAGACGCTCGATAGCGGCCTGTGCTTCTTGTTCAGTGCCATACACGCCGATCAATAGCTCATCTTCGTTGGGGCTGTCGGGTGCATGGACCTACCACAGCAGAAAAACCGAATCCACGAGAGGTTCTTCGCGGTGATTATAGGGCAATGCCTAGGGAACACGTATCTAGTGCCCGAGTTCTTCGGACTACCGGCCATCTTCGTTCCAATACCGAGTTTTCCGGTCAGCGCGTTGATTATCCGCCCCTACTCTAACGGCGCACCTAGCATTAATAGAAGAGGAAAGCTAATATCCGAGTAGATTGTGAGGCTTCGTTTCGAGGCTCAACATGCGCGACAAATTTAGCGCCGTCCGGTGGTTGGCCGTAGTCGTCTACGGCGTCGGCTTGGCGTTCGATTTCTTTGCGGGAAATTTCAAATTGCAGCCTTTGTTTACCATCGCCGCCGGCGGTCTGGCTTGCTTCGATAGCTTTGCTACAACCCCTCGTCCCACGCTTTCTTTGTTAGACGGTCGCGCCGATGCAAAGCCGAAGTTTCGGCCTAGCCCGCTAATGTTGTCGGGTTTCGCACTCCTCCTCGCTTCGCTTATATAGTCCTCACACGTGCGGATGTCCGCGCTGCTGGCAATGTTCGGACTGATTGTGTTGGTTCTCGACCGACATACAAAAACGAATTCCGCGTCCGCCCACAAATAGCGTCGTATTGTCGCTTAACTGAAACCGCGCGGGCATGGCAAACTCCCGATTGCGTCGGATTGCCGCACATTGAGGGCTGATTTCCCATCCACCTCCGATACCTTCCCGCGTTTCGCGCATCAAATCCCTAAATTTCTGCACAGTTTCGTTTATTTTCGAGCGCAACTGGTGGGTGGCGACGAATGACGACAGGATTTCACTACTACCTTCACGAAGGCTGGCGGGAGGGTCTGTTCACTGTGTGCCTTCACCGTGGCGATTGCATCCACTGCAACGAAGGCAGAGGGCAGGTTGCGGGGTCCATGCTGCGTCGTGGCAAGTGGCACGGCCCCTTCAAGAATCGAAAATCGGCTCTCGCAATGCTCGCCAATGTACCGAATATCGCCGTACGTCTAACATGCGAATGCATTCAATAAACGCGGTATGTCGGTTTCACGTACATCTTCGTTCCAGCGCAAACTTTTCCGGTCATCGCGTTGATCGGGAGTTTGCCGCCACAATGGCGACAGCCTCACAAATCGCATATTCTTAGAATCGTGGGTGCGACAAAAAGGCGTCTGTTTGGGTCCGTCATTTGTTCCTGTTTGGCATTTGTTCTCGTCGCGTGCCACAGCGATCGCCGTGAATCGTTCTACGCCTCTCTCGCCGACGTAAAAAAAGCCGAAGCAGGTGCCCAAAGCTGGATACCAGACGACTTACTTCCCGCCAGTGCCCGGAGCATTCATGAGACTCATGAAATCTCGCCATCTACAGAATGGTGTGCCTTTGAGTTTATCCCCTCCGACTCGCAAGGATTTCGAGAGCACCTCAACAGCGTTGATGCGCTACCGCTATCCCACGTGCCGAGCCCTCGGGCCTCGTGGTGGCCTTCCGTACTAGACGGAAATCTGGACGTGGAGAAGATTCACAATGCGGGCTTCCAGCTATTTGTCGTCGAAAGACCCGTGAACTCAGTCGAGACAGGCATCTACCTCTTTGCGATCGACTGAATCCAACGAAAAACACTTTGTCGTACCTCCGCTCAAGACTGAATCTTGCTGACGATCCACCTCACAATGTGTCGGAGAACTGCGCGTCGGGGACCGGTCCTTTTTTAACGGAGCCTCAAATATGGGGTTTGCTTTCTCGGTAGATTCCGGGGGGCCGTTTGGCTGGTGGGGCACTCTTCGGACGTACAATACGAACGGGGCAAGACTCATGAGGGCAGACGAAATAGAGTCCGTTATTAAAGCCAACGTCGACAAGACGGTGTGCGTGGTCTACATGGATGGCAACACCGAGAAGCTGTTTGTGCATACCGTGGATGACGAAGGGTTTGTGTGTGACATCGCCACCGAGATCACCGAACCACCCGCTTGTGCATATTGGGTCCGGTATCGAGATGTGCGTGAGGCTCGCCCTTTCGCAAACGGACCGGAAGAAAAGTAATCGAAGCACGTGTCCGGCAATCAGACGCAATCAGGACTTGTAATAGAAGAATCCATGCCCCTTCGACACAATGTGTTACCTATGTCTCAGGCCGCTCAGCGGTTTTTAAGCGATTGACCTGGTCGGGAGTTCGACTCTCTCCGGGTCGCTCACAGGCAGTTTCTTTTCAATGACTTCAACGGATACCCTCTAACTCGTTTCGAACTTAAATCCACTTTCGGCTCGATCGAGCTCCGACTCTCTCCGTTGATCAGGCGCGACCCATCTGGAGAAACAATGTCCGTTGGCGACGGGTTTTTGGATGCATGATCGTTCCCGATGGGAGCGACGATCGGAAAACGTGCTCATACGGAGGGGAGAAAAGATTGAGGCTCACTGCATTCGTGGTGTTGCTCTTAGTTCTCGTCTGCCCGGCGTTCTCATCTCAGTCCGAACTCGGTTGGCTTTGCGTTTCTCCCGTGCCGGCAAGGCCGCCATCGAACGTTTCTGGCTTACTGTGTAATTCGGGGATGCTGAGGGTGAGGGTTGATACGCGGGATTCGATCCCTTGGCCGCGCCAAGAGAGCCTCAAGATTGACAACTTGGATCTCACCCAAAGCCATCTCGTCGTGGCAAGTTGTGATGGCAAACCAATCCAATCATTTAGGTTTCACTTCTCTGAACTAAAGGCCAGCGGACTTTGCCTTACCTTTCAGGACACGTTTGACGGGTACGAAGGGATGCGATTGTGGGACGCGAAACGCGCACCGTGGTGCAAAAAGTGCAAATAATTCTTGACCCCGGAATCGGCTAAAGGCTCATCGCAGCCGAGACCTCATTCTGTGTCACCGCTGCCACGATTTCGCCGAGAAAGGTTCTAAAATCGTACCCTTGGGCGCGCCACTTCTTTCGTTCGATTTCGAAATCGGTCGTTGTGCCCAAACCGGAGTAGGCCCGAAAAATCCGAGACCTAGCAATAGGCTAATGAAGGCGGTACGCACGTGCTGATTGCTACCTCGGTTCAACTTTGCAGTCAAGAGATAGGATATAGGATGCCGCATCGCCATGCTAAGGCAGAAAGAAACACACTGTACGCGCGCGTTCCGATAACTCCCAGTAACCGAAGCCGGCTAAAGGCTCATCGTACTCGAGACCTCATTCTTTGTCACCGCTGCCACGATTTCGCCGAGAAAAGTTCTAAAATCGTTCCCTTGGGCGCGCCACTCTTTCTCGTTTGCTTTCAATCGAGTAGCACTTCCTACGCTGTGGTTGTCACTCATCATTGGAGTAAACACATCACCTTGACTTCGCGCTAGCTGCGATCTAGAGTGAGGCCCCCTGCGGCAGAATCTGCTGCATTTCGAAGCTGAACACTAGGTTTCAAGCCGTCGGCTTAGGGAGGCTCGTCGGATGTCCCATGGGGTCAGTCTCTCAGCTTTCTCGATATTCCTGGCCATTGCAGCCGTCGGATTCCTGTTCTTGATCGTTAGCTTCGTGTTTGGCGAACTGTTCGGTCACGCCGACGTCGGCGCGCATGGTGGCGACGTACATGGCGACATGCACGGCATCAGCTTCCTCAACCCGCGCGTGCTGAGTGTATTCGTCACGGCGTTCGGTGGATTTGGAGCCATCGGCGTCCATTTGGGCTACGGGATCGAGATCAGCTCCGGAATTGGCATGATCGGAGGACTGATATTCGGGGGCATTATTTACCTTTTTGCTCGCTTTCTCTTCGGCCAGCAGGCCTCCAGCGGCGTGGGCGTGGGGGAACTCGTAGGCCGCACGGCGCAGATCAGCGTAGCGATTCCGGCGGGCGGACTAGGCCAGGTTCGCTGTGCATTGGGTGAAAACATAGTCGAGAAGCTCGCCCGGACAGTGGATGGCGGAGCGATCCCGGCCCATACGTCGGTGACGATCGAATCCATCGTTGGCGAGACGGTCCTGGTTCGACGCACCGACTAACTCGAAGTTTGACGGAGTATGAGAATGCCTACTCAGTTCTTTGTTCCCCTAATTGTCGTCGTGGTGGTAGTTGCGCTCTTTGTGGCGATGGCGCTTTTCAGCCGCAACTACCTGAAAGTGCCGCCAAACGCCGTGGCCGTGTTGAGCGGGCGCAAGCGCAAGACGGCAGACGGGAAGGTGGTCGGGTACCGCGTGGTGAACGGCGGGGCAACATTCCGCTTCCCGCTGCTCGAGCAGGTGGATTACCTCTCACTCAACGTATTTACGATCCCCCTGGAGATCAAACGCGCCTACACGCTGAAGGGCGTGCCGATCTCCGTCAAAGCAGTGGCGAACGTCAAGATTAAGAGTGACGACACCTCGCTCCGCGCAGCCGCGGAGCGTTTTCTCGGCATGCCACCTGACCAGATCCAGAAGGTTATCTTCCAGACTCTGGAAGGCCATCTGCGAGCCATCCTCGGAACGCTGACAGTCGAGGAAGTGAACAGCGACCGGCAAAGCTTCGCGCAGAAGCTCACGTCAGAAGCGGCTCAGGACTTGGAACGAATGGGCATTGGAGTGGATGTGCTTACCGTCCAGGAGATTAGTGACGAGGAAGGATATCTCGACGCGCTTGGGAAGAAGCGCACGGCGGAAGTCAAGCGCGACGGCACAATCGGCGAGGCCGAAGCCACACGCGATTCGAAAATCAAGTCCGCACTCGCCATGCAGGAAGGCGAGAAAGCAAAGTTCGATTCCGATGCCAACATTGCAGGAGCTCAACGCGAGTTCAACATAAAGCAGGCACAGTTCCTTGCGGAGGTCGAGACGCAGAAGGCCATGGCCGCTCAGGCAGGACCGCTCGCACAGGCCAAGGCGAGGCAGCAAGTCGTGGTTGAAGAAGTGCGTGTCGAAAAGATGCGGACGCAGGAGCAGATAGCCGTCCAGGAACAAGAAGTCCAGCGCAAACAAAAGGAACTTGAGGCCACTGTGATCAAAGCCGCCGAAGCCGATCGGCAGGCGGCGATCCTGCGCGCGGAGGCTGCCAAGCAGTCAGCGATTCTCGAGGCGGAGGGCTCAAAGTCCGCTCAGATAGCTCTCGCCGAAGCTCAACAGGAAAAGCTAAGGCAGGAAGGAATGGGACGAGCTGCCGCGGTCGAAGCAGAGGGACGGGCGGAAGCAGCCAAAATCGAGGCCATGGGCCTGGCGCAGGCACGGGCAATCGAAGCTCAAGGTGTCGCAGAAGCTCAGGCTATCCTCAAGAAAGCGGAGGCTTGGAAGCAATTTAACGATGCGGCAAAGCTTCAGACGATCCTCGAGCGGCTCCCGAGCGTTTTGCAAGCTTCTGCCGGTATTTTCGGGGCGGTGGCCGCCCCGCTCGGAAACATCGACAAAGTGGTTGTCATCGAGCAAGGGAGCGGAACAAATGGCGATGGGACCGGTGGCATCGGGCGTATTGCGCACACCGGACCCGCATTGGTGTTTGGTCTGCTTCAACAATTGCAGGCCTTGGGTCTCGACCTTTCTACTGTCCTCGCGCAGCTCGGAATCAATGGCGGAAAGCTGATCGAGACACCCACCAAGGTTGTCGAGAGCAAGTCCAACAAGGCGCAGACCTAGACGCAATAGACTGTTTGAGTTCCGCGTTAGGCGAATCCGTCGATGCGCACTTTTCAGCTCAACTCCAGGCTTCAGCGGGGCGACACGGACGTACTCGTGATCTGCTGCGGAGATTACCGATTTCAGGGGGCCTTCTACGAATTTCTCAACCACGCCCTGAATCTGAATGAGAAATACGACCTGATGGTCATTCCCGGCGGCCCGCTGAGTTTTACTCTCGTCGAATATATGCCGAAGTTTTCATGGGCCAGCTGGAAGTGGTTCCGATTCTTTGTGGAAAAACACGGGATTCGACGGCTGATCTTGATTCAGCATCAGGATTGCGCTTGGTACAAGACGATGCCGCTTCACTTGCACGCCTCTGCCGAACTGCGTGAGCGACAAGAACAGGATCTCGGGCGGGTGACTGCCACACTGAGGAGAGATTTTCCGGATCTGACGGTTGAACTCTACTACGCCGGATGGGACGCAGATGATCGGATTACGATCGAGATGATCCCAGCCTGACATCGACCCGTAGGCGGATGCCAACATGCCCGCGTTTAGAGATTCGGCTTTTCCAAGTTCCTTGATTCCGAGTTTCTCGAAGTCCGGGGCAATTTGGCCCGATCATGCGTGGTGGTAGACCTCGATTCGGAATGAGGCGATAAACCGCTCGCCCGGCGCAATCACGCGCAGGCCCTCGCCCGAACAAAGTGCGTTTGTGGCCGCAGTCATCGGTTCAATGGCGATGAACTCCTTATCCTTCGGAGCAAAGATCTGGGCGAAGGGGAAACCGCGTTTGAATTCGATGGCGATGGAGCAGCCGTTACCGGCGGTCGAGAACGTGGCCTGCTCACCCGAAAGGGCAAAGCCATCGTCGTAGCCGGTGTTTCCAAGCCGTGCAGCGAGGGGCGCCGACGAAGTTTCCCGACCGGTGGGAATCCCTTGCGGATCGAGAGCCAGTTTGCGCATGGCAGGAGCGTTCAGTGTCCACTCTGCCCGCGGGATTCCCGGAAGGCCGAAATAGGGATGGAAACCGAAACTGATCGGAACCGGTGAACCTGAATCTGCAAAGACGGTCGTTTGAATCTCCAAATCAACAGGCCGCAGCCGCACCGCCATTTCGACATGATGCGGGAATGGAAAAATCGCGAGCAGTTCCTGGCTCAACCAATCCAAACGTGCGGTAAGCGCATCCGCGTGGCTCGAAACAACGTTCCACTGCAATTGAGACCAGGGAACGCCGTGCATAGGGAGTTTGTGATCGTCGAAATGCAAACGCGACGAG
>Ga0209624_10002758_pt1 | contig 12817 bp, 10 predicted proteins | sample JacPinW_OM2H0_O1_FD_188565 | JGI IMG/M metagenome (GOLD analysis project Ga0209624, IMG submission 188565) | Forest soil microbial communities from Algoma, Ontario, Canada - Jack Pine, Ontario site 1_JW_OM2H0_O1 (SPAdes) (version 2) | ecosystem: Environmental > Terrestrial > Soil > Boreal... | reverse complement strand
CAGTCCCGAATCGCTGATACTTGCGACCGAAGGCTTTGCACTGGCCCAGGCAACCGTTTTTGTCATGTCCTGCTTACTGCCATCACTGAAAATCCCCGTGGCAGTAAGTTGCTTAGTCTCACCCAGAGCAAGGGCCGGGGTTGCGGGAGAAAGTGAGATTGAGGTTAGAGTTTTGGGGGAAGCTGCGCGCGCCGCCCCCGGCAACGAGCTACTGCCGCATCCGGACGCACCGACGGCGAGTAAAAGCAGCAGCACGAAGGGTATGGCCGCTCTAACGCCGCGCCGAGTTTCTCTTTGGCTTGCGAGTTCCATACTCCGTCGCCTGATACATTGGCCCCAATCCGGAGGAGGATGGATCGGCTACGCTCAACGGACGTAGACTTTAATACCTAGCTACATTTCCTGTAACTGCCGATGATGGTTAGATCAAAGGCAGTAGCAAGTTCAAACTAGCCTGAAGGACTAGCCAATTGGGTTAATCCGGTTGCCGATTAACCGCGTCCCTCAAAGCAAAAATTGCATGCCCGAAAGATAATTCTTCCCTCGCACGTTCGACTTCTTCGTCCAACGGACAAGCAAGAGAGTGGGGATCGGGACGGGCACATCGACGGCGCGCATTTCGCAGCGTAAGAGGGAGGATTGTGATACGGGCCGCTGACTCAAGAAGCAGAGACCGCCTTTACTCACATTCTGAGCTCGCCCGAGGATTGGTTTTGTTGCGCCTTCGGGGGAATCAAAAGGAGGGACGGGATTGACCTCAATCTCAAGTACCTGGGGAAACCGAGGGTCTCTTCTCCGCTCTACGTCGTAGGATCGCATTGCGAACGCGATCTTACGTGAGTGCAATCTTAAGTAAAGTCCTCAAATGGACTAGTTCACCACGACTAACTTCTTCGGCTTCCGTCCACACCGCTACACGGGCCCGACGATCCTGCCCACGATCCCTGAACGTGTAGAGACACCCATTTTCACCATTACCAAGCGGAGGAAAGCCTTTACCGTGTTTGGGCTGATGTTCATCCGGACCGCGATCTCCTTGCTGGTGAGGCCCTGTAACAATAATTGGACGGTCTCTTGTTCGCGGACTGTTAAATCAAACTCCTGTGACAGCTGCGACAAAGATGCTGTGCGGGACGCATACCGCTCCAGAACGAGCACTAACAAGGTGCCTTTGTCGGGGGAGTCGAGGTGGAAGCTGCGACAATTGTAGCGACGCTTGCCAGACCTGAATTCCTTCACAAATTCCAGCGAGTCTTTCGACTGGCGATTGACTAGCCCGACGCGGACCTTATCCGAAAGAAACACTCCCACACGCTTAACCTGGTCTGCCAAGTTAGGATACGTAAGAATGCTAATCACCTGCTGATTGCAAGCTATCGGATTCAACTTGGAGTCCAGGATTAGGAACCCAGGTTCTGATACTGCCATTGTCACGGCTCACTCCTCATGATCTCGATGAATACCCGCCATGCTCGATTCGTAGTCCACGAGCAGGTTCTTCCTTAGTAGACTGCACAAATCCTTAGACGACGTCCGGAGTTGCGTGCCAGTGCGCGAAGCAGTGGACAGCAACGCGGCTTTGCAAACATCACCCAGACGTTAAGTCATCGAGACGGATCAAGCTGTTAGCGGCGGAGGGGAGGACCGCACAAAGGCCGCCAACAAGAGAGGGCAAGTAAGCTTCCCATTGAAGGGGCGTATTGTCAAGCGATTGATGAAGCCGAATTGTCACCATTTCGTCTAAGAGCTTGGAAAATCAGGTTGTCCCGCCAAGGAACTAACACAAACGAACTAAATCGTCCTTGGAATAAAGACGGCCGGAAATTCAGATCCAGCGAATTAGTCCGGGCGTCCAGTGCCGACCGACATCAATGGCGGGCCGCGCATCTCGCCAGGTTGGACCTCGGATTTCCATCATGGTGAGCCGGATATTTGAGAACTAGCCAAAATGACTAGCACATGGGCGCTATTGCACCAATCCAAGCGGCTGCTTAGCCTTCCATGCGTAGTGCGTTCTCACTTAGTTCAAGCTTGGCACCTGATAAAGAAAGAACAACGCATTGACTAGATATTGGCGACTATTCAGCATCGTTGCTGCGCTCCCTTGGTGGTTAGCCGTTGCCGGGCATACGCAGGAGTCTACAGTTGGCTGCAGCGCATTGGGGCTGGGTAGAGGCTGTCAGACCACGCACCAGACGTCTTTGGATAGCAATAAAGCACTCGTGCCGTCCGTTCCCAGTCGGCCTATCGTCACATACACGAAGGGCAAGTTGACGGTCACAGCCTCGAATACAAGTCTGGCCCAAGTCTTGCGGGCTATTAGTGCTCAGACCGGGACAGTTATCGACTTTCCTGCGGGGAGTGCCGCAGACCGCATTGTTGTGCGGGAAGGTCCGGACACGATCGGGCACGTGTTGGCGAATCTGCTGAACGGATCGGGCTTCAACTATGTGATCCTGGCATCACCCAATGCCCCAGATCAGTTGATGCGGGTGGTTTTGGTAAAGGCGGACCAGCCGGCCAGTCTCTCATCGCAATCCGCGAGGAATCAGGGAAGTTCTACTCCTGAGCAACCAAAAACAATCGGCGACCCTTTGCTTTGGGCTCCTGACAGCGACTCCTTGTCCTGGACACCTCCCGAAGAGGATCCGTCGGCTGCGGCTTCGACCAAGATGCCGGACGGCGAAAGCGTGGTGACTCCCAAGGATCCGATACTGCCGGATGCTCTGGAGCAAATGATGAAAGAAAGGACTCGGCAGCTACGCGAGCAAGCTCAACCGCCGCAATGACGATAAACCGCCGTGCGATGACCGAAGCCGAAGAGTTGTTCTCGGCATCCCGCACTCTTCAGCAGTTAGTGAGTGGCAAATTATTTCTGCTGTATGCGCCGGGTTGAGGAACTACGCCATAAGCATTAGCTGCGAGACCTAGTGTTTCCGACTAAGCCACGTGGGTAGTTGTAAAGAATTTACCAACGGTTAGAGTTCCGCAAGCGCGCCAATAGCTGGTCCTCCCCCCAGCCGCCGCGCCACAAAAGAAAGATACGGAGGACTTACAAAATGAAGAGAGCTGGATCTGTGCTGTTTTCTGTGCTGGCTATCTCTTTGATGCTGGGGATTGCTTCTGGAAATGCCTTGGCTCAAGGGGACAACAGCGTCTATTTTGTCACCTACTACTCGAACGCGAACACCGGTGGCGCTCCGGCTGCGACCTTGCGGCTCATCAACGACGGCGACAAGTCGACTACGTCGTCAGAGGGAATCCCGAACGGAAATCTTTGGGCCTCCATCTATGTATTCGATGACAGCCAGGAGTTCCAGGAGTGCTGCAGCTGCGAAGTAACACCAGACGGTCTACTGTCGGAAAACGTGAACACAGAACTGTTGGCCAACAGCTTGACCCACAAGGTGAACACTCGTGGCGTTATCAAGGTTGTCTCGTCTTCGACCAACCCTGGCGATCCGACGAACAACACCCTGGCTCCCGGACTACGGGGATGGGCCACCCACATCCAGAGGGCGGGAACAGTTGGGGAGACGCCGGCGTTTGCTACTACGGAAACTGCGCTGGCCGATTCCAACCTCTCGGCTACGGAGAAAAACGTGCTCGAGGAACTGTGTTCTTTCTCGATCACTCTGGGCAGCGGCCGCGGTACCTGCACTTGCACTCCGGAAGACCAAGACTTTTAGTCTTCCGAAGTTGAACGGCGGTGAGGCAAGCTGAAACTTCCGTGGAGGAAGTTTTCGGCCGGCCAAATCGAAACATCCCGGACGCCAGGTTATGCCCGGCGTCCGGGCTTCAAGTTTATCCTCCTCCTGAACCGAGAAGTGTCGAGAATCCCGAAGAGAGGAATATCTATGTTTAGCAAGCAAGCTTTTATCGCACTTGGACTGGGAATGGCTCTGGGCGGTTTTTCCATGTTTGCCGTTGGGCAAGATGGCTCCAGCGTTGTAGCCGAGATTGCCGGCCGCAAAGTGACCGCAAGGGAGTTGGAGGAAAAGGAAGCAGGCAAACTACTGCAGGCCCAATACAAATATTACATTGCCGAGAGGGATGCCCTCGAGCAATTCATTGATGACCAGCTATTGGAAATGCAGGCCAAGAAGGAATCTGTAACCCTTGATGAATTATTCAAGCGCCATATTTCCGTTAACGTGCAGGAACCGACGGAAGATCAGCTCCGCTTCTACTACGAAGGCGTGCAGACCGACGAATCCTATGAGTCGGCGCGGAGCAACATCATCAATACCGTTCGCCAATTGCGTATGAAGAAAGCGCGGGATGCATACATCGCCGAACTTCGAGGGGAATACGGCGTGGTCGTTGAGTTGAACCAACCCAGCGCCAAGGTCGAGGCTGGGGATTCTCCGAGGCTCGGTTCTGAGAAGGCTCCGGTCCAGATCATTGAATTCGCGGACTATGAGTGCCCTTACTGCCAGAAAGTGAATGCGGATCTCGCCAAGCTGCGCGAACAATTTGGCGACCAGGTGTCATTAGCATATAAAGACTTTCCTCTGCCCATGCACCCACTTGCTGCCAGAGCGGCCGAGGCCGCGCGCTGCGCCGGTGTACAAGGTAAATTCTGGGAGTTTCATGATTCGTTGTTTGAGACCAAGAAACTCCACGTATCCGACATGAAGCAGGAGGCGCGCGCGCTGAACCTCGACGGCACGCGTTTCGACCAATGCCTTGATTCCGGAGAGCAAATCGCTACGGTGAAGAAGGATGCCCAGGAGGCCCAGCGGCTCGGAATACAGGGCACACCGAGCTTCTTCATTAATGGTCATTTCATGAGCGGCGCCATCGGATACGCGAAATTGCGGGAGACCGTGTTGCAGGAACTGTCTGCCACGATCGCGGCCAAGAAGCAGAGCGCCGCACTGGTGCCCTTGAAGGAAGCAGACAAGAACGATGCGGAGAAGAGGTGAGGTTGTGGTTTGATGCCACAGTGGCGACGCAACCTCCTCCAGCGTCGCCCCTGTGGATCAGCACCTGATTCGTTTCGCTATTTGGCTTCCACCTGAACTTTGATCTGGGCGCGATCGGCCGCCATCATGTAAGGCACGGCACCCACCACCGCGATCTTGCCGGTTGCGCACACGCTCTTCCCCTGGTAGGCGGCTTGCGCTTCCTCGGGGTTCGCCCCACCCTGGGATCCGAATGTCACGAAGAAGAACACCGGGTGCGGTTCCGGCTGATCGAGATCGAGGTTTACCGGCTTTCCGCGGCCTGCAAGTGCGTACTTGGAGATCTTGGTATCTACAACCTTGCCGCACACGGTTGCCGTCTCGCCGGTGTGGTTCTTTGCATCGGAGGCACTTATGCGCGGCGGCGTTGAGCTTTGAGCAGAAGCTAGAGACAAAAGGCCCGTTATGCACATCGTAAAGATAACCGTCTTGCCAGTCGTCATATTCCCGTTCCTTGGTTCGGCTGATAATGCCAGCAGGATTCGGGAAGTCGGCTCAGTACAGAGTCCGGCATCCCGATCGACATCTAAGCTCAAGTCCGGACAGTCGTCAACTCTCCATTTGGTTAGGCAGTCTTCAGACTGCTCATCCAGAGAGTCTAACTCGTTCGGCTAAGCCACCTGGAGAGTTGTAAGAAGAGGCATTAAGAAGTAGTTCCTGTAAGCGCTGACCTATCTGGGAGGAGGTGGTCGTGGGGTTTAGTCGCGTATTAATATACACCGTTACGGCGTACCTGCTGTCAGGTGCGTTGGCATTGGCGCAGGGGGATCAGACTTCGCTTCCGTCCGCTTCGACAGCGACTGTGCCCCGGCTGATTCGTATCCGGGGAACTGTGCGCGATGAGACCGGAAAGCCGCTCACCGGGGGAATTGGGATCACGTTTTCGCTGTACGCGGGCGAGAATGACCAGACGGCCGTGTGGCAAGAAAGCCAGACTGCACAATTGGACTCAGCCGGTCGCTATAGCATACTGCTGGGAGCGAGTAATGAGTCAGGTCTGCCGCAGGAGGTTTTCTCCACTGGCGACGCACGCTGGTTGGGCGTCCGGCCCGACGGACAGGCGGAGCAGCCGCGGATTCTGCTATTGAGCGTGGCTTATGCGTTGAAGGCGGCAGACACAGATATGTTAGGAGGCAAGCCAGCGTCGGCGTTCGTTCTGGCAGACAGCCAATCCTCATCTTTGTCGTCATCTTTATCATCGGCGCAACCGGCCCCGGTGACATCGCAACCTGTCTTACAGGCACCTAATAAGAGTACGGGCTTTGCCCCTTTGCTTCTGGCGCCGGCGACAACCTGTGCATCCATAACCAGTGATGGAACCGGCACGGCCAATCAGATAGCCAAGTTCACGACAGCCTGCAACATCGAGAATTCGGCCATCTTCGAATCGGCCGGCAGCGTCGGGATCGGCAACACCAAACCCGCCGCCAAGCTCGATGTGTCAGGCGCCTCCATCATCCGAGGTTCTCTGACGGCTCAGGCAGGAGCTGTTCTTCCTCCCACCGCCGCAGCCACCACCACGCAAGGATTCAACTCCAACCCCCTGGACCTTGAGGCGGCGTCGTACAACACGACTTTATTGAGATCGATCGATTACATCTTTCAATGGCAGGCTGAGCCCACGGGAAATGATTCTACGAATACCGGAGCGACCCTCAACTTGCTGTACGGCGTGAGCGGAGATGTCAGCGAGACTGGGCTCTCCATCGCTAAGAATGGGATTCTCACCTTTGCGCCCGGGCAGACCTTCCCCGTTGCGGGGACGGTGACCAGCATCAGCACTGGCGCAGGCTTGACGGGCGGACCGATCACCAAGGCGGGCACCATCAGTATTCCTGCCGCCGGCGTAACCAACAGCATGCTGGCAGACTCCTCCATCAAAGTCGTGGCCGGATCAGGATTGTCGGGGGGAGGAACCGTAGCGTTGGGCGGTACGGTAACGCTCACCAATGCTTCTCCTAGTTCGGGAGGGACGGTGACCAGCATCAGCACGGGCGCAGGTCTGACGGGCGGACCAATCAGCAAGACCGGCACCATCAGTATCCCTGCCGCTGGCGTAACGAACAGCATGCTGGCGGATTCCTCCATCAAAGTCGTGGCCGGATCAGGATTGTCGGGGGGAGGAACCGTGGCGTTGGGCGGTACTGTCACGCTCACCAATGCTTCTCCTAGTTCGGGGGGAACGGTGACCAGCATCAGCACGGGCGCAGGTCTGACGGGAGGACCGATCAGCAAGACCGGCACCATCAGTATCCCCGCCGCCGGCGTAACGAACAGCATGCTGGCAGATTCTTCCATCAAGGTGCTGGCAGGATCCGGATTGTCGGGGGGAGGAACCGTCGCGTTGGGCGGCAGCGTCACTCTCTCGAGCAATATTTCCGGGACGACGGACGGGATCGCCTACTTCTCGGGCCCTGCAAGTGTGACTTCGACGCCTGGTCCCACCAACGGACAAATCCTCATCGGGAGTACGGGTGACGCTCCGGTGCTCAGCACACTCACGGCAGGGCAGAACATCAAGATTGCGAATAACTCAGGGTCGATCACCATTTCCGCGACACCAAGCAGCCCCACATTCCAGTTCTTTGTGACGGGCGGGGCGAGTACCGGAGCGTCCCAGGCCGTGACCGCAAACGTAAACAACCTTTGGGGCTTCCTTTTGCCTTACGCGGTTACTACGACACAGATAACCTACGAAGTAACGGCTGTGGACAATACGGCGAATAATTACGACATCGGCATTTTTAACACCTCGGGAAAACTCCTGGTAGATATTGGACCTACTCCGGGAACTACCTTCGCGGCTTCGGACGCTTTCCAAACCCTGAAATGGACTCAAGGTTCCACCGGTCTTGCCGCGGGTCAATACTATCTTGCCCTCACCACGAATTGCTCGACGACTTGTGCCCAAGTCGCAGCTGCGCCCACCAATGTAAGCTTCGCCATCAATGTCTCGGCTGGAGCATCCACGGGGGGAGCCTTATCTTCCACGATAACGCCGCCGGCCCAGGCTTGGGGCACGGGAAATCAGCCGACGGTCGTGATCCACTAATCTCTCACCCACGGACACACCTGGTCTGACAGCCTGTTTCTCTCTTCCGATCTGGCATAATTCCCTGATGTGCGGGCGACATCGACTGTCGCAGAAACCAGATTGTCGAGGAATATTGCCATACTGGGATTGTAGGACGGAAATCCCACTCGGCTAATCGCGTTAAACGTGATGAGGAGACACTTTAATGCAGCGCAGAGACTTTCTAAAAAGCGGTGTGGCTTTGGCGGTAGCGGCTGAACTTGGAACAGGCAAAGCGCAAGGATTCGTCCCGGCCCACAACTGGGGAAAATACGACTTTGGGTCTGGCCCAACCGTGACTGACCGACTGAATCAGGGTCCGTTCGCCCAGTACCCGCCCGATGCGTCCATTCCTACCGATGACGTGGTAATGACCACGACTCCTTCGGAAGAAGTCGTGCCGAACTACGGGAAGGGACTGATCACCTACATCACGGCAGACATGGGCACAGAAGAAATCAAATCGGACAACATTCCTCAAGCGATTGAGGATCTGGTGCGATTCCCGCTGGGGCAGCAGCTTTACATACGACCGACGTGGCGGGAAGTCCAGCCGCGACCCGGACGGCTGGAGATGCCTGATTACTTGAAGCTGGTTTTTGATTTGGCAAAGAAAAATAACAAGCGCATCGGACTGCGAGTTCAGATGAGTGCTCCAGACTATATCCATCAGCCGGCGCTCCCGGATTTCGTTCTCGACAAAGTGCCAACCGTTGACCTGGTCCGAAGTGAGAAAGAAAGCAGCGCGTCGGCGGAAAGATACTTGCGCAACCCGTATTCGCGTTATCAGCCCCGGTTTGACCATCCTTTTTTCCAGCAGGCATTCGGCGAGCTGGTTGGGCAGCTGGCAGCGGAATTTAACGGGAATCCTGTCATCGAATTCATCGACACGTTCATGTATGGGTTCTGGGGCGAAGGCCACACCTGGCCGTTCAGCAATAATCCTTTCCCCGATTACCAGACCGCGGAGCGCACCTGGATCAACATGCTGAATGTCCAGTTAGAGCACTTTACTAAGACCCCTTTGATGACCAACACCCAGCCTGACTACAGCCGGGTTGGAAATTCGGAACTGCTGGACCGCACGATTCGCAGCAATAACTGGATTCGGAGCGACACCATTTTCATCGAGAATGAGCAGATTGAAGCTCTCAGTAACCGTCCGCCCTGGATCGCGGCGGTGCTCGAGCAGGGGATTCCAGGCAAACCTCCCGATGCGGCCGCCGCGCAGGAAGGGATATCGCCCGCCGACAACATGATCGCTCACGTGATGGATGTGGGTGTGAATTACTGGTCCCTTTGGAACTTCCACCAGATCAGCGCAAAGAATCTGCTGAGCTACTACCAGGCATCTCCGACTTGGTTCGACCGGATTAATCGACGAATTGGCTATCGCGTCAGGCCGTCAATGATCTGGAGCTATGAAGACGGGGGTAACCTTGGGCTGATCATTGGCTTTGTCAACGACGGCATCGCGGGTGTTCCGGGCGTGTTGCGAGTGACGGTGGAGAGCGAAGACGGAAAGGCGCTTAAGACCGGCTGCCTGGATGCCGGATATCCACTGCCCGGAAAGCTCCGGCAGGCGCAGTTTGTGCTGCCGCAAGGGACTAAGTGGAAGGGGTTGAGACTCAGAGCGGAGATCGAGGTAAAAGGTATGCGCTATCCGGTACGCTGGGCTTGTCACCAGAAACTGAACGACGATGGCTCACTCACTCTGCGTCCCAACCTGCGGCCCGAGGTTTAAGAACGAGCGCGGGGCGCGCCGCCTCGCCGTTGGTAACTTTGTCCATTGATTTTCTGGAAGGTATAATTGTTTTGGACCTTGGGACCGATGATGAAGAGGGAAAAAACAGCGTTTCTGCCGGGTTGGGAGTTGACCTGGCGGCGAGCATTGGTGGGCGTTCTAATGCTTGCGCTCGTGGTTACGCTTGCCACTCGCACCTTCCACGTCACGATCCCTCGTGGCGCCACCGTCCGGTCGGGAGCGGCGCAAGCGATGCGGCAACATTTGGACCGCGACGCCGTAGGATGGATACCTCCCACGTCAGTGCTTACCGCTCTGCGACCTCCAACATTCTATCCGCACGTTGCACCTGCCGGACCGCCTCTAGGCGTTCTGCTTCTCGACGAAAGTCTTTACAACCGGCCACCTCCTTCCTGCTGAAGACAATTCCGCACATCTTTCTGTTCTTGATGTTCTTGAACTCTAGCTTGGTCCCTGACTAGGATTTCATTGGCGCAGGGTTCTTGGGCTGGCCGGACTGAGTTCGAATCGGATACACGAGAGGTGTACGCTAAACGTTTCAGGGTTGGTGAGGCGCAGCCCGCCGACCTTTTTTCACCATCAATTAGCTATCGATCATCCGACGTCAGTCTTTACGCTTTGCAGTTGGTTGTCTCGGCCCCAAGGGCGACGTTCAGGTCGGAAGAAACATTCGGGACGAACCTTTGAAATTCGGAAAACTCAGGAAAGAAAATAACTATGCAGCGTAAACACATCGGCATTGCCGTGGGAGTGCTGGCGGTCGCGGCGACAGGGTGGGCAATCTTAAGCCACCGGCTTGGCGCCAAGCCGACCGGCGACGACTCGCTTCGCACCGTGGCGGTTGCTCTGGTGGAACGCGGTCCGCTGGTGAATTCGGTCAAGCTCTCGGGAGAGTTTCGAGCTTTCCAGCAGATCGATGTTCACGCCAAGGTCGCCGGATATATCCGCGTAATCTACGTGGATGTGGGCGATCAGGTGAAGGAGGGTCAAGTTCTGGCGATCCTGGAAGTGCCTGAACTGAACGCGGAAGTAACGGGAGCAAAAGCGGATATTCGGCGCAGCCAGGATGCAATTCGACGGGCGCAGAGCGAAATCGAACGCAGCCAGTCGGCCTATCGCGCATATCACGCTGCATATACCCGCTTGAAACAGGCGTCGGAAGCCCGGCCCGGCCTGATCGCGGAGCAGGAATTGGACGATTCTCTGGCTAAGGATCAAGAAACACAAGCACAGGTTGACAGCTCCCGAGCAGCACTTGCAGAAGCGCAGAATCAGCTGTCTTCGGCGGAAGCCGTTCTGGAGCGGCTGGCCGCGATGGAGGCATATTCACACATCACGGCGCCGTTTGCGGGCGTCGTGACCAAGCGTTACGCCGATACCGGTTCTCTGATTCAGGCCGGCACTACTTCTGAAACCCAATCCATGCCGGTGGTGCAATTGGCGGAGTGGTCGAAGCTGCGATTGGTAGTACCGGTGCCTGAATCCGCGGTTCCGCAACTGCGCCTCGGCACTGTGGTGAGTGTTCACGTTTCAGCGCTGAACCGGGACTTCGAGGGGGAGGTCGCGCGCTTTGCAGACTCGCTGAACGAAGAAACCCGAACCATGCACACCGAGATTGATGTGAAGAATCCGCAAGGAACTCTGAAGGAAGGCATGTACGCGGAAGTGAAGCTGGTGTTGCAGGAGGTAAAGAGCGCGCTGAACGTGCCCGTCCAGGCGATCCAAAGAGGCAGCAGCGCAGCCAGCGTGTTTAGAGTAGACGCGCAAGGACGTATCGAGGAACGCAAGGTCACCCTGGGGGAGGAAACCAGTGACCGGGTGCAGGTGTTGAGCGGCTTGGTGGAGGGTGATCGCGTGGTGATCGGAAACGGTGGAGGAGTTCGTCCGGGAGACAAGGTGCGACCGAAAGTGGTCAGCGAGAACGTGGATTCGCCGGAGGCTCCCTGATGCCAAGGTTTGCGATCAAGTATCCGTTCTTCATCATTATGCTTTGTCTGGTGGTCGCGGTCGTTGGCATCACCAACGTGGTTCGAATGCCGGTGGATCTTTTCCCGCAGATCAAGATTCCGGTGGTCGTGGTTGCGACCTTCTATTCCGGAATGCCGCCGCAGCAAATCGAAGCCGACATTACAGACACGTTCGAGCGATTTTTTACGCTCGGAAGCAATATCGACCACATCGAGTCGCGCTCTCTGACGGGCGTCAGCCTGATCAAGATTTATTTCAAGCCCGGCACCGACGCGAACGCCGCCCTCAGTAATATCGCGAATCTCGCCATGGCGGATCTGCGGCGTCTTCCGCAGGGAACTTTGCCCCCGGTCGTGCTGCAGTTCGATGCCTCAAGTCTCCCTGTTTGTCTGGTCACGCTGAAGGGGGAAGGCCTGAATGAGACTCGGCTCAAGGACCTGGCGCAATTTCAGGTTCGTAATCAGATTGCCAATGTTCCCGGCGCCTCAGTGCCTCAGCCCTTTGGCGGCCGCTATCGCCAGATCATGGTCTACGTGGATCCGCTCAAGCTGGAGGCGCACCAGCTCAGCTTGATGGATGTGGTGCACGCAGTGAATGATTCGAACCTGATTCTTCCCGCCGGAGACGTCCGCATCGGTCCGAAGGATTACAACATCTACGCCAACGCCCAGTTGCCCGACGCCGAGGAGATCAATCGCATTCCGCTGAAGACCGTGGGCAAAGCTTCAGTGATGGTTGCCGATGTCGGCGAGGCCAAGGACTCGGGAACGATTCAAACCAATATCGTCCGCATCGACGGACAGCAGTCCGTCTACATTCCAGTACTCAAGCAAGGTGGCGACAGCAACACCATCACGATTGTGAGCGGGATCAAGACGGCGATTAAGAATCTGGTCGACATTCCAAAGTCGCTTAAGACGGCAGTCGTCTTTGATCAATCCATCTTTGTTAAAAGCGCTATCCAGAATGTATTGAAGGAAGGGGGAATCGGTCTCCTGCTAACCGCGATCATGATTCTCGTCTTCCTGGGAAGTGCGCGAGCCA
>Ga0209624_10002757_pt1 | contig 12820 bp, 10 predicted proteins | sample JacPinW_OM2H0_O1_FD_188565 | JGI IMG/M metagenome (GOLD analysis project Ga0209624, IMG submission 188565) | Forest soil microbial communities from Algoma, Ontario, Canada - Jack Pine, Ontario site 1_JW_OM2H0_O1 (SPAdes) (version 2) | ecosystem: Environmental > Terrestrial > Soil > Boreal... | reverse complement strand
AAGAACCGCGGCGTGGGAGTCTGGAAAAACTTCGTCTACATGGAAACCGACGACGCCCACCTGCTTTGTCTCGACGCGCGCACCGGACGCCTGCTCTGGGATGTGACGTACGCAGACAAAGCGAAGCACTACGGCGCAACCAGCGCTCCGCTGATCGTAAAAGACGAAGTGATCGTGGGAACATCTGGCGGCGACTCTGGCGTGCGGGGCTTCGTCGCCGCGTACGATGCCGTAACCGGCAAAATGAAATGGCGTTTTTGGACCATTCCCGGGCCCGGTGAATTCGGCTCTTCCAGTTGGCCGGGTGATTCCTACCTCCATGGCGGCGCCACCACGTGGATGCCCGGTACCTACGACCCGAAACTTGACACCGTCTACTGGACGACCAGCAACGCCGCTCCCGATTTCGTCGGAGAGTCGCGCCCCGGCGACGACCTCTACACCGCCTGCGTCCTGGCTCTGAACGCAAACACGGGTGCGCTGAAATGGTACTTCCAGTTCACTCCCCACGACCTCTACGACTACGACGCCAACGAAACGCCCGTGCTACTGAGTGCGAAAGTAGACGGCCGAATGCGTGATTTGCTGGTGCAGGCTAACCGTAATGGATTTCTCTATGTCCTCGACCGCACCGACGGAAAATTTCTGAAGGCGACACCATTTGTGAAAAAGCTGGACTGGGCCAAGGGAATTGACGCCTCGGGCCGGCCCATATTGTCAGAAAAAATACCCACCGCCGAGGGCACGCAAATCTGTCCGAGCGTCGACGGAGCCACGAATTGGTTTTCGCCTTCCTACAATCCTGTCACCGGATTGTTCTACGTCATGGCGCTGGAGAGTTGCAGCGTCTTTTTCTCGCACCCGCAGGAGTTTGCCCAAGGCCAGACTTTCTACGACACAGGCACGAAGCTTGCGCCCGATGATCATGCCCAAAAGGTTCTGCTGGCATACTCTGTGCTCGAGGGGAAAATCGTTTGGCGTTATCCCCAGGCAGGCCGGGGCAATTCCTGGGGCGGGACACTGACCACGGCGGGTGACTTGGTGTTTTTCGCGAACGACACGGGTGCGTTCGAAGCCGTTGGAGCGCGAACCGGCCGCCCGCTCTGGCAATTCAACACTGGCCAGTCCATGCACGCCTCACCCATGAGTTATGCGGTCGACGGGACCCAGTATGTGGCCATCGCGGCGGGCAGCGATGTGATCAGCTTCGCGCTTCCTCACGAATGAACTCGTACTCGTTCAACTCGTGCCATCGAAGCGAGCCGATCACAATCCTGGAATCCACCCCATGGCATTATCGCGAAATATCTTCTGCAGCACCGGCCGGGGCAGGTTCAATCCGCGCACCTGCTTGCCGTTCACGGTAAGCGTCTCGCCCGTCGCCAGGAATTTCCAGTCACGCGCGTAGGTGGACTGCCATTCGGTCAACGCATCCGGCAGGTTCGCATCCGCGTGTAGATCGAGATCCGTGCCGTACAAGACGCGATCCTGATACTTGATCAGAAATGCGCTCACCTTGTCCGGCGGCATCAGCATCAGGTATTCCATTCTCGCCGCTGTATCGATGGCAAAATTCGGATACTTGTCCAGGTGGCTCGCGATGTTGTCGAGACTCCGCTCCATGCTGCCCAGATGAACTCCCACCATGCGTAGCTTGGGATTGTTGGCGAGCACATGATCCCGTGCGTCGAGGATCCTCTGCTTTGACGGGAACCCAGGCCGGTTGGCAACGTACCATTGCGGATTTTCCTGGTAATACGACCACGACGGGTCGGCCGCATCCGGTGGCCCCCACGCCACGTCTGGTTCCCCCTGGTGCGTCATCAGCGTCTTGCCATGGCTGGCGATGTCTTTGTAGATCGGGGCGAACTTCGGATCATCGGCCATGATGTATTGCCCGCTGCTGTCCTTGATTTCCATTCCGATGTTCTTCCAGATCTTTACAGCCACGGCTCCCCGCGCAAAGTCGCGGTCGATCTGCTGGATCGCGTCAGTGCTGAATGACGCACTCCCAAACTTGTAGGGATCGAAGGTTGTGCACAGAGCAACGTGGCCGCGGCTCGACTGCACCAGCGCCTGCGCATCGTCGATCTGCCGCTGCAACTGCTTGCGATGGGGGTTCGAGTCGTCCATCACAAGGATATTCATCAGCTTCAGGTTCAGCCGTTCGAGCATCGTTTGAAATGCAGGGTCAGTCTTGAAAACATGAACGTGCACATCGATGGGATGGATCGCTGCGAACGCACGGAGAGTTCCTTCTTCATCCACGAGCGTTGCTTCAGCGGACGCCGAAGTCGGTGCTTGAGCCGTGGCAGAGAGGATGATCGAGAGACCTAATATAACTTGAGCAACAGTTCGCGCCAAACTCGTCATTGGGGGTTTCTCACCTGTTCCGTTCTAATAGCGCCTGATGCTTAGAGGATCAAAAGGCCGTCGGCCGTATTTTAGTCAGTTTCCTATGAAACGTCGTGTGTGATGAAACAGAGGATGATAGGCAAGCTCGCTCGGCAATCGCTTCGCGATATTGTAGACTCGTAGCCTGAAAGAGACGCACCTCGGGCTGGGAGTCAACTGGAAAAGTTCTAACACCACTCGGCCAAGAGAAAGGCTTTGGTGACATATGCGACAGCAGATTCTGTATTTCATTGCGGCAAGCATCCTATGCTGCCTGGCCACGGCCGCCGCACAAGCCCAGTCCGACGCGGCAAAAGTCTTCAAGACGAATTGCACGCTGTGCCATGCGGACGATGGCAGCGGTAGTTCGCCAACCGGCAAAGCCATGAAAGCCAAGGATCTGCGATCAGACGAGGTTCAAAGCCAAACCGACGCGGCGCTCACTGAAGTGATCACCAAGGGCCGAGGGAAAATGCCGGCGTTTGGCACCAAGATCAAGCCCGATGGGGTGGCGAGTCTGGTGGCGTACATTCGAAGCATAGCGCTTAAGAAATAACACCTCGACAAGCCGTGGGCTTGGGCAACGACTCATGGCCTGACTCAAGACGTGAGGCATCGCATGTTCGAAGGCGCAGCAGATTCAGAATCCGCGACCGCAAAACCTTCACCCTCCGTAACGTCTCTTAAAAGCAGGCGCTCGTTTCTCGGAGTGCTGCTGGGACTGGGCTCGCTCGTTGTGGGTGCCCTTCTCGCCGTGCCGCTCATTCGATTTTCGCTATTCCCGTTGCTCCGAAGAACGACTGAACTCAAAGGTTCGCCCGTCGGAGAAATCAGCGCGTTTTCCCAGTTGTCCGAGCCCGCGATGCGGACCATTCAGATCGAACAAGTGGATGGCTGGCGGAAGGCCGTATCGGAAAAGGCGGTCTATGTCACCAAAGACGGTCAGGGCCAGCTCCGCGTTCTCACTTCCATCTGTCCGCACCTGGGTTGCACCGTCCCCTGGAACAAGGAGAAAAAACAGTTTGTCTGCCCCTGCCATGGCGCCACCTTTGCCGCCGACGGAACCCGCGTCAGCGGCCCCTCGCTGCGGGGGATGGACACTCTCGAAACCTCGGTTCAGGACGGCCAACTTGTCGTCCGATTCCAATATTTCCGGCAACTCGTTTCCGACAAGGAAGTCATAGGTTGAGAGCGAATGGGCTCGACGCATACCAATGAATGCGGTTCTTCTTCGCGACGCGAGTCCGGGCCATGGGCGTGGCTGAACCACCGCACCGGCTTGGACGATCTGCTGCGGAGCGCTCTCGATGAACCCATCCCCGGCGGCGCGCGTTTCGCCTACATCTTTGGCTCCGGGCTGCTCTTCATTTTCATTTCGCAAGTGATCACCGGAATATTTCTCGCCCTGTACTACGTTCCCTCCGCCGATCACGCCCACACGACGGTCGCTTACATCACCAAGGCGGTGACGGCTGGCTCTTTTCTCCGCAGTCTGCACGCCTACGGCGCCAGCGCGATGGTAATCGTTTTATTCCTGCACCTGTCGCAAACCTATATCTACGGATCGTACAAAGGGCGGCGGGAACTCCTTTGGCTTTCCGGATGTGTTCTATTCGGTCTGGTCCTGGCCATGGCCTTCACCGGCTACCTGCTGCCCTGGGATCAGCGAGCGTATTTTGCCACTGCCGTAGGAACCAACGCCATCAGCGAAGTTCCCTGGATCGGAGAGAGCCTTAAACGCCTCGTCCGCGGCGGCACGGACATGGGCACACTCACGATTTCCCGGTTTTTCGTGGCCCATGTTTTCTTTGTTCCAGCCTGCATCTTCGCACTCGTGGCATCGCACATTTTTCTATTTCGCAAAGCCGGAGCGGCCGGACCGGTCAATGAAGATCCTTACCATCCCAAGCAAGATGTAGAACTCTTTTACCCACGCCAGGTGCTGATGGATTTGTCGCTAACGGCGCTTCTGATTGCCGGCCTGGGCCTGTTGTGTTTTTTCGTCCCCATGCAGCTCGGCCCACCTGCGAATCCGGCGGATGCCCAATACGTACCGCGCCCTGAGTGGTATTACCTGCCGATATTTCAATGGCTGAAATACTGGCACGGGTCAGCCGCGATCATCGGAGTGCTTGTCATTCCAACACTCCTCGTCCTGGCCGTACTCGCACTACCTTTTATGGATCGCAGCGTCGAGCGGCGCCCGTGGAAACGTCCGGTAGCGATGGCAGCCTACGCGTTCGTGGTGTTCTCGCTGGTGGGCCTCGGTCTCCGCAGCCAGTATTTGGATCGGCACGACCCCGGAGTGGCCCAGCAACTTGCGAAGCAGAAGGCCGAAGAAGCCGAGTACGCGAGCAAGCCCTTTGAGCCCGAACTTTCTTCCGCGTCTCTTACGGCGGAAAATGCAACCCTCGCCGATCCGCTAGCCGCGAAAGGAAAAACGCTCTTCGAAGGGCAATCGTGCAATGCCTGCCACGGAGATGGCGGCGTCGGTACGGCGGCAGCCCCGCCCCTGGTAGGTGTAAAAGCAAAATTCTCACCGGACCAACTGGCCGAGCTTTTCAAACATCCCACCGCGAAAATGAACGCTGGTGGCATGCCTCCCATTGATCTTCCGCCGGACGATTTGAAGGCGTTGATCGCCTACGTGGAGAGTCTCAAGTAAATTAAGACTTCCTGCCCAAATGAAAACCCCGTCAGGAATTCGGGTCGATAAGATCGCAAGCTTCCGGCTGCGACGCAACCATCTATCCGATGCTGCGCCCGAAGATCAAGATGCCGTCACAATCTGCCGCGATATGTGCGGCGTGCAGGCGCAGGTCATGTCGGCCGCTTACCTTCAACTCTGGACGCGCAATCACGCCATCACACGCGCGCAAATTGAAAACGCGCTGTGGAAGACTCGCACTCTGGTCAAGACGTCTCTCATGCGCCAGACCCTGCATCTCATTCCCACCGACGAATTCCCGCTCTACATTGCCGCCCTCAGACCAAGCCGCTTCGCTCAGGCGATGCGCGTCATGGAGAGATGTGGCATCACCCCCGATGAGAGCGCAGCGCTTATCCCATTAATAATGGAGACCCTCTCTGCCGGGCCACTTAGCAGGCCTGCTATCGCCGCTGCCATTCGTCCCAAAGCGAGCAAGCGAGTGCGTTTCTGGATGGAGAACTCCTGGAGTCTGGTACGTCTCCCGGTGGCAGAGGGATTGATCTGTTACGGCCGGGGTGAGGACAACGCGATCGTTTTCATACGCACGGACCATTGGTTGCCGAAGCTGAAGCTTGAACTGATGTCTCCGGTCGAAGCGCAGGGCGCACTCTTGCGAAAATACTTGCGCTCCTATGGCCCAGCGACTGTGAACGACTTCTCGCACTGGGCGGGCATTCCGATGCAAGAGGTGAGATCGCTGCCCGCCTTGCTCAAACCTGAGCTGGTAGAGATTCCCAGCAACAAAAAGAATTGTCTTCTGCTTCGCGAGGACGTGGAAGTTTTAAACAGCCGCGCTGTGGCAAAAGGCTCGATTCGCCTGTTACCTCTCTTCGACTCCTATCTGCTCGCTCATCGAGAAAAAGACCACCTCCTGAGCGCGAAGCACTATAAGCGCGTCTACCGCAACCAGGGCTGGATCTCGCCGGTGGTGCTGATCAACGGCGCGATTGCGGGCGTCTGGTCTCACAAACTTCAAGGCAAGAGGCTGCTGGTAAACATCGAACCATTTGGTAAGCTCTCCAAGGCAGAACGTACCGGAATTGAACGCCAAGCCGAGAGCCTGGCGGATTATTTCCAAAGCGGCCTGGAACTCAAACTAGTCTGAGAAAGTGCGCCCTCGAACTATGCCCGCCATTTGCTTTTGTTGCCACGCCATATGAGGATAGTTATGCATGATCGTGAACTTCGCCGAGCGGGCGCACAATCACAACTGGGAACTCGACCCGGTCACCCGCTCTCTGCTCGACACCGATTTCTATAAGCTGCTGATGTTGCAGTTTATCTGGAAGCATTACCCCAGGACCCGGGTACAGTTCACGCTTTTCAATCGCTCGTCCAGCGGCCCGGTAGATACCTTCGCCCACGAAGAACTCATCGAGCAGCTCGATCACGCTCGAAACGTCCGCTTCCGCAGATCGGAACTGGTCTGGCTCGCGGGCAACACCTTCTTCGGCCGCCGCGGAATCTTTGAGCCCTCCTTCCTGGAATGGCTGGAACGCGACTTCCGATTGTCGGACTACGAGCTCTCGGTGAAGGACGGCCGCTTTCATCTGTCTTTCGACGGCTTCTGGACCGACACCACCATGTGGGAACTCTATTCGCTCTCCATCATTAATGAGCTGCGCACCCGGGCAAATCTGAAGAAGCTGAGCGAGTTCGGCCTCGACATCCTGTACGCCCGGGCGAAAACCAAGCTGTGGAACAAGATCGAGCGCCTGCGGGGAGTTCCCAATCTCCGCGTGGCCGATTTCGGAACCCGCCGCCGCCACAGTTTCCTCTGGCAGGAATATGTGGTCGAAGCTATGGCGGCGAATCTGGAGAGCGGCTTCACCGGAACCTCGAACGCTTTCCTCGCCCACAAGCACGACCTTGAGGCCATCGGAACCAATGCGCATGAACTCCCCATGGTCCTCGCCGCATTGGTGCCGCCCGATGACGATGAGGCCCTGAAAGCTTCCCAGTATCACGTCCTAGAGTTGTGGCAGAAAACCTACGACGGCGCTCTCCGCATCATGCTGCCCGACACCTTCGGAACCACGCAATTCCTCGAAGGTGCGCCGGACTGGGCCGCCGATTGGACCGGCCAGCGTATTGACAGCAAGGATCCTTACATAGCCGGCGATGAATATATCGCATGGCTGAAGGCCCGTGGCCGCGATCCCCGTGAGAAACTCATCATCGCCTCCGACGCACTCGACGTCGATGACATCCTGGGCCTGCATGCCTATTTCGGTGGAGTTCTGGCCGGCGGAACAACCGTCAAGGACTTTCGCAGCGCAGCCGACTTCCACGATCGGCGCAAATGGAGTCCCGCCCGCCGCATTCGCTTCAGCGCTGGCTGGGGCACCCTGCTTACCAATGATTTTCGCGGCTGCGATCCCAGCGGCAACGATGGGTTCGATCCCATCAGCTTGATTAGCAAGGTGAGTAGCGTCGAAGGCCGCGCAGCAGTGAAACTTTCCGATAATTTCGCGAAAGCGCTCGGCCCGCCTGTGGAAATCGAACGCTACCGCCGCGTCTTTGGAACGGTTGGAGTTAGTAACATTCCAGTCATCGCGTAACACACTGATCTTGAAAGAGTTACTGGAGTGAGTAATGCCCCCACTTTCTGCCTAGTAATGGCACACTAGAGCCATATACGAGTTCGCTGTCCTGCGATAGTCTCGTTCTTGAGCAGCACTTGGGGGAGGGCTGATCAACAGACGTCCCAAGACTCATAACGAGTCTGGGGCGTTTTGTTTTGCGCTGAAATCTTCTTTATCTCCTATCTCCGACTGTCGGCAGTCCGCCCCAGCGTGACTCATAAGACCCAGGAACACGTCGATGCCCTAAGCATGCGCGTGCGCCAGATAATGCTGCCGCAACAAATCCTTCCCGTAATCGTTCCCGTTCGGAGTCCTCACCACGCAGTGGATGTGTTGCTGCGTCGGTACTTGGGGATCCTTCGCAAACTTCGCCAGATTCGCCGGCCGCTGGTGATCGAACTCAATCAAAATCACCGGACTCTGTACCCGGTAATAAAACGCGCTATCCGGCTTCGAGTCTCCGATCCACGCGAACCAGGTATTCTCAATGTGCCGGTCTACCTCATCCATCTTCACCCGCGTATGCCCATCGTCCAGGTTCCCCACATAAAGCTGAATCAGATCGCGCAACCTCCGCCGCGCCGCGTCCGGCAGCTCTTTCGCCTGCAAGCCCGCATAATCCAGCACCACGTTGTCTTTAAAAGCCTCGGTTAAATTGTTGTTGCCCGTCTTCGAAAAACTAAGCACGGCCTGCTTGCGCTGATCTTCCGGCAGGCCCATCAGCATTCCCAATCCATCATTCTGCTCCTGCTGAAGAATCGTCACTCCTTTGTATTTCCCGGAGGGCGCCCGCACTGGCTCCGATCCTATAAACAGCGGCGTCATCACCACCTGATCGCCCAGCACAAAGTAATTGATAATCGCGTGATGCCCCTGCAACTGCCATCCCCACGGCTCGCTCGCCGATGGTCTGCCGAAAATGGAAATGAAATAAAGCCATTCCCCCATGAATACATGCTCCTCGGCAAGCTCCGCCAGGGTCTCATTCAACCGCATAATGTTGCGCGTCAACTCGAAACCCCTCGTGCTCAGCGACACTCGCATCAGCCCAAAAGCCGCCTCGCGTTGCGCATCGGTCATCTCCGCAAAACCAATTCCCGGCCGCGGATAAAAATGCTGGTTCATCCATTTCCGCCACTGCACATCCTCCACCGGAAACATGGTTCTCGCCAGCTGTACTCCGGTCAGAGTGGCGATAAATTTCTCCGCCGCATTCCGCACTGGCTCACTCGAAACTCCACTCGGCGATATTTGAAACAGCCCGGACTCGACCTTACCATCCGCCGTAATCCCCTTGAACGGGTCCGCCAGCCCTTCCTTCTCATAATTCTCAGCCATCTGCCGGAAGCGTTCCGCCGTCTCCGCAGGCGTCGGCGATTGTGTCTGCCCCAAAGCCCACGGCGCAATCACCGCCGCCGAAACCAGCGACGCCACAAAATCCCGCCGCGTCGGTCCACCCATCCCAGAGTCCGAATGCGTGTGCGAATGCGCGTGTCCATGCTCATGTCCATGCGGATTGTGATGCGGTGCATGTGCCATGTCCCAGTCCTCCTCGCCAATCGCCCGCACGATATCACGCCCATCAGATCGCAGCAAATGTCCACATCTTCACCGTCGGCGGGTGGAACCGCAGCCGTGAAAAAACGATCCCGGACGCTGGTCCGGGGTGCCCCATTTCTCGCGTTCTTTGCGAGAAGTCGGGCTTTTTGCGGTTTCTCGCCGCGTAAGGAACCACTTCGCGCTGGTTACTCAGTCGATTGATTAGCCCCGCCGTAGGCCTTTGGAATATCGCTTTCAGTTTCCGCTTGTTCCAGCGGCAAACCAGTGCGTTCGACGAGATAGGCGGAAAGTGCAGGGTCAACGCTGTTACGATAATCACCCACATCAGCCGACGACCATCTGCGCCCGTCGGCGAAGTCCAGAACGATTCCGGCCCGGGGGTGGAGCTTGCCATCACGGTCCCGAAATCCCTCTACCAGCGTCATCTCCACCGCTCTTGAATACTTGAAGGTCGTGCACTCCGCCCATGCATATCCGCACACACGAATATATCTTGTCGACGGAGCGCGGCGTGCATCGGCAAGGCCAAAACTGTAAAGACTCCGATTGGCGCTGCGATGACCAATGCCATCCAGCGCAGAATCCTCGTGCAGTCAAAGCCCGCACGTCCCTCCGACCAGAGCCGGTACGATCTCACAGTGCCGGCCTGCCCGAACGCGGACCAGAGCTGAAGGGCTATCTCCCAACTAAGAGCGAGTGCTCCAAATCCCGGAAAGAACCACCAAATGACAGACTGCGGCCACAACCGCAACGACGCTTCTGCGGCGTCACTAGCGGCCAGATAACGATTTAGCGAAACGAGTGTGTAGTGAGTGGTCCAGACAAATACGACCGCGACAGCGATCAGGTTAGCCCCAACCACCCATTGCGTGCGCTGGAAGCGTCCATCAAGCGCAGAGAGTTGCGCTTCAGACAATCGCACTGAAGGTTTCAGGTACTTGCGGGCAAGTGCGAAGCCGACCCCGACGGCGATCGGAACCATGGCCTTTCCTGCGAATTGAGTTGCAACATTCATGCGCGACGGCTGTCTGAGCTAAGAAGGTATCAGGCCGCTCGCCGCCCCACAATCCGCGGCCACGACCGTAGCCCTGGAACAGCGCCGCCATCAGAAAATTTCCACATCCCTTTTGTGACATCCAACCTTGTCAACAGCCCATCACGTGCGTAACGATGGCAGACGGTGTATTAGACGGCACAAGCCGACCCCGCCCGTAAGTTCCTTGACATCCTAAATAGCATCAGAGATAACTCCCATGAATGCAATATTTTGAGAGGCAGTCGCTCATTCTAAGGCATTTAGCGAAGGCAATGTCGTCTAAGTCCTGTGAATGGAATATTTTGCGAATAAGTTATCTACTTTCAATATTTTAGCCGGATTCAGGCGAGGCGATGAATGTGTAACTTACTGATTCCAGATATTTTACCAAAGCTTGACCTGTGTTTTTTTGATCTGGATCGCGCGGCTCAGTGGTCTCCGCTAAGCGCGGGGCACCGAGGCCCTATTCGATCCCCATCTCTCTCTGAATCTGCTCCAGCGACGCGCCTTTCGTTTCCGGAACCATCGTCTTCACCCAGATAAGCTGGAGCACCATCATCCCGGTAAAGAACAAGAAGACGTAGCCAATCGGAAAAGAAGAGACCATCTTCGGGAAGAAGGTAGTGAGCAAGGCGGCGAAGATCCAATGCGTTCCGCAGCCCAGGCTCTGGCCCTCCGCGCGATGTCGATTAGGAAATATCTCGGAGATGAAAACCCAGATCACCGCTCCCTGGCCAATCGCGTGCGCGGCGATGAAAGCGAAGATGCAAGCCGGCACGATCAGGAAGTGACCGGTAAAGAAAGCCCATGCGGTGAGGCCAAGCGAAGTGATGTAGCCGGCCGAGCCGATATAAAGAAGAGTGCGCCGGCCGAGCCGGTCAATCAGCCAGAGTCCGACAAAAGTGAAAACCAGATTCGTAATCCCGATGCCGATCGATTGCAACAGTGCCGCTTTTGCCCCGAGGCCGGCTAATTCAAAGATGCGCGGCGCAAAATACAAGATCGCATTGATGCCGGACATTTGATTGAAGAAGGCAATCAAGATGGCGAGCAGGATTGGTTTATGAAGTCGCCTCGTCCAGAAATGTCCAGAGGACGATTTTTGTTCCGATGCCGTCGCCGCCATAATCTCATCGGCCTCGGCCGCGATCTGTGTCTTCGAGGCCTCGGGCTCGATGCGTTGCAGCACGTTGAGAGCACCTGCGCGGTCACCCTTCCGGCTAAGCAGCCAACGCGGGCTTTCGGGCAGGCCAAAACAGAGCGCGGCATAGATCAGCGATGGAAACGCAGCCACGCCCAGCATCCAGCGCCATGCATTGTCGCCGATGCCCGCCAACAGAGCATTCGACACGTAAGCGATTAGGATGCCAAAGACAATGTTGAATTGGAACATGCCCGCAAGCAAGCCGCGATGCTTCGGCGGTGCGATCTCCGAGATATACATCGGCGCGACCACAGTGGAGATGCCAATGCCCAATCCACCGATCACTCGCGCGATGATGAAGACGGCAACGTTCGGCGCCAGGCCTGAGCCTACTGCGCCCACAAAATATAGGACACCAATCCAAAGCAGCGTCGCCTTGCGCCCGAATCGGTCAGCCGGCCAGCCGCCGAGCAGCGCACCCGCGACAGTGCCGTAAAGGGCCGAAGCCATGGCAATGCCGTGCAGTCCGGGACTTAGGCCCCAAAGCGTCTGAATCGTTTTCTCGGCGCCGGAAATGACAACCGTGTCAAAACCGAAGAGAAATCCAGCGAGGGCCGACGTCAGCGACCAGAAGAAGATGCGCCCATTCATAAGTAAGTCAAGCCGTGCTTATCGAAACGAGAGTTGCGATTTACCCGCGGTCGAGTCTGAGAACGGAGAACCGAAAACTGTCTTCACCCTTTGGTCAGCGGATATCCCTTCTCGCGCCAGTCGCGAATACCGCCATCCATGGAAATGACGTTCGTGTATCCCATCTTTTGGAGGTTGTCGGCGGCCAGTGCCGAGCGGAATCCTCCGCCGCAATAAAGCACGATCTCAGCCGCCAGATCAGGCACGCGGGCCTCAATGTCGCGCTCAATGATGCCTTTACCCAGATGAATAGCGGTCGGAAGATGATCCTTGGCAAATTCGCTCTCTTCGCGCACGTCGACCAGAACGAACTTCTCGCCGCGGTCCAGTTTCTTCTTCACCTGCTCGACGTTGATCTCGCGCACGCGCGTTTTGGCGTCATCCACGATCTTCAGAAAGCGAGGAGGATGTTGATGGGCCATGAGGTCTCCTTCCCTTCATTCGACGAGAGACATCCTACCAAGTGCTGCTGGATTGTGCATCGAAGAAGTCTGACAGAAGCCCGAAAGCCGCCTTGTCGGTTAGCATGAACAGGTGAGATCGAGCGGAACGACCCGGAAGATCGGCTTGGCGCGCGCCTTATCGAAGCTGGGCTACTGCTCGCGATCGAGCGCGGCCGCGTTGATTCACGCCGGGCGCGTGACTCTGAACGGAAAGACTCGACGCAATCCAGAGACGGCAGTTTCCGGACAGCATAAAAT
>Ga0209624_10002756_pt1 | contig 12821 bp, 11 predicted proteins | sample JacPinW_OM2H0_O1_FD_188565 | JGI IMG/M metagenome (GOLD analysis project Ga0209624, IMG submission 188565) | Forest soil microbial communities from Algoma, Ontario, Canada - Jack Pine, Ontario site 1_JW_OM2H0_O1 (SPAdes) (version 2) | ecosystem: Environmental > Terrestrial > Soil > Boreal... | reverse complement strand
GTGGAGGGGCGGGCGCGGTTGTCGTGCAGGCGGGAGGCGGAGACCTGGATGGTTTCGATGATGGAGGCGGTGGAGATGCGGGCCTCGTCCATGGCGGCGGAGGGGGAGACGACGGGAACGATTTCGATGGGGTCGCTGGACGGGACGGGAGCGGCGGCGGCGAGGTCGAGAGGGAGGATCTGGTCGACGGTGAGTTTTTGCGAGGCGAGGACGCGGTCGAGGCCTTCGAGGGAGAGGGAGCGTTTGCGGTTGAGGAAATTGGAGATGTGCGCCTGCTGAAAGCCAGCTTGCTGGGCGAGACGGCTGCCGGTAAGCGTGCCTCGTTCGATGCGGCGGAGGAGCTCGAGACGGAGGAGTTCATGGAGGTCTTGAAAATTCATAAGGTTAGGCTATCTTGCGCGAACCATATCATTTGACAAGACGAAGATTAGGCGAAAGGTTAACTTGGAGCAACACCTTTTCTTTGTAAACTACGGCTTATTGGTGATATACGAAAAAAGGTTGCCTGAGGAAAGATAGATGTTGACAGATGTTTTGTCGAAAGCTATAACCTTGAGACTTTCCCCATTGGGAACGGAAAAGTGAGGCACGCAATCTTGATCAAGGATAGAAAGACAGCGGCTGGAACTGTATCCGAACCAGGGGTGGAAGGCGATGCAGGGTGGTTGTGATTTTCCCAAGGTACTACACGCGCTAAGCACAAACACACGAGGGTCGCAGCTTGACCAATGGGGCCGTTAGAGCTCTGGGGGATAGGCGACGGCACTTGCCAGCAACCTGGGTGAGCCCACTCGACCGCTGAAAAAGACCGAGGCTCTCCGGGGGAGAACTACGCCTTGAAAGGGTAATGATGAACGACTTGCGCTTGGACTTGAAGGTATGCGAAGGGTGTGGAGCGCTTTGGCTCCGCACGGCAATCATGAATGGTGTGTACTGTCGGGGATGCGCCGGGCGACTGGCTGAGTTTCCGGCTCCGCGGAAGAGACATGCTGGAGGCCGAAAGCGGTTGGTTCGGGTTTCGGGATGCTCTGCCGGCGTTGTTGCCACTGGAGGTGCGCGATGAGTGCAGCTCTGGTGATCTTACCGATGGTGTGGGCTACGGCAGCGCAACCGGAGATGCACGCGGTTGCGGAGGTTGTCACGCAGGATGAAGCACAACGGCAGGCTGCTCCTGAGATGGCGTTCTACCGGAAGTACACGGAGGGGATGCTGCGAAGGTATGTGCGGTTGTCGATGGAGGCGGGAAGAGCGCCATCGTTGCTGGGACGTGAGATGTTTCGTGGCAAGGTGACGAGCTATCGCGTGCATGGCTTCGACGACGTGGTGATCTTCGTGCATGACGTGGAGATGTGCCTGGCAAAACTGGATAACGGACAGCAATATCTGATCAAGCGGATCGCGCTGCAGGAGTACACGCAGCAGGAGACGGCTGGGATGATGGGGCTGTGCCTGAAAACAGTGACGCGGCGGTATGCGCGTGCACTTGATGAACTGACGGAGATCTTTCTGGAGCGGAAACTTCTGGATCCCCAAAAAGCCTGTCAAGGGGTCGGGAGCGGAAGATAAGTCGCAAGTCCTTGTTTCACTGGCTGTTATTTCTGTCGTGGAGGTTGTCCTATTAGTTATAGGCCAACTGCTATTCTGGAAAGGTAGTAAAGATTGAGCGGGAGAGAGCCTGAGGGCTGCTCTCCCGTTTTGCTTTGAGCGCGATTTTATGATGTTGGGCAGGCACGAACAAACAAAGGCAAAGGCAAATACAGGGATCCTTCACTGCGTTCAGGATGACGGCTTTGAGGTAGGTTCAGGATGACGACTTTGAAGAATCACGCGCGCGAAATCGTAGAACAACCGACGCATGCATCGTAAGGTCGCTAAAAGGTTGTCAAGGGGTCGGGAGCGGAAGGTAAGTCGCAAGGTACTGTTTCGTTTGGTGTTATAGCTGTCGTGGAAGGTGTCCTATTAGTTATAGGGCAACTGCTATTCTGGAAAGGTAGTAAAGAATTGAGACGGGAGAGAGCCTGAGGGCTGCTCTCCCGTTTTGCTTTGGGGGAGATGGAATGGATCGGAAGCGGGTGGCGGGTCGGTTTGTGCGGCAGGGGCTGGATGGAGATGGCGGCGTTAAGGCGGAGGAGAAGAAGGCAGCGGTGGGGGCTCCTCGACCGAAGAGCTGCAGGACGTTTACACGGGCTCGGGTAGCAGAGGCGCTGCCGGAGATTGTGGAACGGTTTGTGGAGGAGGCCAAGAATGGGAGCATCGCTCACGCGAAGCTGTTGGCCAATCTTGGAGGGCTGGATAAGGGTGAGGCTCCGCAAGAAAAGAAGCGCCGAGGGAAGAGCGTGGTCAGGTTGTTGTTGGACGATCTGGCTCGGGAGCCCAAGGAGTAGACGGCGCGGCAATCGCGGCAATCGCGAATACAAGGACCTCTCCACTGCGTTGCTCATGATGAAACTGCGAGCAGCTTCGATTGCGGTGCGATCGTCGGGGCGGTGAAAGACAACTTTTGCGACGGAATTGGGATTCGCTGCTGCGATGGCGATGAGATGAGTTGTAGGTGCTTCACACATAGAAGGAGGTGCAATGGGACATGTGGATGGGCTTCATCGGCGGAGTGCTGGATGGTCTGGACTTGCAGGCGGGCGCGATGGGTTGCGGAGTGCAGCGGGTATGGAGATGCGGGCCATGGCGGTGGAGTTTCCGGTGGTGCATGGACATCCGAACCGGCTGCCTTTTGAAGGCGTGTTGACGCTGGTGGATGTGGCCAGCGACAAGGCTCCGAGTGGGGCAAAGGGGCACCGCGTGGTGCTGACGCGAGAGGCGGCGGAGGCGGCGTTGCCAAGCCTGCTGGGGATGGCGGTGGACTACAAGGCCGGATGGGATGGGCATGATGCGCGGCAGAAGTGCGGCATCATTACTGCCGCAGAGGTGGATGGACGGAAGCTGACGGTGGCGGGGTATTTGTTTGCCCGGGACTTTCCGGAGATGGAGGCGAAGATCCAGGCGGAGGGGGCTGGCTCCGCGATGGGGATGAGCTATGAGCTGGCGGATGCGCACGTGGCCGATATGCGGGCACAGGTGTGGACGCTGACTCGAGCGACGTTTACCGGGGCCGCGATTCTGCTGCGGGAGAAGGCGGCCTATCGGAGCACGAGCTTTCGGGTGACGCGGCCGGCGGTGGCTCGGCGAGCTGCGGTGGCTCGTTAGTTTGGGAAAGACAACTGCAACTGCGTGCTGCGCGCACGGCGCGATCTGCCATCGAGGCTGACGCGCCTTGGCGCGAAAAGAAAACGGGAGAGTGACGATGAGCTTTACGAGTGTGTTGGAGACGATCGGTAAGGGATTTGAAAAGGGATTGAAGTGGGCTGTGGAGTATGCGGTTCCCGTGGAGAAGCTGGTTGCGATTTTGTTTCCGGAGGCAGCCCCTCTTGCTGCGGGCGTGGCCAATGCTACTTCGCTGATTCAGACTGCGGTGCTGCTGGTGGAGCAGAAGTATGCGGCCTCCGGCGTACAGAACGGCACGGGAACACAGAAGTTGAGTGAGGTGATGTTGCTGACCGAACAGTCGGTGACTTCTCTGCTGAGCTCGGCTGGCATCACGGCGGACGCCTCCTATCTGCAGAGCATCGTGTCGGCTGTGGTCGGAATTCTGAATGTACAGGCGGCACAACCTTCTGCTGTTGCGGCTGTCGCTGCGGCAAAGGCTTAGACGAGATTCAGTGGGTGGACTGAGGAAGCGACAAGGAAGCGAGGAGAGAGTATGGAGATGGAAATGAAGGACGAGTTGGGAGTGACGGTTGAGCGTCTGGCGGCCGCGGCTGGTCTGCTGGAACAGACGGTAGAGCGCCTGGCACAACGACAGAACGATTTTGCACTTGATGCAGAGGCTTCGATTGGCCGTATTGTAGCTACCGTTGAGGGCCGGCGCGAGGCAGAGCTGGAGGAGAAGCTGGCCGCGGCCGAAGCTCAGATTGCCGAGTTGAAGGCTGCTGCTGCTTCTGTGCCTGTTTCGGTTACACATGGACGTAAGACTCTGCCGGTGGCGATGGTGAGTCTGCTGGCGAAGCAAGGTGTCGCTGTTGACTCGATCGAGGCCGGTGCGTTGGATGCTGCGCTGGTGAGCCTGAGCATGGAGCAGCGGTTTGCGGTGAAAGCGCAGTTGATGAGGGCTGGGTTGCTGGGTTAACTTCTGCTTGCTTCGAGCTGTGCAGCCTGGGATAGGAAGGCATGCCCCAGGGGGCTGAAGCCCAAATTATTTGCTGAGCTTTCGAGACCCAAGGCTAAAGCCTTGGGTTACCTAGAAGCAGGAACAACAGCAACCGCAGATGAGGCAGGGACAACAGCAACTGCAAAGACAAATGCGGGGATTCTTCGCTTCGCTCAGAATGACGACAAGAACGTGCAGCGGCGAAAACAGCAAAAGTAGCAAAAACAAGGGCGATATTGAGACAGGTGCGGCTTCGGCTGCGCCTTTTGTTTTGAAAGGGAGAAAGATGAACGCAATGTTTACCAATATTCATGGCGCGGCAGATTTTATCGGACCTGGCGCGATTGAAGTTCCGTTGTACCAGACTGAGATTACCGATCTGGTGCGTCGGCGCGGTATTTTTGGACAAAGGATCAAGCAGGTTCCTGCTACCGGTCACCCTTCACGCTACTTTGAAGAGACTGCGATTCCTTCGCCCAGCGCCACTTCGGGCTTTGTTGACCCGCGCAATATTGTTGCGCCTTTGGTCAGCCCGACCCGTGTGGAGAACAGCGTTGCACTGAAGGCGCTGGTCGCACAGATCAACTACAATCTGTTCGATATGGAGCTTGGCGCGCAGCAGAGCCAGTTCGCTTATCTGCAGGCGAAGGACCTTGCGGACACTGTCGATGGTGTGCTTCGCACGCATGATGTTGCTCTATGGAATGGCTCGGATACCAGTCTTAGCTCGCCAACGACTCCGCAGTACTTCGGTGCGGGCGCTCAGATCGCTGCGGCCGGCAATACTGTTTCGATTCCTACGACCGGAAGCATTGTCGATGGCTTCAAGTCGACGATTGCGCAGATGGTTGCGAATAGTTCGTTCGGCGTTCGGCCGACTGCTATCTATGCCAATCCCGTTCTGCTGGATTTGATCGATCGCGAGATGAAGGCTGAGTTCAACGTTGTGCTGAATACGAAGGAGATCGCTGCCGGTCTGACAGTAAAGACACTCTCGACACAGGCAGGTGATATTCCTCTGATCCCGGAGTGGACACTGAGCTATACCGGCACTCCTGGTTCGGGCTCGGCTGTGCTGCCGGCTTACATCGTGACGGAAGACCTGATCGAGTATCACTGGTTGAGCGATCCGAATCCTCGGATATTCCAACTCGGTGTTCCTGGCTCGCTGGCTTCGCAGTATGTTGTCGTGAAGTTCGGTGGCGTTGTGGTGAAGGGCGCTAGCTATGCTCACTTCCAGGTGCTTGTCGACCGCTAGGACAGGGGCTTCTTGAGTAGTGGTTGCTGATAAATGCAGGGGCCGGTGAATTTGTGCCGGTCCCTGTTGCTTTTGAGAGGGGACGTGCGATGGGCTATTTGTTGCCGACGGAGTATGTGCAGTATGGACTGACGGCGGAGACTACGGATGACTGGGTGACGATGGCTTCGGCGCTGATGGAGGCGTATTGCCGGCGACCCAGCCTGCTGGTCACGCAATATGTAGAACGGATGCGGCTGACAGCCGGGGCCCAGACGATGCGGCTGAGCTATCGGCCGTTGGCTGCCGCGGTGGGCGCGGCTTCTGCGCTGGTGAGTGTGCAGGTACGGTATGGACGGCCTCGGCGGGGCGAGTTGCCGGATCCCTTTCGCGAGCAGATTGCGTGGGCGTTCAGCGTGCCGGGAAGCTGGAATGCGCTGGATGTGACGAGCGTCGATGTCAACGAGACGACGGCGGAGCTGACTTTTCCCAGAAGTTTCCTGGGCCTGGATTACAACGAGGTGGAAGTGACTTATACGTCGGGACTGGTGACGATTCCCGATGCGGTGAAGGTTGCCTGTGTGCAGATTGTGAAGAACGCACAGGCTACGCCGGCGATGAACGTGAAGTCGAACAAGATGGACACGGTGCAGATGCAATACTTCAGCGGCTCGTTGATCGATCCGCAGGTGCAGATGCTGCTGAAGCCCTATATCGCAGAGAGGTTGGGGTGAGGCTATGGCAGATTTGGTGAATGGATCTGCGGCTGCGGTGAGAGCAGCCGATGCGTTGCTGCGATGCGCCGGGGGACGGTCGGTGTTGTTGCGGATGCCGGCGCAGGCGAGCGCAGGAGATACGACGGAACAGCTGGGACTGGCGGTGCCTGAGTTTCAGGATGTGGAGCTGGCGCCGGTTGTGTTTCGGAAGGCGCGGGAGGCTGCGAGCACTGAAACGGCTCCCGGAAAGGTAGCGAGGTGGGAGCTAATGGTTTCGGCTACGTCGGTGAACGGACTGGTGGGATCACTGGGGTATTCGGCGGCCAGCGTTCTGTTTGGCACGGCGTTTGGAGTGCTAATCGATGGCGTGCTGATGGAGATCGTGTCGGCCACAGGGTCAGACGCGTTTGGGACGCCGTATGTTTATCGGCTGGTCCTAAGTGCGCCGGTTGCGTTGATTGTTTAGGGCGTGAACTGCGGTGATGGGCGGCGGTCTACAGATTTGCTACTGAAAGGGTTACACATAAAATGCAGAATGCTAGAGATACGTTTTACGTCACGCTGCGAGACAGGCTGGCAGCGGTGAATCCTGCGCGAACGATGGTGCTGCGTGGGGTGACGCGGCCTGGCGTGCTGGTGGAGGAGAACGAGCTGGCTTCTGCTGCGCAGCCGGCGAATGTGTTTTGCCTGCACTGGACGGGGCTTAGCGTGAACGCGCAAGGGGCGCTACCACTGGTGGCGATGAGTTGCGAGATCCAGTATGCGACGGATGGAGATGCCGGCAATGGAGGGATGGACCGGGGGCGGCTGCTCTCTGCGATGGATGCGGAGCTGGTGGCTGCGGTGAGTGCCGCTCCACAGAACACTGTGAAGATGAACTATGTCGCGTCGGCGGGGGGCTCGGGGCTGGCGCCGGTGGCGATGGCGACGAATGTGTTCTGGGGCGACGTGGTGTTTGGGGCGGCGGTGGTGAATGCCGAACGGCTGGAGCGGGTGGCTACGGTCGAGGTGTTCTGCTACCAGGAAGCGGGTGAGCTGTGAGTACGACGACGACGGCGGTTGGGGTGGTGGGGGCAGTGGCTCCGGTGACTCGAAGGGTCCGGGCTTATTTTGCGCCAGTGGATCGGGTCGCCGGGGTTCCTACGGTGTTCGATGCGGCGCAGATGGGGACGTTTGCGCTGAGTGCGCCTCCGGCTCCGTGGGTGGACCTGGGGTGGTGTTCGGGTTTTGTGCGGAAGAGCGCGACGAAGGTGGTGACGCTGACGACGGGCGCGCCCGCAGTGGTGCAGAGCCAGGTTCGGACTGAGGTAGAGGCTACGGTGCAGTTCGAGTTTGAAAGCTGGGGGAAGCTACAACTGGCGCTGGCGGCCGGGTCGCAACAGATGAACCTGCTGCAGACGGCGGTGAACGCGGCGGCGAATGGGAGTGGTGGGGTCGCTGGAGCGGCGGTTCCACTTGTGGCAGGGTCGACTGCTACTTCATTGAATGTGGGGGCGGCGGCGGCGCGGTTCCAGGTTGGGGAGCTGGTCGCCGTCGATGAGGATTATGTGGCACAGGTGGGATTCGTCGGAAGCGGGGTGAGCGCTGCCTATGTCAGCTCGCCGGCTTCGGTGGCGAACGACATCAACTATGTTCGGCGTGTGTCGCTGAATGTGGGGCGGGTGGTGGCGATTGCTGGTGGCGTGCTGCAGCTTGGTGGAGCGCTGCTGGCGGGTGCTCCGCCGTCGGGGATGCAGGTGAGCCCGCTGGTGGGATTTGTGGACCGCGAGGGTGGCGGGTTCTTTCAGGAGTGGTCGGGGCTGTTTGTGATGGATGGCGAGCAGGGCGATCGGGTGCTTTATTACTATCCGCGGCTGCAGGCGATGCAGGGGTCGGCTGAGATGGTGAAAGCACTGGCGGGGCCGCTGGAGCAAGTGGCACTGGCGGGAGCTTTTCGAGCGCTGCCTGTGAAGGACGCTAACGATGGCGAGACGGTGTTGTGTTTCCGGAGCTATCTACCGGGAGCGATGCGGGCGGTTTAGTTTTTTGCTGGGATACGGACTGAGGAGAAGAACGATGCATTGGAAGCCTAGAGGATGGACGCTGGTTGGGATGCTGCTGCTGGCGATTCCAGGAGTGGTGAAGGTAACGACGCTGTCTGTCAATGCGCAGGTGTCGCAGATTGCTACTACGCAGGTTACAGATATAGTTTACCTTGCGGATGGGACTACAGCGACGGGAACTGTCATTGTGAGCTGGCAGGCATTTACCACTGCGATCGGACAGTCGGTTCCGGCTGGGACTACGTCGGCCACGATTGGCGCGGGGGGAGCGTTGAGTTTGCAACTCGCTCCGAATGCAGGGGCAACGCCGATGGGCACTTACTACACGGCTGTGTATCACCTGGATGATGGCACCATTAGCCGGGAGTTCTGGGTGGTCCCGGTTAGCCAGACTCCGGTGCTGGTGAGTGCGATCAAGAGTACGGTGATACCAACGTCAGTTGCAATGCAGACAGTGAGCAAGAGCTATGTGGATACGGCGATTGCAACGGCGATCTCGGGGCATCCGCTGGATGGCACTTCACCTTATGTGTTGATAACGGGAAGCACGATGACGGGACCGCTGGTGCTGCCGGGTGATCCTACGACGCCGAACCAGGCCGCGGACAAACACTATGTCGACGAGAACATTACCGCGTCGGGAGCCGGGCTGGGGCAGAAGGTTTCGCTGCTGCCGACTGCGACCCAGCAGGTAGTGCAACCTGCGGGGACACAGTTGCAGGTGAACAAACTGAACGGCGCAGAGTACGCAAGCCAATATGTAACCGGTTTGGGTAACAACGGTATTGCGAATGCGGTGACGAGCCCGGACTGTGCGAGCGGGTGCGATGTGAAGGTCGAGCACGGCTACAGCGCGTCTGAAGCATACAACGTGGATGCATGGAATAGCGGAACCCATGTGAAGGACAACCGGAATGGGCAGGAGCGGGATAACTATCTGAATCCAACCTCAGCACTGGTCGATGGTCAGGACTTTGGGCAGGTGATCGATGCGGTGTCGACTCGTAATGCGGCGGCTGAGTTTGCCAGTGGGGGATCAGAGGAGCCGGCGTCGGGCGGCTTGCTTATTGCGCATTCAGGGTTGACGGGTGGGAACAATCTGTTTCCGCAGACCATCGAAAGTGTGCCTTACTTCAAGAGCACTTATGACGGCCTGTCCGTTGTTGGAGCGTACAACACGATGGGGCAGCATGTGCTGGTACCCCTTGGAATCAACTGCTACGGCGTGGGTGATTGTCTCATTGGTTCGCAGGTCATCGTTGCATCGGGTGGTTTCCGGGATGAGGCGGATGAAGGGGCTCATCCCTATGATTTACAGATACAGGAAGACACGAATGTCTTCGAGGGAACGTGCAGCCAGGGGTGCGCGACTGGTTCGACGGTGGTGACGGTGGCTCCGACCGCTGGGGGAGCTACACAAGGCGAGGGGCGATACCTGATCGACAAGAGTCCGGCGAAGTTGATTACCGCTGGATCGTTGATTGGTGGGATCCTGCAAACGGGGACGGTGCCGGGAGCTGGGGCAACCTTCAGTGGAACGAACTTTCCTGTGAGCGTTTTTCTTGCAACGGCGCAGCTTGTGCCTTCACAGGCAAACAACATTTCTCCGGGAACGGTGACGGTACCGATCGCAACGAGTGCGGTGCCTGCTGGCTTTGCGACGAATACGACGGCGATTCCGAGTCCGAGCGGCGTAGCGTGCGTAACCGAGCCAGGCGGGCGGTATCCGCATAACTACGAGATGGTGACCTACACGGTGGTGGATGGAACGCATCTGCAGATGACCTTCAACAAGGTGCATCGGGCGGGAGCGACGATTGCGATCGGCGGGCTGTGCGGATATGGGCTGGAGGAGACGGTCGATACGGTACGCGGAATCAGACAGGTGTTCCCGGTGATCGGGTCGTACTCGGCAACGGGCCTGTACTATGCGGGGGGGCTGGGTGGCATTGTAGGAATCAGCGGCCAGACCGGCGGCTTCCTAAATGTTAATTTGCAGATTGCGGCCATTGTCCGCAGTAACAATGTGGTGACGGTGACGACGGCGGGAAATCTTCCTGTGGATGTGAATGGGCTGACGATGAATGTCTCGGGGGTTGCAGACTCGAGCTATAACGGAAGCTTTTCTGTAACAACTACCGGCGCAAATACGTTGACCTATGCAAATACCGGCGCCAACAGCACCAGCACGGGCGGCACTGTGGCGGCACTGACGGGCGGATATGTACTGTATCCCATGGCAGAGGTGCTGGGTGTCTTCAATGCAACGACGAAGAGTGTCGATGGACAAATGACTCTTGCTCCGAATTCGGTACAGTGGGCGGTGAATGATCCGGTGGAGCAGCCGCATTACTACCAGGAGGCTGTTGCGGCGGATACGACCTTTGTGTCGCAGACTATGCCGCGTCCATCGAACCAACAGAGCGCGGGTGTCGAGTACGACCTGAGCGCGGGGCCAGGCCTGATTGGATGGATGGTCAACAACGCGGTGCCGGCAGCAAACTACCTCGGCAACGGGGGTACGCATTCTGCGCCTCAAACGGCAATTCAGACGGAGGGCATTTGGCAGAGGACGATGAATGCGCAGGCCGGAGAGCAGAGCGTGTTTTCGATTCACTGTAACTCGCATGGGTGCGGCAAGTGGAACTCCGGGTACGATCTCTTCGAACTGGATAACAATACCGGAGGCTTCGACTCGTTTTCCTTTCAACCTATGACGAGCGCGCTGACAATGAACCTGCGCGGCGCGCAATATGGGTTTAGCCCGCAGGCGTTTACCGCAGGAACGATCAATGCAGGGACCATCAACGCCACTACGATCAACGCAACTTCGTTGAACGGAGAGCTGAGTGCGGCGCAGCTACCGGTGTTCAACGCTTCGGGCAGTGGACATGCGGCCGGTGCAGTCCCCGATCCGGGTGCGACGGCGGGCACGACACGCTTTCTGCGAGAGGATGGAACGTGGGTAGCGCCTTCGGGCAGTGGTTCGACAGGCCTGGGGGTAGGGGTGCCGCTATCGACGAGCGTGACGGCGGATTACAACTTTCTTGAAGGTTCGGGAACGACGCTGACGGACCATAGCGGAAACGGCAATAACGGAACGTTTGCATCGAGTGCACCAACATGGACGACCGAGGGGCTTCTATTCGCACCAGGCCAAGGCGTGAGCCTACCCGCCGCAGTGAATGGTTCCAAGACCGTCATCATGGGCGTATACCTCAATGCGACAACCGGCGCGACTCCCGAAAACGACTACGAAAGTCTGATAACGAGTTCCCTTGGAACGACCGGATTTAACTTTCTCTATGCCATGAGCTTAGGGGGCAATCTTGATGGATACACCTACAGCCCAACGATCTTCGCGAATGGAGGACAGGCGACAACATCGACGGTTCCTATCTCGGGATTCCACGTTCTTGCGTATGTCTGCGGAACAGGAGGAGGCAATGTTGACCATCTTTATATCGACGGCGTGGAGAGCGTTGCTTATACAAATCAAGGCAGCACCTGCGGATCGCAGACATCCGGCAACCTTTACATTGGATCTTCCGGTGTGAGTCCATGGGCGATCTCCGGGCTGATCGGCACGATGTACCGGCTCGTCATGCTGCCGGCACAACTAAGCGCAGCCTCGATTCAAGCGGCGACTGCCGGGATTATCAGCGATATGAATACTCGTGGCATCCCGACCTCACCGGTCGTCCGACTTGTGACGGGCGCCCAGCTGTATGCGATTGGAGATTCCATTACGTTTGGCTTTGGCGTCTCCTCTCCGTGGCCCTCGCTTTTATCGCTCACCAACCAGGAGGCGTATACGATTACTAATTGGGGAGTTTCTGGTCTGCCGCTGAGGGCAATTGCAGCGTCGGAACCGAATCGGGTCGCGGAGCGGTGCAAGAGTCCGAACGGCATTGCAGTATCCCTTGTGATGGCGGGCACCAATGACTTTCTCTCTTCCACAGGAACACCCACTCTCACGGCTGCCGCAATGGCCAGCGAAGTCCAAACATTGAAACGAGCCGGGTGCCGAGTGTTTGTCGGAACAATGCTTTCCCGTGGCGGAGATGACGTTGCGGGAGACACGTTCGATTCGGCCAAAGATGCCTATGACGCGATTCTTCTTTCGCAAGCCAAGACCTTTGGCGCTGATGGCATCATTGACTTTGCTGCGAACCCACTTGTCGGGGCTGACGGTGCCAACGCGAATGCCACCTATTTCCAGGGTGATAATACCCATCCGACACAGGCAGGACAAAATCTCCTGGCCGTCGCAGCCAGTAACTCGCTCAACTACTACTTTGGCTATAAAGTCGGAAACCCGAATGTGATCACCGCGACAACCTATCAGATGCTTTCGGGCGACGGCGCAATCACTGCAGCACCAACCGCCAACGCTGCTTACACGATGCCGGATTGCACCGGTCCGAGTGGGGAGAGCTATGTCATCAGCAATCCACAGTCGGCGCACACTCTGACGATCATTGGAGAGACGGGTCAACCAATCAATGGCCTTACGACGGCTATTACGATCCCTTCAGACTCCACGGTGACGTTGCACGACGTTGCCAACCCGAAGACGACCTCGGGCTGTCATTGGGTGATGTAGTGGATTGATCGAGAGGCGG
>Ga0209624_10002755_pt1 | contig 12822 bp, 12 predicted proteins | sample JacPinW_OM2H0_O1_FD_188565 | JGI IMG/M metagenome (GOLD analysis project Ga0209624, IMG submission 188565) | Forest soil microbial communities from Algoma, Ontario, Canada - Jack Pine, Ontario site 1_JW_OM2H0_O1 (SPAdes) (version 2) | ecosystem: Environmental > Terrestrial > Soil > Boreal... | reverse complement strand
CCACGCCCAGCGGCATGATCTGATAGATCGACGCGTCGGTGGCGTACATGCCGCGCGTCGCCGCATCGAAATACACGTCGCCCGCGATCTGCGCGCGCAGGCGCGACTCGACGCGCCGGGCGAGCACGGGCTCGCGCGGCGTCGTCGTGGTCGCGGACTGCGGCGCCGCGGTGGCGCTCACTCAGGCGGGTACGAGCGACGGCGCACCGGCCGGCGCCGCGAGAAACGCGAGCGCGGGCGAGACGCCGTCGCCGTGCGGAATCCCGGCGAGCTCGAGACCCATCTGCACGCCGCACAGCGTGCCGGCGAGCATCAGATCGTTGAACGAGCCGAGGTGGCCGATGCGGAACACCTTGTCCTTGAAGCGCCCCAGGCCCGTGCCCAGCGACATGTCGAAGCGCTCGAGGATCGTCGCCCGCAGCTCGTCCGCACTGAAGCCGTCGGGCGTGAGGATCGCCGTGACCGTGTCGGAGTACTCGCGCGGATCGACCGCGACGAGCTCGAGCCCCCAGCCGCGCACGGCGCGCCGCGTCGCCTCGCCATGGCGCGCGTGCCGCGCGAACACGTTGTCGAGGCCTTCTTCCTGCAGCATCGTGAGCGCTTCGCGCAGCCCGAACAGCAAGTTCGTCGCGGGCGTGTACGGGAACCAGCCGGTGCGATTGCTCTCGAGCATGTCGTCCCACGACCAGTACGAGCGCGGCAGCCGCGCGGTCTTGGACGCGGCGATCGCCTTGTCGGAGATCGCGTTGAACGCCAAGCCGGGCGGCACCATCAGCCCTTTTTGCGAACCGCCGACCGTGACGTCGACCTTCCATTCATCATGGCGGTAGTCGAGCGACGCGAGCGATGAGACGGTGTCGACGAAGAACAGCGCGGGATGGTTCGCGCGGTCGATCGCGGCGCGCACGTCCGCGACGCGGCTGGTGACGCCGGTCGAGGTCTCGTTGTGCACCACCGCGACCACTTTGATCGCGTGCGCGCGGTCGGCTTCCAGATGCGCGCCGATCGCCTCGGGATCGACGCCGTGGCGCCAGTCGCCCGGGATCACCTCGACGTCCAGGCCCAGACGCCCCGCGAGCTTCTGCCACAGGTGCGCGAACTGACCGGTCTCGGCCATGAGCACCTTGTCGCCGGGCGAGCACGTGTTCACGAGCGCCGCTTCCCAGCCGCCGCTGCCCGACGCCGGCCACACGATCACCGGTCCGCTCGTCTTGAACACCGGCTTCGCAAGCTCGATGACGTCGAGCGCCAGCTTGGCGAAGTCGGGCCCGCGGTGGTCGATCGTGGCGCGGTCCATGGCGCGCAGAACCCGTTCGGGCACGTTCGTGGGCCCCGGAATCTGCAAGAAATGCACGCCGCTGCGGAATTCGGACACGCAGGCTCCCCTTCCCAAAATGCGAGTCTAGTCGGGTTTCGCATATTGCATGCAGAATGGTGGGAGTCATGCTGATCGCGCGGGTCTCTTTGCACGATGAGACGGTCTCGCGGCTGCGCGCGCTCATCACCGACGGTGCGCTGCGGCCCGGGAGCCGGATCGACGAGCGCGAGCTGTGCCAGCGGTTCGGAATCTCGCGCACGCCGCTGCGCGAAGCCCTCAAGGTACTCGCGTCCGAGGGGCTGGTCGAGCTGCTGCCGCACCGCGGCTCGCGCGTCACGCGGCTGTCCGCGCCCGAGCTGCGCGACGCGTTCGAGATCGTCGCCGCGCTGGAAGCGCTCGCGGGCGAGCTGGCGTGCCAGCGCATCACCGACGCCGAGATCGACGCGCTCGCCGCCGTGCACTCGCGCATGGAAGAGCACTACCGGCGCGGCGAGCTCGCCGAGTACTTCGTGTGCAACCAGACGATCCACGAAGCGATCAACCGCGCCGCCGGCAACGCGCAGCTCACCGAGATGTACGCGCTGATCTCGAACCGCGTGCGCCGCGCGCGCTACATGGCGAACCATTCGCCCGAGCGCTGGGCGAACGCGGTGCGCGAGCACGTCGAGATCCTCGCCGCGCTGCGCCGCCGCGACGGCGTCACCTGCGGCCGGCTGCTGCGCGAGCACCTGGAGCACAAGCTGTACACGGTCGAGCACGAGGTCGGTGTCGAATGAGACCTCACCCGGCCGTCACGTCGCGCTTTGTCGCGGCCTTGGTTTTCGTCGTGCTGTTCGCCTGTGGTGCGCTGGCTGCGCCGGCGGCGCCGCCGCTCATCGCGAACGATCCCGCGCACCCGAGCCCGATCGAGGTGACGGGCGGCTCGACGCTGATCACGATCGCGGACTACCGAGACGCATCGGAACTGGTCTGCGCCGTGCTGGTGAACCACGCCCCGCGCACGGTGACGCGCATGACGCTCAGCTTCGCGATGATCGATGCGAGCGGCACGGTGATCGGCGTCGATCTCGTGCATCCGTCGGGGCGGTTCGCGCCCGAAACGCCCCTGCAGTACTCCGGGGGCTCCCCGAACGGGAACTGCGACTTGATCTATTCCGGTACGAACGTCGAGCGCACGAGCTTGTGGTACCGCGCGCCGCGATCGCAGCCGGCCCAGATCGCTGCCGTGCTCGTCTCCGCGCGCGAGGTGATCTTCGACGACGGCACGTCGTTTCGCACCGACAACGTGCCGCAGAGCGGAGATCACGTGACGCTGCCGCCCGCGTCGCCGTTCTCCGCGCTCCCGCCGGCGCTCACCGCGAAGTCACCCGTCGTCGCGGCGGACCGGACGCCGCGAGTTGCAATCGCGACGCCGAGCGGTTCTCCGGTCGAGATCTCGGAGGCGTACCAACAGGATTTCTTCCTCGGGCGCAGCGACGATCCGCAGCGCCGCACGTGCGTGGTCGTCACCAACCGTGACGCGCGCACGGCCAAGTTCGTGCGGCTGAACCTCGCGATCGGCGACCGCAACGGAACGATCGCCGGGGTCGATACGCTCGATGCCAAGGGAACGTTTTCACGAGGCGTTGCGCTCGGACGCTGGTGTTCCACGATCGCCGGCTGGTGGACGCCCGACGGCTTCGGCTACATCCCGCAAGGACGGCGCGGGCCGGTGGTTCCGATCGGAACCATCGTCGCCGTTCCCGTTCAGGTCGACTTCGCGGACGGCACGTCGTGGCAAGCGCCGCACCCGCCGCAAACGGGGGAGCCGATGAAAGCGCCTTAGTCGTTCGTTTCGGGCGGGATCGGCGTGACCAGCGTCGCGTCGGTCTCCGGCGATGTCGCCGGCAGCGCGTTGACGATCAGCGCGCCGAGGATCAGCACCATTCCGACCAGCTCGGTGACGGACGGAATCTCGTGCAGCTGGATCGCTGCCGCGATCACACCGACGACCGGCGTTGCGAGCGATGCGATGCCTGCGACGCCCGCGGGCAGCCGCGAGAGAATGTACATCCACAAGAACCAGCCGAGCGCGGCGCCGCCGATCGAGATGAACGCCATCGCGGCGAGGAACGACGCGGTGAAGCGAACGTGGCCCGGGATGACGAGCATCAGCACGATCAGCGGCAGCGTGCCCCACAAGAGCTGCCACGCCGTGAGTGACAACAGCTCGACGCGATAGCGTTTGCGCAAGCGCTTGGCCCACACCGCGCTCGCGCCCCACGAGATGCCCGCGGCCACCGCCAAGCCGTCGGCGGCGAACGAGTGCGCATTGAGCGGCACGACGACGAGCGCGAGCCCGGCCGCGGCCAGACCGAGCGCCACCCAGCGCAGGCCGGCGATGCGCTCGCCCAGGAACGGCCACGCGAACAGCGCGGTCCAGAACGGCATCGTGTAGCCGAGCACGGCGGATTTTCCCGCGCCCGCCTGCGCGACGGCGAGCGTCTGCAGCAGCGTCCAGCCGGTGGTCTGCAAGAGCCCGAGGACCAGCGTCGGAACGAACGGCGGCGACTTGAGCGACCGGCGCGTGAGCGCGAGCACCGCGAACAAGATCACGGTGGCGATGCCGAGCCGCGCGCCCGCGACGACGTACGGCGAGGCGTCCTGCGTCGCGATCTTGATCGCCACCCACGTGTAGCCCCAGACCAGTGCCAGCACGGCGAGCGCCACGTAGACGGGCCCGCGCCCGCGAGTTTGCGTCATACCCGTGCGACGACCGCACCGGCCGGGGCGAGGTTGCCGCGCCGACGAGGCCAAAGGACGCCGGCATGAATCGCAGTCGGTTCGGCACGGCGCTGGGCGCCTCGGCCTTGCTCGCGGCAACCGCCGCCCCGCGGCCCGCGGACGCGGCGCAGCCCGAGCTCTCGAGCAGTGAGTACTGGGCGCACAAAGGTGGCGTGAAGCTGTACGTGTACCGCAAGCGCGCCGCCGCGCCGGCCGGTTCCGCGGCACAGCCGTTGCTGTTCCTCGTGCACGGCTCCTCGATGAGCGGGCGCTCGACGTTCGACCTGACCGTGCCGGGCCGCACCGGTTATTCGATGATGGACGCGTTCGCGCGTGACGGCTTCGACGTCTGGACGATGGACCACGAAGGCTACGGGCGCTCGGACCGCACGAGCGGCAACTCCGACATCGCCAGCGGCGTCGAGGATCTGCGCGCGGCGATGGAGGTGGTGCGCCGCGAGACGGGACGGCGCAGTGCGAGCTTCTTCGGCGAGTCGTCCGGCGGCATCCGCGCCGCGGCCTATGCGGTTGCAGCTCCGGACGCGGTCGACCGGCTCGCGCTCTCGGCGTTCACCTGGACCGGAAAAGGATCGCCGACGCTGGCGAACCGCGCGAAAGACGTGGAGTTCTACCGCTCGCACAACGTGCGGCCCGCGACGCGAGCTGTACCGCAGCATCTTCACGCGCGACAAGACCGGCACCGCCGATCCGGCCGTCGGCGACGCGCTCGCGGACGCGGAAGCGAAGTTCGGCGACTCGGTCCCGACGGGCACGTACCTCGACATGGTCTCGAAGCTCCCGCTCGTTGATCCGCAGCAGCTCCGCGTGCCGGTGCTCATGGCGCGCGGCGAGTACGACGGCATCTCGACCGAAGAAGATCTGATCGGTTTCTTCCAGCGCCTCGCCAGCCGCGACAAGCAGTACGTCGTCGTCCCCGGCTCGGCGCACTCGCTCGTGCTCGGCTACAACCGCGAGCGCTTCTGGTACGCGCTCCGAGCCTTCCTCACGCCGCCCGCGCGCCAAGACACGGCCGGCTGAACGCGGCCGCGCGTCAGCTCACGAGCGGCAGGTGCGCGTCGACGTAGCGGCGGTATTTGTCGAACGCCTGGCGGTACGCGAGCGCGTTGTCGCGGTTCGGCTGCGTGGGCGCGTCGTACCCCGCCGCGCGCGCCGCTGCGCCGGCGTCCGCGATGAGGCCGACCGCCTGCGCGGCGAGCAGTGCCGCGCCGAACGCCGACGCTTCCTGCTCGTGCGGCTGCACCGCGGGCAGCCCGAAGATGTCGGCGAGCAGCTCGCGCACGAGCGGCGCCTTCGTGAGCCCGCCGCTGAGCAGCAGCTGCTTCGCATCGGGCGCGTGCTCGCGCATGACTTCGTACACGGCATACACGCCGAACACGACGCTTTCGAACGCGGCGCGCAGGATCACGCGCCGGTCGTGGGCGAGGTCGAGCCCGTCGAACGCGCCGCGCAGCGCGCTGTTCCAGTACGGCGCGCGCTCGCCGCCGAAGAACGGCAGCACGACGAGCCCTTGCGCACCCGGCGCGATGCGCGCCGCTAGGTCGGCGGCGAACGCGAAGCGATCTTCCTTCGGCACCTCGAACAGCAGCAGCGCGAAGATCCAGTCGAGCGACGCGCCCGCGGCGCTGGTCGGCCCGCCGACGACGTAGCGCGTGTCGTCCGCGCAGTAGCAGAACGTGCGCCCGCGCGAGTCCAGGACCGGCTCGTCCGAGAGGATGCGCACCGCCCCCGACGTGCCGAGCGTCAGCGCGACGTCGCCGTGCGGGCGCGTGCCCACGCCGATGTTCGCGAGCGGCCCGTCCGCCGACGCGAGCACGACCGCCGTCGACTCGCCGAGTCCCAGCTCGCGCGCGATCGCCGGGCGGAACGTGCGCAGCGCGGTCGACGGGAGGGCGAGCCGCGAGAGCCGGTCGGGCTCGACCTGCGCAAGCTCGAGCGCGAGCGGGCACCAGTCGCGCGTGCGCAGGTCGAGCATGCCCGTCGCCGACGCGATGCCGTGGTCGACCAGCCATTCGCCGGTCCAGCGAAAGATGATGAGCTCTTTGAGGCCGACGAACCGCCGCGTCTTCGCGAACAGATCGCGGTCGTTCTCGGCCAGCCACCGCAGCTTCGTCACCGGCAGCATCGGGTGCATCGGCGCGCCGGTGCGCGCGTACAGCGCGGAACCGTTGCCGTCCGCGCGCCATTTGTCCGCGATCGCGTGCGCGCGCCGGTCCATCCACGTGATCACGTGCGAGACCGGTTCGCCCTGCTCGTCGACGCACAGCACGCCGTGCATCGCGCTCGAGAAGCCGATGGCGGCGACCTCGCTGCCGCGCATCCGCACGTCGGAGAGCACCTGCGCGAGCACGTGCATCGTCGCGCGGTACACGACGTCCGCGTCCTGCTCGACGAAATCCGCGTGCGGAGTCTCGAGCCCGTAGAACTCCGAGCCCGCGGCGATCTCGCGGCCGTTCGCGGTCGTCGCCAGCACCTTCACGGCGGACGTGCCGAGGTCGACGCCGACGACGACCGGCACGGCTTCAGGCAACGCAGCTCACGCGTAGCTGCCGGCGGGCTCCGGGATCTTGTCGATGCGGCCCAGCACGAACGTGTACGAGATGATGCCGATGACGAGCACCACGGCCGCCGTGATGAGCGCGTCGTTGAACGAGCCCGTGCGCGCGACGATGATGCCCGTGATCGTCGGGGCGAAGAACCCCGCGACGTTGTTGAGGAAGTTCATGATGCCGCCCACCTGGCCGGTGCTGTTGCGCGGCGCGATCAGCGCGGGGATCGACCAGCCCACCGGCGCGTGGAACGAGATGCCGGCGACGGCGATGGTGATCCACGCGACGGCGACGTTGATGTCCTTCGTGTACGCCGCGCCGATCACGGCGAAGCCCATGACGAGCCCGACGATCAAGACGGTCTTGCGCACGCGGTTGGGATCGGCGCCGCGCTTGATGAGGTAGTCGACGAGCCAGCCGCCGACGATCAAGTCGGTCAGCGTTCCCACGCCCCAGATCAGGAACACGTAGCCGCCCGCTTTGAGGATGTTGACGCCGAACGTGGACTGCAAGTACGTCGGCAGCCACGTCAGCAGAAACGCGAACAGGTAGCCGTACGCGGCGAAGCCGACCGTGAGCCCCCAGATCTTCGGCTGGGAGACCAGGTACAGCAGGCTCGCACCGCGCGTCCGCTCGCCGGCGGGCGTCTCGGGCTCGCCGCCGCCTTCGCGAATGTACTGCGCCTCGGCGTGCGTGAGCCGCTTGTCCTCGCTCGGGTTCCGGTAGAAGACGTAGAAGAGGATGAAGAACACGAAGCTCAGCCCGGCCGTCCACCAGAACATGCCGCGCCAGCCGAACATCACCAGCAGGTACGCGGTGAACGCGACGCCGACGGCGTTCGACAGCTTCGCTGCGGCGTCGAAGAGCGACGTGGCCAGACCGCGCTCGCTCTTGGGAAACCAGTACCCGACCGCTTTGGCGTTGGCCGGGAACGTGGGCGCTTCCGCGAGGCCGAGGAACAGCCGCGCGAGGTAGATGGTGGCGAAGTTCGGCGCGATCGCCGTGCACACCGACGCGATGCTCCACAGGAAAGCCGCGATCCGCGAGATCACCGTGACGCCGTAACGGTCGAGGATGTAGCCGATCGGAATCTGCGAGAACGCGTACACCGCGAAGAAGGCGCTGCTCAGGAATCCGAACTGCTCCGGCCCCAGGCCCAGCTCGTCGTGGAGGGGCTTCGACGCGACGGAGAGCGCCCCGCGGTCGATGTAGTTGATCAAAACCCCGAACCCGAGGATCAGGGCGATCCCCCAGCGCAGGTTGGTGACGCGTTCGGCGGGTGCGATGATACTGCGTGCCACGATGCGATCCTCCGCGGTTGTTCGGTGCGCTCGTACCCCAGGATACGGGCAAGCGCGCTAAGATACATCGTGCCGCGTGACGAAGCGGTAGGCCGGAATGAGACGTACGCCGCTTTGGGTGTTCGCGGCCGCGGCTGGGCTTCAGCTCGCGGCGCTCGGGCTATGCCTGTGGGCGATGGAGCGCAGCCGGCTCGCCGAGATTCACGATGACGACGCAGCGGCCGTGCCGCCGGCGCCGCCGCGGCCGCGCGCGCAAACCGAGGCCCTCGCGCCGGCCCCGCCGCTCGCGGCCGCGAACGCCGCGTTCGTGCATCCGGTCGAGCCTCCCGAGCCTTCCGAGATACGTGCGTCCGAACCGCCCCCGGCCCGCGCGGCCGAGCCCGAGCCCGAGCCCGCCGCGGAGCCGGCGCCCGATCGATCCGCGCCGCGCGCCGTGATCCACGCCGCGCCGGCGCCGCCTGTTGCGGCGCCGATGTTCGGGCCGCCACCGGACCGGCCGCCCGCGCCGCTCGATTCCAACGGCATCTCGCCGTTCCTCACCGAGGCGGCCGACGAGCTGGCGCAGATCGTGTGCGGGAAAGCGGCCGAGGGGCAGATCGCCTTCGGATTCTACGCGGACGGGAACATTCGTTTCGTGGACGTCGACGGCGCCCGGTACGCCGGCAAGGCCGAGAGCGCCCGCGCGCGGATGCGCGAGGTGGACGGCATGCGCGCGTTCACGGTGCAGATCGGGGCCGCCGAGGACTACCGGCTGCAAGCGACGTTCACGGGCGGGCCGCACGACATGCAGACCTTTCCTTTGGAACCGCTGGCCGGATGGAGCATGGCATGAACGTCCTGGATCGTCTCGACACGACGCTGCGCGTCGTGGGCGGCGCGCGCCTCGAAGGCAGCGTCGAAGTGCAGGGCGCCAAGAACGCCGCGCTGCCGATCATGGCCGCCGCGCTGCTGTCGCGCGGCAAGGTGACGCTGCACCGCGTGCCGCGCATCACGGACGTCTCGGTGATGTGGTCGCTGCTCGAAGCGCTCGGCGCGCGGCTGTCGCTGCACGGCCGCAACACGATCACGATCGACGCCGCCAACGTCAACAAGGCGCGCGCGCCGTACACGCTCGTGCGCAAGCTCGCCGCGTCGTTCGACCTGTGCGGACCGCTGCTGGGCCGGTTCGGCCGCGCCGAGGTGCCGCTGCCGGGCGGCTGCGTGCTCGGCACGCGCGCGACCGACATGCACGAAGCCGCGTTCCGCGCGCTCGACGCGGACGTCTCGGTGGCGCACGGCTATCTGATCGCGAGCGCGCGCAACGCGCGCCTGCACGGCGGCGAGATCGAGTTCCGCATGCCGTCGGTCGGCGCGACCAAGAACGCGATGCTCGCGTCGGTCACCGCGCAAGGCGATACGATCATCCACAACGCGGCGATGGAGCCCGAAGTGGTGGACCTCGCGAACTTCCTGGTCGCGATGGGCGCGAAGATCGCGGGTCAAGGCGGCGACACGATCCGCGTGACGGGCGTGCCGGAGTTGCACGGCGTCGAGTACGAGATCATTCCCGACCGCATCGCGACCGGCACGCTGCTGCTGGCAGGCGCGATCACGCGCGGCGACGTGACGGTGCGCAAGACGCGCCCCGACGACGTCCTCGCGCTGCAGCTCTCGCTGGGCGAGTGCGGCGTGAAGGTGAGCAACGGCGACGACTGGATTCGCGTGCAGGCCGGCGCGGTCAAGGGCGGCACCGACGTGGTGACGGCGCCGCATCCGGGCTTCCCCACCGACCTGCAGCCGCAGATGCTCTCGTTCCTGTGCACGGCGCCGGGCGTGAGCGTCGTGGAAGAATCCATCTTCAACGCGCGGTTCTCGTACGTCAACGAGCTGGTGCGCATGGGCGCCGACGTGCGCGTCGCGATGGACAACAACACCGCGCTCGTCAAAGGCGTCGCGCAGCTCTCCGGCGCGCCCGTCGAAGCGCCCGACATCCGCGCCGGCGCGGCGCTGGTATTGGCGGGCCTCGCGGCGGTCGGTGAGACGGAGATCATCGGCCTGGAGTACATCGACCGCGGCTACGAGCGCCTCGAAGAGACCCTCTCGTCGCTGGGCGGCCAGGTGCAGCGCTCGAGCGGCATCATCCCGTTCAGCGAGCCCACCGGCACGTTCGAGACGAGCGTCTACCCGAGCGTCTGAAACAGCGGCGGCCGGGCCGGCGTACAAGGCGCATGAACGGATTGCGCGCGATGCGCCTCATTGCTGCTGCAGCCGCGTTCTCGGCCGCGGTCATCGGCCTGCCGCCGGGTTCGGCGCGCGCCGCAGCCGGCGACGCCGACACGGTGTTGCGCGCGTCCGGGGCCGCGATGCGCGTCGATGCGGCAGCGAAGATCCACACGCTGCGGCTGCGCGGTTCCGTGAACCTCGTCGGCGTGAAAGGGACGGCCGACGGGTGGCAAGATCTGCGCGACGGCCGGTACGCGCAATTTGCCGACGCGGGGCCGGTCGGCGGCGCGCAGGGCTTCGACGGAACGCACGTGTGGAACCGCGACACGAGCGGCGTGGTGTGGGACGACGGCAGCGCGCAAGCGCGGTATGCGGCGCTCGACCAGGCCTATCTCGGCCGCTACCTCTTATGGATGCCGGGCCGCGGCGGCGCGGCCGTGTCGTCGAGCGGGCAGAAAGTCGTCGGCGGCAAGCACTACGACGTGCTGCGCGTGACGCCGAAAGGCAGCTTGCCGTTCGACGTCTGGATCGAGGCGGTGTCGCACTTGCTCGCGCGCACGGTCGTCACCGCCGGGACGTCGACGACCACGACCGTGTTCTCCGACTATCGTCCCGTGCTCGGCCTGCGCGTCCCGTTCGCGCAGCAGACCGACAGCGACGGCAACGTCTCCACGTTCGTCGCGTCGCGCGCCGACGTCGACGATCCCGGCGCGGACGCGGCGCTGCGCCGCCCCGCGCAGCGGGTCACCGACTTCAGCTCGGCATCGGGGACGGCCGTGATCCCGTTCGAGCTCGTCGACAACCACGTCGCGCTCGACGTGACGCTCAACGGCAAAGGCCCGTTCCGCTTCATCTTAGACACCGGCGGCTCGAACGTCGTCGACGCCGGCATCGCGAAGCAGCTGGGGCTGGGCTCGTCCGGCAACGCGGCGGGCAGCGGCGTCGGCGCCGCCACCGAAGCCGTGCAGTTCGCGACCGTCGACGCGCTCGGCGTCGGCGACGCGGTGCTGCGCAATCAAGTGTTCGCAGTCGCACCGGTCCACGCGGGCTTCGGCATCTCGAGCGGCAAGCCGGTCGACGGACTGATCGGGTTCGAGGTGCTCGCGCGGTTTCTCACGACGTTCGACTACGGCAAGCACCAAGTGGTGCTGCGCGCGCCGTCCGGCGCCGCGCCCCCAATCGCGGGCACGGTGATCCCGTTCACGTTCAACGGCCAGCACCCGATGGTGGACTGCACGATCGCGAGCTTCCCGACGTCGTGCGTGCTCGACACCGGCAGCCGCGTGTCGCTCAGCGTGCTCTCACCGTTTCTCGCCGCGCACCCGTCCATCGTGCCGCCCGGCGCCGCCGCGGCCGGCGCGAACGGATTCGGCATCGGCGGTGCGTCGGTCGGGCGGCTGGGGCGCACGACGCTGCAGCTCGCGGGCTTCACGATTCCGGACATCATCGCAGACTTGAGCTCGCAGACGAAAGGCGCGTTCGCCGACCCGTTCTACGGCGGCAACGTCGGCGCGGGCGTACTCCAGCGCTTCGCCGTCACGTTCGACTACGCGCACCAGACGGTCGCATTCGCACCGAACGCCGGCTTCGCGGCGCACGAGACGTACGACCGCTCCGGCACCTTCCTCATCACGCAAGGCGGCAAGATCGTGGTCGCGGACGTGCGTCCCGGCACGCCGGCCGCGCAAGCGGGACTCGCACGCGGCGACGTCATCACGACGGTCGCCGGCAAGAACGCAACGGCCCTCGGACTCGCGGCGATCCGCGATCAGTTCCGCGCCGCACCGGGCACGACGCTCGCCCTCGGCATCACCGCCAAAGACGGCACGCCGCGCACCGTAACGCTGACGCTCGCAGATTACGTCTAGCTACTACCCCGTTCGCATCGGGACGGCGGCGTATGGGGCGCCGGGGTTGCGGTGTGCGAGCAGGTATCGTACGTAGGCCAGGCGCTTCGGGAGGTTCGGGTGCGTCGAGACGTGCTCCGCGAGCCACATGAACAGGCCTTCGGGCTCGTACGCTTGCGCGAGGAACGCCTCGGGATCCATCTCGCGGTAGAGGCGCTTGCCGGCGGCGAGGACGAGGATGCCTTTCTCCGCGCCGGCCGGGCGCAGGAACGCGCCGTACGCGTCGCACGTGTACTCGCAGGCGCGCGAGTACGCGGCGCCCAGGAACGGGACGAACTCCGCCGGCGCGATGACGGCCTTCCACCACACGTGCTTGCGCGCGACGTGCGTGAGCTCGTGCGCGAGCACGAACGCGACCGCGTCCTCGCCCTGGTCGTACGCGAGCTCGAGGATCTCGCTGTAGATGCAGACGTAATTGCGGCCGAACGAGCGCGCGGCGAACGCGTTGAGAATGCCGCCCGACTGCAGGATGTAGATCGGCGGTATCTGTGCGATGCCGAGCTGCGCGCATGTCTCGGCGGCGATGCGCATCACGCCGGGAAACTGGCGCTCCGAGACGCGGATGCCGTTGCCGCGCAGGTGCCCGATCGCGATCCCCTGCAGCACGGCGAGCACCGCGGCGCCGATCAGCACGTAGAAGATGCCGACCATCGAGAAGAGCAGCGCGAGATACACCAGGCCCGAGAAGACCAGGGCGATGGCGAGATACGTGCGTTCCTTCGGATTGACCAGATCGGGCAGCAGCACGGTTCCCCTCCTTACGC
>Ga0209624_10002754_pt1 | contig 12832 bp, 10 predicted proteins | sample JacPinW_OM2H0_O1_FD_188565 | JGI IMG/M metagenome (GOLD analysis project Ga0209624, IMG submission 188565) | Forest soil microbial communities from Algoma, Ontario, Canada - Jack Pine, Ontario site 1_JW_OM2H0_O1 (SPAdes) (version 2) | ecosystem: Environmental > Terrestrial > Soil > Boreal... | reverse complement strand
ACCGGAGGTTCCCCGAGACGAACGATCGCAGTAGGCTCGCCTCGACGGAGGCCTCGCGCAGCATGATCAACAATTTGGAAAAGCAGTCCGCCGTGGAAGTCGGGCGTCTCATCGCGAGAGGTCGCCTCGACCCGGTCGAGGTTGCGGAATTCTTTTTGGGTCGCATCGAGCGCGATCGCGACAATCCGTCGTTCATTCTCGTCACGCGCGAGCGCGCGCTTGAGGAAGCGGAAGCGAGTCGCAAACGTCATCGCGAGGGACGCGCGGCCGGCCCGCTCGACGGCGTTCCCATCGCCTGGAAGGACCTTGTCGACATGAAGGGCGAGCGCACGACCGCGGGATCGGCGCTCTATTCCGACTCGCCGCCGAAAGAGAAAGACGCGCCGATCGTCGCCAATCTGGCCGCGGCGGGAATGGTGGCCCTGGGCAAAACCAATCTCTCGGAATTCGCCTTCTCGGCGCTTGGCCTCAATCCGCATTTCGGCACGCCGAGGAATCCCCGCGATCCGGCGACGCCTCGCATCGCCGGAGGATCCTCGTCGGGCGCGGCGGTCGCGGTTGCGGGCGGTCTTGCGCCTTGCGCCATTGGCAGCGACACCGGCGGCTCGATCCGGGCGCCGGCCAGCTTCTGCGGCATCGTCGGGTTTAAGACCAGCGAAGGGCGGATCGACAAGCAGGGCGTGTTTCCGCTTTCACGCACGCTCGACACGATCGGCCCGATGGCGCACACGGTCGACGATTGCGTGCAGATCGACATGGCGCTGCGGGGTGTGTCGAACACGCCCGTGCGCCCACTCGATCTCAGCGGCGTCGAGTTCGTCGTGCCCGACAGCACAGGGATCGACGACGCCGAGCCCGCGGTCGTGGCTAATCTCGACGGCGTCATGAAACGGCTGGCGGCGGCGGGCGCCAAAGTCAAGTCGAGGCCGATCCGCTCGATCGGCGCAATGCGCGCTCTCTCCGACCAATTCGGCTCCATGGTCGCGATCGAAGCCTATGCCGAACATCGCGCGATCTTTGATTCCGCTGACGCTCAACGTATGGATCGCCGCGTGGTGAAGCGAGCCCTGGGCGGGCGGGTCAGTGAGCGTGACGCGCTCAACCTGCAGCGCTGTCGTGAGGAACTTATTGCAGCGCTGACCGACGAGTTGAAGGGAGCGCTCTTGGTGTTGCCGGCGACGCCCATGACCGCCCCGGCTATCGGTCCGCTCGAACGCGACGACGAGCTATTCCGCGTCACCAATCTGCGCGCGATCCACTATACATTTCTTGGCAACCTATTCCGGATGTGCGGCCTCGCGCTGCCGTCGGGAACGGACGCCGGGGGGTTGCCCACTGGCGCCCAGTTCCTTGCGCCCGGAGGAGACGACGATCGACTGCTCTCGATCGGGCTCAGTATGGAGAAGGCGCTTTCGCGCTGAGGCGAGCCGTCACTTCCCCTTGTATGACACCCGCCAGATCGAGCCGCTGCCGTCATCGCTGACGAGGAGCGAGCCGTCGTGTGTCACCGCGACGCCGACCGGGCGGCCCCAGACGCTCTTGTCGTCGCCGACGAAGCCAACGAGGAAATCCTCATACTCGCCGGTCGGCTTGCCGTCTTTCATCGCCAGGCGCACGACTTTATAACCGGTCCGCTTGGCCCGGTTCCACGAGCCGTGCAGCGTGACGAAGGCGTCGCCCTTGTAGTCAGAGGGAAACTGATCCGCCCCATAAAAGGCGATGGCGAGCGGCGCGGAATGCGCCTGAATGAGAACGTCGGGCGTGGTGATGGCGTTCGCGAGGTCGGTCCGCTCGTCCTTGTGGCGCGGGTCTTGATGATCGCCGAGATAATACCAGGGCCAACCATAGAAGGCGCCCTGCGCGACGTGCGTCACATAGTCGGGCGGCAGGTCGTCGCCGAGTCCGTCGCGCTCGTTGACGGCGCACCAGAGCGCGCCCGTTCCGGGCTGGACCGCAAGGCCTGAACAATTGCGAATGCCGGTCGCGTAGACCCGCTCGTGTCTGCCGTCGGGATCGAAAGCGAGCACGTCGGCGCGGCGCTGCTCATCGCCGAACGAGGCGCCGATCGGCGCTTCGGCGATGCTGGCCTGGTCCGCGCGCGGCACGCCCTCGTCGACATTGCTGCCCGAGCCGACGGACACGTACAGCGTCTTGTCGTCAGGCGAAAAGGCGAGGTCGCGGGTCCAATGTCCGCCGCCGCTCGGCAAGTTTGCGATCTTCTCCGCGGGGCCCGAGGCTTTCACGTCTCCGCTGCGATAGGGAAAGCGCACGACGGAGTCCGGCGACGCGACGTAAACGAAGCGCGGGTTCTCCCCCGAAGGATAGAAAGCGATCCCGTATGGTCGCTGCAAGCCGGCGGCGAAGATCTCGCCTTTGGCCGGTCCGGAGCCGGCGCCCGGGTGGAAGACGCGCACGCTCCCCGCTCCGGTTTCGGCCAGGAAGATGTCGCCGTTCGGCGCGATGCGAAGGACGCGCGGCATGTTGAGCCCAGTGGCGAAAAGATCGACCGCGAAGCCCGATGGCGCCTTTGGAGCTTCGGCGCTGGTCCGCGCTTCGTGTTGCGACATGTTCGCCGTCGAGCGCGTCGCATAGGGCGCCGGGAGGTCGGCCGGGGTGATCAGGCGGCGTACGCCCGGCGCGTCCGTGCGCCAGTCGCCAAACGCGGCCGCCCCGGTGCGGACCGCCTCGTCAGCAAACGCCGGCGTCGCGCCGGCAAGCCCGACGAGAACGAGAAATCCGAGTCGCATTCATCCGACCTTCGTGACGATAAACCCGCCCAGGCCCTTCCCGTTCCTGCCTCAACACCGGCTCTCGCGTCCAATCACATAGAATTCATCGCAATCGCCTGGGCCGGAACGCGTGGAGAAATGAAGGCCTGTTCGCCTGCGCTCACTCGCCCGCTCGTGATCGTCTGTAGCGAAAGTCGCAATGGCTCGCGCCCGCGCGAGAGCCGCTCAGCCCCGACTCTCTCGCCCCATCACGTAGAATTCATCGTTGGCTCTGATCGAGAACGCATTGGCGAGCCGGTTGGACATGGCGAAGAGAGCCGCAATCGCAGCGACATCCCAGGCGTCATCGTCGGAAAAGCCATGGCTCTTGAGGTCCTCGTAGTCCGCGTCGTCGATCGCGTGCGAGCGCTCCGCCACCTTGACGGCGAAATCGAGCATCGACTTGTGCCGCGGCGCAAGATCAGCCTTGCGATAATTGACGGCGACCTGATCGGCGATCAGCGGATTCTTGGCGCGGATGCGCAGGATCGCGCCGTGGGCGACGACGCAATAGGTGCAGTTGTTGACGCCCGAGGTCGCGACCACGATCATCTCGCGCTCGGCCTTGGTCAGGCCGCCGGGCTTCTCCATCAGCGCGTCATGATAGGCGAAGAAGGCGCGGAACTCGTCCGGCCTGCGCGCAAGCGCCAGAAACACGTTGGGCACGAAGCCCGACTTTTCCTGCACCGCTTCGATCCGCTCGCGAATGTCCTGCGGCAGATCGGCAAGCGTGGGCGTTGGAAATCGGCTGATCGGCGGTTTGCTCACGGCAGTCCTCACGGGTCAGCCAGCTCTATGGCCTGAGATGATCCAGTGGCGGTGAGGGCGCAAGCAGGCGAGGAATTGTTCCGGTCCATTCCGCTGCGGCGACACGAGCAGCGCGAAAGGGCTGATCATCGCGCGCAGGGTCGCTTTGGGAATCGCCTCCCCGCGCCGGCGCCCGCCGCCAGCTCATACTTGCGTACGCAGAAACTGCTTCCTTAGATGCTCACCCGACGTGGTGGCCGCATATTTCGGCGCTTCCCCTGTGGGAATTGTGCCTGGTAGGGCGGCGACGTCTGCGTCGTAATTTGGATTGTGGAAGAAGATGAGCGACAGCCGCCGGCTTGCCGCCGCTTGGTCGATCGGCGGGTTCACGACCCGATGCAGGTTTGCACGCCATTGGTCATTGGTCCATCGCGCCATCAGCTCGCCGATATTGATAATGAAACTGTCCGGCGCCGGCGGGACATCCACCCATTCTTGCGAATGGTTGAGCACTTGCAGACCACCCGGCTTGTTCTCCGCACGCAGAATCGTGAGCGATCCGTAGTCGCAGTGCGCCCCCGCACGCAATTGTCCAGGCTTGGGCGGCGCCAATGGCGCAGGATAATTCCGCACCCGCAGTCGACTGATGTGGCGATCGATCTTGTCCGCGAAGAACGACTCCGGGAGGTCGAGCGCGAGCGCGAATATCGCCATCAAGTCTTCCGCGAGTTTGCCCATCACCCGGAAATATTCTTCGTAGGCAGGCCGCAAACCCTTAGGTTCCCGCGGCCAAAGATTGGGGTGAAAGTGCCGACCCGCTTCCGGCGCGGTGAAATAGGGGTCGTCCGTCACTTCGACCGGCCCAATCATCAGGCTTTCGTTCAGATCGCCCGGCGCGTCGACGCCTTGGCTCCGCCCGACGCTCTCAGCCTCCAAGGGTATGTACCCCCGCGTCACCTCCGGGGCTGGGCGAAGCACCTCGCGCTTTTCGTGCTCGGGCAAATCAAAAAAGGCGTTTGAGACGCGCTGGACTTCCGCCACCAGCGTCGAATCGACGCCATGACCTATGATGACAAGAAAGCCGATATCCTTGATGGCGCGTCCAATCTGGGCCGCCACGGCTCGCCGAGCCTTCGGGTCTCCTTCCCTGAATGGGCCAATGTCGATAACGGGAACATCAAGCAGCAATGCAGTCTCCGTTCAAGCAAGCGCGCTTCAGACTGTACGCGGAGATGTCGTCGGTCAACCGCGATCGGAACCTGTGCTCGGGACCCACGTTGACCTTCCGCCGACAGGGAGGTTCGCGCCGCACGGTCGGATGTGGGGCCACCAAGCGACGGCTCCGGTCCGAGAGCGAGAAGCCGGCGCCGAGCCATCGACGTCTTCTCGCGCACCGCGTCTAATCCAACACGACGGAGCCGCAATCTGCTTTAACATCGCGCGTCCCGCGTCGAGAAGCGCGTGCAATCGAGGCCCTCATGCAATTCGGCGCCTACACCTTCGTCGAGACCCGGCGCGATCCCGTGACCGGCGAGCCGGTCGACGTCGACAAGGCCTTCGCTGACGTCATCGAGCAGATCGAGCTTGCCGATCGCGTCGGCCTCGATGTGTTCGGGCTCGGCGAGCATCATCGGCCGGATTACGCGGTCTCGGCGCCGGCGGTGGCGCTCGCCGCGGCGGCTGCGCGCACCAAGCGCATTCGCTTGACGAGCGCCGTCACTGTGCTGTCGTCGGACGATCCGGTGCGCGTCTATCAGCAATTCGCCACCCTCGATCTGATTTCGCGCGGGCGCGCCGAGATCATGGCCGGGCGCGGATCGTTCATCGAGTCCTTCCCGCTGTTCGGCTATGACCTCAACGATTACGACGAGTTGTTCGCAGAGAAACTCGATCTCCTGCTTCAGATCCGAGTCGAGCCCGTGATCACGTGGAAAGGCCGTCATCGCGCGCCGCTCAAGAGCCAGGGCGTCTATCCGCGCGCGCTGCAACAGCCGTTGCCGCTCTGGATCGCCTCCGGCGGCACGCCGCAATCGGTCGCGCGCGCCGGCGCGCTCGGCCTGCCGCTGGCGATTGCGATCATCGGCGGCGAACCCGCGCGATTTGCGCCGCTGGCGGAACTCTATCGCGAGGCGGGCCGGCGCGCCGGCGTCGCGCCCGACAAGCTCCTGGTCGGAATCAATGGCCATGGCTTTCTCGCCGACACGACAGAAGCCGCCGTCGACGCGTTCTTCGCGCCTTACGCCGAAGTGATGAGCCGCATCGGCCGCGAGCGCGGCTGGCCGCCCTTGTCGCGCGCGCAATTCGATCAGGGCCGCGGCCCGCGCGGACACTTGATGGTGGGGACGCCCGACGAGGCAATCGCGAAAATCCTCGCACAGCACGAGGTTTTTCGCCACGACCGCACTCTCATGCAGATGTCGGTCGGTGACCAGCCGCAGGCGGCGATCCTCCGCTCGATCGAGCTTCTGGGCACGGTGGTCGCCCCCAAAGTGCGCGCGGAACTGGCGAAGCGGAAGGTTTCCGCCTGAAAACGGGCAATAATGCAATTGAATTAGGCTTTGGTGAAGGCTGAACTGCGCCAGCGGCGATCCTGCGTTCGATCGCGCTTCTGGGCGCGGCCGTCGCGCCCAAAGTGCGCGCGGAACTGGCGCTCGACGCGTCCTCGCGCCGCCCCTTGTGAGGGACGGCGCCAGGGTCCGGAACAGGTCGGTTAAGGTCAGCTAATCGCAGACGATTGTAGGCCTTGCGTGAGCGTCATTAAAGTCTAGAATCTCCCGGCATCGCACCTTGGGCTGGGTCGTGTCGGCCGAGCGCTCCGGTATCGCGCGCGGCGCGAAGATTGCGCCCAACGCGGCGAAAGGACCATCGTCGTGGCCGCTGCCGGGTGCGTGCCTCGGTGTGTGCAGCGGCTCGGCGGCAATTGGCGCCGGGCCCTCAGGGTCCATGATTGGTTCCTGCGCGACGGCCGGCGTTGCAGATGCGAAGGCGCAAATCGCGGCCGTCGTCAGTAATATGACAGATAAGCGTTTCATGTTCTTAGCTCCAGTCGAGCCCGACGAACCGCTCCCTCCTAGACGCTGACCTAGCTAAATTGTTGCGCTGCAAAAATCAATGGTGCAGTGCGGTAACAAACGCGCGAACCGCATGACAATGACGTGACGAAGGGCTGCAGGAAAAGAGGGAAACAGAAAGCCGGTGAAATATCTTTACGGGAATCCGAATCCATGCTATAGATTCGGCCAATCGCCGGATCGAACCCACCGGGCGCGGCGCAGAAGACTGTGGCTTTTGAGACACAGTGTGACAGAGGCAAGGATTTTTTTACTTGGATTCGCCGTAACCCCTTGATAAGTCCTGATTCGGCCAAAGGAATCCAAGGAAATGCAAGCTTTTAATCTTGGATTTATTTGCTTTTCTTAGCGTTTATCGGCGCGTAGCCGAACTCGCGGCGCGCGCCCGTCTCAAGGCTTTTCCCACGATCCGCTCTTGGCGGAGCGGAACAGGGCGTCGATCACCCGCATGTTGGCGATCGCGTCCTCGATCGGGAACTCGAGCTTCGCCTCGTCCACAATCGCGGTCGAGAAGGCGTCGCCCTGCAGCGTGTACTGGTCGCAGATGGGGAATTTCTCGACCCGCCGGCCCCCGCCGATAAGATCGGCGCCGGTGTCGATGGCGATTTCGGTCGGCCGGTCGATCGGGGCGTTGAAGGGGATCAGGACCTCGATCCGGCCCTGGTCGCCCACGATCGTCACCCGCTGGTGCGCAGACAATTGCGTGCCGACGCTGAAGGTCAGGCAGCGGCCGCCAGGGAACTCAAGGAGAGCGCTGGCCAGTCGGTCGGTTTTGAACTTCGGGTCCCAATCGATCGTGGCCACTACCGAGGTCGGCTCCGCGCCGAAAACGTAGCGGGCGGTGAGGATCGCGTAGCAGCCGATGTCGTAAAGGCCGCCGCCGCCCGGAGGCCGATTGCGCACATTCTCAGGGTCGAGCAGCCGGTAGGAGAAGAAGGTCTGGATCGCCCGCGTTTCCCCGATCGTTCCGTCCCGCGAAAGCTCACGCGCGCGGCGCCATTGGGGATGAAACCGCACCATGAAGGCTTCGGCGACCAGCTTGCCGGAGCGGTTGCGCGCGTCGATCAGGGCGCGCGCTTCTTTGGCCTCGAGCGCGATCGGCTTTTCGCACAAAACGTGCTTGCCCGCCGCAAGCGCTTTGAGCGTCCAGGGGACATGCCCCTCATTGGGCAGCGGATTGTAGATCGCCTCGATCTCGGAGTCGGCGAGCAACTCCTCATAGGACCCGTAGGAACGTGGAATGCCTAGCTTTTCCGCGGCCGTCCGCGCCTTGCTGGGATCGCGCGAGGCGATCGCCGCGATTTCGGAGACCTTGCCCCGCTGCATCGCCGGGATGACCTTTTCCGTCGCGATCTTGGCGACGCCGATCACGCCCCATTTCACCTTGCGCAACGGCTTCCCTCCCTTCGACCTTGCCGCCCCGGGGACGTCGGAAATCCTTAAGCTTTCGCCTTCGGGGCCGGCACGCGCCCTTCGGCCTGCCGGGCCAGCATCCAGCCCGGATATTCGGGCTTGAGCGCGCTCGCCTCATCGAGTTTCGTGATCTCTTCCGGCGTAAGCTCAAGTTCGGCTGCGGCGAGGTTGTCATCAAGCTGCTCAACCGTCTTGGCGCCGATGATGACGCTCATCACGCCCTTGCGCTGCAAAAGCCAGGCAAGCGCGACGCGCGCCACCGAGGAGCCGTGAGCCTTGGCGATCGGCGCCATGACGTCGATGATGTCGTAGGCGCGCTCCTTGTCGACCGGCGGGAAATCAAACACCGTGCGCCGCGAATCGTTGTCGCCCCGCTTGTCTCGAGTATATTTGCCAGAGAGAAATCCGCCGGCGAGCGGGCTCCACACCATCACGCCGAGGCCCTGATCTTCGACCACTGGCACAATTTCGCGCTCGAGCTCGCGCCCGGCGATCGAGTAATAGGCCTGCACCGTCTCGAAGCGCGCGTAGCCGCCTTTGTCCGAAATGCCGAGCGCCTTCATGATCTGCCAGGCCGCAAGGTTCGAGCAGCCGATCGTGTTGACGAGACCGCGGCTCACGCAATCGTCAAGCGCGCGAAGGGTCTCCTCGAGCGGAGTTACCGGGTCGAATCCGTGGATCTGATAGAGATCCACATGATCGAGGCCGAACCGTTTCAGGCTGCCGGCGATCTGATCCATGATGTGGCCGCGCGAGAGGCCCACGGAATTCGGCCCCGTCCCCATGCGGCCGCGAACCTTGGTGGCGATGATGACGTCCTCGCGCTTGACGCCGAGATCGCGCAAGGCGTGGCCGACCTGAACCTCGGACTGGCCTTCGGAATAGACGTTGGCCGTATCGATGAAATTGACCCCCGCTTCGAGCGCGCGGGCGACCAGCTTGGTGGAGGCGCCCTGATCGAGCGTCCCGATGGCGCGCCACATTCCGCCGCCGCCATGAAAGGTCATCGCCCCGAGGCAGATTTCCGAGACATATTGGCCCGTGCGGCCAAGCGGTCGATAGCGCATGAAACGTCAATTCCTCTTTGGAAGGCGCCGTGTCGGTGGCGCAGCCCTATTCAACCGCGTGCGGCTCGTTTACGCAAATCGCGGTTTTGTGACCAGCGCCGCGCGGGCGCGCCCAGCGTTATTGCACGCGGAAGCTGGCGTCAGGCCGCCTCTGCCTCAACAGGCGGGGCCATGGCGCCCGTCATCATCGCGACCGCGTCCGACATCGTCACCGCCTTCGGGTCCACGACCGTCAAACGACGGCCCAGGCGGTGGATGTGAATACGGTCGGCGACTTCGAACACGTGGGGCATGTTGTGCGAGATGAGAATGATCGGCAGCCCGCGCTTCTTCACATCGAGAATGAGTTCGAGCACGCGGCGCGATTCCTTGACCCCGAGCGCCGCTGTCGGCTCGTCCATGATGACGACGCGCTTGGCGAAGGCCGCGGCGCGCGCCACGGCCACGCCCTGGCGCTGGCCGCCCGACAGGGTTTCGACGGGCTGATGGATATTCTGGATCGTCATCAGGCCGAGATCGTTCAGCTTCTCCCGGGCGAATTTCGCCATACGAGCGCGATCGGTTGCTCGAAACCATTGTCCCATGATGCCGGGCGCGCGCGGCTCGCGGCCGAGGAACATGTTGTCGGCGATCGACAAAGCCGGCGAGAGAGCCAGCGTCTGATACACTGTCTCGATCCCTGCTTCGCGCGCGGCGATGGGCGAGGTGAAGTGAACGATTTCTCCACCAAGCCGAATCTCGCCCGAGTCGGGAATGACCGCGCCGCAGAGCGCCTTGATCAGCGTTGACTTGCCCGCGCCATTGTCCCCAATGACCGCGAGGATCTCGCCGGGATAAAGGTCGAAGTCGGCGTGATCGAGCGCGGTGACGCGCCCGTAACGCTTGACAAGGCTGCGAGCCATGAGAGCCGGTTCGACGCTCATTTCGACACCCTCCGGATCCACTGGTCGAGAGCGACCGCGACAATGATCAGGACGCCGATGGCGAACTCCTGCCAAAGCACGTCAAGCCCAGCGAGCGAAACGGCGGAGCGGAAGACGCCGACGATCAGCGCGCCAACCAGCGTGCCGATGATCGATCCCCTGCCGCCGAACAGCGATGTGCCGCCGATCACCACTGCGGTGATGCTGTCGAGATTGGCGTTCTCGCCGGCCGTCGGGCTGATGGCGCCGACACGGCCAATGAGCGCCCAGCCGGCGATCGCCGCGATAAGACCCGCAAGCACATAAACGCTGAGCAGAATGCGATCCGTATTGATGCCCGCGAGCCGCGCGGCCTCCCGATCATCGCCGGTGGCGTAGATGTGGCGACCGTAGGCGGTGCGGTTGAGGACGTACCAGACGACGGCCGCGACCGCGAGCATCAGGAACGTGCCCCACATGATGCGGGCGCCGCCAATTGTGAGCTGATTGCCCATGATCTGCAGGAACCAGGCCTTCTCCTCGATGTCCTGCATGCCGATGGTTTCGCTCTGCGAATAGTACGTATTAAGCGCGCCGATGATGCTGAGCGTGCCGAGAGTGACGATGAACGGCGGCATCTTGAGCCGCGTCACCAAAATCCCATTGAGATAACCGAAGGCAGCGCCGACCAAGAGGCCGATCGGAAAGGCGATGAGCGTCGGAACGCCAGCGTAGACGGCCAAACGCCCCATCACCACGGACGAAATGACCATGATGACGCCGACCGAGAGATCGATGCCCGCCGTCAGGATTACGAGGGTTTGGCCGACACCGACAATGCCGATAACCATGACCTGGGTGAGTATGGTCGAGAAATTGCTCGCCGCGGTGAACCGCGAAGGATTGACGAGGACCCCCAGCAGCACGCCAAGTAAGAGCACGACGAACGGTACAACAGTAGGGTAGGCGTGAAGGAAACGCTGGGTCCGCTGGAGGACGGTAAGATGCTCTTCCTCGAAGGAGGCGACCGTCGCCGTCGCGCCAGTTAGAACGCTCTCGAACTCCTGGGGCGTGGGACGGCCAGTCGCTTCGGTCATCGCTTCCTCGTTCGTTTCCGGTCGTCCTTCGTCTCTTTTGAGTCCGCCGCAGGCATGACCGCGGCGGATCCTTTTTATTTCAGCGGATTAAAGCTCCGAGCGTAGGGGGAATCAACCCCAGCAGATCTTCAGGGCTTCCTCGCTCGTGATCGAGGGAACGCCCGGGACCGGCTTGTCGGTAACAAGCTTCTCTCCGGTGTCGATGCTGGTAGGCTTCTTGCCGGTCTTGATGTAGTCGGCCACTGCCTGGACACCGTCTGCCGCCATCAGAAGCGGATATTGCTGGGAAGTCGCGCCGAGGATGCCTTCCTTGACCCATTTCACGCCCTGGCACCCACCATCGACGCCGACGAAAGTGACTCCGTTCTCCTTGCCTGCCGCCTTAAGCGCTGCATAGCCGCCGTAGGCCGCCGGTTCGTTGATGGCGTAGACTAGATCGATGCGGTCGGCCTTCTGTAGGATGTTCTCCATCGCCTGGCGGCCGCCTTCCGTCGCGCCCTTGGTCACGTCCGATCCAACAATCTGTGGGCTATCGCTCGTCGCGTAGTGCTTCTTGTCCTTGACCGGGATGCCGAAGCCATCGAGGAAGCCGTTATGGCGCAGGTAGTCGACGGTGGGTTGGTTCGACGCGAGGTCGAGGGTCGCGATCTTCGCGTCCTTGGCCTTGTCCCCCAGCGTTCCTTTCGCCCACTGGCCAATCAACTGGCCGGCTTTATAGTTGTCCGTGGCAAAGAGCGCGTCGGCTGCATCTACCGGGTCGAGCGGAGTGTCGAGCGTGATAACGAGGACGCCGGCGTCGCGCGCCTTCTTCACCGTAGGGACGATCGCAGTCGAATCGCTGGGCACAAGCAGAATGCCCTTAGCGCCGGCCGCGATCAGCTGCTCGATCGCGCTGACTTCGCCATCGTTGTCGCCGTCGAACTTGCCGGCGTACGCCTGAGGCGTCAGGCCAAGCTCCTTGGCCTTGGCCTCGAAGCCTTCTTTCATTTTGACAAAGAAGGGATTGGTGTTGGTTTTCGTGACAAGCCCGACGATTTCGCCGGCATGGACCGGCCCGCCCACTAGGGCAAGAGACAGCGCCGCAGCCGCGATGGACGTGAACAATCCAGAAATCTTGGACACAGGTTTCCTCCCGATGAGTCGATGATGCGACGTCGATCATCACGGACCCTGGTGGCTGGACATAAAGTCTTCGCCTCCCAGCGTCCGTCTCGCGCCGTCGTAGTTCCATAGGGCAGACTTTTGGCCGAGAGTCAAGGATAACTACACCCGCTTGAATTATCCTTGACAGATGCGCTGTCAGGCACAATCATGCGGTGGAGGCTGGTTACAACAATGCAATGCCGAGGCGGAGGATGAAGGAGGCGCAGGGCGATCTGCGCGCTGATGCGGCGAGCGGGCTCGATGGCGGCGCGGCGCTAGCCTCGACGCTTGTTGGCGTCTCCCCGTTGAACGTCGGCGGTGCGAATCAGGCGGGCGTGCGTGTTTACAATGAGCGTCTGTTGCTTTCACTCGTACGTCGCTTCGGTCCATTGTCCAAGATTGAAGTCGCGCGATTGACGGGACTGTCGGTTCAATCGACGTCCGCAATTATGAACCGACTGCAAGCAGAGGGATTGTTGAAGCGGGAGGCCCCGCTCCGCGGCCGAGTTGGGCAGCCGACGATCCCTATGTCCGTCGATCCGGAAGGCGCTTATTCGCTCGGACTTAAAATAGGGCGACGCAGCTGTGATTTGGTGCTGGTCGATTTTCGCGGCGCTATTTGCC
>Ga0209624_10002753_pt1 | contig 12833 bp, 13 predicted proteins | sample JacPinW_OM2H0_O1_FD_188565 | JGI IMG/M metagenome (GOLD analysis project Ga0209624, IMG submission 188565) | Forest soil microbial communities from Algoma, Ontario, Canada - Jack Pine, Ontario site 1_JW_OM2H0_O1 (SPAdes) (version 2) | ecosystem: Environmental > Terrestrial > Soil > Boreal... | reverse complement strand
CGGCAGCCGACGCCAAATCCGAGACGTCCCAGCATTTCGATGTGGCGATTGTCGGCGCCGGAATCTCGGGCATCGGCTCCGCCTATCACCTCAAGGCCCAATGCCCTGGGATGAGCTTCGTGATCCTCGAAGCCCAGGACAGCTTTGGCGGCACCTGGATCACCCACCGGTATCCCGGCATCAGATCGGACAGCGACCTCTACACGTTCGGCTATCGTTTCAAGCCGTGGATCGGCAAACCGATTGCGACCGCTGAGGAGTTTCTCGCGTATCTCGGCGAAATCATCGACGACAACGGCCTTAACGCTCACATTCGCTACAGGCACAGGATTTCGCGCGCGCACTGGTCGAGCGCCGACAACCTCTGGACATTGGAGGGAGCCCGCGGGAGCGACGGCGCGACCGTTCGCTTCACCGCGAATTTTCTCTGGATGTGCCAGGGATACTACCGGCACGAGAAAGGCTACACGCCCGAGTGGGAAGGCATGGAGACTTTCGAAGGACGGATCGTTCACCCGCAGGCATGGCCGGAGGATCTCGAATACACGGGAAAGAACGTCGTTGTGATCGGCTCCGGTGCGACCGCAGCGACGCTCATTCCGGCGATCGCCAAGCGCTGCCACCACGTCACCATGCTGCAGCGATCGCCGACCTATTACATTACCGGGCGCAACGCCAATGCGCTCGCTGACACGCTGCGGGAGCTCGAGGTCAACGAGGAGTGGATCCACGAAATTATCCGCAGAAAAGGCCTCTTCGATCAGGCTGCTTTCACGCGCCGCTGTTTCAGCGAACCGGACGCGGTCAAGGGGGACCTGCTTTCAGCGGTCCGCGCATACCTCGGCGAAGATTACGACGTTGAGACCCACTTCTCGCCAAAGTACCGGCCCTGGAGGCAGCGCGTCGCCTTCATTCCGGATGGCGATCTCTTCCAGGAGATCCGCTCGGAAAGAGCGTCGGTGGTTACTGATGAAATCGAAAGGTTCACAACCTCCGGCATCCTGACGAAGTCCGGCAAGCTCATCGAAGCCGCCATCGTCGTCACCGCGACGGGTTTCAATCTCAACGTGCTGGGCGACATCGATTTTGTCATCGACGGACAGCCGCTCAATTTTTCCGACACGGTCACCTACCGCGGAACGATGTTCGTCGGCGTGCCCAACATGGCATGGGTGTTCGGCTATTTTCGCTCGAGCTGGACGTTGCGGGTCGATCTGGTCGGCGATTTCGTCTGCCGGCTTCTCAATCACATGAAAAGCAATGGATTACGCAAGGTGGCGCCAAGCCTCCGCCCCGAAGACAAGGACATGCCCCTGACCCCATGGGTGGATCCCGGCGACTTCAATCCCGGCTACATCATGCGCGGCGCCCATTTGCTGCCGAAACGAGGAAACAAGCCGGAATGGCGACACTCGCATGACTACGAGGCCGACAAGGAAACGCTAGCTGCCGCTGATCTCAGCGACGGCGCGCTCGTTTACGGCTGAGCAGTCATCGCAGCGCGCGCGCCAACGAAAAAGGCGCTGCCCGAAAGCGCGCCTTTCTCTTAGCTAAACCCTGTTTTGGCTCTTGTGAGTCGCCCGCCAGATGCGGCGAAGCCCTCACCCCTTGGTCGCATCCTTGGCTGTTTCCTTGCCGGCCGTCTTGGCGCCGGGCGCCTCCGTGCGCTCGGCGATGCGGGCCGACTTGCCGCGGCGATCGCGCAGATAATAGAGTTTCGCGCGCCTGACCTTGCCACGCCGCACGACTTTGACCGAATCGATCATCGGCGAATAGACAGGAAAAACGCGCTCGACGCCCTCGCCGTAGGAGATCTTGCGCACCGTAAAGTTCTCGTTGAGGCCGTGGCCGCTGCGCGCGATGCACACGCCCTCATAGGCCTGAACGCGGGTGCGCTCGCCTTCGGCGACCTTCACATTGACGACGACCGTATCGCCGGGCTGAAACGGCGGCATCTTGGCGCCGGGCAATTGGGCCGCATGCTCGGCCTCGATCTGCTGGATGACGTTCATTTATGACTAACTCCTGCCGTGACGCCAGGGGCGGAGCCCCAAGCGAAGCGCTTCGGCGCGCTGTTTTCAGTTGAGGCGCGGCTCTTATCGCAAAGAAAGAGCAGAGTCGAGCGCCTGCAGCGCTCGTCCGCAGGCTCTGCGCGGGTGTCCGCCACCGTTCCGATCACGGTGGAATGTTTGCTTCGCCAGGAAGCGTAAATTGAAAGGTGGCGCCGCGCCGCTGGTTCTTGCTCGCCCATAGGCGCCCGCCATGCGCCTCGATGATCGAACGGCAGATCGAGAGGCCTAGTCCAAAACCGGTCGGCTTCGTCGTGTAGAAGGACTCGAACACCCGCTCGAGCATCAACGCCTCGAGTCCCGGACCCGAATCCCGCACCGCGACCAGCGCGCCGCTGGGTTCAATTTTTCCCGTGCTGATCAGCAATTCTCTCGGCCCCTCGTCGTCGGCGCCCATTGCTTCGAGAGCATTGACGATCAAGTTAATCAGCACTTGTTGCAGTTGGACACGATCCGCTTCAACCGCGGGCAAGGGATCTGCCAATTCCGTTAGAATCGAAACGCCATGCTTCACCGCTTCGCTGCGTGCGAGCTCAATGATTTCGACGATCACTCCATTGATTTCCAAACGATCCTTCCGAGGCGGCGCCTTCTTCATCAGCGCGCGGATCCGCTTGACGACCTCGGCTGCGCGGACGCCATCGTCGACGATGCTAGTGAGCGCCTCCTGCACCTCCGTCAGATGCGATGATCCACGACCAAGGAAGCGTAGAGCCGTCTCGGCGTTGGTTATGGTCGCGGCGATTGGCTGAATGACTTCATGGGCGAGCGAGGCCGTGAGCTGTCCCACGGTTGCGACACGGTTCGCATGCGCCAGCTCCATCTGCATCTCATGGTACCGCTGGCTGTTTTCGCGTGCTTGTGCTTCCGCCCGCTTGCGTTCGGTAATATCGCGGCACACGTTACCCACGTTCACAGGCTGCCCGGTTTCCGGATCGTCGATCCGAAAGGCCGAGTAGAGGATCGGGATCGGATCGCCGGTCTTGAAGTGGCGGAACCGCATTTCTCCCGACCAGGAACCCTTCTCAAGCACCGCCGGCCAGAGGACCTCATTCACAAATTGTCGGTCCTCGGGGAAAACGTAGTGAATTCCGCGTCTCTCTCTCGCTTCCTCCCAGCTGTCGAACCCGGCCATCTTCAGCCCAGCCTCGTTGATATAGATCGGCGTGCCTCCGCTAAGGTCTGAAATCGCCATAAGGTCGCCAGCCTGCTCCACCAACGACGCCAGGCGTCGACGCTCTAGCTCAGCCCGTTTGCGTTCTGTGACGTCTACGGCAGTGGCTATGAACTCGATGATCTCGCCGTCTTCATCTAGAATCGGATGGCCTGAGGAATTGATGTGCTTGACCGTTCCGTCAGGTAGAAGAACCCTATACTCGTCGAAGCTATCTACTTTTTCGCGCAGCGATCTTTCAAATCTTTTGTCGACCCAATCGCGATCCTCGGGGTGGACACGCTGCCGAAAGCTTTTCCGAGTGGGCAAGCTCTGGAGCGGATCCAACCCGAAAATTCGGAACATTTCGTCGGAACAGTAGAGCACTCGTTGGTTGCGGACATCCCAAGCCCAACTGCCCGTGTGAGTCAGCTTCTGCGCTTCAGCCAAATACGCCTCACTTCGCTGCAGCTTCTCCTGCGCCAATTTGCGTTGGATCGCCACACCCGCGAGATTCGTAATCTGATCAATCATTTCTCGATCGCGCGAGGTCGGTCGCCGCGGCTCGTGATAGTACATCGCGAAGGTCGCGATCACTTTGCCTTGCGGCGAGACCGGTATGGACCAACAGGCGCGCAGAGAATGGGACAAAGCCAAGTCCCGATACGCCGACCACAATGGGTCGGTCGCGATGTCCTCGACAATGACCGGTTCGCCGCGGTAGGCGGCTGTGCCGCAGGAGCCGGCCAATGGTCCAATCGCCGCGCCGTTGATTGCGTCGGTAAACGCCTTTGGAAGGCTGGGCGCGGCGCCGCGCCGCAGGCGATCGCCGTCCAACAGCGAGATGGACGCGAGGACGCCACCGGCTTGCCCCTCCACGAATCGGCATAGGCTATCAAGGATTTCGGCGAGCGAATCTCCTCGCGACACCATCTCGAGGATGCGTCTCTCCACGCCGAGAATGGTTTCCGCGCTTGCGCTTTTCGAGCTCGACACCCGTTCCACACTGCTTCGCGATGTTTCCCCTTTTTATCCTGCAGCGGCGCGTTGCGGAAGAACCCCCCATGAGCAGTTGGCTGCAATCAAAGTGACGTTTGAATCGAGCAGACCAAGTGTGGGGCTTAGATTGGGGCGATAGAACCCAGGATTCGTTGAGCGCCGCCGATCCATAAGCTTCCGGCGATTTCACCTCTTGCACCTCCTCGGTGAAAGATATATCTTAGATCGAGACATATCGTGATATGTCTTTACAACGAAGGAGACCAACAATGTTCCATCGTCATTTTGACGATTATGTTCACCACAGCCACGGCGGCCATGGCCACCATGGCTTCGGACGCGGGCCGTTCCGCGGCTGGCGTTCCCGCGGCGGCGCTGGCGGCCGTGAGGGCCGCATGTTCGACGGCGGCGAGCTGAGGCTTGTGATTTTGGCGCTGGTCGCTGAGAAGCCCCGTTATGGCTACGAGATCATCAAGGAGCTCGGCGAGCGGGTTGGGGGCGACTATTCGCCAAGCCCGGGCGTCGTCTACCCGACGCTGACCATGCTCGAAGAGATGGGCTACGCCCAAGCGAGCCAGGACCCGCAGGGACGAAAGCTCTATGGCCTGACGCCGGAGGGCGAGAAAGTCCTCGCCGACAACAAAGCCCAGATCGACGCCATCTTCGCCCGCTTCGGCGGCGGCGACTCGCGCTTCGCGGATGTCATCTCGGTCAAGCGAGCAATGCTCAATCTGCGTTCCGCGCTTCAGCTGCGCCTGCGCGGCCGCGACGCCAGCCCTGAGCAGATCCAAGCGATCGTCGACGCGCTCGACGCGGCGGCCAAGACGGTCGAGCGCGCCTGAAGGGGCTCGGGCCGGTCGCGGCATAGGGAAAACTACGGATTGCTGGTCCTGGCAGGGCTGCCTATCTCGGGCGCTTGAGCCCGCACGCCATGACTTATTCCGATGACATCGCTTACACCGATCCTGAGCGGCGGCTAAGGCGGCTTCTTCGCCGCCTGCCGAGCCGGATGCAGGCGATCACCCGGCGGCTCAGGAAGCCAGCCTCCCGCTGGGCGCGCCTCCCGGCAGGCGTCTTGTTGATCATCGGCGGATGCCTAGCCATCCTGCCGGTTTTCGGGCTCTGGATGCTGCCGCTTGGGCTTATGCTTTTGGCCGACGACATTCCGCCGTTACGCCGCTTCCGCGATCGCGTGCTCGATTGGCTCGAGCGGCGCCGGCCGCACTGGTTCGCCGCGGCGGGGCGCGCGACGGGAACCGAGACGCCGCGCGGCTAACGCGGCGGCCGCACTGGTTCGCCGCGGCGGGGCGCGTGGCAGAGACCAAGGCGCCACGCGGCTAACGCGGCGGCCCCTTCTCCCCGGGAGAATGCAGTCCAAGGACCAGATGAGAGCGGCCGTTTGCCGGCCCGGATTGTTGGCGTCGCACGCCACAACGCGGCGGCTCAGACAGCAATTTCTTGCAGAAAATCAGAATCAAGTCTAGGCTTGTCCCATGAACAATCCTGCGCTTCAATCCAAAGACCACCGGTTCCCATCGTGGCATTTGCGACGCTGGGGAAAAGCGCGAGAAAAACGTTTCCCCGCTTCAAGCCGCGTAACCCATTGAAAAGTCTCGATTCGGACGAGATTGTCCGAGATTTTAGCAATATCAAGGACTTATCCGGAAGGTGAGGGAGAAACTGCCCCTTTGACGCACAAAGGATTTTCTCCCGCCCCTCCCTCACCAGAGGGTCCACTAGCCGACTTCGAAACTGATTCAGGCAATGGGGCGCTGTCGGTCAGGCAGCCGCCCGCTGAGTTTGCTGTCACCGGAAAGGTGGGTCGACCCGCAGTCGTCGCCAAGCTCAAGGCGATGCCGTGGTAAGGGCAAAAGCTATCCCGACGTCATCGTGCGGCTGGCGGCGCGGCCCCAGAGTGGTTGATGGGTGAAGCGAAACGAAAGAGGGTGTCTGTTATCGACGGACCATGCCCATGCGGTTCGGAAAAACCCGCGCGCCGCTGCTGCTTCAACGGCCGGCACTGGCATAAGCCGGCCACCGTTCTTGGGTTGAGAGCCTTGCCGCCAGCGTCGAGAGCCGAGAAGTGCTACATGAAGGAATTGGGCTCGTGCGTCGGCCCAATCTCCGGCGAGCATTTGATATCGGAGTCGGTCATTCGTGTTTTGATGGCCGACGGCGAGTTCTCCGTTTCAGGTCTCCCTTGGTTAGACCAAGGCGTCGAAAAAATTCTACCCGTTGAGGCGTTCAGAACGAATTGTCTTTGCGCCAAACACAACAGCGCTCTCTCTCCACTCGACGATGCCGCGAAGTTTTTCTTCGCTTCGCTCAAATCGTGTTTGGAACTCAACCCGAGCACGAGACACGCGATTGTCTCCGGCCACGACATTGAGCGATGGCTGTTGAAGACGGCGAAAGCCATGGCGGTCTCGAAGAACTTCGCTAGGGGAGGAGAGCGGCTATCGGGAGCGTTCGCGCAGGATGCGGCGGTCTTGGACATGCTCGACGCGCCGGACGATTGGTCGGGCGGTACTGGACTCTACTGCACAATGAACGCGGGCGACCTGGCGGAAAACAATCCGCGATTCCAACTCCAACCTGCCACCAACAACCAAGGGGAGATCGAAGCTTTAGGACTGTCCATCTTGGGTCTGGGGTTCGTTCTAATGCTCGAACCCCCGAACCTCGACAAGCATCCCTTCTTGAGCGGAGCACGGTATCGGCCGGGCCGGATCGAGGTTGCGTATCCCTCCTCGTCGAATTGGATCACGATGAGTTGGGACGACGGCAGGGCGCACGAGAACCTAACCGTCAAGTTCCTTCGGATGGTGTCGTCGGCCAAACGCGGAGAGCACCCCCGTCCCCGGCGCCAGTGACGAGGTGACGCTGCGGGTGGCGAAGGGGTGATGGGCGTGCTTCGGATTGCTACGTGCGCTTGAGCGCTTCGAGAACGCGGCCGTAATAGCCGTCAGCGTTCTCGCGATCAATCTTTGAAGCATCGTCGAAATCTCTGTTCTGTCCTTGGATAGCCAAGGAAGCATGCCTCGCGGCATCTTTCGCGAGCCCGAGCAAAAGGAACAGGTCCGCGTATCTTGGCGGTCGGTCGGGTGCCCGATCAAACAGCGAGTGGGCGAGGCGCTGATTGCGAAATTGTCGGAGCCGCTCCAACGCCGCCCTCTCGGGACTCGCCATCCGCCCGACTACCCTGAGAAACTCCGCGATGGCCGCACGACAGGAGGCGCGATCTTCGGATCGAGAATTTTCTTCAAGGGATCGCAGAGCCGCCTCAGTCGCGCCCGATGGGCCCTCTGGCCCGATTGTCCCGATGTGAGCGACGCCGGGGAACCAATTGTTTTCTGCCTCCCGCTCCAAACCGAGTTGAACGTCGGGCCTTCCAAGGAGCGCGGCTAGGACCGGAACGGACGCCTTGTCCTGTTCCTCTGGCGGTGGCCGCTTGGAGAGATCGAAGATCCGGGCAAGCTCTAACGCCAGCTTTAGAGCGAGCGCGTTTTGAATCGCGTTAAATGTGGCCGCGAATTCGTGGTTCTTCACACCCCTTGGGATCGTGTCGTTCGCGGCTTCCAAGACCGCGTGGGTCTGGACTGCAGTCCTTACATCGTCGCCCAACATCGCGGCTATCTGCCGGACCCTGCGAAGCGCTTCGTCTGTGTTCATCGGCCCCTCCGCGGTTCGCGCCGTTCGAGTCCGATAACCGCTCACGCTGGAAGCTCGACGAACTTTCCGGGCCAGAGATCGACCACGTAAAGTCGCTCGAAGATCTCTCCCCATCTGTCGCGCCCGATCCGATCCGCGGCATCGGTGACCACATTCCGGAAATCATCGCCATCAACGAGATCGAAGCTGCACCGGGGGGCATAGATGAGCAGTCGGCACCCGAGATATTCTGGCTTGAGCTTTTTGTTGATGGCGGCGCTGATGCCGACTCGCCATGCCTCCCGGTCCTCGTTGACGTCGACAGTCCTTGGCTGATTCAGCCCGCCGCCAAGCCAAACCATGCCGGTCTTGTTCGCCTCCTTCATTTCGAGCTTGCGGAGGTGGCCGCCCTGCGCAGCGACGGTCCCATCCCTCTCGGCATAGGCCGTGGTGCACTGTATCCTTAGGCGTTCCGTGCCACGATCGAACTCAACATCCGCCGCGCCGACTGGGGTCCACTTGAACAAGGCTTCATCGGATAGACCGATCTCGGCGGCCAGCCGTGTGGCGGGGAAAATCTCTTCCATCCATGCTTTCGCCCACGGGTAGGCTTTTTGATCGTTGACGCTCATTGCCGCAGAGAACACCGCGTCAGACTTGGTCTTTTCCAAGATCCTTTCGGCTACCGCTCTCAGGTCACGGACCGAATACCACTCGCCCTCGCAGAAGGAGAAAAGAGATTCCACGTCGCCGTCAACCATCGCCGTCCTCAACCCCTATCGACGAAGCGCCCAATTCCTCACATTCAGTCCTGCGTCACAATCTCCATCACCGCGGAAGCCTTTCACCGTCATCGCGTCGACTCTCCCCGAGGGCCACGCCGGCGTCCCTCGCCGGAGGGAAGGGCGGCTTCCTCGTGACTCTCGACCCCGCAGACTGGCGCGGCTCAAATGATGCGCCCCCCGGGCCGAGCGCTACAGCGACGTATCCTGCGGCTGGCAAGGGCTGAAGGACACAAAGAAGCGGCCGGTGGCGAGGTCAAGGTCTTTGATATTCCTTCGCTTATCGCCGTATCACGCCTATGTCGCCAAAGATCGCGCCCCATCTCCTTTTCTTCGCCCCCTAACAATGGGGCGAGCTGGAGCGCCTCCCTTCGGACAATTGAGATCATCGGCAAGGCATCCCGTTCACGCGCTTTGGCTTTTCCATCGCTTCCAAAGACACTTAGCGCCATTTCTCCCGTTCAACTCGGCCGCGGCCTGAGACAAAAACAAGCAAAGCACCGATCAATCGTATTTGCTCAAGTGCAATGTTTTTGTCTCTTTTTGTCCTAGCCGGACCGTCGCCTTTTTAGGTTCCGCGCGATGGCACAAAACTTGGCGCTCGGCTCGGCGAGTTGTGTCAAGATGAAGCTGGCAAGAAATCTCTCGCATGTTGACGCTGATTTTTTGAGCCAGCGGGGACCGGGCACCGGGAGCGCAGTATGGGCACAGCCTTTCAGACCGGTTTCACACACGGGGCAGCCGCGCGACATTGGCGGTGCCAAACGAGCGCTAGATTTGTGACAGTCTCAGTCTCTCTCGATCTCATCATCTCTGTTCCCCTCTTCGTCGGCGCGATGATATCGTAGCCTAATGACTGCGCACAGGTTGTTGCTGGAGAGCCTTCCAGTTTCGCAGAACGTTTCGCGGCTTAGGGCCGAAGGCAAAATAACCGCCGACATGACGAGCGTCTGGATCGGCTTCGGCGTAATCGAACTCAAGCGTGAAGTGCGGCTCGCGCACCGGCGCTTTCCGAACGGCGGCTCGTGGAGCTTCTTCTTGTGCCCGCGATGCGACAGGCGGGTGCGCCGTCTTAGGCTGAACGATGGCCGCCCAATGTGCTCGTATTGCTGCGGCAACTTCCACCGCATTTCATATGGCTCGCCGGAGCAGCGTTCGACGGCGCGGGATCGGCGGATCGAGGAATTGCGCAAGCTCATCGATGACGGCCCAGCGCGTCTCAAGCCCCGGCCTGGTCGGGTCCTGGACCGACGCTTGTGGCTCACGTTTTCACTGCGACGCGCGAAAATTGTGAAACGTTGGGAGGTGCTGCGAGACTTGCGCGCCGGAAAGTTGCCTCGGTGATGGCGCCAACGACTTCCCCCGCGTCCGTTAGGCAGGCGCTTGTCGATGCTGGCGGGAGTGTGACGGGTGCGGCGCGGACGCTTGGGATTGCGAGCGCGAGCTTGCGGAGATTGGTGCGTGCTCAGCCGTTGTTGGCGGACGTAGTTTTCGAACAAATTGAGCGGGAGATCGACGCCGCCCAGCAAGTCCTATGGGACGGTCTTTCGAGCGACAACGTGATGACCCGCATGCGAGCTGCGGCGTACATCCTGCGCCATACCGAGGCAGGGCGGCGTCGCGGCTGGGGAATGCGCAGGGTGCCGTGTCGCGAAACCGCAGAGCCTCAGGACGTCACGATCAAATGGATCGACACGTAAGAAAACGCCCCGGCGCCATATATCCCGACCAAAACTTAAAGTCAGCGGTCTTGGGCCGGCGCAATATCTCGCGGTCGAATTTAAAGTCGGCGGCCTAGTTGTGAAATCGGTTCTCGCATCGAGGTACTTTGCGCAGCCGATGAGCCCTCCAAGCAGCGCTAAAGTGACAGGCTTAGGCGGGTTGACGACGAGCGCGTCGTCCTCAGGAAAAAGTGCTGTGCGCTCCTAGGACGCCTTTCACACCCTCGTGGCTGATCTTGAAGCCTTTCGCCCGCATCGCCTCCGCTATGGCCCGGAGCGGCTTTCCCTGAGCACGTAACGCGAGCATCTCGCGGATGGCTGCCTGCTCGGCCTCATGCGGCGCTAGTTCGCCGTTCTCGCCGCGCCGATAGCCGAAGGGCATGATGCCGCCGAGATAGCGGCCCCGCGCCTTCTGATCAGCTTTGACCTGTCCGATCCGTTCGCGGATGCGGTCGCGCTCGGCCTCCGCGAACGCCGCCGCGATTGTTAGAAACAACTTCGACAGCCCATTGCCAGAGATGTCGCCGCCGAGATCGAGTAGGTGCAGGCTAATGCCTCGTTTGCGTAGGTCCTCCACCACTTGCAGCGCATCGAGCGCGGAGCGGAACAACCGGTCGAGCTTCGCCGCAATGACGACGTCGCCTTTCCGAAGCTTGGCGAATAACGGACCACCTTTCGGCCGCTCCTGCACCGGCACGGACCCGGACACGCCTTCTTCGATTGCGACCTCTCGAAGCGTAAGCCCGTGCATATGGGCATAGCCTACGATCTGTCGACGTTGCACATCCAGGCTCTCGCCCTCGCTCGCCTGTCGGGCCGTCGACACCCTGCAATACCCGTAATCCGTCATTTTCCTCTGTCCGTAAGCTTGTCAGCTCGTACCAAGAGTGACGACTTGTGTCAACTAGCTACTGCAAGCTTACATCGAGCTGAGACTGCGGGCGCGAATAGTCCTGACGTTGTGCCGGGCATGGTCGCCGAGATGGCGCTTGGCTTCATGCGCGATCGGCAGCGTGCCGGCATCGACGCCACAAAGGCGAAGGGGATTTACAAGGGCCGCCCGGTCACTTTCGACCGCGCACGCATCGTGTCGCTGCGCAAGGAAGGAATGGGCGCCACTGAGATCGCGAAGGCCTTCGGGTGCAAGCGGGGAACCGTCTACAAGACGCTCAAGGCCGCAGGGTTGAACTAAGCTAATGTTGAGCTCGCTCTTCAACCACGAACTTTGCGTGTGCAGGCGTAGCCACGCAATCCGAAGTTGACGCTTTCTTCTGGCCGCGAAACGAAATTACCCCCCACCCCTCCCCCATGACAAGTCGGCTCCGGGGGGCCCCAGCCACCTTGCGAGGCCCGGAAACAAAACGCCATGTTGCATGCGTGTAGTTGGCGCTAAGTCGCGAACGTCGGCACTCGGATGCCAGCTTGGCACTCCTTGGCACTGTTGGCACGGCGCCTGCGCTCACGCTTGACGAAGTCTCTGAGGCCGGTCTCTTTCAAACTCAGGCTAAGGTGCTCCGCCTCTGGATCCACGAAGTCAGCTACACCAAAGTGGAAAGTCCACTGCCGCAGTCTGCAACGGCCGCTTAACGTTGATCCAAGACGTCGCCCCAAATGTCTCAAACGCGCAAATAGCGGTCATTGCAGGCGGGTCGCACACGCTAAAGCCGTCCTGATGCCCCCTCCGGGCTAGGGGTTCGAGTTTGCCTCTAGCCGCCTCGAATCGCCTCAATCAGACAAATGCAGGCCTTCACGGTTTTGTGCTATTCTTCATGACCCGTGAGGGCGCGCCATGTCCGAAACCCGGAAGATTGCGGCGATCCTAGTCTCCAATGTGATCGGCTATAGCCGACTCGCGGGTGCGGACGAAGATCGAACTCTGGCGCGCTTGCGCGCGCCGCGCAGCGATCTGATCGATCCGACCATCGCCATGCATCATGTCGCGTGGTCAAGCGCACCGCGGACGGCGGCCCGCTCCGCTCCAAGAGTCACCGCATGAAAGCCTTCGTGCTCGCGGCCCTGCTGCTGCTGCCGATTGGCGCCGCCGCCCTTTCGCCTGAGGACGCCTATCTCACGGCGCGCGATCGCTACATCGCGTCGTTCAAGACGACCGCAAGCGCCAAGGACGAAAAAGCAGCCTTCGCTCGGCAGGACATGGCCGTTAGGGATCTCGAGGAGCAGCTGAAAGCCATCGTCGGGCCCTTCTCGGCATCGGGCTTTCCCGCCGAGGGGAAACTCAACCTCGTCTCGCTATTCTCGGACGATATAGGCTTCGGCATGCTCGACGGCCTGGTTTATGGCGAGGGCGAAAGCGCCAAAAGCATGTCGTCACGACCGACAGCCTGCTTGACAAATGGCTCCTCGGCCGTCCCAAAGGGCGGTCGATAGACGACATTCCAACCTCCGCCGCCGCGGCGGTGAAGACGGAAAATTTCTACGCGCAAGCCGTCAACTCGGATTC
>Ga0209624_10002752_pt1 | contig 12834 bp, 9 predicted proteins | sample JacPinW_OM2H0_O1_FD_188565 | JGI IMG/M metagenome (GOLD analysis project Ga0209624, IMG submission 188565) | Forest soil microbial communities from Algoma, Ontario, Canada - Jack Pine, Ontario site 1_JW_OM2H0_O1 (SPAdes) (version 2) | ecosystem: Environmental > Terrestrial > Soil > Boreal... | reverse complement strand
CGTTACGATGAACATGGACACGCGAGTGCTTCCCGATCTCGATGCAGTGAGCCAGGCTGCGCTCGACGAGGTGCTGCGAGCGATGCGGGCTGCGCTCAAGGAAACAGGAAAATTCTCGATCGCGCTGGCAGGAGGGCATACTCCTGCGAAACTCTACGCGCTGTGGGCTGCCGCAAAAGGATCTACGCCGTGGAACCAGGTGCATCTTTTTTGGGGCGACGAGCGGTATGTGCCGCACACCGATCCGCTGAGCAATTACCGGATGGCCGAGCAAGCGCACCTGTTCGACGCAATCCCGTCCTCTAACGTGCACCGGATGCCTGGGCCGGAGGATTTCCCGACGCCCGCCAAAGCCGCCCGAGCTTACGAAGGTGAACTGCGGGGATTCTTCGGGCCGGCGCCGCCGGCATTTGACGTGGTCCTTCTGGGACTGGGAGTCGAAGGACACACCGCGTCTTTGTTTCCGGGGTCACCCGCGCTCAAGGAGCAGAAGTCGTGGGTGGCGGCAGTCCAGGCGCCGGCCACGCCTCCGCTGCGGCTGACGCTGACCCCTGTGGTGCTGAACCAGGCCCGAAACACGTTCTTTTTGGTCTGCGGCCAGGACAAACGCGAGATTTTGCGGGCGCTCGAAAGCGAGCTTCCTTCTGCGCCTAGCCAGTATCCGGCAGGTTTGATTCGACCCGAGGGCCGCGTCCTGTGGTTCCTTGATGAGGCTGCGGCAGGTTGAAAAAGCAGGGACTTGCGCGAAACTTCTCGACGGTGTGCTGCGTCTAACATGGTCAAGGGCTTCGCAGTACGCAGCGCCTCGGGGAAGCTGCCGATAAGGGGTCTGACGGTCCGGGCAAGGCGTCATTTGCTGACGCTATTCCCGCGCAGTCTTCACGAGACGGCGCCAGTGCGTCAGGCCGGTCTATAATTTGAATCGCACATTACGCAGCACAGGGACACGAACATCGATGAATCGCAATCCTAGCCACCGACCCATCCTGCTGTTCACGCTCGCGATGTTCGCTTTGCTGGCAGGCTGCACCACGAAAACAGTGCAGACTGCGCCGATGTTTGTGGCGCGCGTGGTTGTCGCCAAAGCGGTACAGAAAACCGTTCCCGTGGATCTGACGGCAATCGGATCGGCAGAGGCATTCACGAACGTATCGATCAAGGCGCAGGTGAACGCGGTCCTCAACGAAGTCCATGTAAAGGAAGGGCAGTTCGTCAAGAAGGGCGATCTTCTGTTCACTTTGGACGCGCGGCCATTCGAGGCGGCGCTGGCACAGGCCCAGGCGATGCTTGCGCGCGATAAGGCGCAGGCGGAGCTGAATCGTACCGAGGCGGACCGGTACTCGGCGCTCTACAAGGCGGGCGTGGCAGCCAAAGAGCAGCTCGACCAGATGCAGGCCAACGCGGACGCGCAGCAAGCCGCGGTCCGCGCCGACGAGGCCGCGGTGCAGTCCGCGCAACTGCAATTGGACTATTGCAAGATTTACGCGCCCACCGACGGACGCTTGGGCGCAATTCAGGTCTACCCTGGAAATATCGTAAAACAGAACGACGTGCCGGTCCTGATTGTCCTCAATCAGATCACGCCGATTTTCGTGGATTTCTCCGTACCGGAACAATACTTCGCGCCTGTTGAGAAGTTCATGGGAAAAGGCGCGCTGCGCGTGGAGGCGACTCCTTACGGAGACACCGTTGCGGAAACCGGCACTCTGACGTTTGTGGACAACACGGTAGACAATACAACCGGGACGATCAAACTCAAGGCGCGTTTCGAGAACACGGATCATCGATTGTGGCCCGGCCAGTTTTCAACCGTCCTGCTGCGCCTGGCACAGGACGAAGACGCGACCGTCGTTCCATCACAGGCCGTGCAGACCGGGACCCGCGGCGACTACATCTACGTCGTAAAATCGGATTCAACCGTTGAGCAGCGCCCCGTGAAGGTGGCGCGCACGGTCGGCCCAGACGCGGTGATCTCCAGCGGAATTCAACCGGGTGAAACGGTCGTAACCGATGGCCAGATGCGGCTGATCCCCGACATGAAGGTGGAGGTCGTCAGCACGCCCTCGGGCACCTGAGAATCCTTCGATGACGATCGCCGAACCATTCATTCGCCGACCCATCATGACCACGCTGGTCATGGCGGCAATTCTGCTGTTCGGCACCCTCGGCTACAGGTCGCTCGCCGTTAGCGACCTGCCCAACGTCGACTTCCCCACGATCCAGGTCTCTGCAAACCTGCCGGGCGCGAACCCGGATACCATGGCCGCCGCCGTGGCCACGCCGATGGAAAAGCAGTTCTCCACGATCGCGGGCATCGATTCGATGACCTCGACGAGCACGCTCGGGAGCACAAGTATCACGCTGCAATTCGATCTGAGCCGCAACATCGACGGCGCCGCGCAGGATGTGGAAGCTGCGATCTCGCGCGTAGCGGGACAGCTTCCGCCCAACATGCCAAGCCCTCCGACATTCCAGAAGGTGAATCCGGCGGACCAGCCCGTCTATTTCATGGCGCTCAGCTCGAGCACCCTGCCGCTGTACACGGTGGACCAGTACGCAGAGACGCTGCTCGGGCAACGAATCTCGATGGTGAAGGGTGTAGCGCAGGTGCAGGTTTTCGGAGCACAAAAGTATGCGGTCCGGATTCAACTGGATCCGCAGGCACTGGCAGCCCGGCAGATTGGAATCGACGAAGTAAATACCGCGGTGCAGAACGCGAACGTAAACCTGCCGACGGGCACGCTTTACGGCACGCACCAGGCGTTTGCGGTGCAGGCCAACGGCCAGCTCACCAGGGCCTCGCTCTACCGGCCGCTGATCGTCGCTTACCGGAACGGTTCGCCGGTTCGACTGGATGAGCTGGGAAACGTGATCGATAGCGTGCAGAGCGACAAGATTTCAAATTATTACAATGACGAGCACGCCGTGATTCTTGCCATTCAGCGCCAGCCGGGAACCAATACCGTTGAGGTTGTAAAAGGCGTCCGGCGGATCCTGCCGCAGTTCCAGGCCATCCTGCCGCCCTCGATCCTGATGACGGAAATTTACGACCGGTCTGCGCTGATTCAGGAGTCGGTGAACGACGTGAAGTCGACGCTGTTTTTGGCGATTTGCCTGGTCGTCCTGGTGATTTTCCTGTTCCTGCGCAATCTTTCGGCCACGGTCATCCCGAGCATCGCGCTGCCCATGTCGATTGCCGGCACCTTCGCGGTGATGTATCTGCTCGATTACACGGTGGACAACCTGTCGCTGATGGCGCTGACGCTGTCGGTGGGATTCGTGGTGGACGACGCGATCGTCATGCTGGAAAACATCGTGCGCCACATGGAGATGGGCGAAACCGCGATGGAGGCGGCGCTCAAAGGTTCCAAGGAAATCGGATTCACGATCGTTTCCATGACGCTCTCGCTTGCGGCCGTGTTTATCCCGGTGCTTTTCATGGGCGGTATCATCGGCCGGCTGCTGCACGAATTCTCCGTGGTCATCATGATGGCCGTGCTGGTGTCCGGGTTCGTCTCGCTGACCCTCACGCCGATGTTGTGCAGCCGGTTCATACAGCCGCAGCACAACCAAAAGCACAGCCGGATTTATATGGTTCTGGAGCGATTCTTCGAGCGGCTGCTCAGGCGATACGATGTCTCGCTGCAGTGGGCTCTGCGCCATCGCGCTTTCGTAATGGTGGTCGCCGGGATCCTTCTGCTCATCACCGCTTGGCAGTTCGTGGCGATCCCCAAGGGATTTCTTCCCGAGGTGGATGCCAACAATATGAACGGTTATACCCTGGGGGCACAGGGGATCTCCTTCGATGCGATGAAGGAAGATCAGCTGCAGCTCAATAAGATCCTGATGGCCGATCCAAACCGGAAAGGCTTCTTTTCGAGTCTTGGTACGGTGGGCGGGAGTAGCAATTCAGGTTTTATCTTCATGCATCTACTGCCACCGGAAGAGCGCCCGAAGGTTCCCAGCCAGACGATGCTGCGCCTGCAGCATCAGTATGCCCAGACGCCGGTGCTGGGGAGCGCGCTGCGCGCTTTGTCGCCTTTGTTCATGCATCACCCGGACATCAATGAGGTGATCCAGGAGCTGCGCACAAAATTGCAGGTCATTCCGGGCATCTCCGTGTATCTCAGGAATCCCCCCCCGATCCAGATCGGTGGGCAGGTTACCAACAGCCCGTATCAGGTGACGCTGCAGAGTCCCGACACCGAAGAGTTGTACCGCATAGCCACGGACTTCGAGCAGAAGATGGAGGCTCTGCCCGAGCTGCAGGATGTGACCAGTGATTTGCAGATCAGGAATCCGCAGGTCAACGTCAATATCGATCGGGACAAGGCATCTGCACTGGGAGTGACGGCAGCGCAAGTCGAGGACGCGCTCTACACGGCCTACGGGCAGCGGCAAGTCTCCACCATCTACGCGCCCAACGACGAATTCTGGGTGGTGATGGAGCTGGAAGACCAGTATCAAAAGGATCCAACGGCACTCTCTTTGCTCTATGTGCGCTCGAGCACGGGCACGCTGGTCCCACTGAATGCCGTGGCGAGTCTTGCAACGAGCCTTGGCCCGTTGAGCGTGAATCATCTTGGCCAGCTTCCGGCCGTGACGGTTTCGTTCAACCTGAAACCGGGCAAACAGATCGGCGAAGCCGTGACTGCGGTGAATGAACTGGGACGATCGCTGCCCGCCTCGATCACGATGCAATTCCAGGGCAACGCGCAGGCATTTGAGTCGTCGTTGAGCGGGCTTGGAATTCTGCTGCTGATTGCGATCCTGGTGATCTACCTGGTGCTCGGAATTCTCTACGAGAGCTTCATTCATCCGCTCACGATTCTCTCTGGCTTGCCTTCGGCTGCGTTTGGGGCGCTGCTGTCGTTGCAGGTTTTCGGCTTCGGCCTGGATCTCTATGGCTTCGTCGGTGTGATCATGCTGATCGGGATCGTGAAGAAGAACGCCATTATGATGGTGGACTTCGCGATTGCGCGGGAGCGTGAAGGGAACACAACCGCTGCCGAGGCTGTCTACCAGGGCTGCCTGGTGCGCTTCCGGCCGATCATGATGACGACAATGGCCGCTTTGATGGGAACTCTGCCCATCGCTTTAGGCACGGGCTCGGGAGCGAATTCCAGAAGGGCACTGGGTGTTGCGGTTTGCGGCGGTTTGATTTTCTCGCAGCTCGTCACGCTGTACCTCACTCCCGTGTTTTACACGTACATGGATACATTCCAGAGCTGGCTCGAGCGCCGCTTTGGAAGGATCGCGGGAATCAGGAAGCCACACCTGGCCGATGGCCCTGCCTCGGCGGACTGATCTTCGGGCCCCATCGTCTGATTTCGATGCTGTCACTTTCGCTTGTACCTCCGGCCAGTGAAAAACCCTGTCTCTGCGTACCATTGACCGTTTGAAGCGCACTCCCTAGCATGCTTTTGTAGGGATGAACGCGACTTCCCGTAGAAGGGAGTTGCGAACTCCGGTGTTTCGCTGGATTCCTCAGGAGACTTATTCAGGATGCTCTTCACGCAAGACCTGCCCAGGGATATACGCATGAGAAGCAAGCGCCGTGGACCTCGCATGAATTCAAGGGTACCTGTCACCATTGAATGGAAGGGCAACGGCGGACCCCTGCGTTTTGAAGCCGGCTTCACGCGCGTGGTGAACAACTATGGCTGCTTGTTGGTGAGCCCGCGGGAGATCGGCGTTCGGGAACGAGTGCGGGTGACGAATCTTGCGACCAGAGAGACTGCGAATGGCGTGGTGGTCTGGAAGGGAACCCAGCGATCCGACGGATGGGACCTGGGAGTAGAGCTTCTCACAGCCGATCTCAACTTCTGGGGGGTGGAACTTTGAAAATAACGACCCTGAACGTTACGGTAAGAAGGCCATCCGCGGCAAAGGTGAAGCAAACTGCGATTCCCGCCGCTGTGATTGCGCGACCTACAGCATCGGTGGCGCCAGCGGTTGTGAAAGCGCCGTTAGCGAGTCAGGAGCGCCGGCGCGGCCAGCGTGTGCTTCTGCGCATTCGTGCCAACATTCACGTGGCATTGCAGGGGAAGCCGACCACGCTTGATGCCGCGACGCTGAGCGTGACTCCCCAGGGTGCCGTTGTGGTCATGAAACAGAACCTTCCGGCCGAGACGCGCCTGGTGCTCGAGCATGGCGGCACGAAGCAGTGCGTGGGTTGCAAGGTAGCCCGTCCGACGCGCGAGACCGCGGAAGGATTCCACATCCCGCTCGAATTCGATTCTCCGGCGCCTGGTTTCTGGAAGATCAATTTTCCGCCGTCGGATTGGCGTCCCGATGGAGAGTAGGAGATAGCGACTTCGCTCCCGGCGGACATTAAGATAGTTGACCGGGCTCAGGAGCCGGTGACATCCTCGTTGTACCCCTTCAGGTAGCACCCCGCATTCCAGACGCAACGGTCCGCAGGAGGATATCATGTCAGGCAGAGAACGCCGTGCCTCGCCCCGAAGGGATTGTGTGGTTCCGCTCCGCTTTCGCGTGGTTAACAACGGTTACAAGGCTCAAGCGGAGGACATTGCCTCCAGCTACGGGCTGCGGAAATCCAAGGATCTGGCCTACGCCGCCATGCTGGAAGGCGAAGCTCTCAACATCTCCGAGCGCGGAGTCTACTTCACTTCGCGCGTCAAACTACACGTGGGCGAGCCGCTGGAAATGTACTTCACGCTGCCCCGGGAACTGACGGGGCGAGGTCCGGAGCTGGTGCGCTGCAGCGCGCGAGTGGTTCACGTGGACCAGGAGACCGATGGGTGTGGCGCTCGAGGTTTCGGTGCGACCGTGGAGCGCTTCGAGCCGGTGGCGACGGCGCGCAACTGGGCCAACTGACGGCCTTCCGCCGCGAGGGATTATTTGCTTCCGACGGCGTGCGGCTGCACGGTAAACGTGGTTTTCGACGTAGCCGTGTTATTGAAATCGTCGGCAACCTGCACGGCGAGCGTATGCTCGCCAGCAGGAAGTCCAGGAAGCTCCAGGTAGTAGCTCTCCTTGGGCGCGTCCGAGAGCCCTCCGGTTGGAAAGATCAGCTGCCAGTCGCCCGCATCAACACTGTATTCGGCGCGCGCGATCGCACTCGATGCGGCGACGGCGTCAAACGACGCTTTCGTATTCAGCAGGCCAGAGCCGGCGCGCAGGTTTTCAATTCGAGGCGGGGTATTGCCCACCATCCAGCGATCGCTTTCCCGCGCCCCCCAGAGCGATTGATCGGCGGGATTTGACGGGGAATCCGATGCGACAATCTTCAAATAATAGGCGCCGTCCGGCATGGATGCCGTGTCCCAGGAATAGGAATGCTGCGTCAGCTTGTCCTTCAGGACGCGCCAGTCTTGCTCGGCCTCGCCGCGAAAATAGATCGTGAACGTGAGATCGTCGTCGTTGTCATCGTGTGCGCTCCAGAGCACGCTCTGATAGCCTCTCTGCTGGAATCCTTGGGGAGCCGGCTCGAGCTTGGAGTTTCCGGCGGCATCGCCGCTCTGCATTTGCACCAACGGATTGGTGCCCGAAGTGCGCGGATACCTCAGCTGCGCGGGTGCGGCACTGCCCGGGCCCGTCGGCTGCACGGGGAATCCCGCGGTGCGAATTCCGGGATCCTCCAGAACAATATCGTCAATGACCGGCGCCACGTTTTTTGGCTCGTACGCCAGGCTGACCCAGGAAATGCTTGGCGGCTGTCCTTGGTTCGTGTCGAGGAACACCGCTTTCCATTGCACGAATCGCGAAGGCGGGCAGGTGACTGCCTCGCCGGCGGAATCCTTGTATGGGCCCGTCCAGGGACTCCAGTTGTCTTCCGGAGTCGAGGTGTTGCCGGAGCGAACGTAAAATGCCACTTTCCCCTGCGCCGCGCCGTTGTCTCCCGATTTTTTCAGCCGGCCCCAGCGTGAAAAAATCTTGGCGTCGAAAGCCTCGGATTCAAAGCTTCCGTTCGGCTCTGAACCCGGGCCAAGGGAAAAGATTTTTCCGGGGTTGGCGGTGGCGACAAAAACTTTGCCGGCAGGTCCAGCAACCAGGCTCGTCACTTGCTCCGACGCGGTGTTCGCGACGCTGGAGTACAGGTCGCCGCCTTCGAGCTCGATGAGCGTTCCGTTGTCGCCCGTTCCGAGTAGAAGCTTTCCGGTGGGAGAAAGTCCCATGGCGAGGACCAGATCGTCGCGTGATGTCCACAGCGTCTGCGGAAACCCGTCGGGCGCGATTTTGACGACTTCCGCGCCTCCTGCGGTCGCGACGCTGGGGAACGGGAACAGAACGGCGGATTGCGTCGGACCGGGCTGCGCTTGCGCGACGATGGTACCTGTCCCGGTGACGGTTGTAGTCGTAGTGGTCGTCTGAGGTGCGAGAGGGGGCGGTATCCGCGGCGCTCCCTGGGAGCGTGATTTATCTCCGATGGAAGCGGCATAGATATTGCCGTCCGCGTCGGTGACCAGGGAAGTCACTTCTGCCTTATTTGTCTCGTAGACAACGAACGAGGAGCCCGCTTCCGGTGCTGCCTTCGGGCTTTTCCGCGTGATTTCCACACGCACGATGAGTCCATCGGGCTCAGTGCCGATCAAAAGATTGCCCTTGGAATCAAACGCAAGCGATCGCGCGTGGCGCTCGCGGCTCCGATAGAAGACCTGGCCCTTACCATCTGGAGTGACGACGAAAACCTCACCGGTGTCTCCGGTGGCCACATACAGCGCGCCCTGCGCATCGACGGCCAGCGCCCAGATATATTTTGTCTTGGGCTCGAAAAACACGCTTTTATTACCGTCCGGAGTCACCTTATAGATTTTCCCGTCCGGCGAGGTTGCGACGTAAAGATTGTCCACGGCGTCAAACGCAATGGCTTGCGCGGCAAGCTCAGTCGACTCGAACATCGTCGAGGGCTTGCCGGCATCGTCAAATCGCAGGACCTTGGCGTCGGAGCCTCCCGCCGCGTAGAGCTGGCCATGCGAGTTCAAACGCAGCGCCCACACATAGGCGAGATTCAGGTCCGCGAAGGAATCGAATTTCAAAGCCGGCCGAAGCTTTCCATCACTTCGTACCGCCACTCCCTTGGCCGTGCCTTTCTGGAATTCGGAAAAATCGGTCTGGCGCCAATAGCGCGTGTGCTCGGCGAGGGCAGACAGCGGCAACAGGATCGCGACGGCCAGCAAGCAGACAAGATTCTTTCGCCGGAATATCAACGGAAAGCTCCTTATGGGGCGGGGGCTCACTTCACCGTGATCGTCAGCATGCGCTGGCCCGCGATTACCTGATGCATCTCGACTGACCATTCCCCAGCGGTGGACTGTAGAAGCAGCCTCGCGTTCCCGGGATTCTGACGCTGGTCGATAACGCTGATTGCCGAGACTGGCACGTTCGGCATTTCCTTGTCCTCGACGAGCATCGTGGGAGTCGATTGAAGCAGGGTGGCGTACAGGCGGTCGTTGTGGCGCTCGCGATTGGTGAGCTGGATCAGTTCTTCCAGACCGGGAAGTTGTCCCTGCGAGGTGGCTGCCAGAGATTGCACGTTGCGATTCAGAAAGTCGGCGCCGCTGACGACAAGTTGAAGCGCGCCGCGCGTAGTTTGCGCGGGAATGGTGACCGGTATCTCCTGGATGAAGGGCGCGCCGCGGTAGGGCCGCAGCAGCACTTTGACCGCGACGGAATCTCCGGGCCGTACTTCGCTGCGCTCGACCCATGCGTTGTCAATGGTGGCCCAGCGATGCTCGGTGAGCGCCTTCACGTGCAGGTCAATCCGCTCGATCTTCGGCATCTCGTACGGATTTGAATAGATTCGCGCAAAGTCGGCCATGACTTCGGTTGCAACGTAGAACGCCACGGGCGTGGTCTGATCGTTTGGTGCAAACAGATCTTCCAGCTGCACCGGTGTGTGCCCCTTCAGGTCGATGGTGCCGTCCATTTGCAGGGTGGCGCCCTCTCCGTAGGCCGGGCTGCCGACAATTCCGTTGTAAGCCGCCGTGGCCACCAGCGTGGGAGTCAATTGCGGGCTCTCAATCACTTCGAAGTGATATTTCTTTTGCTCCGTAGCCGTATCGAGCGTCACGTCGAGCGGAATCATTGGGGGACCCGGGCCGAGGGTGCCCATCACGGCCGTCTGGCGGTCCTGCGTGAGCGTTCCAATTGTGGCGCCGGTGCTGATAATTTTGGTTGAAGCAGCGGCAGAAGCCAGTGTCATGATCACGTGGGCTCTGGAGAGCGGCATCTGAACAGTGCCAAAACCAAATAGCGGATGGCCGCAAGCCAGTATCTGGTTTCCTACCACGGTCGTAACCGTGCAGCCCGAGCTGATCGAAAGATCTCCCTCCACCAAATCAATCCCCACCATATCGCCAGGCTGGAGTTTGGCATCGTCGGGGGACGGCGCCGCACTGCCGCCGGCCATCGTCGTCATGCCCCAGGACGCAAAGTCCTTGCCGAACCGCGCAAGCGTTTCCGGATATAGCCCGGAAGTGACCAGAGGAGTTTCAATCGGCACCAGGAACCGGCCGGAAACGGTCGATGTGTCCATCGCGAATTCGTCGGGCAGAGCAACGCGCGCCGAATTCCCAGCGCTGGCAGGCGAAGTGGGTGCGGGACCCTGCTCGATTTCCTGCATGTCGGCTATCGGTGTCACGCCGCCGATCGCTTCTTTCGTAAAATTTCCCAGTTTCAGCGAGAGCGCTCCCGCCAGTTTGCCCTCGAAATAGACGGGGCTGCCGCTCATCCCCGCGACAACTCCTGTCTGATGCACTTTGTCCCCAAGCAGACGCACCAGAATGATATCCAGCTTCGGACCGACGGCATTGTGCAGCACGCCAATGACTTCGAGATCGACCTTTTCAACCTGATCGCCCTCGAAAATCGTGTAAACCACGCCCTTCAGACCAGGCTTCACATCACTCAGGGGAAAAGTCGCAGGTTCGTCGGTGGCGCGGGCGGTCCCCGATCCGACGATCAGGTACACCACTAGGATTGCGAGACACAGTTTGCGCAGGGGCTGAGCCATCAGACAACCATGATACCTGCCGGGAAAGCAGGAGGCAAACATCTCGCCGGCCGATCGGGTATCGAGCGGCTCCGGATGGGTCATTTGCCGAGCGGCACTTCGAAAAACATGAGCGCTTTGTTCGATGGGATGGTTGCGACGTCGGGCACATACAGGCTGGCTTTTGCTGCGAGCGAAAGGTCGCCGTTCAGATCGAAAAATACGAAGCCGTGAATCGTTGCCATTGGTGGAACCACGTCTGCATCGAGCGCGAGCGGTCCCAAGGTTTCCAGCATCTTATCGGTCTTCTTGTCCGACATGGATCCGATCCCGACCGGGAAGCGGCGCGATTGAGGTCCCGGCGGCCCGTTGGGATGGGCCACTGCTGCCGCCACTTCCTTGGTGGGGACGGCATCCACATCCTGATGTTTGCCGCTGGAAAACTGCACGGAAAGCTGGATTGTGCTCACGTCGAGACGCATCGCCTGCGTAGTTTCGTTGTGGAGAAAAACCTCGACGGGCAGGATTCCGACCGTCAGCGGATTCGCCTTGCCGAACTTTTCCTTGGCGCGATCGGTGTCCGTATACGAATTGACCGACACCGTCAGACCTTCGTGCCTGTCCGCGGGCAGCGAGGCGGCGGGTTGGCTCGCTGGAGGGTCGTTCTTTCCCGCAGATGAGTTCGCCTGCGCCGATGCGCCAGCGCATACCAGCAACGCTGCCGCTGGGACCAATAAGAATCCGATCCAAGTGCGCATCATGATCTGTCTGTCGGATGCCTCGGGACCACCACAAGTTGTGCGTCCATCGCCGTCACTATAGCGCGAATTTGAGACCCGGGAATGCACACTGCGGGTAAGGTCGTGGCTCGCTTTGAAGACTCCGATCGCGGTCCCGGGCGATTGGCCTACAAGCGGGCCAACCTAACCTGGATTCGCATGATCTTCCCCGGTCTATATTTTCCTTGACACTTTGTTGCCTGCGTGCAAACTTGCCCCTCATTGCAGTCCTCTCGATTAGGAGGAGATCATCTCATGGCGAGCCGAAGAGAATTTCTTCAGATTGGTGTTGCAGCTCTGGCGCTGCCGATTTCTGCGCGGGCCGGATTGACGCCGGCAGTTCCAGGCCCTGCAAACCAATCCGTGCCAACGCCGCTATACAAGGTCGTATTCGACCAGAGGTTTCTGTCCAGCCGCGCCTTTGCCGGCGAAGTGAAAAGGCTGGGCGCTCCGGTGTTCGGAATTAAGGGGGACATCACCGATCTGTGGTTTCACGATCTGGATGCCCGCTGGAAGAGAGAGCCAATTGGGATCGCCGGTCTGACCGAACACGGGCCACTGTTCTGCCTTGAGAGGCTGGCCTGGGATCACGGCATGCGCGTGGTGTATCGCGCCGATCATACCTACCGGTCCGACGGCTACATGGAGCACGAGCTGACCGGCTCTGAGCAAATGTTGCGCGAGGCCGTAGACCTAAGCTCGAGCGGAGCGAACTGGAGCAGCCGGATGGCAGGTTTGCTCACGCGTTGCCCGGCAAACCCGGCGCGGGCGTCCAAGATGACCGTGGTCACACCGACAGCGAGGCCGGCGGACGATCCAAGACACCTGGTTTCCTGGGTGATTGCGCCGGTCGGCGCCGCGCGAAAATTCTCGCGCTCGTAAATTGGCTAGGAGTGTGTGATGCGGCTTCCCCCGGGCGTGAGCAGCGCGGACTTTTCCGAAGCGATCAAGCAATTTCAGGATGCCGTCGGTCCAGAGTGGGTCTTCACCTCCGATGAGGACGTGGATCTTTATCGCGATTCGTATTCTCCTTTCTGGCACGAACAAGAAGAACCAATTCCCTCGGCTGCAGTGGCCCCGGACGGGGTCGAGCAAGTG
>Ga0209624_10002750_pt1 | contig 12835 bp, 8 predicted proteins | sample JacPinW_OM2H0_O1_FD_188565 | JGI IMG/M metagenome (GOLD analysis project Ga0209624, IMG submission 188565) | Forest soil microbial communities from Algoma, Ontario, Canada - Jack Pine, Ontario site 1_JW_OM2H0_O1 (SPAdes) (version 2) | ecosystem: Environmental > Terrestrial > Soil > Boreal... | reverse complement strand
AGAGGGGCGGTGCCGCCGGCATAGATGATCCTGCCACCGGACTGCACCGTCGTGCCATTCGCCGAAGCCCCCGCCGATACGATCAGCGTAACGCCCCGACCCACCGTCATCCCGCTGAGATGGGTACCGGATCCGGCAACCTCGGTGCTGCCGCTCGATAAAGTCACCCCGTTGAGCATGCCGCCGAAGGTCTCGACCGTGCCGCCGTTGAGCACGGTTGCGAGCACGTCGTCGATCTGCAGCGGGGTCGCTTGCATCGCGCCTTGGCCGATGGCCAGCTGGCAGACGTCGCTCGGCTCGAGGTGATAGCCCTTGCCGAAGGTGCGCTCGGTCCACTCCTCGGTCGGCCAGTTGCCCGGATACTCGCCGGGCAGGTCGATGCCAGTCTTCTGGCCGTAGCCGAATTCGGTTGCGTACTTCGCGATACGGTCGATGCCCAGCTTGTCGCCGAGCTGGTAGTAGTAGGTGTCGCACGAATAAGGAATCGCGTTGTGAATATCGACTGCGCCATGCTTCTCATCGCAATGGTGGAAGAAGCCGTAAGGTCCCCATCCGCCGGCGCAGTTCACCTTCAGAGTTTGCGCGATGCCTTCCTGCAATCCCGCGACAGACATGAGGATCTTGAACGTCGATCCGGGAGCGAGCTGGGCCTGGATGGCCTTGTTCATCAGAGGGTGTTCGGGATCGGTGATGAGCTTGTTCCACTCGGAGCGATCGATTTTGACGGCGAAGGCGTTGGGATCGAAGCTAGGCCGCGAGACGAGCGCAAGAATCTCGCCGTTGCGCGGGTCCATCGCGACGATTGCGCCGTTGCGGCCGCCAAGAGCGAGCTCGGCAGCGCGTTGGAGATCGTTGTCGATGGTGAGTCGGAGATCCTTTCCGGGGGTGGAGTGCTGGGTGCCCAGGATCCCCACCTCGCGTCCGTGGCTATCGACAATCACGTCGCGCGAACCGTCTTCACCGCGGAGCAATTGGTCGTAGGTCTGCTCGATGCCTGCCTTGCCCACCACGTCGCCGGGTTCATACGCGGCGTAACGCGGATCGTTCAACATGTCTTCGCTGACCTCGCCAACGTAGCCGATCAGGTGCGCCGCGAAGCCGTCGTTCGGATAGAGGCGCCGCTCCTCGTCGATGGTTTCGAGTTCGGGGAGTTCATTCCGGTGCGCCTCAATGAAGGCTTCCTCGTCCGGCGTGACTTCCTGCTTGATTGGAATGGGCTGGTATCCCGGCGCGGCCCGGAAGCGCTTGATGGTGGCGCGCAGCGTGTCCAAATCGAGGTTCAGGCCGCGGGCGATCGTGGGCAGATCCGCGTCCACGTTGTGGTTTTGCTCGCGCACCAGAAAGCACGAGACCGAAGGGTAATTGTCGACAATCAGGCGATTTTCACGATCGAAGAGTTTGCCGCGCGGCGCGAGCATGGGCACCTTGCGAATGCGGTTCTGCTCGGCAAGTACGCGGAAGTTGGCCGCGCCGAGCACTTGCAGGCGCCAAAGGCCAGCGGCTAGTGCCAGCATCATCAGCAGAATGCCATACTGCGCCGCTGCCAACTTAATGCCGGAGATCTTTTCGCCCCGTGCTGCTTTATCGAAATACATGAGTCTGCGCTTTCAGGATACAGCGAATTAGGTTCCGGCTACAGCCTTCTCGAAACACGGTGTTCGAACTTTGGTGCTTCATTTTTGACGGGAGCGCCAATCTTCTTGGCGGAAGACGTAGATTGGTTCCATTACACCCGATGGTGCGTAAAACTCGTCACCGACGTAGACGAAACCTATCTTTCCGAGAACGCGGCGCGAAGCATCGTTGGAAGGATGATGTCCAGCGAATATCGTTTCGATGCCCAGTGTCGAGAATGCATACTCAAGAACGACCAGCGCTGCTTCCGTGGCCAGGCCCTGCCCCCAGAAGCTCGGGCGCAAGTGGAATCCCAGTTCCAGCGCGGCCTCCTGCGCAGGATGAGGCCGAAGTCCCGCGCAGCCGACATGCTGATGATCCTCGAGCAGAAAGATGGGCCAATACTGAATGCCACGCTCCTCTGACGTGCGGATCTCGTGTGCCAGCCGAGTGCGCACCATTTCTTGAGGGAACGGCCCGCCGAACAATCTGGTCACCTCGGGATCTCCCCACAACGCCTGTGCCAACGGGAAATCCTCGTCCGCCCAGTGGCGGAACCCAAGGCGCCTGGATCTGAGGAAGTAATCCACCGGGGCGAACCTCTTTGAAATTCGAGTCCTCTCAATCCCGAAGCTGGAATCGGTCGAGGAACGGAAATGCCATCAGGGCGATGACCGAATTTCCGAGGGCTATGTAGAGTTCGGCAGCCCAGTTTGTTTCGAGCGCCAAGCCGAGCAGGAAACGGTTCACGAAGATGCGGAGGGCGCTCGAAAGCAGAGACAGAAGGAAGATAAGGCCGACGCGGATAATGCGGTTTTCGACGTCGATGCGAATGCCGACCGATGCGGCCATGAACCCGGCGACGGTTTTCGCAATTCCGTTGATGCCGATGGCATGGTGGGTGAGCGCATCTTCAAACAGGCCCACGGCGCAGCCCATGAGGGTGCCCTGAATGGGACTGCGGCGGCCAAGCGCAAAATAGACAGTGACGACCAGGGGAAGATCGAACCAAGCGTACTGACCGAGGAGGCGCGGCAACCAAGCCTGGAGCACGAGCGCCACGAGCGGAATTAGCACGTAGATCAGAACGGGGTATCGGTGGATTTCAAGGTCGCGGCGGGAATCCGCGGTCAGCACCGACATGGCTAAGGGTTCCTCCGTGGGGTAGTGTCCTTGTCGGGTTTGGCGGGCGCCGTGCCGGGAGGATTCTGGGGCTTACTTGGTGGAGTTGCCGGCTTTTTAGGAGCATTCGCGTCCGGCGTCGTTGAGCCTGCCGCATCGCCGCTGGTTACACCCACTCCGGTATTTGTGTCAGAGCCGGGCGTAAAGCGATCCGGATGCAGTGGCTGTGGCGGATGCACCACCGGATTGGGGTTCGAGGTGTCATTCAAAGGCTGCTGCTCCGGAGGCAGGTTGGGATCGATCAGACCTGGCAGTCTTTCAGCCATGATCTCCGATGCCTTCTTTTGCGCCTTCTCTTCCGCTGCCTCCGCACCTTTGAGTGTTTCGCTCGTCGCCATATCCTTTGTCTGATCGGACGGAAAGCGCGGTTCGACGGAGGTGATGACCAGGACTTCATCGAGACGGTCGAGGTGCGCGGCGGGTTTGACGAGAACCCTGATGAATCCATCCTGATCTGGATCCTTCACTACTTTGTCCACTGTGCCGACTGGCAAACCGCGCGGAAAAATCTCATCGCCGCCGGCCGTCAGGACTCTTTCCCCGGCCTGGATACGGCTATCGGCCATCAGACCCACGATTTGCGGCTGGCCGATGGCGTTGCCGCGAAGAATGCCCCGGATGCGCGTGGTCTCGAGAATCACGCCGGCGCCGCTGCTCTGGTCGTTGATCACGAGCACCTGTGCCGAACGGGGATACACTTCGCGAACCTTGCCCACAATGCCGTCGGCAGTGATGACTGCCATATCGCGTTCAAGTTTGGATTCGGAGCCCTTGTCGATGTAAAAGAGCCGCGATTGATCGCTGCCGCTCGTGCCGATGATCTGCGCGGCCTGGGTTTTGTAGATGTACTTTTCCTGAAAATTTAACAAGCCTTGCAGCCGCTCTCCCTGGCGTGCGTCTTCAAGAAGCGCGGCCTGTTCGAGACGGAGGCGATCAACGGTCGTTTGCAAATCCTTGTTCTGTTCGCGGACATGGCGCAGATCGAAATAGTTCTGCCAGAGCCATGAGGAGCTCTCACCGACGGAATGGAAGACCCGTTCGGGCGGTGAAACCGCCGCATTGGCCCAGAGGCGGATGAGCCGCACGCCTTTGCTGTCGTGCGGGTCAAGACTCATGTGTCCAGTGTCGCCACGATGCACCTGCATCGCGAGGCCCACGATCTGCAGCAACAGCATGGCCAACAGGACAACGAGGTTTCGGTAGCGTTCGAAGAGTGTTTCCATGGCAGATCAGGGAACAGTGGGCAGTGGACAGTGAGCAGAGAAACAGGGAACCAGAGAGACAGAGAAACAGAGGAGTCTGGAAACGGTGAAGCAACGCATGGTTGCGGGTTCACGATGCTGCATGTTCAGCAGGCGGCGGAAACGAGATCCGTCACCCATGGTCGAAGTGGGCCGCCGCTTCTGTTCACTATTCACTGGCCACTGTTCACTGTTTCAATCGATTTTGATTTTGCGCAGCAGACGAAAATCCGAGAGCATCTTGCCGGTACCGAGCACTACAGACGCCAGGGGATCGTCGGCCACCGAGACGGGCAGACCCGTTTCTTCGCGGATCCGCTTGTCTAGGTTCTTGATCAGCGCGCCGCCTCCTGTAAGAACGATGCCGCGATCGGAGATGTCAGCGGACAACTCCGGCGGTGTGCGCTCCAGGGCCACGCGAATGGCATTCATGATGACGGCAATGCATTCTCCCAAAGACTCGCGAATCTCACTGTCGTCGATGGAGATTGTCTTTGGCACGCCTTCAATCAGGTTGCGGCCTTTGATCTCCATCGTGAGGGGCTTATCAAGTGGATAGGCCGAGCCGATTTCGATCTTGATTTGCTCGGCGGTGCGTTCGCCAATGAGCAGGTTGTACTTGCGCTTGAGGTAGTTGGTAATGGCCTCGTCCATCTGATTGCCGGCCATGCGCACAGAGCGCGAATACACAATGCCCGATAACGAGATCACGGCAATATCTGTTGTCCCGCCGCCGATGTCGACCACCATGTTGCCCGATGGCTCGGTGATGGGCAGGCCTGCGCCGATGGCGGCTACCATGGCCTGTTCGACGAGGTAGACTTCGCTTGCCTTGGCGCGATAGGCCGAGTCCTCGACTGCGCGCTTCTCTACCTGCGTGATCTCAGAGGGCACGCCGATCACGATGCGCGGATGAACGAGCATCTTGCGGTTGTGGGCCTTCTGGATGAAGTAGTTCAGCATCTTCTCGGTGACTTTAAAGTCCGCGATGACGCCGTCTTTCATGGGCTTGATGGCCACGATGTTTCCGGGCGTGCGGCCGAGCATGTCCTTGGCCTCTTTGCCGACGGCTTCTACTTCGCCGGTGTTCTTATTGATCGCCACAATGGAGGGCTCGTTCACGACAATGCCCTTGCCGGCAGCAAAGACCAGCGTGTTGGCGGTGCCGAGGTCGATGGCCAGATCGCTCGAAAACATGCTGAAGAGAGAGCGCAAGCCATGTGTCCGCGAATTGCGGGATGGATAACCGTTCAAAGACATTGGAAAATGGATCTACCTCAAGCAGTATTGTACGGCCATCTGGAAGTGCCTGTATGAAAAGCGCACCGTTGGTAACTGGTACCTGCGTTTCTTAAGAGCTGTGCGATCCACACAGCAGTGGACAGTGGGCAGTGTTCAGTGAACAGTGTCGTCAGAGGCTGAGCGGAATCAGCATGCGAATGTCCTGTACCGCGTCGCGAAACCGACCAAGCGCGCTTCGGGCGACTTCGTCCGAGCGGACCTAAGATGCTATAACCTCACTGTCCACCAGGTAACGAGACTGAGAGCCGAGAATTGCCATATGACTTACCCCACATATCACAACCTGATAGGCGGCGCATGGGTTCCAGCCGCAAGCGGCAAGACGATTCTGAACTTGAACCCCGCTGACCATGAGGATGTCGTAGGCGCTTTCCCCGCTTCGCAGGCTGAAGATGTGGACAGAGCGGTGGCCGCGGCAAAGCAGGCATTTGCCGGCTGGCGGCTTGTTCCGGCACCTAAGCGGGCGGAGATCCTGGTTCGCGTAGGAATCATTCTCCAGGAGAGAAAAGAGCAGTACGCCCGCGACATGACCCGCGAAATGGGAAAGGTGCTGGCCGAGACCCGCGGCGATGTGCAGGAAGCCATCGACGAAGCCTTTTATGTTGCCGGGGAAGGGCGACGATTGTTCGGAGTTACCACACCGTCTGAACTGCAGAACAAGTTCGCCATGAGCGTGCGCATGCCGGTGGGGGTGGTCGGGCTGATTACACCCTGGAATTTCCCGATGGCGATTCCGAGTTGGAAGCTGTTTCCGGCTCTGGTCTCCGGAAACACGTGTGTGATCAAGCCCGCCGAGGATACGCCGCTCTCGACCTACAACCTCGTTCAGACGTTGATTGATGCCGGCCTGCCGCCGGGCGTGGTCAATATTGTTGCCGGGTTGGGACCGAACGCGGGCGCGCCGCTCGTGGAGCATCCTGACGTGCGCGCGATCAGCTTCACAGGTTCCAGTGAAATTGGCTCGCTGGTCGGGCAGCGGGCAGCGGCCACCTTCAAACCGGTTTCCCTGGAGATGGGCGGGAAGAATGCACAGATCGTGCTCGCGGATGCGAACCTCGAGCTGGCCTTGAATGGGGCCTTATGGGGGGCCTTTGGTACGACCGGCCAGCGCTGCACGGCAACCAGCCGGATTCTGCTGCAAGGGGGCATTGCCTCGGAGTTCACCCGGGAGTTTGTCGCACGGGTCAAGGCCCTCCGCGTTGGCAATGGTCTCGAGGAGTCGGTCGAAGTGGGTCCGCAGGTGAATGAGGCGCAAATTGAAACATCGACGAAGTATGTTGAGATCGCGATCAAGGAAGGCGCGGAGCTTCTCACGGGCGGACGTGCACTGACGGATGGCATCTACGCAAACGGCACTTTTTTCGAACCGACTGTGTTTAGCCAAGTGACCCCAAAGATGCGGATCGCTCGTGAAGAAGTGTTTGGTCCGGTGGTGAGCCTGATTGAATTCGATACCTTTGAGGAGGCACTCGAGATTGCCAACTCGATCGACTACGGTCTCTCGACTGCGCTCTACACAAAGGATGTGAACCGCGCGTTTGCCGCGATTCGCGATCTTGAGGCCGGCATCACTTATATCAATGCGCCGACCATCGGCGCCGAGGTTCATCTTCCGTTCGGCGGAGTGAAACAAACGGGCAATGGGCATCGGGAGGGTCTGGGCGCGATCGACTTCTTCACGACGTGGAAGTCGGTGTACGTGGACTATTCCGACAAGTTGCAGAGGGCTCAGATCGACAACGCGGAATAGAACAGGAACGCAGATCGGCCGTGAATTGCTTACCGATTCGTTCTGACAGTTCCTTGTAGGATTCTTTCGTAGCCTGACTGTTCAGGCTACTCGTTCATCCGCGCGGGCACCACGGACGCCGAACCGGCGCGTCGCAATGCGCAATTGGCGTGCGGATCGCACGTGAAGTGAATGAGCGAATCGTCGTCCGCCCAGCCTGCAACCATCTGCTCGTCGCTCTTCCGATCGATCAGGAACCGGGTACTGGCCCCCACGACCAACAGTCCGCGTGCAGCATCGAACTCCGTGGCCCGATCGTCGCCCTGCATCAAATAGGCGGGCGGAGGTTTCTTTACTACTCTTCGCTTTGCCACCGCGCGGGCGCTGCGATCCGTTTGCGGATCGTTGTTGCTTCCGTCGTCGTTGTGCGCCGTCTCGGCCGGCTTGCGACCAAGCAGATGTTCCTGTTCGGCCAAGGTCGGAAAATTGGTTGACAGGTCCCAATAGTCGAAGCGCTGGTACTGGTCCGGCGAGCAGGGAAGTTCGCCCTGCGCCCATAACGCTTCAACGGCACCGTCCGATCCCTGAATGTTCTGAAATACGTCCTTGTCGCTTTCACGTTCTTTCTCTCGCAGAGAAGCGCGCTGCATGTATTCCTGTTCCTGAGCCAGCAACTTCTCCGCATCGGATTGCTTTTCAGGAGGTTGCATACTTGAGTGCCTGGCTCGTGCCGGATCAAAGCGAAGGGCAATTTCCTTGCCGCAGAGCGCAAAACCTGCCGAATCAAGTAAACGAATGTTGATTGAGATTGGGCCAGACGGATTGGCGGTGACGGTGTTGAATCCCTCTGCATCCCGCGGGTCGAGGGGTTCGATTTTCAGCATGTACTGTGCTTTGCCTTGCCACCTGGTCACGAGATGGCCGCGTAATCCGGATGCTTGCGAGACGCCTGCTCCCAAGTCGTCCCCGTCAGCGGAAGGTTTCAACATTTTCGAAGACTTCTGAGAGAGAAAAAAGATTGTGCCGGCACTCACCAAGAGAAGCCCGAAAAGGAGCACAAGGAATCCAGGCGAATTCTTGACGGGACGGATCCCCGATTCTGAAGCCGGTCCCAATTGGTTTGGGTCAGCTTGTGCTTGGAATAACTCCTGGTTGCCCACCTTGACAGGCTTATTCTCTGAACTCTGTTGATCCGGTTCGCTCATCGTGCGGCGTTCCTTCCAAGTTCCGCCAGGCCCTGTCCGTAGGCATCACCGCCGCTCTCCCTATCGGGCAGCCGGTGAAAGTTTCTTCGCTCTGACGTCGTGCATTTCCGATTGTGCAAGGCGACGCATAACCCAAAAGAATGTGGCGGGGTGGCCAGTTCTTACTCCTCAGGTTCCCCAAAAGCGTGGCGCTTGTTACACGGCGTGCGATTGTATGAATAAGGCTACCCTTCCAGGTATATGTCGACAAGTTATTCAGGTAACGTGTCTTCCGGCTGATTTTCTTTTGGCGCAGTGCGCCCGGCAGCAGAAGTTTCTGCTTTCGCGGGAGCTGCCGCAGGCTCAGCCGGCAACGCAGGATGATCGTAGGCATACAGCTCATTGAATAGATACTTATAGGTGGCGTGCGATTGTCCCCGGAACTGCGGCTTGAAGCCGAAGAGCACGATATGGCCTTTGCCATAGGCGAGTTCCATTGCCGCCGCTTTGCCCTCGATTGCTTCCGGATGTAACAGCAGGCCACTTTCGAGCGGATCGGTCTCTTTTGGATAGCGAGCGAGGACGGCGCCGTGAAAGCCGGGAAGCGGCTGGAATGCGGGGCCGTTCTGAAACATGACCACGGGTGCTGCGGAGACGCCGAAGTTGATGGGAAGGTCCGGATGTTCGGTTTCCACGCGCAGCAGCGCTCCCGAGCAGAAGAACTTGTCGCTCTTTGCGCCTTCGATTACGTTCTGGACCGGCAAGGACATGAGCGGAATCAGGGCGCCGGCAGTCCTGTTCAGGGCAATCAACGTTCCGCCTTCGCGCGTGAACTCGCGGAGGTTTTCCAGTCCATCGTCACCGATCCCGCCTGCGTATTGGCCCGGAACCACGCCGATGCCAAAGCCATCGGTCAGCTGCTTGGCTGACATGTCGGGCAGGATTATTACGTCGTACCGGCTGCGCAGGTCGGCCGCGCGCATGTCGCCGTTATAGATGCTCTTGGGCTCGAAGCCACAGTTCTCGAGGATCCAGCGCGTCCAGCCTTCATCAATCGAAGGCGCCCAGGGCCGATAGAGGCCGACGCGGGCCTTCTTGAGCGGCAAGGTATGTGCCGGAGCACTGACAGCCGCTGCGGAGACCGCGTATTTTTTTGTCAGGTCCGCAATCGATGTGCGGCTTGCTCCGCTGACCAGAAAGGCGCCGGTCTCCGTGCCGTCCGCAGTCGTCACCGGATCCTGGGCTAGCGATACGGTGGCTCCTGCCTGCAACGCCGCATTCACCAGTTGGAAAGCGGCATTGGACTTGTGGCTGATCGCGAAGACCGCACCTGACCCATCCACAGACGCATCGGGCACTTCAACCTTGTCGATCTTGGCGATCAGCGCACGATCTTCCGCGCCGAGTGGATCGGTGACGGTGTCAACGTTGACGCCCATCTGCAAAGGAAGCGTCCATCCGGTCACGTCGTAGGGAAGATCGATGGCTTTGGAAGTTCCATTCTCAAGGGCATCGGGATAACGCTGTCGTTCAAAAAGCTCTTTTGCCAGCGCGGAAAAGGGCTGATCCATCGGGATGACCCACGAACCGGCCGGATAGCTGACACCGTTGGCCTTGAAACCGCTTTTGGTTGCGTACACATCGAGGCCATTATCGATCATCTTCTGCGCCAGCAAAGCAGCCTCGGGCGTGTCGGCTTGCTTGGAGGGGATCACGTAGGCGAACGGTGGCTCCTTGCTGAAGTGCTGGATGTTGTCGCGCGCCGCCTGATAGCGGTTGTAGAGCAGCGTTTCGCGATTTTTCGCTGCGATGTCGAGGACGGACATTGATCCTCCCACCATGTAATCGACCGCGTCTTTCAGGCGCCACCAGCCGCCTTCCCACGGTGTCGAATACATGCTCAGCGCGCGCAAGTCCTGGTAGTTTTTGGGAAAGTCGCGGACCGTATAGAAGTGAGGGGTCGCGTATTCGTAGAGAGCCGTCTCGGTGAAGAACGAAATCTCGTTGCGGAACACATGGGCCCAATCAGTGAAGCCGGCGTACCAGTTGTCGAAGCGCGACTCCGAGATGGAGCCGGGCATATTGTGGGCGTTCAGATAGGCCGTCATGTTCGCGCCGATCAGGTTGAGCCAGCTGCGTACCAGCGGGCTGATGTTGCTCGATATGGGATCGGAGAACGGCGGAATCCAGATGCGCGCGGGAAACGGAGCGGTCTGGTGCTGGCAGTAGAAGATCTCCGGGCTGTATTCGAGCTGGGTCTTCACGACGACCTGCTCTTCCTTCATGTTCAACATGTAGCCGTCGCGATTGTTGTCGTGGCCCACGTAGTCCTGATAGAGGTACGGCATGGGGCTGACTTCATATTTCGTCCCAAGGTTCTGACGGTACCAGTGCACCACCATGTCCTGGCCGTCGGGATTGAGGGTGGGCCAAAGGACGAGAATGACCTGATCGAGAATGGCGTCCACCTGCGGATCGTTCTGCGCCGAGAGCAGCTTGTAGGCGAGAACCATGGTGTGCTGTGGGCCGGCTACTTCGTCGGCGTGAAGGCCGCCGTCGATGTGGACAATGACTTTCGATGTGCGCGCAAGATCCTTGGCCTGGTCGTCATCCAGGTTCGCGGCGTGTGCGAGCCGACCGGCGATTTGTTTGTAGTCGTCCAGTTTGGCGAGATTTTGCGGCGAGGAGATTACGGCGATTTCAATGTCCTTGCCGCGGGTGCTTTTACCGACGGTGAACATCTTCATTCGATCCGGCGCAGCTGCGGCCAAAGCATGAAAGTAGCGAATCGTGTCTTCGTAATCCGCCAGATAAAAATCGTCTCCTGGATTGTGGCCGAGCACGGAGATGGGAGTGGGGACTTCTGCGCTCAAGCGGGGAAACAGAAAAGAGAGCGAACAAAAGAGGACCAACGCGAGGCGAGAACAGAGGCTCAGCTTGAATGAAGACATTGACACTCCTATTCAGTCGAAAAGAATCACATCGAGACGAAGGGGGTGGATTGCAATGCGTACCCTGCATGGGGATGCGCTGGCATGAACTGTCTTGCGTGTTTTCAAGGGTAACGCAACGGTATTCCGCTGCAAAGTGCCATTGCCAATCGGCCGGTGGAAGAACCGTTGAAATTCTCGCGTGGCCGAACGTGGATTCTGTGGCGATATTGCGTCCACACAGTTTACGACTTTGCACGTTCCAGCACGTCGCGCAACGCAAAGCTCGTTTCAAGCCGCGTAACTCCGGGCAGTCGGGACAACTCATTCTGGTGCAGGCGGCCGTAGTCGTCGATGCCCGCGGCACGGGCCACCAACATGTAGTCGTACTGGCCGGCCATCAGGTGGCAGCTCACAATTTCGCGGCATCGACGGACCGCCGTTTCGAATGCGCCAAGGACGGAAGCGGACTGCCGTTCCAGAGTCACACGGATATAGACCGTCATCCGCTTGCCGAACAGTCGATCGTCCACGAGCGCTCGATAGCCGCGAATTGCGCCCTCGTTTTCCAACGCGAGAATGCGGCGCGATGCGGCGGACGCCGACAACCCGACGGCCTCGCCGACTTCGTAGTTTGTCGCCCGTCCGTTGCGTTCGAGGTAGCGAAGAATGGAAGCATCCATCTCGTCCAGATCGGTCGCTAGGCCTGTTGCGGTTGTTTCCTGCGTAGGCGCAGTAGTTCTGTCACGTTTCGTGCTCATAAGGCGGTTGTATCACGAAATTTGCACACATTGGAAGCACCTTGCGCCGTAGTATGACTGCTGTTGGAAGCCCAGTGCGCGCCGAGGCAGCCCTCCCTAACAAAACAATTTCCGGCGCGCAAGCTTCTTAGGCCCTTCCGCGGGCGGAGCCAATTCGTGGACCGTCTACCTTATATAGAGGAGCAACCACAATGATCATCGGCGTTCCCAAGGAAATCAAAGACAACGAAGCGCGGGTTGGCGTGACGCCTGCAGGCGTGAAGTCACTGACGGAAGCCGGGCACAAAGTACTTGTCGAAACGCAGGCCGGCGCGCAATCGGGCTTTGAAGACGCGGAGTATCAAAATGCCGGCGGCGAGATTGTCGGCGAACCCGGTTATGTGTGGGGCAAGTCGGAGATGGTGGTCAAGGTCAAGGAACCCATCGAAAAGGAATACGTCTTTTTTCGCGAAGGGCTGGTGTTGTTCACCTATCTGCACCTGGCTCCCGTGCCGGTGCTGACCGAAAAGCTTCTCGAGTCTAAGGTGATCGGGATTGCCTATGAGACGGTCCGCGATCGACAGGGCACTCTGCCGCTGCTCACGCCAATGAGCGAGGTCGCTGGCCGCATGAGCGTGCAGGTGGGCGCGACTTATCTCGAAAAAGAGCGCGGCGGACGCGGCATTCTGCTGGGCGGTGTCCCGGGCGTGCCTCCGGCGCATGTCACCATTATCGGCGGCGGCATCGTGGGCACGAATGCGGCGCGCATTGCGCTGGGCTTTGGCGCTAAAGTCACTCTCGTCGACGTGAATCTGAACCGGCTTCGCGAACTCGACGATATCTTCGGTGGACGGCTCTATACGCTTGCATCCAACAGCTACAACATCGCGCAAGCCACACGCGAGGCCGACCT
>Ga0209624_10002749_pt1 | contig 12836 bp, 8 predicted proteins | sample JacPinW_OM2H0_O1_FD_188565 | JGI IMG/M metagenome (GOLD analysis project Ga0209624, IMG submission 188565) | Forest soil microbial communities from Algoma, Ontario, Canada - Jack Pine, Ontario site 1_JW_OM2H0_O1 (SPAdes) (version 2) | ecosystem: Environmental > Terrestrial > Soil > Boreal... | reverse complement strand
CAACACTTTTAGCGCTACGGCTCGGTGCTAGATTTTTCCTCTCATGCGGCTGACGACGTCGTCTACTGTGATGTTGCCGAGGGGGTGCTGGGCGCCGTCTACTACGGTCAGGCTGCGCAAATTGTATTTGTCGAAAAGCTCGAAGACGTTTTTATCATTGGCGTCGGGCGTGACGGATAGGAGCGGCTCGAAGGCTAGCTCGGACATGCGTTGATCGGAATCGGAGAGGAGCAGGCGCGCGATGGAGACGGTGCCGGCTAGCGCGGCTTCTTTGTTGACGAGGATTACGTTGTCGAGCTGGTCGGGTGAAAGTTCGTGGAAGCGGATGTAGTCCACGACCTCGCCGCGGGTGGCGTCTTCGCCTACGACGACGATTTCAGTGGTCATCATTCCGCCGGCGGTGTTCTGTTCGAATTTCAGCAGGTTTTCGACGTCCTGTGCTTCGCGATTGTCCATTTCCTCCAGGACTTCATTCTTGGTTTCGGGCTCGAGGTTGGCGAGGAGGTCGGCGGCTGCGTCGGGACTCATTTCCTCGATGATGTCGGCGGCGCGCTCTGTGTCCAGTTTTTCGACGACTTGAGTTTGCAGACGCTTGTCGAGCTCGGCAATGGTTTCGGCGGCGGTTTCTTCGTCGAGGGAGCCGATGATGCCCTGACGCTCGTCGGGAGAAAGGGCTTCCATGATGTCGGCGAGGTCGGCAGGATGGAGGGCTTCGAGTTTTTGGCTGGAAAGACGGAGTTTTACGCGGCGGAGAGGATCCGGTTCGACCAGGTTCACGAATTCCCAGAGAATTTTGCGCGGCGGAAGTTTAAGTTGGATTTGGCGGATGGCCATTGGGGGGACGATGCCTTGGAGAAGGCGGCGGACGGCGCCGGGGAGGCCAACGTCGACTTGGGTGATGCGGAGTTCGGTGTTGCCATTGGACCGCTGGTCGGAGAGGTCAATGTCATTTACGCGGACTACTTTGCGGCCGTTGGTGTCGATGATTTGCTGGTCGAGAAGATCTTTGCCGACGGCTAGCCAGGCTTCGTTGGGATGGTAGAGGGTGAGGGCGGATTCGTCGGTCGTGAGGGTGATGCGGCCCGGGACGACGGACGCGATCTGGTCGTAACGAGCGACGAGCGCGCGATATTGGCCGCGGCTGAGCAGTAGATGCGCGACGCGATTGGGTTGGTCGGCAGGCTCGACGAACATTTCCTTTACGCGGCCGACATAGTTGCCGAGGGAGTCGTAGGTCTCGGCGCCGATGATTTCTGTGGCGTGCAACATGGGTGCTCCTTCGTGGTGCGAGCGGCAAGTTAACAGGCAACTTCAACCGCGCCCAACGGAAGCCGGCCGCTAAAAATTCAAAGGCAACGTTCAGACCGAACGCCGCTTTTGTGGGTGCGGGCAAAAAAAAAGCCCGGGCCGGCAATGGTACCGGCCACGGGCGCGCAGAAATCGCCCCTTGTTGCTACAGGCCGGGCCTCGCCTCCCTGTCCCCGCATAATTCGCAGGTCCAGCGAACCGATACGTGCGGGGAAGTTCCCTGCCCTAGCCGAGCGATCCCGAAATGCGCGGCGAGGCGGTGACTTCCGGGTTCCGAATTGGACGGCAGCTCCATTGCGTTGTGCTGTTGTGCTTTAGTCCCAATTGACTAGTAAATGCAGACGGAAAGTTTGTCAAGCGAAGAGTGGGGTTCCGGTGAATTATTTTGTCCGAAAGAGCATATTTTTTGGGGTGATACGGCGGCGACGGCAATCGGCGGCGTAGAGATCCCAGTAGGTGGAGCGCAGGTAGGCTTGTTTTGAGAATCCCAATGCGGCGGCTGCGCGATCGATCGCTCGGGGTTTGCCCTCCAGTTCGAGAAACGTGCCGGCAGGGGTTTCGTCCAGATCGACGTGGAGATTTGGGAGGCGGAAAGTGGTGCGGAATTTGTCGTAGCGGAAGGTGGGGCGGAAGCCTAGGGAGACGAGGGCGGCGGCCCATTGGCGCGAGGTTTTTGGGACTATTTGTTCGCGTTCGGCACGGATTTTGTAGCGAGGCGGGTGTTGATTCGCCGGCTGCTGCGGAGGAGCTTTGGCTGTGAGGATTACTCGTTCGTGGCGGGTAGATCGGGTTTTGTGCGGTGCCGGGGTTTCGATGCGGAGGCGCAGGAGCATGTCGCGGCGGCGGAGGTGGGATTGGGGAGTGTCGTAGAGCGTGTTTTGTTCTTGGACGCGGGGTCGGGATTGGACGCTTAGGGATCGGATCTTGCGTAGGATTTTGGGAATCTCCTTGATACGGAGTTTGATTTCGATTTCGGGTTTTGTCTTGTTGGGCTTCGGCATGGGGGTAGTGTCGTTGTGCTTGCCGGAATAAGTCAAAAGATTTAACGCAGAGGGCACAGAGCAAAGGCGGCGAAAAATCTGAGAAAGAAACAGGTCTTCGGCGCAGAGGTCGTAGGGAAAGGCAAGAGAGAACCTGCGGCCAGCGAAAGACAAAGGCGCCTGTCTCAGGATGACGATCCCTCATCGCAAGAGAAAACCGGTGGCAAAGCTGATAATCTATTTGTTGCTCGCCTCTTGGCTCGGGTTTTTCCGCTGCTTCGGCTGCTGGGGCGCGCGGCTTTTTTTCATGAACGAACCTACAACTCCCTTAATGCAGCAATATCATGCGGTGAAGAAGCAGCATCCCTCTGCTCTGTTGCTGTTTCGCTTGGGGGATTTCTATGAACTTTTTTATGACGACGCGGTAGTGGCCTCGCGGCTGCTGCAAATTACGTTGACGGCTCGGAATAAGGAGAAGGGGCAGGCGGTGCCGATGTGCGGCGTGCCTTATCACGCGGCGGAAAATTATATTGCGCGATTGATTAGGGCCGGGCACAAGGTGGCGATCTGCGAGCAGATGGAAGTGCCGGGGCCGGGCAAGAAAATTGTGCGGCGGGAAGTGATACGGGTGTTGACGCCGGGGACGGCCAGCGGCGCAGGGTTGGTGGGAGCGAAGGAAAATAATTATCTGGCGGCGGTGGCGCGGAGTGCGGCCGCGGGAATGGCTGCTGGAGCTACGGCGGGGACGCGTGGCGGCGGGCGCGCGGCGGAGCCGACGATTGGTTTGGCGTTTGTGGATCTCTCGACGGGAGAGTTTCGCGCCACGGAATTTTCTGGGGAGATGGCGGAGGCGCGGCTGCGGGATGAACTGGGGATTTTGCGGCCGCGGGAGGTTTTGCTGGCTCGGGCCGTGACTTTGTTTCCTGTGATCATGCCGGCGGAGATGGATGGGTTGGGCGCGGTAGAAACGCGGCTGGATGAATGGGTGTTTGAAGCGAATTATGCGACCCGGATGCTGCTGCAGCATCTTCGCGTAGCAACTCTGGAAGGATTTGGGTTGAACGGCCATGCGCAGGCTACGGCCGCGGCCGGGGCGCTGGTGCATTATTTGCGCGAGACCTCGGCGATCGGGGCGCGGACAGCGGAAGATTCGGCCACCAATCCGTCGCTGCGTCCGGCGGGGGCTGGCCTGGAGCATCTGGATCACATCGCTTATTACGAGCAGCAGGATTCGATGATTCTGGATGCGGTGACTGCGCGGAATTTGGAATTGGTCGAGCCGACTGCGGGGGATGATGCGTCGGCGACTTTGTTGCGCGCGATCGATGAGACTGCCACGGGAATGGGAGCGCGCTTGCTGCGTGGCTGGATTTTGCGTCCCGAGATTGCGCTGGCGGAGATTGAGGATCGTTTGAATGCGGTCGGCGAGTTGAAGTCGCGGACAGTGGAGCGCGAGGAAGTTCACCGAACGCTGGAGGGCGTGCTGGATCTGGAGCGGTTGACGAGCCGCATTACGTTGGGGGTGGCGACGCCGCGGGATTTGCTGGCGCTGCGGCAATCGTTGGAGAAGCTTCCGGTGCTGCGCGGGTTGCTCGAGCCGCTGGTGATGATGAGCGATGCCAACTCGATAGGGACTGCGCCTTGCCGGCGATTGGCTATGTTGCGCGAGCAGCTGGATGAGATGGCTGACGTTCGCGAGATCATCGCGCGCGGGATCGCCGATGATCCTCCGGCGGTGGCTAGCGATCCGGGAGTGATTCGGCGCGGATTCAATGCGGAGTTGGATGAGTTGCACGATATTACGAAGCAGGGGCGACAGATTATTGCGTCGATGGAAGAGCGGGAGCGGAAGCGGACTGGGATTGGCTCGCTCAAGATCCGTTATAACCAGATATTCGGTTTCTATATTGAGATTTCGAAGCCTAATTTGCATTTGGCGCCTGCGGATTATGAGCGCAAGCAGACTCTGGTGAATGCGGAGCGGTTTACTTCGACGGAATTGAAGGAGCACGAGAGGAAGGTGCTGTCCGCGGAAGAGCGCGTGCTGGAGATCGAGCGGCGCCTTTATGGAGAAATTCGCGAGGCAATTGCGCGAGAGGCGGGGCGGTTGCGGCATGTGGCGGCGGGGATCGCGCAATTGGATGTGCTGGTGAATTTCGCGCGCATTGCGGCTTCGCGAAATTATGCGCGGCCGGAATTTACCGAGACCGCGCTGGGAGAAACGGGAAAACGCGGGGTGCTGATGATTGCGGGCGGGCGGCATCCGGTGATTGAGAAATTGCTCGAGGAGCGCGGCGAGCGCTTTGTGCCGAACGATTTGTATTTGGATGACGAAGCGCAATTTTTGCTCCTGATTACCGGGCCAAACATGGGCGGGAAGTCCACTTATCTGCGGCAGGCGGCTTTGATTTCGATTTTGGCGCAGATGGGATCGTTTGTGCCGGCGGCGTCGGCGAAATTGCCGCTTTTGGACCGGGTGTTCACGCGGATTGGGGCGTCGGATAATCTGGCGCGGGGGCGATCTACATTTTTGGTGGAGATGAGCGAGGTAGCGGCGATCTTGAATACGGCTACGGCAGCTAGCCTTGTGCTGCTCGATGAGGTAGGGCGCGGGACCGCGACGTTTGATGGACTTTCTATCGCTTGGGCGGTGGTCGAGGCGCTGCATGCGGGGGCGCGGCCGCGGACGCTTTTTGCCACGCACTATCATGAGTTGACGGAATTGGAGCAGCTTTTGCCGGGCGTACGGAATGTGCATGTGTCGGTGCAGGAGGCCGGGAACGAGATTATATTTTTGCGGCGGGTGGAGGCCGGGAGCGCGAACAAGAGTTACGGGATTGAGGTGGCGAGATTGGCGGGGTTGCCGGGGGATGTGATTGCTCGGGCTCGGGAAATTTTGCGCAGGCATGAGCAGAGCGAGGAGAAATTGACTCAGGAGCTATCGCCGGGGGCCGCGGCGGGTCATTCAGAGCAGACTCATTTTGCGGCGATTGATGCTTCGGTGGTGGAGGCGCTGCGCTCGGCGGATTTGAATAAGTTGACGCCGCTGCAGGCTATGAATTTGTTGGCGGCGTTGCAGAAGCAACTAACGTGAAGACGCGGCACACGCAGCGGCCGGATTTCCCCAGCGGCTCAGAGACACAGAGAAAGGCAGGAGAATTCGTTCGGCCGGCTTGAGGCAAAGGCGCCGACCCTGGGATGACGGTGCTCGTCGCATCGTCAGACACGCAGAGGACAAGGTAAGAATCAACCGCGAAAAAACCCTACCGCCGACACCAGCTACGACGGCAACGTATGGCAATGTGTAACCTGGTCGCGAAATGGCGGTTGTAAACTGCGGGCCCGGGCTTCTAGACTCAGCGGTGTGATGCGCGTACTGGGAATGATGTCTGGCACCTCGGCGGACGGTATTGATGTTGCCTCGGTATGTATTTCGGGCGCGCCCCCTTCCCTTTCGGTCAAATTCGAAGGACATCATCATGTGCGGTTCCCTGCGCGGGTGCGGGCTGCGATTTTGCGGCTTGCGAATGGCGGGGCGACCACGACCGCCGAAATCAGCCAATTGAACTTTTTATTGGGCGAGGAGTTTGCGGCGGCGGCTGTGGCTGCTTGCAAGCGCTGGCGTGTGCCGTTGCGCCGGATCGATTTGATTGGGTCGCATGGGCAGACGATTTTTCATCAGGGGGCGGCGGCGCGATTTTTGGGCGGGCGGCGCGTGGCGTCAACCTTGCAGATTGGCGAGCCGACGATTATTGCGGCGCGGACCGGTGTAACGACGATTGCGGATTTTCGTCCTGCGGATATGGCTGCGGGCGGGCAAGGGGCGCCGCTGGTGCCGTTTGTGGATTATTTGCTTTACCGGGATGCGAAACTGGGGCGCGTGGCTTTGAATATCGGCGGGATTGCGAACGTTACGGTGATCCCGCGGGCGGCGCGGCCTGAAGACGTGTTTGCGTTCGATACTGGGCCGGGGAACATGATCATTGATGCGCTGGTGGAGCGCAGCACCGGGCGGCGGATGGCTTTCGATCGCGACGCGCGGATTGCTCTGCGCGGGCAAGTGATTCGGCCGCTGCTGGAGATGATGTTGCGCAGCGCGTATTTGCGCTTGCCGCCGCCGAAGACTGCGGGGCGCGAGCAATTTGGTTTGGCGTATGCGGACGAGCTGATTTCGTGGGCTCGAAAGCGGCGCGGGCCGCCGGAAGATCTGGTGCGCACTGCGACGATTTTTACGGCGCTTTCGATTGCGGATGCGTTCCGGCGATTTATTTTTTCGCGCGTGCGGGTGAATGAATTAATTGTGGCGGGCGGAGGGACCAAGAATCCACTCTTGCTGGCGCAACTGCGTGCGGCTTTGCCCGGGATTGAGATTGTGCCATCGTCGCGATTCGGGGTGCCGCCGGAGGCGAAGGAAGCGCTGGCTTTTGCGGTACTGGCTCACGAGGCGTTTCAAGGCCGGGTGAATAATTTGCCTTCGGCTACCGGCGCGCAGCATGGGGCGATTCTGGGGAAATTGGTGCACGGCTACGCGCGCTAGGATTTTACGCACGGGAGCTGTGCCGTCGGCCTCGATTGCGGTTTTCGCTGTGCTGCTCTGCGCTGCGATTCTGCTGGGCGGCTGCGGGTCGCCGCAAACTTCTGCTGATTCCTCCACTGTTAATTTTTTGCTGGATTCCGCGCCGACGAATTTGGATCCGCGGATTGGAGCGGACGCTTATTCGGAACATGTGGATGGACTGATCTTTTCGAGTCTGGTCGGCCGAGACGCGAATATGAAAGTGATTCCTGACCTCGCGCAATCCTGGGACATGCCTGACCCCTTGACGTATATTTTTCACCTTCGTCGCGGCGTGAAATTTCACGATGGGCGCCCGCTGACGTCGGCGGACGTGAAATTCACACTCGATTCGATTCTTTCCGGTCCCATAAAAACGACCAAGCGGCAGACATACAAGCTGGTGACCTCCATTGAAACACCCGATGACGATACCGTGGTGATACACCTCAGTGAACCGTACGCGTCGCTGCTCTGGAACCTTTCTTTGCCGGGAATCGGGATTGTGCCGCGCGGATCGGGCGCGGAGATGGCGCAGCATCCGATTGGCACCGGGCCGTTTCGATTCGTGAGCGCGGCGACGGATGAAGAGATCGTGCTGGAACGCAATGAGAATTATTTTGGCCAGGCGCCGAAGATCGAGCGGTTGCGCATGCGAATTGTGCCGGACGTAACCGTGCGCGCGCTGGAATTGCGGAAGGGCTCGGCAGATGTGGCGATCAATTCTCTTACGCCGGACATGGTCGTAACGCTGGCGCACGAGCGCGGCCTTGCGGCGGTGCAGGAGCCGGGGAGTTCGATGGCATATTTGGCGTTCAATTTTGAGGATCCGATTTTGGCGAAGCGCGAGGTGCGGCAGGCGCTGGCTTACGCGACGGATCGCGCGACGATTATTAAATATTTACTGCGAGGGCAAGCGCGGCCGGCGCAGAGTTTGCTGCCGCCGAACCATTGGGCGTTTGATGCTGATGTGCAGCAGTACGGTTTTGATCCGGCGCACGCCGAGAAGCTGCTGGATGCGGTCGGTTATCCGCGAGGGGCGGATGGAGTGCGGTTGCGATTGACGCTGAAGACTTCGACCGATGAATTCGTGCGCTTGACGAGCGAGGCGATCGCGGATCAGTGGAAGCGCGTGGGGGTGGATTTGGAGCTGCGGCCGCTCGAGTTTGCAACGTTTTACGCTGACGTTACCCGCGGAAGCTTCCAGATCTATTCACTGCGCTGGGTTGGGGGAAACAACGATCCGGACCTGTTCGAGTCTGTGTTTAGTTCGAAGAAAATGCCGCCGGCTGGATCGAATCGTGGGCATTACAAGAATGCGGAGCTGGATGGCTTGTTGGATCAATCGCGGACGGAGATGGATCAGGAGAAACGCAAGAAGATATTGGCGCGGGTGCAGGAGATTGTGGCTAGCGACGAGCCATACATTAATTTATGGTATGTGGATAATGTTTGCGTTCACCGGGAGAGGTTGGCGGGGATTTCGCTTTCGCCTGGCGGGGATTACGATTTTTTGGACTCGGCGTTCTTGAAGTACGGTGGGTCGAAAGACTGACAACAGAGATCCTCGGGCGGGCTCGAGGCAAAGGCGCCGGCCTCAGGATGGCGATTCTCGCCGCATCGTCAGGGACGCGGAGAAAACCGGCGCCGCGACGATGATGACGCTCTAGAAAACTGGCGCGTCGCGAAGCAGCGCCCTCACCAAGTCGGATCAAGCGTGCAGAGCTTGTTTGATTTCGGATTCGGGGATAGCGCCTTCGCGGACTACGTTCCAGTGATCGCCATCGAGGCGAACGATGGTGCTGGCCAGGGTCCCGCCGGTGTCGCCTGCGTCCAGGACTAAGGGCAAGCGGTCGCCCAATTGTTTTACGATTTGACTGGCGGCCGTACAGCTGGGAAAGCCGGAAAGATTGGCGCTGGTTCCTGTGATCGGGCCGCCGACGGCCTCGATGATTGCCGTGGGGACGGCCATGTTGGCCCAGCGTAGGGCGACGCGGCCGGTGTTGCCGGTGACCTTCAGTGGCAGACGGTGCGTGGCTTCGACGACGAGCGTGAGTGCCCCAGGCCAGAATTTTTGCGCGAGGACCAGGAAAGAGTTCGGCACGTCGCGAATTAATGTGACGGCTTGGTCGATGGAACTGACCAGGATGGGGAGCGCTTTGGTTTCGGGACGGCCCTTCACGCGGAATGCAGCTTCAATGGCGGCAAGGTTGAACGGGTCGGCTGCGAGGCCGTAGAACGTGTCGGTGGGAACGCCGACGACTTGGCCGCGTTTGATGAAGCCGGCAGCGTAGTCCACCACGCGTTGTTCCGGAGTTGCGGCTGAAATTTTCAGGACTTCGACGGGCAAGTGATCACTCTCTGCGGGTTACGCCTCAAGCTCGCTAGGCACGCTATCATAAGGGCTGCGATGGAAGCAAGGAGCTCGACAGGTGCTGTCAGGAGCACATGATATGTCCGGTTGAGTTAGCAAGTGATACGTCCGCTTTTCGGGCGGTGGCAGGAGACCATGCCAAGCATGAGCTGCTACACCCAAGCCGCCAGGGAACGGGAGCGATGGCGAAGATTCGCGGAGATGCCACCTAAGCAGTCCGCAATGGTTAGCCAAAATGAACATACTTACTGACCGAAGCGATCGTGGCCCTGCGTTGCGGGACCGCCGCTACAAGAACCTTTTCCTGGGGCGACCGCCTCGCATGACTCGACGGGGCGTACTGCGTTTGGTAGCCTGAGGGCGTGCCGTCACACTTGAGTGAAGAGACGATTACGAGCCGCGAGAATAAGTGGCTGAAGATATTTCGCGCGGCTTTGCGCGGGACGGGGCCGGCGGAGGGCGATGCGATTGGTGTGGAAGGGCCGAAGTTGGTGGAGGACGCGCTGCGTGCGGGATTGCAGGCGGAGGCGCTGCTGGTGAGCGAATCGGGCGAGGCGTCGGACCTGGAACGGATTTTGCGCGCGGCGAGTGGGAGTGAGGCGGGGATTCCTCGTTCGCGGGTGATGCGGACTACGGACAAATTGTTTGCCTCGGTGGCTGGCACCGAGACGCCGCAGGGAGTGGCGGCGCTTTTCTTGCAGCCTGCGTGGGCGTTCGATGATGTGATGCGCGGGGCGGCTGCGGCTGATGGAGCGTTGCGCGGCGACGCGGCGTTGGTGGTGGTGTTGGCGGCGGTGCAGGATCCTGGAAATGTTGGGACGATTGTGCGGTCGGCGGAGGCTTTTGGCGCGACCGGAGTGGTGACGACTCGCGGGAGTGCGGACCCGTGGTCGCCGAAGGCGTTGCGCGCGTCGGCGGGATCGGGGTTGCGGTTTCCCGTGTTGCGCGGTATGGCGATTCCGGTGTTGCTGGCGCAGTTGCGCGTGGCTGGGGTTAAGATTGTGGCCGCTAGTTCGCATTCGCCTGCCGTGCGTCGGGCGGCGGGGGATGCTGTGGCGGACTTGCGTTCGCCGGTTGCGATATTCATTGGGAATGAGGGCGCCGGGTTGGCGCGCGAGATCGAGAATGCGGCGGATGCGCGGATTGCGATTCCCATGAGGGATGGGGTGGAGTCGTTGAATGCGGGGGTGGCGGCGTCTGTGGTCTTGTACGAGGCGGCGCAGCAGAGGAAGGGCTTTGCCAGCGAAGTGATTTAAAACCATGGGACTTTTCCAAGCGATTCAACCTGAGGACGAGTCGCCGGCGGGGCGGCCGCTGGCGGACCGGATGCGTCCGCAGAGTTTGGATGAGTTTATTGGGCAGGAAGAATTGCTGGGGCCGGGCAAACCGTTACGGGTGCAGATTGAGCGCGACGATTTGACTTCGTTGCTGCTGTGGGGACCTCCTGGATGCGGCAAAACTACTTTGGCGCGGATTATCGCGCGGACCACGAAATCGGAGTTCATTCCTTTCAGTGCGGTGCTATCCGGGATCAAGGAAATTAAGGAAGTGATGGCCAAGGCGGAGGCTACGCGGAGGTATGGGCGGCGCACGATTGTGTTTGTGGATGAAGTGCACCGGTTCAATCGGGCGCAGCAGGATGCTTTTTTGCCGCACGTGGAGGCGGGGAACATTTTATTGATTGGCGCGACGACGGAGAATCCATCGTTCGAGGTGATTGCGCCGCTGCTTTCGCGGATGAAAGTATATGTGCTGAAGGCGCACACGGCCGAGCAGATCGTTGCGCTGCTGGAGCGGGCCCTGGCGGATACGGTGCGCGGGCTGGGGAAAGAGAACGTCGCGGCCAATCTGGAAATACTGCATCGGATTGCGATTTTGGCGAATGGAGATGCGCGCGCGGCTTACAACACTTTGGAAGCGCTGGTGATGGGCACGGAGCCGGGGGCGGAGGGGCGGCGCGTGTTGACGCAGGAACGGCTGGAGGACGTGCTCCAGCGCAAGTTGCTGCCGTACGACAAATCGGGCGAAGAACATTTCAATCTGATTTCGGCGCTGCATAAATCTGTGCGCAATTCGGATGCGGATGCGGCTTTGTACTGGCTGGCACGGATGATCGAATCGGGCGAGGATGCGCTGTACATCGCGCGTCGGTTGGTGCGCATGGCGAGTGAAGATATTGGACTGGCTGAGCCGCACGCAGTGGAAGTGACTATTGCGGCGATGCAGGCGTTTGAATTGCTTGGGCCGCCGGAGGGACATTTGGCCCTGGCGCAGGCTGCGGTTTATTTGTCGCTCGCGCCGAAATCAAACGCTGTTTACAAGGCTTACGGGCGCGTGCAAGACGACTTGCAGAGCACGATGGCTGAGCCGGTGCCGCTGCAGATTCGGAATGCGGTGACCGGGCTCATGAAAAACATTGGTTACGGGCGGGGCTACCAATATGCTCACGATTTTGACGATAAGATTACGGACATGAGTTGTTTGCCGGAGAGTTTGGCTGGGCGAACATATTACCAGCCGACCGATCAGGGATTCGAGGCGAGGATTCGATTGCGGCTGGAGGAAATTCGGCGGATTCGAAAAAAGCCGGCGGAGACAAAAGAAAAGTGATGCGACCAGAAACCAACCCGCTTTGGCGTGCGCCTGCCGATGCGACGCGCGACAAGCTTTCCTCCTCGATCCTGCTGTGGTTCATCGTGATTATCGTTTTTGTGCTGCCCGTGTCGGGCGTTGCGGAAGTGAAGCAGGTCGCGGTTTTCGACCAGGACGTGCAGGCGTTTGCGATTTCGCAGGACAATCACGTGGCGTATGCCGTCGAGCGGATGAAGCGGATCAAGAAATTAATTGTGGAGCATGACGATTTCTGGGTGGGTGACGTTGATGGAAAGAAACGAAAGATTATTGATGGCGACAAATTTACGCCAGTGCCCTCCTCTCCTGACGAGGAGCCTAGCGATCCGGGCGATTCGAAACACCCGCCTTTACCGCATCAGCATAGCTACCAGGTGGATACGCTGACCTGGTCGCCGGACAGTAAACGGATCGTAGTCAAGATGGATACGTCGGAACTGGCGCAGCCGCGTGGCAGCATCGTGCAGCAGCTGGATGAACAGCAGACGGTGCGGCCGAATACGATTTTGTACTTGATGGATTCCGAGGGACGGGAAATTTCGATTTCCGGGTCGAAGACGGCGACGCTTTCCGATGCATTTAATGCGGCGTGGCTGGCGGATGGCCAGACTCTGGTGTATTTGTCAAAAACCACCGGTGGCTTGAGCCAAATTAATGCGTTGCGTCCGGCGGACGGAAAGAAGCGCGTGCTGTTTGACGGATTCACCTTTGCGGCGGTAGCGTGGGACACGAAGCGGAATCAGGCCTTTGCGATCGAAGAGAATACGCGGCTGGTGGGCGCGCCGAAGATCATGCAGCTCGATTTGCTGGCTGAACGCGTGACGGAACTGGGATCGGTGGAGGAGTATGCGGGCTTTTTGACTGTGGCCCCTTCGGCGAAGAAAATCGCTTATTTTAAGGACGGCGATACGCTGGAGGTGCGCGACGTGATCGGTTCGGCGCGGCCGGTGGTGGTGCGCGTGGCGATTGGGGAATTTCAGTGGGCGCG
>Ga0209624_10002748_pt1 | contig 12841 bp, 12 predicted proteins | sample JacPinW_OM2H0_O1_FD_188565 | JGI IMG/M metagenome (GOLD analysis project Ga0209624, IMG submission 188565) | Forest soil microbial communities from Algoma, Ontario, Canada - Jack Pine, Ontario site 1_JW_OM2H0_O1 (SPAdes) (version 2) | ecosystem: Environmental > Terrestrial > Soil > Boreal... | reverse complement strand
TGGCCTTTATCGGCGGCGGCGCCGCGCCCAATGGCGAACGAGCCCCCGCGCGGGTCACCAAGCGCGATATCGCCCGCGCCTTCGGCGTGAAGGGTGAAGCGAAAGCGGAATTGAAGGTCCTGATCAAGGATTTGCAGGCCGAAGGCGCGGTCGCGCGAGGCCGTAAGGCGCTGACGGTCGAAGGCCGCCTTCCCTCGCTCGTCGTCGCCGACATCGCCGAGCTCGCCCGCGACGGCGAACTGATCGCCAAGCCCGTAGAATGGACGGGCGACGGGCCGCCGCCTCGCATTCTTGTGCGCCGCTCACGCGCCAAGCGCGACCGCGCTCCGACTCCTGGCCTCGGAGCGCGGGTTTTGATGCGGGTCGAGTTCGACGCTGACGCGGGTTCCAAGGCGCCCGCCTATTCCGGCCGGGTGGTCAAGATCCTCGACAAGATGAAGGCGCGCACCTTCGCCGTCTATCGCGCGTCGGCGGACGGCTCGGGGCGTGCGCTTCCGGTCGAGAAGCGCGCAGCGGGGCGCGAATATCTCGTGCCGGCGGGCATGGCGGGTGAAGCGCGGGACGGCGACCTCGTCGCCATCGAGCCCTTGCGCGAGGGCCGCCTTGGGCTGCCGCCCGCGCGCGTCGTCGAGACGATCGGCTCGGTCAAGTCTGAGCGCGCGGTGAGCCTCATCGCGCTCGAGACCCATCATATCCCGCATGTCTTTTCGCCCGCGACGCTGAAAGAGGCCGAAGACGCGCGGCCGGTTCGTCTTGCCGCTCCCCGCGAGGACTGGCGCGCGCTGTCGCTCGTGACCATCGACCCGCCCGACGCCAAGGACCACGACGACGCGGTCCATGCTGTCCTCGATTCCGATCCTGAAAACTCAGGCGGTTTCATCGTGACCGTCGCGATCGCCGACGTCGCGGCCTACGTTCAACCCGGAATGGCGATGGACGGGCAAGCGCTCGAGCGCGGCAATTCAGTCTATTTCCCGGACCGCGTGGTGCCGATGCTGCCGGAGCGCATCTCTAACGACCTTTGTTCGCTGCGCGCGCAAGAGGATCGGCCGGCGCTGGCAGTGCGCATGGTGCTGAGCGCCGACGGGCGCAAGCGCTCGCACACGTTTCACCGCGTCATGATGCGCTCCGCGGCCAAGCTCAGTTATGAGCAGGCCCAGGCGGCGATCGACGGACGGCCGGACGAGACGACCGAACCGCTCGTCGACAGCGTGCTGAAGCCGCTCTACGCCGCCCATTCGGTCATCAGAATTGAGCGCGAGCGCCGCGATCCGCTCGATCTCGATCTGCCCGAGCGCAAGCTGGTTCTCGACTCCGAGGGGCGCCTGAAGGACGTGCGCTGGCCGGAGCGGCTCGACGCGCATCGGCTGATCGAGGAGTTCATGATCCTCGCCAACGTCGCGGCCGCCGAGTCGCTCGAAGCCGCGCACTCGCCTCTCCTCTATCGCGCTCATGACGCGCCGAGCGTGGAGAAGCTCGAGGATCTGATCGAGTTCCTTCGCACCATCGGCGTCAAACTGGCGAAGGGCGAGCGCGTGCGCCCATCGCATTTCAACGGGATCTTGAGCCGAGTCCGCGGCCAAGGGGTTGAGGCTCTGGTCAACGAGGTCGTTCTGCGCGCGCAGGCGCAGGCCGAATACAGCCACGAAAACTACGGCCATTTCGGCCTCAACCTGCGCCGGTATGCGCATTTCACTTCGCCGATTCGCCGCTACGCCGATCTCATCATCCATCGCGCGCTGATCCGTGCGCTGAACCTCGGCCCGGGCGGCCTGAACGACATGCGCGCGGGAGAACTGGCGCAGATCGCCGAGCACATCTCCGGCGCCGAACGGCGGGCGATGGCGGCTGAACGAGAAACCGTGGACCGCGTGATCGCGGCGCATCTAGCGGATCGAGTGGGCGCTATTTTCGCTGGCCGCATCGCCGGCGTCACCCGCGTCGGTCTGTTTGTGAAACTGAGCGAAACCGGAGCTGACGGCTTTGTGCCGGCCGCGACCTTGGGCGATGATTATTTCCGCTTTGAGGAGGCCAACCGCGCGCTCGTGGGGACGCGGACAAAAGAAACGTTTCGGCTGGGCGGCTCAGTCAATGTCCGCCTTGTCGAGGCCGCTCCGTTCGCCGGGGCGCTCCGGTTCGAGGTTGCGCGCCCGGGGTCCGAGTCGCGCGTGCAAAATCGAGGCGCTTTCGCGCCTCGTAAGCCGGTTTACAAGGGCAAACGTCGATGAACGACATGTCCCGCATTTGGCGTATTCCGACGCCTCCGCCGGACCGTTCGCTGCGCGAGGCGATGACACGCGGCTTTATAGGACGTTGTCCATCCTGCGGGCGGGGCCGCCTGTTTTCTTCCTATCTGAAAGTCGTTAACACCTGCCAGGTCTGCGGCGAGCCGCTTAGCGGACACCGCGCGGACGATGCTCCGGCGTACGTGACTCTTTTGATCGTCGCCCACGTGGTCGGGGCCGGCATCCTCATGTCGGATGAAATCTGGCCGCACTCGTCGCTCGTCTGGGTCGCAATTTTCTGGCTCGCGGTGACCGTGGTGGCGAGCGTGCTCATCTTGCCTCGCGCCAAGGGGGCGATCGTCGGCCAGCAATGGGCCCTGGGCATGCACGGGTTCGGATCGCATCTCAGCGACAGAACGTGATCGAGCCCGCTTCCTCCCAGCGGATGCGCCCGCGCGACGCCGCGACGCTCATCGTGGTCGAACGTTCGGACCGTGGAGCGGCACGGGTGCTAATGGGCAAGCGACATGCGGGGCACCGGTTCATGCCAGGCAAGTTCGTCTTTCCCGGGGGGCGGGTCGAGCCTGAGGACCGGCGCATGACCGCCGCGGGAGCGCTCGATGCGCATGTCGAGGAGAAACTCAACATACGGGTGCCCAGGCCCTCGCCGAACTTCGCGCGGGCGCTGGCGCTGGCCGCGATCCGCGAGACCTTCGAGGAAACGGGTCTCGCCATCGGCGTCCCTGACTTTGGCGCGCCGGAAAATCCACCGCCGGGCGCCTGGACCCGCTTCGCGGCGACCGGCGTCCATCCGGCGCTCGACGCCATCGACTTCCTTGCCCGCGCGATCACCCCGCCTGGACGTTCCCGGCGCTTCGACGCCCGCTTTCTCATCGTCGACGCGCGCTTCATCGCCAAGCGCGTCGACGGCGCTGTTCATCCCGAGGCGGAATTGGTCGAGCTTGTCTGGACCCCGCTCGACGAGGCGCGGAACCTTGATCTGCCCGCGATCACCCAAGCGGCGCTAGACGACCTAGCGCAAGCGCTCGACGGCGGCCTGGATAAGCGCAGACCGAGGCCCTTCTATCGTGAGATCAGGGGAAAGCGCCTGCGCGAACAGTTGTAGCGCGCTTCTTGACGGCCCTCACGCCGCCAGCCGAGTGGGCCGCAAATGTCCGGCCAGCTCCATAAGCGCGAGGTGATAGGCCCGGGCGGTGCGATGCGAACGGTTGTAGCGGGCCATCACCACATCGAGCAGCTCGATCATGATCTCGCCGTCGACTTCCGCCAGATGATCGAGCGTCAGATTGCAAAGCTCGAGTTCGCCGACCAAAGTCTCGCGCAATTCGTCGAAGCCCTCCATGTCGCCGCCGATGAGGGCGCGCCAGACGCGGGCGTGCAGACGTGTGAGGCTGCGCGCAAGCTCGCGGTCGGGGATGAGTTTGAAGTAGGCGGCGATCAGCCGATCGTAAATGACCGGCTCGGACCATTGCTTGAGGCCCGAGAAGCCTTCGGATAGGTCGGCCGATAGCATGGCGCAGACTCCTCGGCGGCTAGTTTCGCGTCGCGAATCAGGAGGTTAGTGGCTCGCGAAGCGTCGAACAAAAGTGTTCAGCGATGGTTAACACGGAGTAAATCGCCCACGGCGTCTTATCCCCAGGAATTTCGTAGCAAATCTGCATTTCGGCTTGACGCAGCGGAAAGGCTGGAAACGCAGCCTGCAGCGATCGTCCCGATGGATCACCAGCCCGCCAGTCTTTTCGGTCCTCGTTTTCAATGCGGGCTTGAGGCGTCGCAAAGCTGCGACCCGGCGGAGCATGAAAGAGCGGAAGGCTGGCTCACCGGTCGGCGGCGAACTCAGCCGGTCGCGTCTGGCGCGCCAGCGCATCGAGCACAGCGTTGATCATGCCGCTCTCCTCGGGGCCGAAGAAGGCGGCGGCGACGTCGACATATTCGGTTACCGCCACGCGCGCCGGCACGTCCGGGCGGTTGCGCAATTCGTAAAGCGCCGCGCGCAGGATGGCGCGCATAAGCGCTTCGACCCGCCGCAGCGGCCAGCCTTTGGCGAGCGTGTCGTCGAGGCTGCGATCGATCGGCAATTGGTCGTTGAGCACGCCCGAGACCACATCGCGAAAGAACGCCGGGTCGGCGGGCATATAGGCGTCGCCCTCGATCTCCTGCCCGATCCAGTGGGTCTCGAATTCGGCAAGGAGATCGTTGAGCCCCTTGCCGGTGATCTCCATTTGATAGAGCGCCTGCGAGGCCGCAAGGCGCGCCGACGACCGGCGGTCGGACCGTTTCATCGGTTGACAAGCCGACGGGTCAGATGGGCAAGCCCGATCGCCGCGCGAGCCGCGTCGCCGCCTTTGTCGCCACGCTCCGGGTCGGCGCGCTCCTCGGCCTGCTCGATCGTCTCGGTGGTGAGGATGCCATTGCCAAGCGCAAGCCGGCGCTCAACCGACATGTCCATCAGCGCTCGCGCCGACTCGCCGGCGACAATCTCAAAGTGAAAGGTTTCCCCGCGGACGACACAGCCGAGCGCAACTGCTCCGTCATAAGGCCGGCCCGCCGCCTTCGCGGCATCGAGAGCGATCGCCATGCCGGCTGGAATCTCCAAGGCGCCGGCCACGCTGATGAGGTCGTATGCGGCGCCGGCCGCTTCGATCGCTCGGCTCGCGCCGGCAAGCAGATCGGCGCCGATCGCATCGTAATAGCGCGCCTCGACAATGAGGAAGCGGCCGCTTTCGAAGCGAGGCGCAGTTGCGGCGGCCCGGCGCGGCTCGGCCATCGTTGAGATCTCTTGGGCTGTATCAGGGGCGGCGCAAGTCCATAAAGGCGGGAAGCGGCCGAGGCAAGGCTCACTCGCCCGAGCGCCAGCGTCCATAGCGCCAGGGTTGCGCCCATGAGGCGTTCAGGGGAGGCCGATCGGGCGTGGGATCGTAGCCGGAACCGCCCCAAGGGTGGCAGCGGCACACCCGCGCCAACCCCATCCAGGAGCCTGCCCAAAGGCCGTGGCGCTCGATCGCCTCGTCCGCATAAGCCGAACAGGTCGGCAAGTACCGACACTGCCGGCCGATCAGGCTTGAAAGCGTAAGCTGATAAAAGCGGATCAGCGCATGGGCGGCGCGACGCGGCGCAGGAACGATCGCGCTCACGACGCTGGCGCGGCCTGGTGAGCCGCCTCGCGCGCGCCGATCTGAGCCAACGCATCGGCGACCGCGTCGAAGGTCAACAAGGTGGAAGCATGGCGAGCCTTGTAGTCGCGAACGGGCTCGAGAACGGCAAATTCCGCCCATTTGCCGTCGGGCGGCGGACCGTTCGCTTTCAACATGCGGGTCATGCGCTCGCGCAACGCGTTGAGCTCCTCGGCGGTCGAGCCAATGACATGGCGAGCCATCAACGACGAGGACGCCTGACCAAGCGCGCAAGCTTTCACGTCGTGAGCAAAATCAACCACGCGTCCATCCTTGACGCAAAGGTCGATCATCACCGTCGAACCGCACAGGCGCGAATGCGCCTTGGCGCTGGCGTCTGGGTTCGCGAGCCTCCCGAGCCGCGGAATGTTGCCCGCAAGCTCGAGGATGCGCCGATTGTAGATCTCGTTGATCATCCTGACCCGATCCTCAACATTCCCTATATAGGTCCCGAGAAAGCCGAAATCGAGGCCTCTAGGAAGCAGCGGAAATTCGTGAGCCGCGCGACGAGAGACGGGGATGAACGAGAGCGTCGAATCGAAAGCGAGGCCCGGCGCGACAAGCGACCGGGAGGAAGGCGGCGCGTTCGACCCGAAGTTCGGCGCCGACGGCCTCGCCACTTGCGTCACCATCGACGCGTCGGGCGGCGACGTCCTGATGGTCGCCCACATGAACGAGGCCGCGTTGCGGGCGACGCTCTCAACCGGGATCGTTCATTATTGGTCGCGCTCCCGCGGCGCGCTCTGGCGGAAGGGGGACACGTCCGGCCAGACCCAGACGCTGGTCGAAATGCGCGTCGACTGCGACCAGGACGCCTTCCTGGCTTTCGTTACCGTGGGCGGCGACGGCGGCGCTTGCCATACCGGCCGACGCTGCTGCTTCTACCGCCGGGTTGAGACGGACGGCGACACAGCTCGGCTCGCATTCATCGAACCGTCGGCCACGAATGGCTGACGGGCACGCCACGAGCGCAACGCCGACTGCCCCGAGGTCACGCCGGATCGCAACAACGTGACGTTAATTGTCTGGCGATATCTGGGGCGCAAGCTTAAGTTTCGTAGCGGAAGGCGAGCAGTGAGGCCATTGCCGAACGAGTTGGACGATGTTCAGAGCGGCCTCTCGCAGAATCGATACTGACCCTGCGTCGGGCGGCGGCCGGCGCCGGGCGAAGGTCGGGATCGTGCTCGGGGCGGGCGCTGCGCGCGGCTGGGCCCATATCGGCGCGCTGAGGGAGCTCGACGCGCTAGGCGTGCAGCTCGATGTCGTGGTCGGCTCATCGATTGGCACGCTGGTCGGCGGCTGTTACGCAGCCGGCCGGCTCGACATGCTCGAGACCTTCGCCCGCTCCTTGACCCGGCGGCGCGTGCTCGGCCTGCTTGATTTCTCCTTCACCGGCAGCGGCCTCATCGGCGGCCAGCGGCTGCGCGCGAGGCTCGAGGCGGGGCTTGGCGGGCTTTGCATCGAGGATCTGCCCGTCCAATTCGCAGCTGTCGCGACCGAGATCGGCGGCGGACACGAGATCTGGCTCCGGCGCGGCCTGCTGGTCGATGCCATCCGCGCCTCTTACGCATTGCCCGGCGTATTCGAGCCTGTGAAGGTCGATGGGCGCTGGCTGTTTGACGGAGCAATCGTCAACCCCGTTCCAGTCAGCGTCGCGCGCGCGCTCGGCGCCGAGCGGGTCATCGCGCTGAACATTTCAAGCGACCGCTTTGGCCGCGGGACCGCCATTCAAGACCCGTTCGGCCGGCCGGAGCCTGCCCCCGCGGTCGAAGAACCGGCACATGACAGCAGCGGTATGATCGCGCGCTGGTGGCGAGGGAGCAACGGATCGACCCGGATCAACGGGGAGGCCTCGGCGCCGGGACTCATGACCTCGATGGTCAGCGCCTTCGATATTCTCCAAGACCGCATTATGCGCTCGAGGCTCGCTGGGGATCCGCCGGACGCCTTGGTGCAGGTCAGGGTCGGCAAGGTCGGCATGTTCGAGTTTCACCGCGCCGACGAATTGATCGCGCTTGGCCGTGAGGCGGTCCGCAAGGCGGCCGCCGAAATCCGAGAGCAGGCTGAGTCTACGCAGGTCGACGCCGCCGGGGCCTGACGCCTCAGCGGCTTATCGACTTAAGCGGTCGCGATATATTCGCGCAGAGCCTGCCGCTCGCTGTCGAGCGCGTCGACGTGCCGCTTGACGACGTCGCCGATTGAGATGATGCCGATCAGGCGGCCCTCTTCCACGATCGGAACGTGGCGAAATCGGCCAGCCGTCATCGTCTGCCTGACGTGGTCGATGGTGTCGTCGCGCGTCGCGGTGACGACCTTCGGCGTCATGTAACGCGACACCGGATCATCGAGCGCGGCAGCGCCATGTTTGGCCAGGACGCGGACCACGTCGCGTTCCGAAACGATGCCCAGAACCTGGAGCGAAGCGTCCGAAACGACCACGGCTCCCACGCCTTTTTCGGCCAGAAGCTCGATGACTTCCTTCAGGGTGCGATGCGGCTGAGTGGTGAAAACGTCGCGCCCCTTTTCGTCGAGAATGCGGGCAACTGTCATCGTTCTCTCCCCTTATTCGGTCGGTCTTGAGTCGGGCCGCCGTAAAACTGAAGATGCGCCTTCAACATGGCGTGATCAAGTCCATTTTTGTTGAGGCGACTAACGCAGTCCGCCATCGACTTGGTAGCATTGCTTAGTAATCATCGCGCTGTCGTCAGAGGATAGAAAGAGCGCCAGCCGCGCGATATCTTCCGCGAGCAAGGTTCGGTTGATGCATTGACGGGCGCGGAAGTCGGCGATGTGTTCCTCGCTCATCCACAGGCGGCGCTGCCGTTCGGTGATTACGGCGCCAGGCGCGATGGCGTTGACGCGGATATTGTCGGGGCCGAACTCGCGCGCAAGGCTGTTCGTAAGACCGATGACCGCAGCTTTGGCGGTCGCGTAGACCGACAATCGGGGCACTCCAAGCATCCATGCGGTCGATGAGAAATTGACGATCGCCCCGCCGCCAAGCTCGCGCATCGAGCGCCGGGCGATCTGGGCGGCGAAGAACTGGTGCTTGAGATTGAGCGCCATCGTGCGATCCCAATCCTCCTCGCTCACTTCGTCCGCCGCTTGGCGCTGGTCGTTGGCGGCGTTGTTGATGAGCACGGCGATCGGCCCCATGCGCTGGCGAACCTCCTCCATCGCCGTTTCGAGCGCGGCGACGTCGGTCACATCGCACTGAAGGAACAGCGGCGGGGGATGGGAGGCGCCGATCTTGGCGACCAGGTCCTTGGACGCCTCGACGGCGATATCGACGAAGGCGACATTGGCCTTCTGCTCGGCGAAGGCCTCGACCATCGCCCCGCCAATGCCCGACCCGCCGCCGGTGATGAAGACGACTTTGTCGATGAGCGAGGGGTATCGTCTCAAGGTCATGGGGCGCGGCCTTATCGTTCAAGCCAAGGGGACGAGAGTAGATTAGGGCGCCATTCGTCGCGGCGGAACTGGCTTCGCTCCGGCCCAGCCCAAGCGAACCCGGAGCCGTCGACACAACCTCAAGGCGAAATCCGTCCAAACAAAACCAAGCCAAACCAAACACGACCAAATAAATCCAAGCAAAATAGCTTGGTTTTATTTGGTTTTATTCGTCAGAATCGATACTTTTCAATGGGTTACGGCGAATCCAAATAAAAATTCTTGTCCCGCAGTCGGGTACCCGCCCTGGTTGCAAAGCCATGAAGCTAACCGGCCCGCCGCTCATCGGCACGGTCGCAGGCTTCTCGGCGATCGAATTCGTCATTCACCGATGATCATAACCCAAGTTTCTGTTCTACGCAAGAAAATGTCAGCAAATTCTGGAATTGCCGCAGTCCGGCGCCCGCTGCCTCCACCGCCGTCGTTCGAAGTCGGCGGCACGGACGACGGCCCTGCCCAAATAGCAGTCATTGCCCGAAGCGTAGCAAACGGGTTAAATCGACCCGAAGCGGACATTCTTTTGGAATGCTCCCTCTTGGAAGGCTCGCGCGAATACGGCGGCCTAAAGTTCAAACCAAAGCGGATGCGGCCGTCGGACGACTCGGCAGCGGTTCCGTTTGCGACCGCGGTGAACGTTCGGACCGCCGCATTGACCTCCGCTTTTCCGTTTAAGACTCCTTACCTGCGCGCTACCCTCTGCCCCTGCTCGACGCGCCCAACAGCTTGCGCGCTCGCCGGCCCGACCTCGCGTTTGGTCGAGGTCGGCTTTCCTTCTACTCGAACGCACGGAGACATGCCGTGGTCCGAACCAGGTCCTTGATGGCGTTGATTGGGGTTGTAGGAACCGGGTGCATCGTCGTGGCCATGATCGCCGGCTTCGCGGCTCGGCACGCCTGGATCGAACGGAAGATCGCCGCGCTGACGTCTCCGCCGACGCGGCAATTCTCCAAGGAGAACGCCGCTTTGCCGCCGAAGGGAGGCCGCCCCCGAGTAGTCCTGATCGGAGACTCGGGCATCGCGCGATGGCCGATGGAGCGGCTGAGCGAGCGTTGGCAATTTGTGAATCGCGGCGTCGGCGGCGAGACAGTTGGCCAGGTAGCCCAGCGTTTCGATGTGGACGCGCTGAGCCTTGACCCCGACGCGATCGTCCTCAGCGCGGGAGGGAACGATCTCGTTGCGGCCGATTTTCTGGATCCCGCCGCGCGACGAGCGGTCATCGACAGAACATGTGAGACGCTGAAAGAACTATCGCGGCGCGCCGCTGAGCGGAGAATTCCCATCCTGATCGCGACGCTCGCACCCCCCTCCAGACCGGACATTCTCCGACTGCCGGTCTGGCGGGAATCGTTTCGGGATTCGCTCGCGGAGGTGAATCAGCGGATTCGCCGATACGGCTCGCAGTTGGGCGTCGGCGTTGTCGACTTCTCCGCCGCGCTCAGCGCTGACGATCGACGCACCCCGGACAAGTTCCACGCAGATACGTTACATCTAAATTCGTTGGGCTACGACAGGTTGGCGAGCGCGCTCTATCGGGCGCTCGACGGCTTGCAAAATCGTCTGCAGCCCGCCCCCGAGGCGCGACTGTTATTCAAGGGCTGACCCTCCCTCGTCTCGCCGGCTGTGGCGGACGAAGCCGCTGTCCGACGAAGCGTGCGCCCGATACCAAACAGCACCGCGAGGGGCTCAGGCTACGGATGTCCGCTTTGACGTCGGCAGCAGCCAGCAGCCATCCGGCAACGAACGAGAGAGGTCTGCTCAGGGCCGGAACGCGCCCGCTGATTCGGTTTCGACCCCTACAGCGTGTCGATCGTCTTTGCGACGCCGTCGAGCGCCTCGCCCGGCTCGTCCATGAGTGCAGCCGCAATGAGCCGAGCCATCCATTGCGCGCCGTCCTCGCGCGAAGCGAGTTTCGGCGCCTTCGCCATCACGCGGTCGAACTTGCTCAAGCCCCGAGCGTGCGTGTCGGAATAGCCCTTGACGAGCCGGCGGCAGCGCAGAACCTCCACGCCAAGATCGTAGTTCTTCGGCAGGATTTCCGACGCTTGAGCGAGCCATGCCTCGAGATGCTCGGTCTCCCGTTTGTGCCGCAGGCTCGAGCGCCGCATTGGTCTTAGAGCCGCGACGCCATAAAGCTGCAGGAAGCCGCCGATCCGGCCGACCGGCACGCGGCGCCCGCGATTGACGATCCGGTCAAGCATTCGAAACAGTTGAGGGCGCGATTCGACGAACGCGCCAAGCGACGCGGGCATCATGCCGCAGATCTCCTCGCCGCGCGGATGGAGGTACTCTGTCGCATAGACGAGCTGATCGGGCGCCGCGCCCGCCTCTTCCCGCAGGCGCGCGAATCGCGACGGGCGCAATTTGATGTCGGCGACACGGATGACGTCGTCGTAGGCCATGGCGACGGCGAGCCGCTTCGCCGCTTCTGCGGTGAAGGCGAAATTTTTCGAAGCGCCGCTGTTGGCCGCGTCGAGCGCAGTCAGCGTTTGCAGCCGGTCGATATAGTCGTCGCCGTAAGCCACGTCCTGAAAATCGACGATGCGTTTCAGCCCAGCGAAAGCCAGCGGGCGGGCGCTTTCCGGCAATTGGGCGCGCAGGCGGGCGACGAGGCGGTTGAGCTCGGGATGGCCGGCATCCTCCGGCAGGTCGTCGAGGCGCTTCTCAGGGCCGGTCTTCGGCGCCTCGCGTTTCCCCTCGCGCGAGCGATCATAGGCGTCGGCGAAGGCGGCGAGGCTCGCATTGGCGCCGCGCGCGCCTTCGCGCACGATCGCTTCATAGGCGGACCGCTCGAACGGCAGCGCGCCCGAACCCGCGAGCGCGCCGAGCATCGCGGCCGAGATGACCGTGCCGCGTTCGACCGCGAGCTTCTCCATGTCGAAGGCGATCGTCCGCCGTGCGGCGAAATCGAGCGCATCGACCACAATGAACGGATCGCCCGCGCCGTCGCCGGGCTTCTCCTTCTCGGCCACTGCATAAGCCCGATGGGTCGAGGCGATGAGCGTCGTCTTGTCCGGGGTCACCAGTCCGCGCAGGACCGATCGGCCAGCCTCCATGAGCTCCGCCGCCATCACCACATCGACATCGCCCGGCGTCGGCATGAGCGAGAAGACGGGCGCGACGCCGTTTCGCGGCGGCAGCGTCTCGATGTAGTAGATCGTGGCGCCGGTGCGCTGCGCGACGCCCGGCACGGACGTCGATTGCGCCGCCCAGCCTTCGTGCTCGGCGACCTCGACGATCCAGTCCGCCAGCACCCCGCCGCCCTGACCGCCCATGGCGAGAATGGCGATGGTCAGCGGCTTGTCGAGCGAGAGCGGCCGCGGCTGGATTGAGACGGCTTCAGTCATCGGCGCGCCTCCCCTCTTCCCAAAGGGCGTTCGGAAGAACGCCCGTCTCTCGACGGGCTACGGGAGAGGGGTCGGGGGTGAGGGTTCGTCGCCGCGACACCCTCATCCGTCGGGCTTCGCCCGCCACCTTCTCCCTGAGGGAGAAGGGAAGGAACGCGTCAAAACCGTCAGTCTTACGCAAAGGCGATCCGGCGGGCTTCGCGGCGGCGCTGCAGCCAGCCGATGACGCGCTCGCGTAAAGCAGCAAGGCGTCGGTCCCAACGGCTGGGATTGAAGATGACCTCGGTTCGGTAGAAGGAAGGACAAAGGACTGCGGCCTCCGCGACTTCGCCGCAATTGCCGCAGCCGACGCATCCATTGTCCACGGCGGCGACCGGATCGTCCTTGAGCGGGTCATCGGTGTGCTTCAGCGACAGCGACGGGCAGCCCGAGAGGCGAATGCAGGCATGGTCGCCTGAGCAGATGGCTTCGTCGACGCCAAATCGCTCCTTCACCATACGCTCCCCCGCCGCGACGCTCTTCGCAAAGAGAGGCCGTATGCGCCGCTGCTTGTTCAGCATGCATTCGGAGGAGGCGACGATGATCTTCGGGCCTTCGGTCTTGGACGTCAGCGCCTCGCGCAGCGTCT
>Ga0209624_10002745_pt1 | contig 12844 bp, 8 predicted proteins | sample JacPinW_OM2H0_O1_FD_188565 | JGI IMG/M metagenome (GOLD analysis project Ga0209624, IMG submission 188565) | Forest soil microbial communities from Algoma, Ontario, Canada - Jack Pine, Ontario site 1_JW_OM2H0_O1 (SPAdes) (version 2) | ecosystem: Environmental > Terrestrial > Soil > Boreal... | reverse complement strand
GGGGCGATTGCGCTGGGGCGCCGGGAGCTTGGGCTGCCGGCGGACTCTCTGCGCCTCGAGGAGAGCCAGGCCGCGGCCGCCGTCGGCCAGATCCGCCTCGCGCACGCCTACAAGGAGCTGCTGGAAGAAAGAGGTGTCACCGTTGCCCAGGTGCTCCTGACGCTCGAAGACAGTGAGCGGCGGCGGCGCTACCTCAACGCGCGGGCGACGCTCGAGGCGTTGTTGGCGCTTTCGGCGCTTCCGGTCGTGAACGAGAATGACACGGTGGCCACCGCCGAGATCCGCTACGGCGACAACGACCGTCTGGCCGCGCGCGTGGCCCAGATGATCGGCGCGGACTGTCTGGTCCTGCTTTCGGATGTCGAGGGACTCTTCACCGCCGATCCGCGGCGCGAGCCGAACGCGCAATTCATTGATACGGTTCGTGAACTTACTCCCGAGATCGAGGCGATGGCGGGCGGCTCCCGCTCGGGTCTCGGCTCGGGCGGCATGGCGACCAAGATTCTCGCGGCCAAGATCGCGGTCAGCGCCGGTTGCCACCTGTGTATTGCGGCCGGCCAACCCGACCATCCCATCCGCCGCATCGAGGAGGGCGCCCGCTGCACCTGGTTCGTGCCGACCTCCACTCCGGCCGCGGCCCGCAAGCAGTGGATCGCGGGGACGCTGAAGCCCGCCGGGGCGATCATGATTGACGCCGGCGCCTTGAAGGCTCTGCAAGAGGGCAAGAGCCTTCTGCCGGCGGGCGTGGTCGCGACTCAGGGCCACTTTGATCGCGGCGATACAGTGAGCGTTCTAGGACCCGACGGCAGCGAGTTCGCCCGCGGCATCTGCGCCTATTCGGATGCGGATGCGCTGCGTATCCTGGGGCGCCGTTCGGCGGACATTGAGCGACTGCTCGGCTTTCGAGGCCGCGATGAGATGATCCACCGCGACGACCTCGCCATTCTGCACGGGCGAGCCGCGACGGCGGCCAACCCCGCGCCGGCGATGCCATGAGCGCCGCCGCGGCACGGGCTGACGTCGCTAAGCTTATGCAGGAGCTTGGGCGTAATGCGGTGCGCGCCGCCCGCGAGCTCGCACTCGCACCGACATCGGCGAAGAATGCCGCCCTCGCCGTGGCTGCCGCGACGCTCCGTGCCCGCCAGGGCGAGATTCTTGCCGCCAACGGGCGCGACCTCGCGGCTGCGCGCGCGCAGCAGCTCTCCACAGCACTGCTTGACCGGCTCATGCTCGACGCCGCGCGCATCGAGGCGATGGCCTGCGCTCTGGAGGACATCGCGGCGCTGCCCGACCCCATCGGAACGATTGCCGCCGAATGGCAGCGGCCGAACGGGCTTCGGATTGCGCGCGTAGTGGTGCCGCTTGGCGTCATCGGCATGATCTACGAGAGCCGGCCGAACGTGACAGCCGATGCCGGTGCGCTGTGCCTCAAATCCGGCAACGCCGTGATCCTGCGCGGCGGTGCCGAGAGCTTGCACTCGAACGAGGCCATCCATTCCTGTCTCGTCACGGGATTAAGAAGCGCGGCGCTGCCTGCCGAGTGCCTGCAGCTCGTGCCGACGAGCGATCGCGCGGCGGTCGGCTGCATGCTCTCCGATATGGGCGAGTATCTCGATGTGCTCGTGCCGCGCGGCGGCAAGAGCCTCGTCGAACGCGTGCGCTCCGAGGCGCGCGTGCCGGTGATCGGGCACCTCGAGGGCAACTGCCACGTGTACGTCCATGCGGATGCGGATCTGGTGATGGCTCGCACGCTCGTGCTGAACGCAAAGCTGCGGCGCACGGCGGTGTGCGGTGCGGTCGAAACCCTGCTCGTCGATCAGGATGCGACGGCAACTCACCTCGCGCCGCTCGTGCGCGCGCTGCTTGATGCAGGCTGCGAAGTACGCGGCGATGCGGCGACGCAAGCCGTGGATGCGCGCGTGCGCGCGGCAAGCGAGGAGGACTGGTACCGCGAATTTCTCGACGCCATCATCGCCGTACGCGTGGTGGCAGATATCGCGGCCGCCATGGCGCATATCCGCCATTACGGCTCCTCGCACACCGAGTGCATCGTCACGCGCAATGAGGCGGCCGCGGAGCGCTTCCTTCGCGAGGTCGACAGCGCCATCGTGCTGCACAACGCCTCCACGCAATTCGCCGATGGCGGCGAGTTCGGCATGGGTGCGGAGATCGGCATCTCTACCTCGCGCGTGCACGCGCGCGGACCCGTGGGAGTGCAGCAGCTGACGAGCTACAAATACGTCGTGCACGGCACCGGGCAGGTGCGGCCCTAGCGTTCGGCGAGCGCCGCGACCCCACCTGCCTGGGAGAACACCTCGCGCATGCCGCGCGCGCGCAGCTCGCTCGCAGCGGTGAGACTTCTCTGACCCGCCGCGCAGACGAAGAGATATTTGCCCTCAGGATCGAGCGCAGGCTCGCCATAGAGCAACGTGCGCAGCGGAATGTGGCGCGAGTTCTTGCACGGCGTCGGCCAGGCGACGAGCTCCTGTGGCTCGCGCACATCGACGACGGTGAAGCCCTGGGCGGTGGCCTCGTCGAGGGAATCAAAGGCGACTTCGAGTGATTGCTCGTTCATGGGTGCACCCTCCGCGATATTGATATGCGCGCAGACGCCGCCGCGGCATTCGCTCAGGCGGCGCGTGCGCAGCTTGCTGGTCGCAAGTGTGATGAGATTGACGAGCAGCACTTCATCGCCGAGCTGACCGGGCAGATCGAGGAGCAGTTTCAAGGCCTCAAGAGCCTGCAGCGAGCCCAAGGTGCCGGGCACCGGCCCGAGTACGCCCGCCTGCGCGCAATTGCCGACCACGCCATCGCGCGTGGCCTCGGGCCACACACAGCGCAGGCACGCACCCTCGCGCTCCGCGCGCACCACCTGCAGCTGGCCCTCGTATTGATAGACGCTCGCGAAGATCGCGGGCTTTCTCAGCTTGAGGGCGATGTCGTTCATGAGAAAGCGCGTCGCGAAATTGTCGCTGCAGTCGATAAGCAGATCGTACGGCTCGGCAAGCGCCATCGCGTTCGCCGCGCTGAAGCGCACGTTGTGCGCAAGCACGGCGACTTCGGGATTGAGCGCCGCGACGCGCGCGGCGGCCAGATCCGCCTTCGACGCGCCGACATCACTCAGCGCGTAGAACGTCTGTCGATGCAGATTCGAGGCTTCAAGGCGATCAGAGTCAACCAGGCTCAACTCGCCGACGCCCGCGCCGGCGAGATAGCTGATGACCGGCACACCCAGGCCTCCGCAACCCACCACGAGCACCCGACTTGATGCAAGGCGCGCCTGTCCGGCCGACCCCACTTCCTTGAGCGCCATCTGACGCGAATAGTCGACGCCGATCGCGTGCTGCTCGCCGTGTGCATGCGGGTGCGCTCGCTCGGTCGGCGCCGCGCAGCGCTCGCAATTCACCCAGCCCGTGTCTCCGCTCGCGTAGTGTTCCTTTTTCCAGATCGGCAGGCGGTGTTTCACCTCATCGATGATGTAGCGGCAGGCGCGGAACGCCTCATCGCGATGCGGCGCGCTCGCTCCGACCCAGACCGCAAGATCGCCGACGGCCAGTTTGCCGACGCGGTGCACGCACGCAGCATGGGTAACCCCGAAGCGCGAGGCCGCTTCGGCAAGGATGCGCTCGGCTTCTTTGCGCGCCAGCGGCGCGAACGCCTCGTATTCGAGTGCGCTCACGCTCTCGCCGTCATTGTTGTTGCGCACCCAGCCTTCGAAGGAGGCATAGCCGCCGCACGCGGGATCGCTGAGCCGCGCTCGCCACGGCTCAATCGCAATGGGCTCCGCGGAGAATTCGAAGAGCAGCATGAGACTATCCGCCCGCCACGGGGGGAATGAACACGACACGGTCACCGTCGGCAAGTTTCTGCGACCAGTCGCCGAACTCATCGTTGACGGCGACGCGCAACAGCGTACTTGGCAGCGAGAAGGGGTGGCGCGACTTCAACTCCTCAAAGAGCTCGCGCGGCGTCGCGGCGCTCGTAGCGAGCGCCTCCTCACTGCGACCGGCCTCCTCGCGCAGGAGCGCGTAGTAGTGCACGTGGATGTTCTTGGCGACTGGGGGCGCTGAGTTCAACGTGCGCATCGCCGCCTCATAATCTGCGCGCGTATTGACGTTGTCGAGGGCGTGCGCATCGGGCAATGCGATGAGGTGCACGGGCGCTTCGCTCAAAAACTTGCGCGGGCACTGCCGTCCCGATTCCAGGTACGCGGCAAGCGCGGCGTGGCTCGCGGGTTCGTAGATCGCGCATAAAGGTTCGGGCAGTCCATCGTGACTCGAGCGATACGCGGTCGCGACGCGCGAGAGGTCACGCGCGTGCAGCAGGTGTTTCAGCGTGGTCGCGTTGAGGAATGGCAGATCGCAGGCGAGGACGAGCCAGGCGACGTCGGGATATTCCTCCTGCGCCGCCAGAATGCCGGCGATGGGGCCAACATCGGCGCGGCGATCGACAATCTGCGCAAAGCCGGCGCGCAGCGGATCATCAACCTGATCAGGTCGCACCGAGACAAACGCGCGTGCCACGAGCGGCGCGACGAGATGGATGGTCTCGGCGAGCTGCGCGCGGCCGCGATAGGCAAGCGCCGCCTTGTCGGTGTGCATGCGTGAGCTCTTGCCGCCCGCGAGCACGAGTGCGTAGATGGGCACGCTCATCGGCGCCGCACCTCGTGCTTGCCGCCGGATTTCTCCAGGAGCCGCACGCTCGTGATCTCGATGTCGTGCGAGAGCGCCTTGCACATGTCGTACACGGTGAGCGCTGCGACGGCGGCGCCGGTCAGCGCCTCCATCTCCACGCCGGTGCGGTGATGCACGGCGACGCGGCAGCGAATGACAAGCCCGCCGCGCACGGGACCGATCTCGATGCTGCAATCGTCAAGCGCGAGTGGATGACAGAAGGGCAGCAGTTCGTGCGTGCGCTTCGCCGCCATGACTCCCGCGATGACGGCGGTGTCAAATACCGGGCCCTTCTTCGTGCGATGGCCGCTCTTCGAGAGCGCAAGTGCCACCGCGCGCGGCAGCCGCAGGCGCGCTTCTGCGAGCGCCACGCGCTGCGTCACGGGCTTGGCGCCCACATCGACCATGCGGGGGCGGCCATCTCTGCTGAGGTGTGAGAGGCGCTTCGCCACGTCAGCCGCCGATGTAGTACATCTCGACCTTCGGCGTCGAGGCGGCCGTCTCGCGCAAGCGTGCACGCAGCTCGCTGTAGCGGTCACTGCGGCCGAGCCACACGGCGCGGATGCGCTCGAGGAGCTGCGCGTCGCTTGCGCCGCCGCGCAGCGTATCGCGCAGGCTCGTGCCGGCGGTTGCGAAAAGACAGGTATACAGAACGCCGTCGGAGGAGAGCCGCGCGCGCGTGCAGCTGCCGCAAAAAGGCTGCGTTACCGAGGAGATGAAGCCAATCTCACCGCCGCCGTCGACGAAGCGGTAGCGCTCGGCGACTTCCCCGCGGTAGTTGCGCTCGAGAGCTTCGAGCGGCCAGCGCTCGCCGATCCGTGCCAGAAGTTCCTTCGAAGGCACGACGAGATCGGCGCGCCAGTCGTTGCGGTTGCCGACGTCCATGTACTCGATGAAGCGCACGATCACATCCGCGCCGCGGAAGTGCTCGACGAGATCGAGCACGGTTGAATCGTTGATGCCGCGCTGAATGACCGCGTTCACCTTGATGGGCGCAAGTCCTGCTCGGCGCGCGTGCGTGATGCCCTGCAGCACCTGCTCGACACTGCCCAGGCCGCCGCTCATGCGCGCAAACACGGCAGGGTCGAGGCTGTCGAGACTGACGGTGACGCGATCGAGTCCTGCGGCCTTCAACTCCGCGGCGTGCTGCGAGAGGAGCACGCCGTTGGTCGTGAGCGCCACATCTTCAATGCCGGGGATGGCCGTAAGATCGCCGATCAGGTCCGGCAGGTTGGCGCGCAGCAGCGGCTCGCCGCCCGTGAGGCGCAGCTTGCGCACGCCAAGCTGCACGAAAAGCTGCGTGACACGCACGATCTCGTCGAAGGAGAGCCGCTCGGGCGAGGCCAGAAAACGGTAGCTCTCATGATAGGTCTCGCGCGGCATGCAGTACGGGCAGCGGAAGTTGCACCGATCCATGACCGAGATGCGCAGATCACGGAGCGGCCGGTTGAGCGTGTCGCGCGGGCGGCGCAGCTCCTCCAGGGGGATGACGGTTTCCGAAGGGGACATAGCCGGTCACTCTTACCACCGGTACAACCGTGTGACAAATCCACGCGGGTAGGTGTTCGGCCCGGGCGGCAGCTCGGCAAAGCCGTGCGACCCGGCGAGCGCGGTAAAGTCGCCGGAGCCATTCGTGGGCCGCGGCAGCGCCCAGTCATGACCGTCGGCGTCGGTCTCCACGCGCGCCGGCATGAAGACCGTCAGCGCCTGCTTGACCGTGACGGCGGCGCCGAGCGCGATCCGCTCGGTTTCGGCTGCAGCGCCCATCGCCGCATACAGCGCCGGCAGCACGTAGCGTGCAACGCACGCGAGCGTTGAGACCGGGTTGCCGGGCAACCCAAACACGGCAGCTCCGCTGCTCGCCACACCAAACCAGAGAGGCAGCCCCGGCCGCTGGGCGACCTTATGAAACACCGTGCGCACCGCGCACGCATTGAGCGCCTGCGGCACAAGGTCGAAGCGTCCCATCGAGACTCCACCGGTCAACACGAGGACATCGTGCGTATCGAGATGAAATTTGAGGCGCGCCGTCAGCTCTTCAAGGTCATCGGCCACGTGGTCGTCGGCGACGCGCTGGAAGCCACGGCGCTTCAAAGCCGCGATGACCGCGTAGGAATTGGAGCGCCGTATCTGGTGCGGCAGAACCGTCTCGCCAGGCTCGACGAGCTCATTGCCGGTCGAGATCACCGCGATCGACGGCTGGCTTGCCACGCGGATGCGTGCCATACCGGCGGAGGCTGCAATCGCGATCTCGGGCGCTCCCAGGCGCACGCCGGCATCGAGGAGGAGTGCGCCCGCGCGCGCATCAGTGGCGCGCCGGTGCACATTTTGCCAAGGCTCGATGCGCAGCCCGGGCGGTAAATGCGCAACGCTTGCGCGCACGCTGATCTGCTCGACAGGCACCACGGCGTCGCAGCCGATGGGCAGCACGGCACCGGTCATGACTTCGATGCAACGCTCGGCATTCTCCAGCACGAGCGGTGAGGCACCTGCGGCTTGCATGCCCTGGATGCGCAGCGTCTGCGATCCTGCGGCAAGCGCGCGCGTGTCGAGCGCAATGCCATCCATCGCCACGCGATCAAAGGGTGGCTGATCGCGCTCAGCGTGGATGCTCTCGCGCAGAACCGCTCCGGCGCACTGCTCGAGCGGCAATGACTCGACCGGCAGGCTCGCAAGGCTCTGCCCGATGAGTTGCTCGGCCTCAGCGGGAGTCAGCATGGTAAGGACGAGGCCGCCGGCGCGGCGCGGCGCGCCTAGCCCTTGTTGGCGGCTTGCTTCGCTTTGAAGATGCGTATTTGCTCGTTCAGGCGGTCCGCGAGAGTCTGGTCCGCATCGACGGCGGCGTTGTTCTTCATGGCCTGCTGCGCCTGAATGGCCTTCTTCTGGTCGTCGGTGAGCTTATCGCCCTTTAATTGCGCGTCCTCTTCGAGCTTGATGCAATTGGTGTACTCGTTGATTTCCTGGTCGAATTCCTTGACGGACTTTTGCGCGGCGACCATATCGGCAAGAGTGGCGGTTGCACCATCGGGAATGGCCGACGGCGCTTTCGGATAGGTGCAGGCGGCGTGCACGGGCACGGCCGCGAGTGCGAGGACGGCGAGGCTGAGCAGGGCTTTCATGGAGGATCCCTCGTATTTTGTGTCCATATATTAGTGTTGCGAGGGGTCGTCGGCTACTTTCGCGCATCTGGGCACATCCGGGGCATCCGGCACATCCGGGCGCATCAGCGCGTATCGGGCGCTTACGGCGCGCCGCTGCTTGCGGGCGCGGGTTCGCCTTTGAGGCCGCCGTCGTATTTCACGTCCGCGACACTCCAGCCGCCGCCGAGCGCCTGGATGAGCGCGATGCTTGCCGTCAGACGGTTTTGGCGAATGGTGAGCAGGGTCTGGGCGTCGGCAAGGGCGGTCGCCTGTGCGGTGACCACGGCCGTGTAGGCCACGGTTCCGGCCTTGTACTCGTTGAGAGTCAGGCGCACCGCTTCGTTTGCGGAATTGACGGTGCGGTCCTGCACGGCGTACTGCTGCTCGAGGATGCGCAGCGCCGCAAGCTGGTCTTCGACATTTTGAAATGCGGTGAGCACCGTCTGGCGGTAATTGGCGACCGCCTGATCGTAGGCGGCGCGCGCCTGGCGCACCTGCGCGGAGCGTGCCCCGAAGTCGAGCACGGTGTCGGCGAGCTGACCGCCGAATGACCACACGTTGTTCGGTGTACTGATGAGTCCGTGTAGAACCTCGCTGCTGAACCCATAGGAGCCGTTCAGGGTCAGGTCCGGAAAGTAGGCAGAGATGGCGACGCCGATCTGCGCGTTGGCAGAGGCCATCGTCCGTTCGGCGGCTGAAACATCGGGCCGCCGCTCGAGCAGGCTCGAGGGAACGCCCGTCGGTGCCACCGGCACGACCGTGCCAAATTTCGCCGGCGCGATGGTGAGCTCTGCCGGCGGCTTGCCGATGAGCACGGCGATGGCATGCTCGAGCTGCGCGCGCATCACGCCAGTGTTGATCTCCTGCGACTGCGCGCCCTCGAGCTGCGTTTCCGCAGTGATGACGTCGGCCTTCGCGACGATTCCGGCCTTGTACTGATTCTGCGTGATGTCGAGCGAGCGCTGGTAGGCCTGCACGGTCTCATCGAGGAGCTGCTTCATCTCGTCCGTCACCCGCAGCTCGACGTAGTCGGTGGCGAGCGTGCCCTGCGCGGAGAGTCGCGCCGCCGCAAGATCCGCCTCGCTTGCCTGGGCGCTTGCGACGTCGCCTTCGACCGTGCGGCGGATCTTGCCCCAGATGTCGGGCGCCCACGTGGCATCGGCCGTCAAATTGAAATTGTTGAAGGGATGAGAGCTCGAGGGAATGACGGCGGTTGTGCCGCCTGTCGTCGTACCGCCGCCTGTCGTCGTACCGCCGCCGGTCGTCGTACCGCCGCCGGTCGTCGTACCGCCGCCGGTCGTCGTGCCGCCGCCGGTCGTCGTGCCGGTGCCCGTGGTTCCGGTCGTGGTCGTCGTACTGCCGTTACCGATGGTGGAGCCGAGGCCTTTGCTGCGCGTGGCCTCGCCACTCACCCCGAGGGTCGGAAAGTATTGTGCCCGCGCCGCGCTCACGACGGCCTCGGCCTCGCGGAATGCGGCTTCGGAGGCTTTCAGAGTCTGATTGGAGATGTCGATTTGCCTCTCCAGATCATCGAGCGCGGGATCCTCGTACACCGACCACCAGTCGGTGCCGCTTGCCGCTTCCTGCGGCTGCGCAGGCTTCCAGCCCTCGGCCTCCTTGTAGTGCTGTGGCACCGGTGCGGAAGGGCGGTGATAGTTGGGGCCGACGGCGCAGCTCGCAAGCGCCGTCGTGACAAAAACGCTCAGAGGTTTGCGCGCGTTCATGTGGGCTGCGCCGGCGCCCCGGCGGGCGGCTCCTCGTGCGTTTGTGGATAGAGGCGTGTCCAAAGCTCGCTGCACCAGCGACCGAAGCGCTCGAGATACAGATACATGACCGGGGTTGTGTAGAGCGTCAGCACCTGGCTCACGATGAGTCCGCCGACGATGGAGATGCCGAGCGGCCGGCGCATTTCGGCGCCATCGCCGTTGCCGAGTGCGAGCGGCAGCGCGCCCAGCATGGCGGCCATTGTGGTCATCATGATCGGCCGGAAGCGCATGAGAGAGGCCGCGTAGATCGCATCACGCGCACTCTTGTGTTCGTGCCGCTGCGCCTCGAGCGCAAAATCGATCATCATGATGGCGTTCTTCTTGACGATGCCGATCAGCAGGATGACGCCGATCAGCGCAATGATGCTGAACTCGGATTGAAAGAGCAGCAGCGCGAGCACCGCACCCACTCCCGCCGAGGGCAGCGTCGAGAGGATGGTGATGGGGTGAATGATGCTCTCATAGAGAATGCCGAGCACGATATAGACCGCGGCGAGCGCCGCGAGGATGAGCACCGGCTCGTTCTTTAGCGACTCCTCATAGGTGCGCGCGGTGCCCTGGAAGCTGCCATGGATGGTCGAGGGCACGCCGATCTGATCCGATGCGCGTTTGATGGCCGCGGTCGCAGTGCTAAGGGATGCATTGGGCGCAAGATTGAACGAGATCGTCGTTGCGACGAAGGTGCCCTGATGATTGACGGCGAGCGGCGTGTTGCCGGGCCCGTATTTGCTGAACACCGCGAGCGGCACCATCTGCTCGGCCGTTGTGCTGTCGGCCGATCCGGTTGATACCGCACCGTGACCGGACTGCGCAAGGCTGTTCGTCGCCTGGTTGATGGCCGTGTCGGTGGCGAGCGCGGCCGCCGTGTTGGTGCTGGCGGTCTGCGTCGAGGTCACCGTGCCGGCGACGGCGTTTGTTGACTGGCTGCCACTCACCGTGCCGCCGGCAGTGCTGATCCATACGTCCTTCAGCGTCTCGGGGCTTTGCCAGAATCGCGGCGCAACCTCCATCACCACGTGGTACTGGTTTAACGCGTTGTAGATGGTGGAGACATCGCGCTGGCCGAAGGCGTCGTAGAGCGTGTTGTCGATGGCGGCGGGATTTAGCTGCAGGCGCGAGGCGGTGTCGCGATCGATGGCCACGTCGACCTCGAGCCCGTTTTGCTGCTGGTCGGAGTTGACGTCGGTCAGCTGCGGCACGTTTTGCAGCGCATCGGCAAGCTTCGGCGCCCATTTGTACAGCTCGGCGATGCTGTCCGCCTGCAGCGTGTATTGATACTGGGCGTTGCTCTGGCGGCCGCCGACGCGGATGTCCTGCACCGACTGCAGGAAGAGCCGGGCGCCGGCCACCTGGTTCAGTTTCGGGCGCAAGCGGCCGATCACCTCGTCCGCAGAGAGCTTGCGCTCGGACTTTGGCTTCAGCGCGACGAAGATGGAACCGCTGTTGGTCTGCGCGCCACCGGCTGAACCGCCGCCGGTGAAGCCGACGACGCTGTCGACCGCCGGATCCGCATTCACGATGTGCATGAACTGCCGCAGCTTCTTCGACATCGCCTGGAAGGAGATCGCCTGGTCGGCCTGGATGCCGCCGGTGAGCCGTCCAGTATCCTGCTGTGGGAAGAAGCCTTTGGGAACGATGATGTAGAGATAGATGTTGAACACCACGGTGGCAGCGAGCAGGAACATCACGAAGCCGCGATTGCGCAGCGCCCACTGCAGCGTGCGTGCATAGCCGTCGCGCATCGCATCGAAGACGCGTTCGCTCTGCTTGTACAGCTTGCCCTGCTCGGATTTCTTTTTCTGACTGATGAGACGCGAGCACATCATCGGCGTCGTGGTGAGCGAGACGAGCAGCGACACCAGCACCGCGACCGAGAGGGTGAGCGAGAATTCACGGAACAGCCGCCCGACGATGCCGCCCATGAGGAGAATCGGAATGAACACCGCGACGAGCGACAGGCTCATCGACAGCACCGTGAAGCCCACTTCGCGCGCGCCCTGGATCGCCGCCTCGAAGCGCGGCATGCCCTCTTCCACGTGACGCGTGATGTTCTCGAGCACCACGATCGCATCGTCGACCACGAAGCCGGTGGCGACGATCAGAGCCATCAGCGACAGGTTGTCGAGGGAATAATGGAGGAGATACATTGCGCCGAAGGTGCCGAGGAGCGAGATCGGCACGGCCACCGCCGGCACCAAAGTTGCGCGCCCGTTTCTCAGGAACAGGAATACGACGAGCACCACGAGCGCGATTGCGACGAGCAGCGTACGCTCTACGTCGTGCAGCGAAGCGCGGATGGTCGTGGTGCGATCGTTTGCCACGATGACGTCGATGTCCGTCGGTATGGAGGCTTTGAGAGCTGGGATCAGCGCCTTTACGCGATCGACCGTGTCGATGATATTGGCGTTGGGCTGCCGAAAGAGGATCACGAGCACCGCCGGCTTGCCGTTTGAGAGCCCGAGGTTGCGCACGTTCTCCACCGAATCGAGGACTTCGGCCACGTCCGAGAGGCGCACTGCGGAGCCGTTGCGGTAGGCGATCACGAGACCGCGGTACTCCGAGGCGTGGTTTGCCTGATCGTTGGTGTAGATCTGGAAGCGCTGGCCGCCGATGTCTACTGAGCCCTTCGGCGTGTTGGCGTTGGCCGCGGCGAGCGCCGCGCGCACATCCTCAAGGCCGATGCCGTATTTGAAGAGCGCGCTTGGGTTGAGCTCGACGCGCACGGCCGGCAGAGAACTGCCGCCGACCGTCACCTGGCCGATGCCGCTCACCTGAGAGAGCTTCTGTGACAGGATTGTATCGGCGGCGTCGTAGAGCTGACCGGCGGTGAGAGTCTCGGAGGTGAGCGCGAGAATCATGATCGGCGCATCCGCCGGATTCACCTTGCGGTAAGTCGGGTTGCTGCGCAGCGCCGTGGGCAGGTCGGCACGCGCCGCGTTGATCGCCGCCTCGACGTCGCGCGCGGCGCCGTCGATGTCGCGGTCAAGTCCGAACTGCAGCGTGATGCGCGAGGCCCCCGCCGAGCTCGAGGAAGTCATCTCGGTCACATCCGCGATCTGCCCGAGATGCCGTTCGAGCGGCGTCGCGACGGTCGCGGCCATGACATCGGGACTTGCGCCTGCCATCTGCGCCTGTACCGAGATGGTTGGAAAATCCACCTGCGGCAGTGGCGACACCGGCAGGCGGAAATAGGCGATGGCCCCCGCGAGTGCAAGACCGATCGTCAGCAACGTGGTCGCCACCGGCCGGCGGATAAAAGGCTCCG
>Ga0209624_10002744_pt1 | contig 12848 bp, 13 predicted proteins | sample JacPinW_OM2H0_O1_FD_188565 | JGI IMG/M metagenome (GOLD analysis project Ga0209624, IMG submission 188565) | Forest soil microbial communities from Algoma, Ontario, Canada - Jack Pine, Ontario site 1_JW_OM2H0_O1 (SPAdes) (version 2) | ecosystem: Environmental > Terrestrial > Soil > Boreal... | reverse complement strand
CAAGCCAGACGTGATCCAATATTTCTCGAAAGTCACCCTGCAGAAGCGCCACGATCTCCTTCTGCCACTCGATCCACGATTGCATGAGCGAATCACCCTTGTGTGCCGCATCTTCAATCGCTACGTCGATCTCTCGATTTCCCAGCCAGCTCGAGACATTGAGATTGGAAGAGCCTACGCGCGCCCACTGGCCATCGGCAACAGCCGTCTTCGCGTTCAACATCGAACCGTTCCACTCGAACACACGAATGCCTGCCTGCAACAATTCGCGGTAACCACCGCGCGACAGGCCGCTGACGATCGGTACGTCGCTGCTTCCCGGGACCAGCATGCGCACGTCAACCCCATCGCGAGCGGTCGCCACCAGTGCTTGGACGTAAGGAGCAATTCCGATGAAGTACGCGTCGCAAAGCCATAACGTCTTGCGGGCCATGGAAGCGATGAGTTGGTCGAGCCGATATAAGCTCGCACTCGGCGGTTGAGTGGCGATTATTCTCAGGGCGATGGAACCGGCTTCACGCGCGGGCTCTGGGTTCTCGGGGAAGCGGTCTAAGGGTGCACCCGTTGCGTTCCAGCTGTCTTTGAATGCGTCTTCGATCTGTGCCACGGCGGGTCCGCGTACCGCCACGCCCGTATCGCGCCAAGGCTGCACGCCTCGAGCGGGGTCACCGAGCCATTTCGAGCTGATGCACACGCCGGAGAGAAAGCCTTCTATGCCATCGACTACCAGCAATTTACGGTGGTCGCGGCTGATCCAACCGAACGGTTCGCCGAACTGAGGTGGATTGAACACTCGCACCTGTCCTCCGGCCGCGCGCAGGGGCGCCCAGAAAGCCTTGCGCGACTGCCCGAGACAGCCCAGCCAGTCGACTATCACGGCTACCAGGATTCCGGCCTTGGCGCGCTCGACCAGTGCCGTGCGAAACTCGCGCCCGATTTCATCATCTCGGACGATATAGTTTTCGAGCAGTACCCGGTGGCGTGCGCTGCGAATAGATTTCAACCAGGCGCCAAAATGTGCGGTGGCGTCAATCAGCAGTTCGACTGAATTGCCGCCTAGAAGCGGCGCCCCGGCGGCGCGGCTCAATGCTTGCTCGGCGAACCTGCGATACGGAGCCGGAGGAGGGCGCAGGATCGGCGGCGGTTGAGGAGTGCTCATCATCGGACAAAAGAGTACGCCAATGGGCGCGCTCATGCTGGCGATGGGGGCTGCTTGCAACTTTTGTCGTTCAGGCGGGTTTTGTGTACACCGGTGTTCATAGGAGTCAAAAGAATGCGCAAATTTGTTGTCGCTCTTGTAGTCGCCGCGCCCCTTGCGCTGCTTTCAGGCGTCGGACACGCAAAAGGCTGCTTGAAAGGCGCGGCCGTCGGCGGCGTGGTCGGTCACGTTGCGGGGCGGCACGCCGTCGTCGGTGCAGCCGCGGGATGCGTCATTGAGCATCATCGGGAGAAAGTCAGGGACAAGGCGGCGGCCCAACAGAATAAGGCCTCTCAGAACAAGACTACCGACGGGGGGACGGCACGCACAGCTCCCAGTGAGTGAGTCATTAAATGGTTGCCGATAGCGGGACTTCTGTCGGAAACTCACCTTGCTTGATGTCAAATGAACAAACGAGCAGGAGGTCGTGCGATGGGCGATATCGTCGATGGTCATGCCGAGGATTGCGTCGGTACCGTGCGCGAATTGTTTCTTGAATACGCCGCATGGTTGACTGTCGACCTGTGCTTTCAAGATTTCGAAGCCGAACTCGCAACACTGCCCGGTAAATACGCGCCGCCCACGGGGGCGATTCTGCTGGCGCAAGTGCACGGCGCGGTGGCCGGATGCGTAGCTTTGCGCCGCCTCGCCGCCTCCGTTGGCGAAATGAAACGTCTATGGGTTCGGCAATCTTTCCGTAACTGCGGGATAGGCAAGCTACTGATAGATGCAATCATTGTGCGTGCCCGCGCCGCCGGGTACGCGCGTCTGCGTCTCGATACGCTGCCTCAAATGAAGACTGCGCTAGTACTGTATCGGGCACTCGGTTTTTACGAAGTGCCCGCGTACTACAACAACCCGGTGCCCGGCGCCATTTTTCTCGAAAAAGTGCTTGTGCAGTCCGGTAGCGAAGCGCAAGAGGGGCAGGGAAACTGAAGTCGCGTGGCGCTCTATTTGCTGTGCTCCTGCGAGAGCTGCTGATAAGTCTCTGACGTCATATCGGGCATTTTTCGAATGAATGCGACAGTGTCCCAGATTGCCGCATCGTCCAGGGTCTTGCCCCAGGCCGGCATGGCACTCATCTTGATGCCATGTTTTATTATCCAGAAGGCGCGCTGAGCTTGCTGCAAATCTTCCTGCACAAGGTTTGGCGGGTGAGGATAAAGCCCTCGGCGGATTTCGGACTGGGTCACCCCTGGCGCGAGGTGGCAGCCGACGCACAGCGCCGAATAGTGTTGTGCGCCGGCGGCGATGCGCACGGGATCTTCTACATAGTGAGCTTCGATCGATTTGGAGCGCGCCGCTATGGAGCGTTCCCGCAGTTGCTCAATGATGGTCAGCGTGATTTCCGTGTGATGATCATCGGCTCCGATGTTGTAAATCCCGGAGCCGATAAACGCCGCGCCGCTGACGCCTGCGACCGCGAGCGTACTGGCCAAAGTCAGACCGATTGTTTTGCTGTTCATAGATTTACTGAACGACAATCACTCCGACCATGCGCGGATGAATCGAGCAGGTGAAGTGATACGTCCCCGGCTCGACGAACTTGAAAGAAAAGCTCTCTTTCGTGTCCAGCGCACCGGAGCGAAACATTTTCGTATTGCTGACCACCGTGTGCGGCTCATCGTCCATGTTGACCCACGTAACGGTCGAGCCTGCTTTGACCGTCAAGGGATTGGGACCGAACATGAACTCCTTGATCATGACCTGATTCGAATCCGGCGTTTGTGCGGCCGATGGGATGCAGATTGCGCCGCCCCACAAGAGCGCGACGCTGACGGCGGTGAGCCAAGGGCGATATCGTCTGGAAATCATTTGATGCTTCTCCTGGTCGAAAGGTAAATGGGGCTAAGTGAGCTAAGTGAGCGATGTGTCGCTGAGCGCCAGTGCGCGGGGGTGCTTCGCCACCGTTACGCTGGTGATCCCGAGCATCGAGGCCAATTGATCCGTGGGCACTTTGAGCGGCCCGGGTCCTGACCCCACGCCGGCGGCAGGCTGCGGATAGGAGGTCGAGCGCGCGGTGTGAAAGGTCATGTTGCCTTCGACTTTCTGCACGATCTGGTGGATATGGCCATTGAGCACCGTGACCGAGCCGAAACGGCGCAACGGTCCCATGAGCTGATCCGCATCTCCGGTTCCCCAACCCCAGGGCTCGTAGATCGTCCAAAGCGGCATGTGGGCAAACACCACTATGGGCGTACTGGAGGATCGTCCCTTTAGGTCGGCCGTAACCCAGGCGAGTTGATCCGCACCCAATGTGCCGAGGCCGCCCGGCTTGAATTGCAATACATTGATGAGCGCGATGAAGTGCACGCCCGAGTGATCGAAACTGTAGTAGCCCTTGTTGCCCGATGCTTTGCCGAATCGGTTGAAGTATTCCGTGACCGTCGCATCACTGGTGTCGTGCTCACCGGGGACGGTGTGCATCTCGGTGGTGCGCAGTCGCGAAAACAGTTGCTGTGCAGTGTCGAACTCTGCCGGCTTTGACAGATGGGTAATATCGCCCGTATGGATGATGAGCGCCGGCTGCTCCGACATCCCGTTTACAATGTCAATTGTCTGCGAGAGGGTGCCGTTGACGTCCGGATTGGCGTCCTTGTTAAAGCCGATGTGGGTGTCGCTGATCTGCACGAACAGCGGCTTGCCCAATTTCGCGGCGCCCTGCGTATCGCCGGCCGCCATGGCCAGATCAAACGGGGCGAGCACACCGCCCGATAATGCGAAAAGAGTTCCGGCCCCGCCATAGGCCATGCATTTTAGGGCGTTGCGACGTGACAGAAGCGTTTCATCCGACATTTTCGTCTCCTGGGAAGTGACAGTTCAGGAGAGGAGACTTCGGATGGAAGCGATTTATTCCATCTTGTATTTAATTGTCATGCGCGTTGGAGTCCCGTACCAACTTTGCGAGCGCATGCGCAATGCGAGCACGGCGCTCGACATCCTCAGAAGTGGGCGCGTCGAACTCGCCGTCGAAGTAGGCTTGCGCACGCAGCGATTCGGCACAGTGCATGCGGCTTTACCTAGCCTCCCGTGTTCAGATGCACCTCGGGCGCAGTCTCAAGCGCCGGCCGCCGAATGAGGTACAAGCCTTTCTCCGCGAGTAGAAACGTCGTGCCGGTGTCAGCGTTCGTCATTTCCTGGCGAACCTGCTTCACCTCAACGATGAGGCCATCGGCGGGTGATTTCCCGGTTTCAAACACCTGATAATCTCGAATACTTTGGTCTATGGCCGGTGCGATCGCCGGACCTGCAAGGGGGGAGCTACCGTCGCCCAATAGCACCGTCGACGTCAGCACTTGACGCCCTTGAAGCTTTTTCAGCGTCGGAGCCTTGTGCAGATCCAAAATAGCATCTTCTTGGAGATGCCGAAATCTGACCAGCTCGGCTCGCTCTCCGAGTGCGGCTACGAAGTCGAAAGGTCCCGCTGCGTTTAATTGCGCCGAACCCTCGCCCTTGACGTGCGCCGGATCAGTCACATCAAAAATCGCCAGCTGCGCACCTTGACGCTGTTCAATATAGAGCAGTGTTCGTCCATCCCATGTGTCGTGCAGGAACATGGCCTCGCCGCTTTGCTGCGCCAAGGCTGGAAGATCCGTCGGTCGCACCAGAACAGTTCTGTTGGAAGGATTGGCGTAAGAGATTGGAGACGCCAGTATTGCGCTCAACGCCGCGATCGCCAGCATGGGAACGCTCCTCGGCCACCCGGTGCTTACATTCTCTTTCATCGCATTCTCTCCACTGTTAGATTGGTCTTGCGAAGAGAAAGACTGTGCAATCGGGTTCTTTATTCCCGCGATGGCCGGGGTAGGCGAGTACACTCGCACGCTGCTAAGCGGCGCCATTGGCGCTTGCGCGAAATCTCTCGAGGTCCACAAATGTCGCCCCAAATAAAGCGAAAACAGATTGCAGCGGGCGTAGCGGCGTTGCTTGCGGCCGGCTGCTGCTTTGCCCAGCGGGTTGACCCGGAAATTGGCCGACAGATCGCAGCCATTCAAGCCATCGACAATCACGCGCATCCGGTGCTGGCGCCTCCGCTCGATACGTCGGACAGGGAATTCGACGCTCTGCCGGTGTCCTCTTTGGAGCCGCAGTCCGATCCCGTCGCTTTGCGGCCGGACTTTCCTTTGCTCGGCGCTGCATGGAAAGCACTCTACGGCTTCGATGTTTCGCCGCCGCTCGATGCACCAGGGCTCAAACGCCTGAACGAGGTGCGGAAAAAGGTAGCCGCACAGCAGGGCGAGCGCTTTCCCGCGTGGGTACTCGAGCAAGCCGGGATTGGCACCATGTTGGCCAATCGCGTGGCCATGGGAAGAGGCGTGGAGCCGCCGCAATTTCGATGGGTCCCGTACATCGATGCCTTGCTCTTTCCCCTGGACAACAGTGGCATGGCGTCAGTGTCGCCGGATCGCAAGGAGTTCTTCGCCCTCGAAAGTACCGTGCGCAACCGCTATCTAAAGGAAGCGGCCCTGAGCGCTCCTCCGTCGACGCTGGACAAATACTTGAAGCTAGTGGTTACACCGACTCTTGAGCGACACAAGCTGGGAGGGGCGGTTGCTGAGAAGTATGAAGTGGCCTACTTACGCTCGTTCGATTTCACCGATCCTCCCCGCGCAGAGGTAGAGCAGATCTATGCCAGGTGGGTGGGAGGCGGTCAGCCGGATCCTTCCGGCTACAAGCGACTGCAGGATTTCCTGTTTCGCTATATCGCGATGGAGTGCGGACGCTTAGCGTTGGCGGTGCACTTGCATGCACTCGGCGGCTTCGGCAGTTATTACTCGATAAACGGCGGCAATCCATCGCTGTTGGAACCGCTGTTCAATGACCCGCGGCTGCGCAAGACGAACTTCGTTTTGTTACATGGTGGGTGGCCCTTTGTACGGGAAATCGGGGCTCTGCTGCAAAAGCCGAATGTCTATGCGGACATTTCTTCCCAGTCGCTCACCATGACTCCGCGTACGCAGGCACAGTGGTTGCGGGAGTGGCTGGAGATTGTGCCGGAGAAAGTGCTGTTCGGGACCGACGGGTATCCCTACTCGGACGAATTAGGCTGGCCGGAGGCGACTTGGATTGCAAATCGCAATGCGCGCCAGGCACTGGGCATTGCCCTGACGGGAATGCTCGACGACAGCGAGATCAGCAGATCGCGCGCCGGCGAACTGGCACGCATGGTTTTGCGAGGAAATGCTCAGGCTCTCTACAAATTCTGATATGGCCCGCTCGCGTCAACCGGCGCAAGAGTTCCTCAATCAATGCGCCGTCCCACGATCGCCGGGAGGGTAGTCGGCCTCGACGTTTCCGGCGAGCTGGCTTTGGGTGAACAGTACCGGCTTGGTTTTCATGGCCACGAACAGCGGCGTTTGGTCGGCGTAGTGGAGCGAATGCGAATCCAACGTGGCCGAGCCGAACTGGTTGATGCTGTCCGAGGATAGGGTACCCGCCTTGTCCCAGGTGACGAACATGATGAAGGTGTCGCCCGCCGTCGCGGTCAGGGTGCCGTCCTGCTGCCCCACGCCATAGACGGCGCGATAGATGTCCGGGCCGCCGTCGATGGCCAAATCGAGATTACCCCGGCGGATGCGATTGACCTGGCCCCACTCCGGATCGATGCGGCCGAAGTGGGTCTTCAGGGTCTTGATGGCGCGGCGCAGGGCGTCGATGGGCGGCACGTCGGGATGGCTGTCCGAATGCGCGGCTTCAGCGCGCATCAGCTCCGCCAGCGCCGCCGCCCGGCTGCCGATATTGGTACGCCGGTCCCAGCCCTTGAGCAGTGCCTCAGCGGCACTCAAGTCAGTGTCAGACCCCGGATCAACCTTGACTACCTCGGCGATCTCTCGGGCCAAATCGGAGCGCTCGCTGTAGGCGATGTCGAACTTGTAAGTGCGGAACGCTTCGGCGGTGATGGCCGCGTCGGCGCCGAAGGTTTCCTGGGCGCGATAGGCTCTGTTGGTCATGTCGGTCTGGATGCCCATGGTGGGGCTGAAGTCGGCGGGCTTCAGCGCGTCCTCAACTCCCGTGGCCTCAAACGGTGTGTTGTTGGAGTTGAACACATAACCGGACTTCGGATTCCAGATCTGCGGCACGCGCTCGAAGGGCAAATAGCCGTGCCAGATCAGGTCGGACCGATCGCCGGGCTGGACCTGCGTCCAGTCCCGTCCCTCGGCGCGGACGGGAAACAGGCCGTTGTAGACGTAGCCAATGTTCCCCTTCTCGTCGGCGTAAATGTAGTTGATGCTGGGCAGCGCCTGCAGGCGCATGGCCGCCAACCATTCGTCGCGGTTGGCCGCCTTGTTGAGGCGATAGTACTGCAGCGACTGGCGCGCCTCGCCCATACCGGCGTAGCGCACCGCGAATATCCCGTGGTCGGTTTTGAGCACCGGTCCTTGGACCGACCACAAGAGTGGGCGATGTACCGTCCAGATCAGCGGCCCGAAGATCTTCACGCGAATGGCCGCATCGCCTTTCTCGAAATTCTTCCACTGGCCATCAAGCCGGTACTGGTCCGCATTGGCGGGGTTCACGTCCAGCCGATATACGGTTGACACGTTGGGGGCGTTGACGGTGTTGGCCCAGCCCAAGTGGGCGTTGTGGCCGTGAAGCATGAAGGGAGAGCCGGGGAAAAAGCCGCCCGCCACGTGCCAGCCCTCGCCGGAATCGAGCACCGCCTCATACCATGCCACCAGCCCCGTGTAGGGCTGGTGCGAATTGACCAGTAGGCGCGTAGCGCCGTCCGCCGACTTCGAGGCCGCCACGGCGATGCCGTTGGAGCCGATCGGCACGGATCCGGTGATGGTCATGGCGACCTGACTCGCCTTTGGTGCAGGCGCCATGATCTTCCCGATCACATGATCGAGGCCATAGAAGAAGGGCGTGCGGAACACGAACCCGGCGGCCACGTCCTGGCCGGTCATCGGCAACAGGCCGCGCTCAACATTCTGCGGGTGCAGGGCGGCGTAATAGTTGACCCCGTCGGCGTAGGCCTTAAGCACCGCGCGAGCATCGGCCGGCAGGACGGTGTCGTACTGCGACGCCACGGTCTCGCGCACTTTCAGCAGTCGCACCAGATAATCCGTCACCGCCCCCTTGGCGCCCTCGACGCCTGCCAGCTGGCCGCGCGCGGTCAGCGCCGCTTGCTGAATGGTGGCGAAATCGTCCTCCGAATGCGCGAAGCCCAACCCGAAGGCCACGTCCGGATCGGTGGGACCGCTGATGTGCGGCACGCCGTAATGGTCGCGCTGGATGCGGGCATGATAGTGCGCCGCTTGAGCGATCAGGCTCGCGCTTGCCGGGGCCGGCGGCAGTCCCCACCGATCCTGAATGATCACCGCCGTCAAGCCGGCAAGCACCAGTGCCGCCAGCGCGGCCACGCCGATCTTCAGATACCGCATGAGCGTTTTCTCCCAGTGCGCACGATAATAGCGGCTATCATGCGCTAAGGAAGAACATGAACTCGAAAATACGGCCCTTTCTCATCGTCAGCATCTGCCTTACCACAGCAATGGCTTTCCCGTTCTCGGCGATAGGTCAAAAGATGCACAGCCCTAAATCCAGCACCGACTCACCTATCGATCCGAAGCAGCCGGCAGGCCCGAGCGCGCTTCGGCAAATAGTGCAAGACCAATGCGTTTTGAATTGGCAGCAGCACCACAATCCGGCGCCATGCGAACGCGTCTCTCTTGCCGACCCGAAGAATGGCAGCTCTGGATATGCCGTAATCGAGGCTCCTGGGGGCGGAGCACATTACCTGCTGGTTCCGACGCGGACAATGCCTGGAATTGAAAGCAGCGAACTGCTCGATCCGGATGCGCCTAACTATTTCGCGGAGGCCTGGCACGCGCGCGGCCTTATAAGTACGTTCCTCGGCCACGACGTGCCGAGAAGTGCAGTCGGACTTGCCGTGGGTATTGCCCAGTCTCGCACTCAAGATCAATTTCACGTTCACATCGAATGCCTGCAGCAAGAGGCCTTTAAGACGTTACACGCATCGGCAGACCGCATCCTGGAGGTTTGGTCGCCCATCACAATTGCCGGGTCGACATATCAGTCAATGCGAGTCATGGCAGACGGCTTGGATGCCTCGAACTTGTTCGAGTTGCTTGCGACTCTGAGTCCGGATGCGCGCCATCACATGGGCAACTACACTCTGATCGTTGCCGGCATGCAATTTAAGGGTGGCCCTGGATTCGCTGTCCTCACGGGAACCGGGCCAAGCGGTGAGATATTGCTGGATTCGACCTGCGCTGTCGCTGCCGGCCCCGGATAAGCGCAGCGATGCGGGGGCAAAGACGGAGAGACTATGAGATCTGGTTTGGCAACACTTTACGCCATTGCATTTCTGGCGATTGTAGCCGCACGCGGTGCGACAGCCGGAACGCTCAAAATCTACTTCATTGACGTTGAGGGCGGCCAGTCGACCTTGCTGGTGACCCCGAAGGGGCAGTCCTTGCTCATTGATACAGGATGGGCCGGGAACGGCACGCCGGGCGCGAAGCCCGGTGAACCTTCGCAGTCCCGCGACGCAAATCGGATCCTCGCGGCAGCTCACGACGCAGGCATCCGGCAGATCGACTATGCGTTGATCACGCACTTCCATGCCGATCACGTCGGCGGAGTCGTTGAACTTGCGCAGCTGATCCCCATACGCCATTTTATCGATCACGGCGGCTTGGCCTTGCAGGCTGCAGTGGACGCGCAGACGAAGGATGCATATGAGGCCTACGTCACCGTACGCGATAAAGTGGAACACATCGAACCTAAGCCCGGCGATCGTCTGCCACTCAAGGAGATCGATGCGATCATCGTTAGTTCCGCCTCACGGACAATCGACAAACCGTTTCCCGGAGCGGGTGAATTAAACGTCGCCTGCGGTCACTCGGCACCGCCTCCCCTAGACTCTCTCGAGAATCCGCGCTCGACCGGCCTTGTCGTGGCATTTGGCCAATTCCGGTTTCTCGACGTTGGCGACTTAACGGGTGAGCCGCTATTCAAACTTTCATGTCCTAACAATCTCATCGGGCCCGTCGACGCCTACCTGGTCGCCCACCACGGGGGCGCGGATGCATCTGACCCGGCAACCTTTGCTGCGTTCAAACCTCGAATTGCCATCATGAACAATGGGCTGAAGAAAGGCGGCTCACGTGCGACATATGAGGCTCTTCATCACGTTAGCGGTCTGGAAGATGTTTGGCAGCTCCATCGGTCGGAAGCCGCCGGCGATGAGAACTTTGCTACTGAACGGATTGCCAATCTCGATGAGAGCACGGCGCATTGGATCAAGCTCATCGCCAGCGAAGACGGTTCTTTGCGTGTGCTAAATGGACGAACGGGTAAATGGAAGAATTATTCGGCGCGGCACTCGCGCTGAGAAACGGATGATCACCACACAGCCGACATTCCGGCGTCGAGTACTGCAATTTCCTTTGGTTCAAATACTGGTGGCGATTCTCTTTATTGCCATTCCTTTTGTCGTTGTCCGTACTCCTTTCAATTTGTTTGTGACGGACAGGTCTTTACGACGCGCAGGGGCGCTGCTGCTCACGGCAGTCGTCTTGGGGGCCTATTCGGCTTACGTACGAATCATCGAGAGGCGAGCTGTAACCGAACTATCCGGCGCGCGTGCGGTGCGCGAATTTGGCATCGGCTTAGGCTTGGGTGCGCTGCTATTTTCTGTGACGATAGGAATACTGGCAGCACTCGGCGCATATGAAGTCACGGGGAACAATGGTTGGCAGACCATGTTGGCGATTCTGCCGGCGTGCATACTTTCAGGCGTTCTCGAGGAAGTCGTGATTCGTGGCGTCGTTTTTCGGATCCTGGAACAATGGTTGGGAAGTTGGATCGCGCTCGGCATTTCAGCGGCCATTTTTGGGGTGCTGCATCTTCTCAACCCCGGAGCAACACTCCTCAATGCTGCGGCGATAAGCATTGAGGCCGGCGTGCTGTTGGCCGCGGCCTACATGCTGACCCGGCGCCTGTGGCTTTGCATCGGTACCCACATAGCCTGGAACTTCACCCAGGGTGGAGTCTTCTCAATTGCCGTCTCAGGAGGCTCAAGCAAAGGCCTTCTGCAGGCGAGAATGGTGGGGCCAGATTGGCTAACCGGCGGGACATTCGGCGCTGAAGCATCAGTAGTGGCCTTGGCGGTTTGCCTTGCCGCAGGAATAGCTTTAGTAGGTTTGGCTATAAAAAAAGGCAACGTCATCCAACCGTTTTGGTCTGACAAACATCCGGCTTAACGGTCGATCATCGACATCATCCTCGCGCCGTATCGAGGGCCAGAAACCTTGTTGGGTGCGAGGGCGTCGTCTAAAGCCTTCATGTCCGCGGGGCTCAGAGAAATCGTAGCGGCGGCGATGTTCTCTCCTAGGTAGGTGCGGCGCTTGGTGCCCGGGATCGGCACGATTGACGGGCCTTTGTGGAGCAGCCATGCGAGAGCAATCTGCCCAGGCTTTGCGTGTTTGGCGTTGGCGATGTCGCGTACCGTTTGTGCGGCCGCCACATTGGAATCGTAATTGGTGCCTTGATAGCGAGGATCATTGCGTCGGAAATCGTCAGCCGGGTACTCTTCGGCACGTTTTACCTGGCCGGTCAAGAAGCCGCGGCCGAGCGGAGAGAATGGAACGAGCCCAATTCGAAGCTCCTCCAAGACGGGGATCACGTCTTGCTCGAGATTGCGCTCCCATAAGGAATATTCGCTCTGAACGGCCGAGACGGGATGCACGGCATGCGCTTTACGGATATTGCTGACACCGGCTTCCGATAAACCGAAGAAGCGAACTTTTCCCTCACGCACCAATTCGCCCACCGTACCGGCAACGACTTCTATCGGTACATTGCGGTCAACACGGTGCTGGTAGAGCAGGTCGATGTGATCGGTGCGCAAGCGCTGGAGCGAGGCATTCACGGCTTCGCGGATACGCGTGGGACTGCTGTCGGTTCCCGTGACTTTGCCGTCCTTGATCTGAAATCCGAATTTGGTGGCGATCGTAACTTCAGCCCGCCTTGACCCAAGTGCGCGCCCTAGAAGTTCCTCGTTGGTGTAAGGACCGTAGACTTCGGCGGTATCCAAAAAGGTGCAGCCCAGTTCGATGGAGCGATGCAGCGTCGCGATAGATTCCGCCTCGTCCGCCGGTCCATACGACTGGCTCATGCCCATACAGCCTAAGCCGATCGCTGAAACTTCAAGTCCTTGTCCGCCGAGTTTGCGTGTGGTCATGGGTTTACCACAATATGCCATCTGAGGCGGAACGGGCAAGTTGTACAGGCAAAGAATCGCCTTACAAGACTATGCGATTTTTCGCATGTTCCTGTAAGGCGCAAGGAAGCGAAGCAGGATGTGATCTTCTAAAGACTGCAGATACCGGATTTCGCTGCGCTGCCGCTCCAGTAGGTCAAATCCTGGACGCCGGAGGGAATGCCGCTCAATCCATAGATTTGCACGCCGCCCACGAATGAGAAGACATCAGTCCCGTTGCGGGAAAGCGTGAACAGTGGGACACCTGCTTGGGCGGGTATCTTGAATGATGCGATTCCGGCTGCGGCGTTCCGCCGATCGACCACGTTCGTCCGCCGTCGGCGGTGGAATGTCGTCGGATAACTGGCCGCCGCCCTCTCGCAGCAATCGCTGCACGCCCTTGATCGTGTAACCCTGAGT
>Ga0209624_10002743_pt1 | contig 12848 bp, 4 predicted proteins | sample JacPinW_OM2H0_O1_FD_188565 | JGI IMG/M metagenome (GOLD analysis project Ga0209624, IMG submission 188565) | Forest soil microbial communities from Algoma, Ontario, Canada - Jack Pine, Ontario site 1_JW_OM2H0_O1 (SPAdes) (version 2) | ecosystem: Environmental > Terrestrial > Soil > Boreal... | reverse complement strand
TACACGGACGAGCCTGCGGTCTAAATCCGATGTTCGAACAAACGGAGCTTCGTTGGGGTTGAAACCTTTAAGCGGAAGTCCAATTCCGGTTTTCGTATGAACCCTTCGCAACTTTTCGTTTCGGTGGAGTTCTGAAAATCCAGGTTTTAAATCGAGCCCTCGTAGGCATTCTTTTCCTTTGAAGAGTTTATGTACCGGAAACAGAAACGTCCGATCATCGTCCCCTGCCTGTTCGTTTGAGATGGAATCTTGTGGCGTCGGCTTTCGCCATTCCGCTAGAAAAGCGGCATAACGGGCTGGGAGAACACGGATTTCGAATTTACGATTCTCCACAACCGGCCAGAACGAGCGGCGCCAACAATCGAACTCTGGATCAGTAGTACCCACTCGCGATACGCCAACCCGCGAAAAAGTCAGGTCTGCGAACCTGCCATTTGGCGTCCGCGCCCCAATGCGATATTGAATCGCAAACACTGCCAAGACGAGACGCGATTCCTTAGGCATGGCTTTACGAAGCTTGTGTATGGACGTCCTCGCGCGGGAATAAATAAAATTCTCGATTCTGTCGAGGTCTTCCAACGTTGGATAGCCCGCCTTTACCTTGCTTGGAGGATGGAAAGGATGGACGAGAGGACTGGCGAAAGCATGGTAGAGGAGACTTGCACCGGGGTTTCCAGCCTCAATCGCCCGTCGACCATCCTGACAGAAATCACCAAATCCCTCGACTGTGCGATCGATGTTGGAGAGTTCTCGGGTCAATTCCGCCAGAAGTTTGGCGGGACTTCCAAGTGTAGAGGAATCGAGGCGAAGCCCGTGCAGAGCAAACAGATTCGCCCAACCCAGTGGCGCCAACCGCCGGCAAATAGAAGTGACGCGCTCAAGGAGAGTCATATCACCAGTCTCTTCCCAACTCATTGGTCGGCGCTAGGAAACGCGGTTACATCGTGACGACTACCCAGCTGACAGAATTTGTCCTGCTTGGCCTTTTTCGGAACTCGCTCACAGCAACGCGGGAATATCGGTCGCGCTTGCATAGACAAGTCTGTCTCGCATCGGCTGCGGGCCGCCATTCGGTTGGACTTCAAAGGCTTGGAACGTCTCATATTCCCGGACGACAAGACTGTTAGTAGCGAACGGATCGAACTTGAGTGATCCGCGCCATAGGATCTGCTTAGAGGCATCGGAGGTCGGATTCGTAGCGAATGAGTCAGGCTCTCGCCAAGGGAATTCGGTAGTATCACGGTCTTTCTCTGTCGCGATGTGCACATCAAACTTAGTCTGAAGCTGTCCTTGCAAGCCTATTCCTGAAATCGTCACGTCTAACGTGCTCCACGACCTTTTTACACGGAGCACACGTTCAGGGCCAAGAAACGCGAAATCGGCGACAGTGGGAGGCGAAAGCGTCCAATCTGTCTTTGCGGAATGAGGCTGGTATCGCGCAAGAACTAAGCACATCAATGCTCCGTATACCGGTGGCTTGCTAAAGGAAAGATTGCAGTACCATTTTTGTTCTACCTCATCATAAATAGGATTGAACAGCGCGAAGTCGTAGGTTTGACCCTTGATGGCGACAGAACCGCATGAAGAAGTATTTTCAATGCTGATGGTCATCCCGCTGTTTTCAACGAAGTTCCAGATGGCGTGGGTTCCCCAGGAAGAGACCGTGTTTTCCGGACCAGTGCTAGATCCGGGCCCGGGCGGGTACTGAGCGGGAATTGGGACGGTTGTGGACCCTGGAATCTTCGACGGAGTACATTGGCTCGTCGACGGTAGGAGTACCGCTAATTGCTCGCCTTCACCCGACGCGAACCAGGGTCGATTGAGGATCACCGCCAATCCGCATTTGCGAGTCTGCGTGTGCTTATGAAACTTCTTTACGACTCGCCACTCGAAAGTTGGTAGAACGTACTCTACGTCGGGCACAGGAGGCGGGGCCGTTGACAGAAAGTCATAAAACACTCTTCTCGTGGCAGCAGCACCATGCTGTTTTTCTGCCAGGACTTTCTCGTACCGCGACACTCCAGACATTGCAAGCTCGACCCGACGATACCGACTGTCATTGAATGGGAGTTTTGCAGTCGGGCACGTTGTTCCATTCGCAGGGGAAGCTGAACAGCTTGGAGATGAAGAACAGGAATCGTCGGTATCATAGACCGAGCCGACGTCTGAGCCTGTCCTTGTCGCCGGTAACTTCGGCAGCTGCCGGCTGAAGATTGATGCTTTTTGCGGTTGTCGGCCTGGAGGATTTGTCGTATCTGCAGGGTTATCCACTTCCTCGGACCAAGAAGCCTCTATGCCAACCTTCCCGGTTGTGTACGGTTCGTAGATGGTGGTAACCCCCGGCGAGGAACAACCGCTTCGGTCATAGGCAAATACCGGAATTTCATCTGATTTCTTTTGTTTGTCCTTTGATTTTCCATGCTTCGCCTCAACCGGCTGGCCTTGTTCTTGAACGGCCCCGTCCAGCTTGAAATCCGGAACGGTAACCGGCACATCTGTGGCATGAGTCATCCTGAGGATCGTAGGGCGACAAATGGTGGTGTCCTCGATCGCAGTCGATGTTGGCGCAAAAGCATGGATGTCCTTGAACTCGGCTGCAATGGTAGGTGTCAACTCCAAGACGGCGGTCATTCCGGGAGGCAACGTACATACGATCGTTTTGGACCCAAATTCTCCACCCATCGCTACATGATTGACGCCCCAGAAGGTATCCTCCGAGGTGAGCCTGGGCGGTAATCCCGGTTTCCCTCTTCGAAGTTCTATGCAGTGAAGCGTATAGTCCGGCCATTTATTTTCCTGTTGGTAGTACGACAGGCGCACGCTCAGCTGATTTGTCGCGTTGGGCAGAGCCGCATTGCCGATGAAGAAAAGATTCGCTCGTACGCCGTCGCAGATCGGATCGGGAAGATAAACCGTCGTGTCGTCAACTTCATCAGCGGGAATTGGAAGTGTATCCGGCAATGCACCGTCCTTACTTCCTTTCTTTCCCTTCTTCATGGGCACCGTTTTCGCGCCTTTTAACAGGACGTGCCCAGACTTGCCATGGCGGCTGGCCATGACTGAGGTGCACGCCGCTGGGACAAGGTAGCGCAGTGAGCTTTCGATTACGCCAGAGACCTCCAACAATGCCATTTGGTTAGGCGCCATAATCGCTCTCGGATTTTTGATCCGGCTCGACACAAACATCAGGTTCTGGGTGTCGTTTTCCGCGGATCCCGTATGCGCTTTCTTGATCAGTCTTGGACCGAGCACCATTTCATTTCTCAGAAACCTAGGAGCATCGGGAATAATCGACGCGGCAGCCAGATCAGGATTAAATGGCCGTGCACGACCGGTTATATACACCGGACGCAACGCAAACGAATACGCACCGCCAAAAAGCTCAGTGGGGATCGCCGCATCATCGGAGACCGTGAATTTCCCGCAGAATTTGTCACCCCAAGGAAATTGCTGGGTGCTCAAAGAACCGTTTGTTTGCGAGGGAATAGGACTATTTGATGAGTCTTTTACCGCAAGAGAACCGCCGCGCCAGGTGAAGATCGTCTCGTCTATTTGGTGCTTTGCCGCCTCGTCAGCCTCACCTTGGCTCATTGTCGGCACGGTGTCTGTGGGACGAACACCACTGCTCCGCACGCCATGTTCTCGCGTCTTAGCCTCGATCAGAGGATCCTTCAAGTTGTTACGCTTGAAATATTTCTCGTCACGCAGAGTGAGACGCGACCAGCCTTTCGCGCTCGCATCCTTCATATCCACTGCATAGGAATGAAAAAGATCTTCCGCATACCTCACGGTGTCATTAGTGGCCGCGGGCTGAGCGACTTGATCTTCCAATTTCTCCCGGATCCGATTCTGACGACGATGCTGATAAACATAGAACCCATCCGTATGCGGCGAAGGGGGTAGGATCACATGCGTATAATCCTCGTCCGGTTTTTGGGTAACGGCCTGAAGCTTATTGCCTGCTGAATTGTTAAGGCGCATCACGGCGCGGTTCGCGAAATTGTAGACATGGTTGGCTGCTGATTCCGGCTGCAAACTTCCCATCCAATAATCGGACTTGGTATTCACGTCGATGTAGCCGTTATCCGTGCGGATAATCGGATTTTGACGCGCCACACTCTCCGGCGGCGCGGGTGTTGGCTGAGGCTGAGGGAGAAACAACGAACCGTTCACCGCGGTCCATGGTGAAACAACCGACATATTTGAGTAGCTGCCCACGGTGCCCTTGTAAGAGACCTGAGTCTTAAGCTTCTGTATAACCGTTAGGTTCGTATCCCATGGAATCCGAAAAATGAGGACCAAGCCGAGCGCTTCGAGCAATACTGGCATTCCTTGCAATAGAGTAAGTCGTTGACTGAAACTCATCGGCGTTAAGACACGTCCCGAAGACTTCGCTGCGGCGTTGAGAGAGGATTGCGAGATGTTCGCCGGCGCCTTCCGCGAAACGCTTCTTAGGCGATTGATGTGATGCACAATGTGCTGTCGCGAACCGGCACCAAGCTCCGGCTGTGGATTGGGTGTATGCGCGACATCAATCTCCGCCTCCGCACTAGGATTCAAGTTCTGTGCTTTTCCGTTCGCGGGGAATGCGGCGTCCACATTAACGTTGCCGAAAACGCGTGTCGCCGCCAGATTCTTGCCGAGATTGGTTTTTAAGTATGTCCGAACGTCCGAACCAGTTGTACGATCATTGGGGCAAGAATTATTGAGAGCGAAAACCGAATGCTTGCACGACAGTGCCACAGTTTTGGCGTGCAAACGATCTATGACGCTGGCCGCATTCACATCGATTTTGTCGATATAGGTTTCATAAAAATCGATGGCATTATCCAAAGTACTCTTCAGGTTGACCGTCAAGTAGCCAACATTGGGACGCGAAGCTCCGATTGCCACCCCGGTCGTGGACGCGGAGGCGCTCACATCACTGAACAAATCCGCCCAGAGTTCGGTGTGAATCAACTTCTTATCGAGCACCGCCGGCAACGGATTAGCTAGTTGCGGCGATATAAGGTCGAATGTGAGGTCGCCACTGACCACATCGTTTGCCCACTGTTGTAATGTACTGGGTGTGATATTACTGAGCTGTTGAGGTGATATGTGGACGCTGACGATGTAGTCCTTTGAGATGTCCTCACTTGCGGGTGCAGGCTTTTTTGAAACATTCCGACCTGAGGGTGCAGTTCCTTCCGAGATGTCGTGACCTACAGGCACAGTCGACGCTATTAGGATTCCGGTCGCCATTAGAATTCTTCTCCTAATTCAGTACGGTGGTCTAGCTAGCGGATGCATTTGAGAACTCTCTATGCATTCGAATATCTACACTCGTATCAATCACCATGAAGATGTCGACATCTATGGTGATGTCGCACTCTCCCACTAACCATGCCGTGCCCCCTCTGTTCTCATAAGCCAGAGAGAGAGAAAACTCGACGGAGGCAGTAATGAGATCTAGCACGTTGAGGTCGCCGCCGGCTCGGAGATAGCCGCCCAGATCGAGTTCGTCGCCTGTCATGTTGAAGAGGAAGCCTCCGAAGATGTACAAGTCCCCACTCGCAACTCCGAAGTCCAGTGCAGCCTCTGCTCCAAATTCCAGGGCGCCGCTAATGTCTAGGCTGCTAGCTCCGAGGAGGGGAGCAAATGAAAAATCAAGATAGCCTCCCCCCCCAAAAATCGTATAAGTCATGAGGAAATGCTGGTTCGGGTCGGCAAAACCGAAAAGGACTCGTATCGCCCCACCAGTGAAGTCTAGGGATACACCCGAGTTGAGGGTCAGATTGGTGAGATTGAAAGCGCCCGACTCAATCGATGGAAGAGAGAAGTTAAATGCAATCGAAACACCGTTCGCTGTTTGCTGTATGGAAAGATTGTCGGGCAGACTAATCGACTGAGCCAGGCCAATAACAAAATTCAACGGGCCAATGAATTGAACTGAGCTCTGATCCAGATTACAACTGACTACCGGGGTGGAACCATTGTTGGAAGTAAATGAAGCGCTCGTGAATCCCACACTGAGAAAAGGAAATCCCGGGATAAGAAGCAGAGTGAAATTCTTGATGGTTGCTGAAATAAGAAGGTCTGGCGAAGGCGGATTGGACGACAAACCGGGGACATTCACGGTTATTGATGTATGCAGGGATAGATTAGCGAGTTGACCCCCCTTCGAGGCGATGAAAAGACCGTCGTCGTTCGACTTCAAAGCGGTATCGTAGTCATAACTCGCGCGGATTTGCTCTAACTGATTCAACTGCTGTAAGAAGCCATTCAAGGTGTTCCCAGCAGTATTAGAGGCTGTTATCAGCGTCCCGTAGAATGTGTTTAATCCCTGAATGCTCGCCAGAAATGTACTGCCACTAAAGATGCTCGTATCGAGCTGAATGTCCTTCATATTTGTTTGAATAGATTGAATCTCAGTAGCTACCGCAGCGGCAGCGTTGCTGATCATCGAGTTCGTACCCGCCAGTGTCACCAAGGCCTTGAAGTCGGATAACAGCTGCACAACATCCGCATTTACCGTTTGGCATAGACTTACTACAGGTTTCGTAAGAGTCGAAGGGTCCGAAGGAATCGGATTTTTCAAATTCACCAAGAGGGACGCCAATTGCTGCAACGAGCTTACGATACTCAGAGGATCTGACAGACCGGCTGCAATCGCCGATTGAATTGAAGTCACCGAGGTCGCAACGGAGTTGTACGGGACGGTGATCTGTGTCAAAACACTCTGAAAGGCGGTCTTAAAACAACCAAGATCCTTGGTCAGTTTCGCTAGATCCGCTTGAAGTGTCGTCGCGAGTTGTTGAGCAGTAGCATCGGTAAGCTGCAGCGATGCCAAGTCCGCTGAGAATGCTGCAAAAACTTGAAGTGCTGGCGTTACCAGGTTGTTAGCCTGCAGTGCAGCGTTCAGCAGGTAATCGCGCATTCGGTTTAAGGTGACGAAGACCGCAACTCCTGTAGGAGTAAGAGAAATCGTGTTCTGAATCCGAGCGGCGAGAGAAATAACCAGTTGGTTTTGCAGCGCCGCCACCTCATCATTTCCAACTAAGGTTTGCAGATAGGCCAAATCGCTCTGCGCATTCGCATACTGCGCAGTGCTGGCCACTTGTTCGAACACAAGCGCCTGTACATAAGCGACCTGAGGTGCGATCCCCTGGAATAAGGTATTGAGCAGGTCACTCAAGGTGACTGAATTTAGGGCGTTGAGAAGAGCGGTCAGTTGGTCGGTGACCGAATTGATATCGCCGGTGAGTTGTCCTAACTCCTGAGCAACCAGTTTTGGAACGGCAGCGGCGTTTTGCAGGATGTCGCTTACTGGATCGAGAATTTCGCTCAGCTCCACAGCACCAAGAAGTTGCGCAGCCTGAGCAAAGGCGTTGATTGCGTTGAACGCTCCGGTTGCCAAGTCCTGTATAGAAGCCAACGAATCATCGATGGCATTAGACGCTGTTGTGAAGATATTTCCTACAGAACGCGACAGCGCCGCGACTTTTGTTGATGGTTGGAAAAGCCCGCCGCCCAACTTGGCATAGAAGTCCAGAGCTTGTGGAACGTCGAGTGAAGTAAGCAGAATCTCTCCCACGTTACCTGGCGTGCCATTCGTGCGAGCACTATGCGTTCTAGATCCGTCCGTCGGCGGATCGAAAGGATTCGAGCAATAAATGGTCGAGTAGCGAAACTGTTGGGAATTTGCACCGCCGTTCTGTGAGAAGCCTGATGATGTGCTGAGCGTAATCGCCGCCGAAACCATCTCCGGCGCCCACGGGACCAATGGATACGGTACCGACATCGAGTCCGCGGACCATCGCATTATCCCCGTTGAGTACGCTGCGTTCCCCGGTTTGCTCGAACTCGCATATGCAACGTTTTCCGCGTGAAAGTCCGGAAGTACCTGGCTCACCACGCCAGTGCCGTTGTTATACGCGGAAAATAGATTCGAAATATAATTCTGCAGACAATGATAAGCACGAACCTCGGCAGCGACAACCATGGACATGGTTGTCTGATGTGTGTTCCCGTCCCGGTCGGTGCAAACGATCGGGAAACTGAAAGGAACCGCACTTGCTGGATCATAGTTCGGCGGCTGCAAAACGGTCGCCCAATAAGGTGTAGTCGCTACATCGTCACAACTGTTGCAATCGCTCTCAAATCGAGACGCATCACTGACGTAGAGCGTCGGCGTCTCGCGTATCGGAATTTCGATCTTTTTAAAGGGAAATGGATAGCCCTTGCCTGCGGACCAATAAGTCGTCTGATCGTAAACACATGCTCTTTCCGAAAACACTATTTTGTAGCGCTTAACAAGAGGGGCGTGAAGGAGATTGTTATCGTCCCGGCACCACTGCCTTTTCGTAGTGACAACCAAAGAGCCCTTGTGTCCCGTAGGTATCAGAACAATCGGATAGGACACCTCCTCGTGATCCTCAATTCCGGCGGCGATATTGAGGTTGAGACCGTTCAGAAAGTCATTTGTATTGGAGGGACAAATCGCCGGCTTTAACTTGGTCTGCCCCTTGACCCATCCACCGGCACTGCTGACAAGCATGTGTTTCACAGGTAGTGGACTTGCCGGGTTTACCTGACTCGCGATCTCTAGCCGATTGCTGTCACTGAGTGCGAAATTGGTGTTCGTACCCTGCTTCTCGTAGCCAACTGCAATGACGTTCAAGTTGCCCGTCAGCCGCGCAGTCCACAATCGGTAAACGTCGCCTGTGTGAGTCGAGTACGTATCGTAATCCGTATCCTCGAATAGCCCTGCAGGATGCTTCTTGGGTGTCGTAAATGTATCGCCTTGTAACGGAGAAAATATGACACCGGCGGGAACTTCGAGAGCTGTGAAGTTCTCAGCGCCTTCTGCAGGCAGCTGGCTTCCGCACAGGTGAGGAGTATATTTCTGCCAACTCAATAGAAAGTCGAGATCCACAATCTGTTGTTCATCTTCTTTAGGAAGGATTTCGAAACTGATGCGAGACTGGTTTGGTAAAAATGCTTGCGCCTGTGGATTCGGCGAACCTGTGACTTGCTTGCATACGTCGTCATTAGACGGCGTTGAGGATGGGAAGACCTGTTCGGCAAGAGACAACGCGGGAAGCTGTACGATCATCAGAGAGGGCGAGCTTGCTTGGTTTTTCTTAATATAAATATTTCTGTTAGCGACCCAGTGAGTGACATTAGTTAGCTCAAAGCGTAGATCGATGAAGTCTGCGGGGCGGAGTATCCGGAACGCCAGCGAACCCGAAAGGACGGCACCACCTTCCGACATCTTTACGGTGGTATGCAGCGATTTTTTTTTCTTTTGCGCAGTTTTCGCCGATCCCGCGATTTCAATCGGCCATGAAGTGTCCGTGTGCTCCGGTATGATGATCGCTTCCCTGATTCGTCCGTGGAGTGCAGCGTCCGCGCTGAACGACCCGCTCACGCCCGTTTGCCCCTCCACAACGCGCATCGCGGGCGCGGAATGAGGGTCATGTAAGGACAGAGTTAGGTCGCCTAATTTCATATCAGCCGGCTGAACCAGCGAAGCGACAGTAAGAGAATCCTCCGTATTCGACAGATGCTTCGCATAAACTGGCCCTCGCAGGAAGAATGCTGGAGATCTGCCATCTGTCCCGGCCAGAGGTTGGTTTAGTACCAATTGAGAGGGCCTTCGCTCCTCCGAACGACTCGCCGTGACAACATAGCTCTTGCGCCGTGCCACGGACTCATGGGCCTCAACTTCTAGTTGGTCGAATAGGGAAGGAGCGTCGGCTGACTCATATCTCCAACCATCTGCAGGGGGATGAAGCGGCCAATCATGCGAACCACGAGACAGCGCGATGTGCGTTTGCCTAGAGGCTTCGTTTCGCAGGACAGGCCGGCTACCACCCTCCACGCGAAGAATAAGCTGTTCGCATCGAAGCTCTTGGTCGAGGTAATTCAGAGTTGCGCATGATTTTCCGCAAAATGTCAGCGCGCCGTCCGAGGTCAACGTAGCTCGGCAAGGGTTGAGTACGAGGAGCAAACCGGATCGCTCGATGATTGGAATTTGGCGAGAGATCCTCCCCGCAAGCCCTTCCCGGTTAAGCCAGTCGTCGACATGACCACGTAGCGATAAACCAAGAGACTCAACTTGAAACAATACCTGAGGGCCAAAGACGGCGCCCCACATCTCACAAGCGAAGTCTGCCGCTAGATTTGTACCCGGAAATCTCGCCTTGTGAATCCCAAATGCTAACCGCTCCACTGCCTCCTCTTTCCACAACTTCGGGTGCCCCTGAAAGAGTCCCGATTGAATGCGAAACTTCTCAACCTCGCCTTGCTGAAGGGAGATCCAACCCTCCCCGCTCAAAAGCGAGAGATTGGTGTTTTGAAGAAATCTGCAGACTGTCGAACCAGCCAAGACTGCAGCTGCCCCGCCCTTCAGAAACGTTCGACGGCTAAACACCTTTCCTTTCGAACGATCTCGGGGTGCAATCCGCGCGCGCAGTGCGGATTCATTGATCCGACTTTCCATTATTTCCTCCCGCATGCCCAGCGCATCTCGCTTCTGGCATCAATCCGGGCTGTCGCGCATTACCATTGGACCTGACCGTTGATTGCACAACGCCGACCTTAATCGCTGTTCAATAAGGATAGGCTTGGCTACTCGCGTCATGAGTCCTTAGACTTCATCCTCAGTGACATCTACCCGCACACTCAATTTGAGTAAAAAGTACTGCACCTTTTCCTTTGGAAACCCCGACTTGTGGGCTTCCACGGGGTGCTCACTAATGTTGTTTGTCTTTCACTTACTTATTAAGTGCTGCGGAAGCTATTTCACAGCTGTAGTAATGTCAAGACAATAGTTCTAAGAGTTTTTTGGAAATTGACAAGTTTCCCACAGGCCAACTTTCTGTTCCCCATACGCTGTGTCGTAATAAAGAAACAATCACACATACACTGGAGCTAAGGAAAAGGCGGAAACAAGAACATGCGGCGATGCTCGCCGTTCGATGGCTCGTCACATACGCGCAGCGACGTTCCGGAGGCGGGATGAGTGGAAATCAAGCAGCGGAGATAGGATACGACTCCATTCGCCCATACTGGGAAGCGTGGGCCTTCCGCGCTCTGCATGAGAAGTCCTGTCTCTATACTGGCACTGTTAGAGCGCCGTTTCCCTCCTTTGTGGGCCATCCTTCCCTGGACTTGTCTTGAAACCTGTCGTCTGATCGTGGCGATTTGAATCTCGTGAACTTCGGAGGGTGTCGTGTCTTCTGAAAAAACGCTAAGCGTTACACGTGTGGAACTGTACCGACGCGTCTGGAGCACACCTATGCGCACGCTTGCGAAAGAGTTCGGGCTTTCGGATGTTGGCTTAGCGAAGATTTGCGAGAAACACCGGATTCCCCGCCCGCCCGTGGGCCATTGGGTTCGCGCGCAACTCGGCCAGGAGCCCGAACAAACTCCTTTACTCGAGATCGACGATCCCAAACTCGAGATGGTTACGATTCCCGTCCGGCCGAAGGCTGTCGAGGCCCTCACGCAAGACATCGGTCCGGAAGTGCGGGCGATGCTCGTCCCGGCGTCGATTACCGTCGAGGCCGACAAGCCGATTTCTCACGCGCTCGTAGTTCGAACTAAGAAGTTGCTCGCGCATCCACGCAAAGACGACAGGGGATTGCTCCTTCCCAAAGAAGGTAAAGCCCTACCGCACATCCGAGTATCCGAGACTGCGCTTCCGAGGGCATTACGAATTCTCGATGCGCTCTTTCGCGCGCTCGACGACCGCAAGATCGCGATTACGTGGGGCAGTACCGCCGATGCGAATCTATATGCCACGGTGTTAGGGGAAGGCGTCGCGTTTTGGATATCGGAATCGGTGGAACGCGTGCCGCATACCTTGACCGCAGAGGAAGAAGCGAGAAAGAAAAGAAGTGCCTACTCTTATTTTCCACAATGGGACTACAAGCCGACGGGAGAATTGCGCATCGCGATCAGCGGCCTTCCCTACGACAGCAAGATTCGACAGACGTGGTCGGACGGAATCATCCAGCGCCTGGAGAACTGTCTGGGAGCCTTCGTCGTGGGACTGCATCTCGCCGCCTTGGCGTTAAAAAGGCATAGACAGGAATGCGAGCGGCGGGACCGCGAATGGGAGGAGGAAAGGAGACGAGCGGAAGCGGAACGGAGACGGCAAGCCGAGTTCGACCGCAAGGCCAAAGTCATTTCCGAAGCTGCCGACGCCTGGCAAACGAGCAACCGCGTTCGTGATTTCGCGATGGCACTCTCAAAGGCCGGTGAAAGGGAAGAGTGTTCGAAGGATCAAGGCCGCGACATTCGGCGTCTCGCGAAATGGGCCAAAGGTTATGCGCGACGATTGGATCCGATCAATCGGATTGGGGAAACCGTGGCGGAATTTAAAGACTTGGAGGAATCGGAATAGAGCGTGAGGGGAGAATCGGATCAGCGCGAGACGGCTGCTTTTTGCCCGGTCCTTTACTTTCTCCTATGGTCTTTTACTAATTCGGTCAGAGAATCGGCACCTGTTTCATCCAGCACGGTGCCAAGGCACGCGTCACCGCGAAAGTCAGACAGAAAATCGTCACCGTAGGTCTTCCGCACGGTATCGACGCGCGTATCGCTGCGCTTGCGGTCAATTTCGCCGTCTTTATCGCGATGGCGTCCGGCGAGGCCGAACGGCCGAGACCTCTTTGCCAAATGTCGTCGCTTAGAGTCCGAGAACTCACCTTTTCCCCCGTAGCCCGTCTGGGGCTTGCTCTACTCACTCGCCACTAAGAACTAATCACTGCTTTTGAGATATCTCTGACCGAAAGGCTTGGTCTCGCCTAGATCGTTTGAACCGGCGGTGGCGAGTGCCGCTTCGAAGGAGACTTTCTTTT
>Ga0209624_10002742_pt1 | contig 12851 bp, 7 predicted proteins | sample JacPinW_OM2H0_O1_FD_188565 | JGI IMG/M metagenome (GOLD analysis project Ga0209624, IMG submission 188565) | Forest soil microbial communities from Algoma, Ontario, Canada - Jack Pine, Ontario site 1_JW_OM2H0_O1 (SPAdes) (version 2) | ecosystem: Environmental > Terrestrial > Soil > Boreal... | reverse complement strand
GAACGCGCCGAGATGGCGTTGGAATCGCACTATGATATCCGCGAGCGCCGCGCTCTCTGCGAAATCGAGCGACTGCACGGGAAGGCTATTTTTGGCGGCCTGCCCGCGACCGTCTTTTGGAACCCGCGGATCAATCCGGCCCCCCTGCCGAACGAGTTGCAGCGCGAAGCGAACAAGGGCCGCGGCGAATTGACGATGGTGATCATTGGGCCAAAATGGACCGGAGGCGACGAAGGGCTCAAGCAGGTCGCCCGTCTCAAGAAACTCCATAGCCTGTACCGCATCGAAGGCCAGCAAGTGACTGACGACGGCGTTCTGCGGTTGCGTGCCGCGCTCCCGGGGCTCGAGATCCAGGTCCGTGCCGCCGCCAAGCTGGGCATCGAGCACCGTCCCGACGTGATCGGCTTCGGCGTCGAACAGGGCTGCAAGATCGAAGCGGTCAAGCCGGGCGAAGCGGCGGCCAACGCCGGCCTGCGGACGAGCGATGTGATCCTCCAGTTCGCCGGACAAACGGTCAACAACTTCGATTCGCTGGTCGAGATCTTGCGTCACTACAATCCGGGCGACAACGTCGACGCGACGGTTTACCGCGACGGCGAAGTCCGCACGTACCACCTGACGCTGACCGGCTGGGATTAACCCAGGCGAGGTTCGACTGGCCCGGTTGAATCGGTCCGCCCTAGCCGTGCGACTATTCCGGTGTTGCTTGCCGGGTGTGCTGCCCGTGCTTTTCACCCGAGGCCCTTGCTGGCCCCACTGCTGCGCCCCTTCGCTTCCGAGGGTTTTGCGCGCCTTTGCGGCCTGATTGCTCCCGTCCGCAAGGTCGCTACTGGCGGAAACCGACGCCCGTGTTGCCCGTGTTGATTTTCCGCAACTGTTTCGCTTTTTCCGCGCGCCTGCGGAATCGTGAGCTACGTTTTTCTTGTCAAAGCGGCCGGAAAGGGCCGGCGCCGCGCCTCGCGCGCCGACTGCGGGGCCCGCAGGCATCGAATCGCATCGAAACAGGGAGTAAGGGATCCGATGGTCAACGCCAAGTTCGTTCCGCCTCGTCCGGGCCGTCCCACCGCCGAGCAAGGACAGACCGATTTCGACGAGTTGAAGCGGCTGATCCACGGCAAGCTGGTCGACAAACTCGATCTGACCCGCCTGGGTGATCTCGAAGGCGACACGCTGCGGCGCGAGATCCGTCTCGTCGTCGAGCACTTGTGCGATACCGAAAATCCGCTGCTCAACCGCTCCGAGCGCGAAAAACTCATCGAGGAAGTGCTCGACGAGACGTTCGGCTTCGGCCCACTCGAGGCGCTGCTCAAGGAAGACGGCGTCGCCGATATCATGATCAACGGCCCCAAGAACATCTTCTTGGAAAAGAACGGCCGGATTCAGCGCTCGAAAATCACGTTCCGCGATAACGAACACCTGATGCAGATCCTGGACCGCATCGTGTCCAAGGTCGGTCGGCGAATCGACGAAACGTCTCCGATGTGCGACGCCCGTCTTCCGGACGGCTCCCGTGTCAATGCGATCATTCCTCCGCTGGCCCTCGACGGCCCGGCCATTACCATCCGGCGCTTCGGCGCCAATCCGCTCACGCTCGAGGACCTGTTGCGGTTCGGCGCCTTTACGCCCGAGATGGTCATGCTCCTGGAAGGAGCGATGAAGGCCCGGCTCAACATGATCGTGAGCGGAGGTACCGGTTCCGGTAAAACGACGCTGCTCAACACACTGTCGAGCTTCATCCAGGCCGACCACCGAGTCATCACGATCGAGGACGCGGCCGAACTTCAGCTCCAGCAGGAACACGTCCTGCGTCTCGAAACGCGGCCGGCCAACATCGAAGGCAAGGGCCGCATCAACGCGACCGACCTCGTGCGTAACGCCCTGCGTATGCGGCCCGACCGGATCATCATCGGCGAGTGCCGTGGTCCGGAAGCGCTCGACATGCTTCAGGCCATGAACACCGGCCACGAAGGTTCGCTGACCACGATTCACGCCAACGCCCCGCGCGACGCCGTCTCCCGTCTGGAGACGATGATCAACATGGGCGGCATCGATATTCCGCTGAAAGCCCTGCGGCACCAGTTCGCCTCGGCCGTCGACCTGATCGTGCAAGCCAACCGTTTGCAGGGGGGCCCGCGAAAGGTCACCCACATCACGGAAGTGCTCAACATGGAGCAGGACACCGTGATCATGCAGGACATCTTCCTGTTCGTGCAGGACGGCATCGACGAGCAGGGACGCGCGTTTGGGCACTTCACTTCGACCGGCGTGCGTCCGGCGTTTATGTCTCGCCTCGAATCGGCCGGCGTCCGGTTGCCCGCCAACCTGTTCGCCGCCCGTCAACTGGGCCGCTAGTCACACGAAGAGAATGCCAGTCCATTTCGAGCAATTTGAGTACGCCGCGGGCCGCCGCCAGCCGCTGGGAACGCTGTCATGAGTCCAATGATTATTTCGCTTGCCGCGTTCTTCGCCGCCACGATGCTCATCGTCGGCGTCGCCGCCTTGATGGGCATGTTCAACACGTCCAAGGCGGAAGACCGCCTGGCGGTGATGACCGGCCGCAAGAAGGAGCTGGAGTCCGAGGGCATCGTCAAGGAAGAACTGTTCCGCGAGGGAAGAGCGGGCGTCGCCGGCATGCTGAGCGGCCTGGGCAAACGGCTTGAAGGGATGAGCCGCCTCTTCCAACAGGCGGACTGTCCCCTGAAGCCGGAAGTGTTCTTCGGAGTCATGGGACTCTGCGGGTGCCTGGGCTTTGCCGCCATGGCCATTACGCACGCCGCGCTGCCGTTGCTACCCGCGGGGGCCCTGATGGGTGCCTCGTTGCCGTTAGTCTGGCTGTTGTGGCGGCGGAAGCGGCGGTTCAAGAAATTTGGCAAGCAGCTGCCGGACGCCCTCGAACTGATCGCGCGAGCCTTGCGGTCGGGCCACAGTCTGGCCTCCGGCTTGCACGTGGTCGTGGAAGAGATGCCGGCTCCCATTTCGACGGAGTTCGGCCAGGCATACGAAGAACAGAACCTGGGCGTGCCGCTCGAGCAGTCGCTCAAGAACATCCTCGTCCGCATGCCCAACATGGACCTCAAGTTCTTCGTCACCGCGGTGGCCATTCAAAAGCAGGCCGGCGGCGACATGGCCGAAATCCTCGACAAGATCGGCTACATCATCCGCGAACGCTTCAAAATCATGGGCCAGGTGCAAGCCCTCACGGGCGAAGGCCGAATCAGCGGCGTCGTGCTGATGGCCTTGCCGATCGCCCTCTTCTTCGCCGTCTACTACCTCAATCCGACCTACATCATGCTCCTGTTCACCGAGGAACTGGGCCGCAAGATGATCGCCGTCGCGGTGGTCTTGCAGATTCTCGGCGCGATCACGATCAAGAAAATCGTCAACATCAAGATCTGACGACGGTATCAAGATTCTCACGGCATGGCCGCAGGATGGATCTGTCATGGACTTAACGAACCTTTTGCCTTGGGCCATTTTCGGCGTCATCACGTTCGGCGTGTGGGCGCTGATCAACGTCTTCTCGTCGCGATCCAGCCGGGCGATCGAGCGGCTCGAAGAGCTGCGCGATCCGACGCTGCGAAACCGCGAAGGCGGCGGTTCCGGCAAGACCGGCATGGGCGCCGTCGTTGAGATGGCCGCCCCCGCCCTGTCGAAAGCCCTGCAACCCAAGACCGAGCTCGAGCAAAGCGAGCTCAAAAAGCGGATGGCCAACGCCGGCTACAACGCCCCCGGCGCCCCCCAGCTCTTCCTGGCGATCAAGTTCGCCATGATGATCGGCGGCTGCCTGCTGGGCAGCGGCTTCGGCCTCGTACACTGGGGGATGACGCAGAAAGGCTGGACCTCGTCCATCGTCGGCGCCGGCCTCGGCTTCTATCTGCCCGAACTGGTGCTCGCTTTGATGAAGCGATCGCGGCAGGAGAAAATCTTCCTGCAGCTGCCGGATACCCTGGACCTCCTGGTCGTCTGCGTGGAAGCCGGCCTCGGTCTCGACGCGGGCATGCGTCGCGTTTGCGACGAGCTGGTCGATTCGGCCCCAGAGCTGACGTCCGAATTCAACATGGCCAACAAGCAGCTGCAAATGGGACGTCCCCGCCGCGAGGTCTTGCACGACCTGGGCGTGCGGACGGGCGTCGACGACATGCGGGCCCTAGCCGCCATTTTGATTCAAGCCGACAAGTTCGGCTCCTCGATCGCCCAGGCCCTCCGCGTCCAGTCCGACAGCATGCGAGTCAAACGCCGCCAGATCGCCGAAGAGCGAGCCCAGCAGACCGCCGTAAAGATGATCTTCCCGCTGGTGCTCTTCATCTTCCCGGGCATCTTCGTGGTGCTGGTCGGCCCGGCCGCCATCTCCATGATCAACGGCCTGCTCAAGAACGGCTGACGCCCGCCACAACTCTCCAAACGAAAAACACTGGCCCCGGCCAGTGTTTTTTTTGATCCCGTCCCGACCACTTACTGCGTGCGCAGCTCCTTGGGTCCGACTAACTCACTCTTCCCCCCTCGCCCCTTGCGGGCTTTGCACAAATAACCCGTCCCGCACAAAAAGTCGGACGGCGGCACAAAAAGGCTTGGAACCTAGCGGTCAACGGGGCGTTCGGCGGGACCGGCGGATTTAGCCATCGAAAGCGCGACCATCGATGCAATCACTGCTCCGACTATTGACACGAAAATCGGAATGATTCCAACAGACAGCAGATAGACGGCGCCCACGGTGGCGACGGTTTTCTCGCCGCCTTCAATTCCGTGCACAATTGTGGCCGGGACCTGACGACATTATGTCGCCGGCTCCGAACACGACGCCCCAGAGGAATGCGAGAATGAACACGATGAGGTGCGGGATCACAGCGCCGAGAACAGCTGCCGCACTCAGACGAAACCACATGATCGCCCCCTCCCCAAGCCGAACTCATCTGTTTTGTTCTTAACTCAGAGGCGTCGGCCGCCAACCCCTTATAACGCGTCTTGCTTGCGCCCTACCATCGATTGCGCTAAACAGGCCCGCGAGGCTCGCTTCGGTTCGTCGCTCATGCCGCGGTTGTACCGGGAGCGGGGAACCGGTGGCCAAAGTGGGGGTGCACACAGTATCCCGTCCCGTCTAGCAGAGCAGTCCGGACCCGGACCCCTGCTCGCGAAAGTGTCCGGACCGGACCTTCCGACCGGTCCCGTCCCCAGCTCGCGTGTCCCGACCGAGCCGGTTGAGGATCAAATTCGCCGGGATTCGCTCGGTAAAACAACGTGTCCCGTCCCAACTTCAATTCGTCTGCAGCGATGCATCACCAAGCAAGTCGGATTTCTTTGTGTCATGGTGCCTTGGCGGTGTATCTATCGCCGGTCTCATCGATTTGCGTGGTGCTGACGGAATGTGTCCGGACCGGACCTTCCGACCGGTCCCGTCCCCAGCTCATGAGTCCTGACCGAGAGGGGCAAGGATCAAATTCGCCGGGATTCGCTCGGTGAAACAACGTGTCCCGTCCCGGCGTTGGTCCAAAGTCCCGGCGGTCCAAAGTCCAAAGTCAAGATTGCGAGCATCTAATCTTCGACATTGGACATTGGACGTTGGACCTTGGACTCGACCGAACGTGTCCCGTCCCGTTCTTCTCCAGCCCCAACGGGGCGCGACAGCCATAGCCTGGGTCGGAGCGCAGCGCAGGCCCAGGATCCCGAGACCCCAACCCGAATCCAATCTTCCCCCTCTCCCGTCCGCCTCGGATGGGCCCAGGCCAAACTCAGTCGGGCCGGGGTGAGGGTCAAAATTCCTCGGGACAGGCTCGATAAAACAACGTGTCCCGTCCCGCACGACCTTCTCCCCTCGCCCCTTGCGGGAGAGGGGCCGGGGGTGAGGGGTCCGCGCGATCGCTGCGTCCCGTTCGTGTCCCGTCCCGCCGTTTCCGACCTTGGACCTTGGACTCGGCGGAACGTGTCCCGTCCCGTTTGGCGGACCAGTCCGGACCCGGACCACTGTTCGCGAAAGTGTCCGGACCGGACTTCGACCGTTCGCAGTCGGCTCACCCGAGGCGCTGCGGCCCTCCCGCTGGTATTTCCCCCTAGCTGGTGGTGGGGATCTCTTTCTCCCTTATGTGAAAACGGATCCCCACCACCAGCAGGGACAGTTTTTGATCACCCGCGAGGATTCTCCCCGCACCGCGCCGCCAATCGCGCAAGTGTCCGGACCGGACTTCGGGAACCGCCAAACCAACCACCAAAACGTGATTGGGTCTTACTTGGTGTCCTTGGTGTCCTTGGTGTCTTTGCGGTTCAAATCTCTTCGATTCGTGTCCCGTCCCATTAACGAAAGTGTCCGGACCGGACTTCGGAACCACCCCGCCCCCAGGACCCAGATCGCGATCCGGTTCTCACTTGGTGTCCTGGGCGCTTGCGTGGTGACCTGCGACGCTGCGCCATCTCGGCGCGCACGCAAACTGCTCGCGCGCGATGCCGCTCTTTCCATTCAGCCACAAAACCGCGATCCGTCCAAGATCAGTTTTCGCGGAATCCGAGATTGCCGCCGCGGATCGTCGGCGAATGGGTGACGCCATCGAGATTGACCGGGGCATTCCGCACAGCGGAAGCCACGGGTTGCCGAGAGTCAATGGGTTAAGCAGCGAGTCTCGGACGACCGCAACCAGTCGTGGCACGTAACAGGGCGAGCAAATTCCGGGGCTTCCGCAATGCGGAGCGCCCCGGGCACCCGGCCGTTTCTCGCAGGCCGCGGGCGCGACCTCAATGGGTGGCCCGGACAACTCGTTGTCCGGGTCGCAAAGCGACAAGAGGCCCCAGAATCACCTCTCGCCAACGCGGGGCGATGTCAGTCGATCGCGCAGCCTCTTGCTGCTGCGCAGTCGGGACAATTGTCCCGGCCACCCGGCGCCTGTGCCGCAGGAGTTGTTGGGCGGAGAAACTCGCCTCAATTATTTTTTTCGCGTCTCGATCTGGCGGCGGATTGCGTCAATTTGCCGGTCGAGTTGCTCGTGTTTGCCGTGCAAATCGAATTTGAGAGTGGGATTCGCCATTGCGATCGTCTCCGCGGCCTCGTCGCACACCCGAATCGACAAACGGGGCTCATTCTGCCCGAGATTGACTCCGTAGTCCCAGCCCGTATCTCGCCGGTCGGAAAGCAAGGGACCAAGCAAGTCGACCGCCCATTCCGGGCGCGTTTCGCGAAGGGCATGACACAGCGCGCGGCACCGGAGCAGCGTCCTGGGTTTCAAGTACTTGCGAAAAGTCTCGATCACGCTCGCATCGCCGTATTTGCCTGATTCGACCAGCAAGCGGTATCCATCACCAAAGGGGCCACCGGTTTCTTCCGGCAGCTCGTCCAGCATTCGCGTCAAACGCTGCTGCGCGAGATCGCGATGATCCAGGGCCACGGATAGCGAAGCGTGCAGAACCACGTCGATTTCCGTCGCGCGTTGAAAGAGCCGAAAGAGAGCCTGCTTGATTGCCGGCTCATGGCACCAGGCAACTGCTTTTACAAATTCGTCGGCGCGGACGCCGTTGGCCAGTGTTTGCTGCATCCAATCGCGCATTTCGGCATCTGTGTGTAGTGAGCCGCTTCCCGGACCTGTCTTTTTCGCCTGGAGACGATCGATGCGTTCCGCAATCATCGGCGCCGTCTCCAGCGGGAAGTAGAACAAGAGCCGCATGGCCGCATTCGTCTGCAATTCGGCACCGAGTCCCCATGCGTCCAGTGATTCGCCGTTGAAAACGCCCTCCGTCGCGTAATCGAGCGTCAGTGAGTCAAACAGTTTTTGCCGAGCATCGGGACTCACCCAAATCGCACGGACCTGATGGCGTAGCTCGCCATCGTGGGTGGGACTGTTGAGGACGATGCACCCGGAGGGCTGATATCGAACCGCCGCACACGAGCGGCCGACGATTTGTCCAATCGCGACCAGGCACACGTCTCCAACCTTCACGACATACTTGGTGACGTAGTCTTCACGTCTGCGTCGCGGTCGTCTGTCGCGAGCGGGCAACACCTTCATTTCCAGCGGATTGTTGGGATTGCCCCAGAGTTCATTGTCGAACCACATCAAGCCGAAGACTCCGCCGTGCTCGATCGTCAGCCGCGTCGGAGTCTGGTCATCGAGGGCAGCAAGTAGGAACGGCAGGGCGCGAGGGCCGAGTTCGACGAGCTTTTTCAATTCCGGCGATGTTTGCAGATTGTGGTTCGTGAATAGCAACGCACCGGCGTGTGACATTCCCTCGATAGGAAGGAAGGCATCACCACTCATCGTGGCCGAGAGTCCAAAATCGGGTTTGTCTATTTTGGCTAGACCAGCGATGAGGTTCTTGATCTCGGCCGCCTGCTTTGGAGTGAGTGCGGCCGCGGCCGGCAGTTTGATCGCGGGGAGCTTTGCCAGGCCGACCACGACTTTGCCCTTGGACACGTCCTCGAGGCTGTTCGGCTTACGTGTCTTAGGCGCCGTTTTTTCGGTCGAGGCTTCTGCTTCTTGAGTTGATTGGTCCTTTGGCGGGGCGGACGTCTCTTCCCGACCGCTGAAGCAAGGACCGACCAAAACCGCAATCAGAATAAAGGACCGCGGAAACATGCCTCTCCTCCGCCGGCGCAAATCTCCATCTCCGCTGCTCCTTGACATTCAAGGGCGGTGGAGATGAATTCTAGTGGAAGAGTGATCAGAGAGGGCCTGCGCTTCTGGTCAAGGAAGCGGATCGCAAAACAATTCGCATCAACGGTTGGCGGGACACCACTAGCGGGCCATTCATTCGCAAGCTGCGCAACCCAGCCACGACACCTGGTGCCCGCTCCCGCACGACAATTAGGCACTGCCGATAGGCCCAAAGACTCTTACTTTGACGCATTCTTCGCCACGATTCGATGCGCGACGCACGCGACGTCGTCGCATCGGTCTATCGCCCGCTCGACAAGTTCGTAAAGCTCCTTCCACTTGATCACATCGAAGGCGTCGAGGCGGCCGTCGAACAGCTGCGTCAGAGCCCGATGGTGGATGGCGTCGCCCTCTTCCTCGGCGTGATGCGTCACGATCACCAACTGGTCGACGGACATGGCGAGTTTAGGGGACTTACGATCCTCGATGTGCCGGATACACATGACGGCATCGGAAGCAAGGCGGCTGGCTTTCACGAGAATGGCGCACTGCCGCACGAATTCGTCCTCACTTCTCGCGACTTTGTAAAAGATCATTCGTCGACCGACAGCGTCGATGTCATCGACCACGTCGTCGATTCGCGAAACCAGGTCGTAGACGTCTCCGCGATCAGCAGGCGAAAAGTTGCTCCGGGCGAGTCGAGCGAATGTGTCCCGCGCAAGTTCGTCGCCGTCGTGTTCAGCTTGGATGATGGCGGTGACCAGCTCACTGGTGATGAGGTCTGCGGAGCACGCTAAGTCCGCAAGCAGCTCGGCTGAGCGCACGGCGTTTTGCGCCGCACGCTCGAAGGCATCGCAATAGTCGAGGTAGTTAGGCAGCAAGCGAAACATGCGTTGCCTCGAAACTGGGCGTCACTCAACCAGGGATTGGCGGCCGCGCCTCTTCCAACTTGTTCGGCACCACAAGCGAGTAGACGCACGGCACTACGAACAGCGTCGTCACGAGACCCGCGATCAGACCGCCCAGCACCGCGCGGCCCAAGGGGACGTTCGCTTCGCTTCCGCGGCTCAATCCCAGAGACATGGGAATGAGCGCGAAGAACGTGGCCAGAGCCGTCATGACGACTGGACGCACACGGACCGAGGCGGCGCGTTTGATTGCCTCGAGCGGAGTCACCCGGTCCGCCCGCCGCACGTTCTCCGCAAAGTCGATCAGGAGCACCGTGTTGGAGACCACGATGCCCACCATGAAAATCACGCCCAGCAGTGATTGGACGTTCAAGGCAGTTCCGGTGAAGTACAGCATCAAAACGACGCCGACCAATCCGACCGGCACGGCCGACAAAACAACCAGTGGCGTCAGGTAGGAACGGAAGAGGGCCACCATGAGGAAATAAATCAGCAGAACGGCTCCGGCCATCCCCATCGCCTGGAATCGAAACGTCTGCTGCATCTTTTGGTATTCACCGACCACCAGGATGCGCGCTCCTTCCATCACCCTTCCGGCCGCGTCGGGATCGAATGGGCTCCATCCGCCGTCGGGCCGCACTTTGCCGAAAGTCGCGACGACACGGCTCACATCTTCGGCGACGTGCCCGATGTCGCGCCCGTGGACCCCCATCGTGAGTTCCATCGTCGCCTGAAGATTGGTGTGGTTGATCTCGGCGGGGACTTCGACGCGCGGCAGAGGGACCTTCACGATGTTCCGCAGTGGAATCGGCTGTCTCTGCCCGGGGCCGGTAATTGGGATGTCGAGCAAGGTATCGACCGAGGAAATGTCTTGCTCGGGATACTGCACGCCCACGAAATACTGGTTCGAACTCTTGGGGTCGATCCAAAAGTTCTTTTTGTTGAACTGCACGCTGGAATTGAAGGCCGACACGACGTTTTGCATCACATCCGCCTGATTGAGTCCCAAGGCCGACGTCTTCGCCTGGTCGATTTCCAATACGTACTGCGGATAGTCGAGGCGCTGGATGATCCGAGCGTCCACCACGCCGTCAATGCCCTTCACTTGTGCCAGCATTCGCTCGGCAACTTTCCGCGCCTTGCGCATATCCTTGGCGGTGATGCGGACGTTGATCGGGGTCGACTTTCCCTCGTTCATCGCCGCACGCACCATGCCGCCAGCGTCGAATGCGAATTCCAGGTCCGAGAAACGCGAATCGCCCGCGAATCCGCTCCGCAAAGCCTGGACGCTCTGTTGGGCAGACTGCGACCGCTCGGTTTTCAATTGGACTTTGACCACCGCGTCCATCGGGCCGGCGTTCGGCGTGTAAGCGGCCGACCAGTTGGGCGTGAGTCCGATCTCGCTGATGACCAACTCCAGGTCGTCGCCAATCTTGTCCTTTACGAATTGCTCGACGGCTGCGATTTTCTCCTCGGTCTCTTCAATTCGAGTGCCGGAGGGAGCGCGAACGAAGATCTCGAACGCTCCCGCGTCGACTTCGGGAAAGAACTCTCGGCGAAGCACTGGGCCGAAGACAATCAGCACGCCCGCCAGGGCCAGGAAGGCCGTCGCAATCACAACGCCTCGGCCCCGCAAGGCAAACGAGAGAAGTTTTGTATAGGCCGCGATTGCCCTGCCGATCAGCGACTCCCAGCGCTCGAACAGTCGGCTGGCCAAACCCTTTGGCTTGGCGTTTTCGTGTTCGTTGCGGTGTTCGTAATCCAAGCTGTGGGATTCGACTGGCTTATGGCCGTGTGATCTCAGCCAAGCCGCGCATCGGGCCGGAACGAACGTGCGCGACAGGATGTAAGCGATCGCCATTGCGAAGGCAACGGAGAGAAACATCGGTCGGAAAAGGAACGCTCCGAGGCCAGGCATCAACGCCAGCGGAAGCAAGACGAGCAGCGTGCAAAGCGTCGCGATCAGCTCGGGCAGCGCCACCTCGCTGGCCCCGAGGTAGGCCGCCTCGATCGGATTGGCCCCGAGGCCCAAGTGGCGGTGCGTGTTCTCGAGGCAAATGATCGCGCTGTCCACCAGCGGGCCGATGGCGAGGGCGAGGCCAGCCAGAGTCATCAAGTTGACGCTTTGCTCCATGCCGTAGAGGCAGGCGACGGCTCCCAAGACGGCGACCGGAATCGTCATCACGGCGATCATGGTCATTCGCCACTCACCGAGGAACACGAGAATGACGAGCGCGCACAGAACGGCACCTAGCACGCCCTCTTCGGCGAGGCTTTCGATTGCCTTGCGGACGTAGACAGACTGGTTCATCACCACTTTCAGATCCACGTCCGGTGTGGTGAGGCGTTCCTTCATGTCGGGCAAATTCTCTTTGAGCGTGTCGACCACGCTCAGGGTGCTGTAGCCCGACTGCCGGTAAACTGGAATGTAGACCTGCCGTCGGCCGTCGACGCGAACCACGTTCGTTTGAATCGTTGAGGCGTCTTTCGGAACGGCGACCTCTTTGAGAAAAATAGTGTGCCCGGCTGCATCGGTCTTGATCGGCACGTCGGCCATCCGCTCAACCGTGTCGTACATCGCGTTCGAGTCGAGCGTGTAGTCAAACTTTCCGAACTTCGCGTCGCCGGCCGGGATGAAAATGTTGAACTTGTCGAGGGCATTCATCACGTCGGTGGGGGCCAGACCGTGAGCTTGCAGTCGATCTCGATCGAGATACGCCAGAATCGTGCGGATCTTTCCGCCGTAGACAACCGGTGCGTTCGCCCCACGGGACGACATGATCATCATCCGGACCTGATAGCGGGCGGTGTCGTAGAGAACCGACTCGTCCTGCGTCTTGCTGTTGAGCGCAACCAGGCAGACCGGCGTCGATGACGTCGGATCGTAAGGCAAGATGACCGGCGGCAACGTTCCTGGGGGAAGCGTTGGCACTTCGACGCTTGCCAGGGAGTTGACTTGCGTCAACGCGCCGGACGGATCGACATCACCGGCGAAATAGTTGCGGACGATGCTGACGCCCAGAAGCGATCGCGACTCCTGGCGCGCGATTCCGGCGGCCTGCCCGGTGCCGCGCTCCATGCGGGCCGTGATTCCGGATTCGACACTCGTCGCGGCCATGCCGTTATAGAACGTCAGGACCTGGACGGCCGGGCTTCGGTAAACGGGCAGAATGTCGGCCGGGATCACTGCCAGGCACACGGCGCCCCCAATCAGCACCGTCAGAACCAGGACAGTCACGGCACGGGGGTTACTGAGCGAAAAACGAATCAGACCATTCATCGATCAAGGCCGGCTCGCGCCGGATCCGGGGGTGGATCGGCGTCGGAAGACTTCGGAGGGGATGTTGAGGTGGGACGAGAGGGCGTGAGCGCG
>Ga0209624_10002741_pt1 | contig 12855 bp, 9 predicted proteins | sample JacPinW_OM2H0_O1_FD_188565 | JGI IMG/M metagenome (GOLD analysis project Ga0209624, IMG submission 188565) | Forest soil microbial communities from Algoma, Ontario, Canada - Jack Pine, Ontario site 1_JW_OM2H0_O1 (SPAdes) (version 2) | ecosystem: Environmental > Terrestrial > Soil > Boreal... | reverse complement strand
CGCATATTGACCACGGCGTTATAGATAGCGCCCGAAGCTAATGTTGCGATGACCGCAAGCAGCAATATCTGATAGGCTAGTCCACGTACTCGTTGATCATTGAGCCAAGACGATCGCTTGGCGCGCGCCGGGTCCATTTTTCAGATACTTGGGCCGCTATGGCGCCCGTCGAGGTGGTCAGGTGCTCGATTATGTGTGGGCCGCCGACGCAAGTCCGGCCGCTCACCACATGTCGAGGGCGACGCGCGCCTCGTCGGACATACGGCTCTGATCCCAAGGTGGATCAAACACCATGTTTACCTTCGCGCCGGCGACGCCAGGGACCGCGCTGACCGCATTCTCGACCCATGTCGGCATCTCGCCGGCGACCGGACACGCGGGCGCAGTCAAGGTCATCTCGACACTGACAAAACGGCTGTCGTCTATATCAACATTGTAAATCAGCCCGAGTTCATAGATATCTGCGGGAATTTCCGGGTCATAGACGGTTTTCAGCGCCGCAACGATGGAATCTGTCAACTGACGCAGCTCTTCAGGCTCCATCTCCGAAGCAGGCCTGAACAGCGCATTGCGTTCGACGGGAGCGGCGGGAGTTTCGACGTCATTCGCGTGGCTTTGAGCCTCGTCCATGCCCACCTCCCTACTGGAAAAGCTTTCGCGCCCGGATCAGCGACTCCGCCAGCGCCTCGACTTCGTTGAAGGTATTGTAAAGCCCAAACGAGGCTCGGCACGTGGAGGTCACTCCAAACCTCTGCAATAAGGGCATGGCGCAATGCGTTCCGGCCCTGACGGCGACGCCCGATCGATCGATCAAAGTCGCGATGTCATGGGCATGCGCTCCTTCCATCGTGAACGAGACGATGGGGCCTTTCCCCTCGGCTACGCCGATAATGCGCAGTGAATTTATCGAGGACAGAAGCTTATGCGCGTAAGCGCGCAGCGCTTCCTCATGGGTGCGGATGGGCGCTCGCCCAATTCCCTCTATGTAGTCGAGCGCCGCTCCAAGCCCGATCGCCTGCACGATGGGTGGGGTGCCAGCCTCGAATCGATGCGGTGGATGGTTGTAGGAGACTGTTTCCTTCGTGACTTCCTCGATCATCTCGCCGCCACCCTGGTACGGCGGCAGCTTCTCAAGAAGTTCGCGCTTACCGTAAAGCACACCGATTCCGGTCGGCGCATAGACTTTGTGCCCGGTGAAAACGTAGAAGTCGGCATCGAGGTCGCGCACGTCCACGTCAAGGTGCACGGCGCCCTGCGAACCATCGACGAGCACGCGAATCCCTCGCCCATGCGCGATTTTGACGATCTCCTTGATCGGGGGGGCGGTCCCTAGGACGTTGGACATTTGCGTTATCGCGACAATTTTCGTCCGGTCGCTTAGCGCGCGTTCAAACGCCTCAAGCGAAAAGGAGCCGTCGTCGCCAACGTCAACCCAGCGCAAAATGGCGCCCTTGCGTTCACGTTGGAAGTGCCAAGGCACGACGTTGGAGTGGTGCTCCATCACGCTCAGAACAATCTCATCGCCGGCACCGATGTGCGCCTGACCAAAGCTCGACGCAACGAGATTGATCGCCTCAGTCGCCGATCGCGTGAAGACGATCTCCTCATGCGAGGCGGCATTGACGAACCGTCGCACTGTCTCTCGCGCCGCCTCATACGCCTCGGTCGCCGCATTCGCGAGATAGTGCAATCCGCGATGGACATTTGCGTATTCGTGCTCGTAAGCCTGCGCCACGCGGTCTATGACCTGCTTTGGCTTCTGAGCTGAGGCCGCGTTATCCAAATAGACAAGCGGCTTTCCATACGGGCGCTCGGCGAGGATCGGAAAATCCGCCCGTATCGCTTCAACGTCGTAGGCGCCAAGCGCTGGCTGCACGAACTTGTTCACGTCTTCGCCTTCCGTGTTTCAAGCCAGGCGGCGAGTCGGGCGCGCAAGGGACCGACCAACAGGCCGTCCTCGATTCGGTCGATGGACTCCCCTCCAAAAGCCTCGAGCAACATCCCCTTGGCGTCGCTGTTCGAAATGCCGCGCGACTCCAAATAAAACACCTGTTCGGGATCGAGCGAAGCGACCGTCGCTCCGTGTCCGCACACGACGTCATCGGCGAAGATCTCAAGCTCGGGCTTCTCATTCATCTGCGCCCGCGGCGACAAGAGAATGGCTTGGGACTTCATAGACCCATCGGTCTTTTGCGCCGCTCTCTCGACGATCACCTTTCCCTGAAACACGCCGACCGCGTCGTCGTCGACGATCGCCCGATAGAATTCGCGGCTGGTCCCGCTAGGCGCGGCATGAACGACTTGCAGCGTCGTGTCGGCACGCCGGGCGCGGTCGATAAGCGCCAGACCGCCGAGCGACACCTTGGCCGCATCTCCGGTCATCCTGACAAAAACCTGCCGACGTGTCAGCTCGCCGCCAGACACCAGTCCAAACGCGGTAAGCTCTGCGGTCTCCGCGAGTTCGAAGATCTGGGTTTCGACGTGCAGCCCGGGCTCGTCCCCGACCACCGCAACGTGCCTCGCCCTGGCGCCCTCGGCGAGCGTCATGATCGTCGCTGCGTGTCGCTGGACGCCCGCGTGAGCGCCATCAAATATCTCGACGAACGACGCTTGCGCCCCGGCGTCGAGCGCGATCGCCGTCCGCGAATAGACCGAATAGGATGAAACCTCATCGGCGAAGTGCAGGAACGTGATCGGCTCGACGAGCTTTGCCTCGCGCGCGACCAAAATTGTGCACCCGGAGGGGCTTAGCGCCTCGTTGAGAGCTGCCAAGGGATCGTCGACCGCATTAACCGTGACCGGCCCCTCGGCGATGGAGACCCCGGTCGGAAGGCGGTCCGAAAGTTCCTCGATAAAGCTTCCGCCGAGCAGCACGACTCGCGGCCCTGCCGCGAAACGCCCGAGCCCGGCGAGCCGGCTGCGCGCTGCTTCGATGTGGGCGCGCGTGGGCGCTGGTAAAATCGGCGCAGCATCGGCCATCGAGGCGCGCAAATCGGTGTAGTGCCAGGCCTCAACGCGCCGGGTCGGCAGTCCAGCCGCGGCGAATCGCGCAAAGGCGGCGGCGCGGACAGGCGACGGCTCGCGCCGCTCGTGCTCGGCGAATTGCCTGGCGAGAGTCCTTTCGGCGGCCGATCGATTGACGACATGAGCGGTCATCGGCGAATCAAGCAGCCTCCTCCGCATAATCGCGATAACCATTCCGCTCGAGCTCGAGCGCGAGTTCCGGGCCACCGGTGGCGACAATCCGGCCCCTGGTCATCACATGCACGACATCCGGCTTGATGTAGTCCAAGAGCCGCTGATAGTGCGTAATGACAACAAAAGCGCGCTTCGGCTCGCGAAGCGCGTTGACCCCTTCGGCGACGACTCTCAGCGCGTCGATGTCGAGTCCCGAATCGGTCTCGTCGAGGACGCCAAGCCGCGGCGCCAGCAGAGCCATCTGCAGCACCTCGAACCTTTTCTTCTCGCCCCCGGAAAAGCCTACGTTAAGCGGCCTCCGCAGCATCTCCTGATCAATCTTGAGCGCGTTCGCGGCCTCGCGCACGCGGCGCACGAAATCCGGCGTGGTGAGATCGCCTTCTCCGCGCGCCCGGCGCTGAGCGTTCAACGCGGCCTTCAGAAAAGTCATCGCGGCGACGCCCGGAATTTCAGTCGGATACTGGAACGCCAGAAACACGCCCTTCAGCGCGCGCTCGTTCGGCTCGAGCTCAAGGAGATTCTCTCCGTCGAGCAGAATCTCGCCGGATAGGACGGCGTAAGCCGGCTTGCCAGCTAGGACATAAGCCAGCGTCGACTTGCCGGAGCCGTTCGGACCCATGATCGCCGCAACCTCGCCCGCGTTGACGGTAAGGCTGAGGTTGTCGAGGATCAGCTTATCCTCGATTGAAACCCTGAGGTTCTTGATTTCAAGCATTCCGCGATCCTGGGCTCGCGCGCGGCCCGTTGAATTGACGGTCATCCCACGCTTCCCTCGAGGCTGATTGAGATGAGCTTCTGCGCTTCGACGGCAAACTCCATCGGCAATTGCTGCAGCACGTCCCGGACAAAGCCGTTGACGATGAGGGCTGTCGCCTCCTCCGCCGAGAGGCCCCGCTGGAGGCAATAGAACATCTGATCTTCCGAAACCTTCGACGTCGTCGCCTCGTGTTCGATCACCGCAGAGGCGTTCTTCGCCTCGATATAGGGTACCGTATGCGCGCCGCACTCATGCCCGATCAGCAGCGAATCGCAATTGGTGAAATTGCGCGCCCCAGTCGCCAGGCGGTGCGCCGACACCTGCCCGCGATATGTGTTTTGCGATTTGCCTGCGGCGACGCCCTTGGAGATGATGCGGCTCGTCGTGTTGCGGCCGAGATGAATCATCTTCGTTCCGCTGTCGACCTGCTGATGGCCGTTCGAAATGGCGATCGAATAGAATTCGCCGCGCGAGGCCTCGCCGCGCAAAATGCAGGACGGATATTTCCAGGTGATCGCAGACCCAGTTTCGACCTGCGTCCAGGAGATTTTCGACCGGGCGCCGCGGCAGTCGCCGCGCTTGGTGACGAAATTATAGATCCCGCCGCGACCTTGAGAATCTCCGGGATACCAGTTCTGCACGGTTGAATATTTGATCTCCGCGTCATCGAGCGTTATAAGTTCGACAACGGCGGCGTGAAGCTGGTTCTCGTCACGCTTCGGCGCCGTGCAGCCTTCGAGGTAGCTGACATAGGCTCCCCGGTCGGCGATGATGAGTGTGCGCTCAAACTGACCGGTATTCCTCTCATTGATGCGGAAATAGGTTGAGAGCTCCATCGGGCAGCGCACGCCCGGCGGCACGTAAACGAAGGAGCCGTCGGAAAAGACAGCCGAATTGAGCGTAGCGTAGAAGTTGTCCGTGCTCGGCACCACGGTGCCGAGATAGCGGCGCACAAGGTCGGGATGATTTCGGACCGCCTCGGAGAAGGAGCAGAAAATGACACCCGCCCTGGCGAGCTCCGCCTTAAAGGTCGTGGCGATTGAAACGGAGTCGAAGACGGCGTCAACCGCCACCCTTGGCTTCTCGACCCCCGCGAGGATCTCCTGCTCGACGAGCGGGATGCCGAGCTTGGCGTAGGTACGCAACAACTCCGGGTCAACCTCGTCGAGCGACTTCGGCGCCGGCCCGGATTTTGGCGCGGCGAAATAATAGATGTCCTGGTAGTTGATCGGCGGATAGCTGACGCGCGCCCATTTGGGCTCTTCCATCGTTTGCCAACGACGGAAAGCGTCAAGCCGCCAATCCAGCAGCCATTCCGGCTCGTCCTTCTTTTGCGAAATAAACCGAACCGTATCTTCGCTTAGGCCCTTGGGGGCCAGATCGGACTCGATCGGGCTGATGAAGCCATATTTGTACGCGTCGACCTCAATCGAGCGTACACGATCGACGGTCTCCTGGACGGCCGCCATGAGTGACTTCTCCTCGCCTTGACGGTTTCAAGGACCGCCGGTGGGGGTCTAATGATGGCCCCGGCCCAAAACGGTCGCCTCGGCCGGGGATGCTGCGGCATATATGGCGTTCATGCGCGCCGATTGCAAATATCCATTCGGCTGTGACGCCGCCACGCAAGCTGCGAAGCGCGTCTATATTCAACGCATTAATTATGTTATATACGGGCAGCGGCCGCTCTATTTGGCCGCCGAAACGCCTCGCCCCTACGCCTCGCCTCGCAATTGGGCGGCGAGCTTCCTCAAATCAATCGGATCCACATCGCGGTCGCCGGAAGTGTGGGCGCGTTTGTCCTCAGGGTGGGCCGAAATATCCGCGAACTTCATTCGCATCGGCGTGGCGATCGCCTCGCCGAAAGCGATCGCCTCCCGATCGGCGATCGAGGACAGAAAGGCAATCGTGCTGCTGGCCGACACGCCCGCCGCAGCCCGAATGATCCCCTTGTCAAGCTCGTTGGCGAGCCGCATCGCGAAGAGGGTCGAACACTGGGACAACACGGTCGGGTCCAGTTCCGACGGCCGTTGGGTGACGACGCCGAGCGAGGCGCCGTATTTCCGTCCTTCCTTTGCTATCCGTCCGATCGCCAGCCTGGCCGGACCAAAGGTTTGCCTGTTGTCGGCGGAAATATAGCGATGCGCTTCTTCGCACAACACATTGATTTCGTAGGCGCCCGAGCACCAGAACGCAATTTCGAACGCGAGCCGCGCTAGCACCGACACGACTGAGTTGGTGACTTCGCTGGGGAGACCGGCAAGCCGAACGACGGTAACCGGCAACCCCCGGGTCGGGATACGAAAGAGTCGCGAAATCACCTTGCCGATATCGTCTTCGACCACCAGCCTGCCGAACATGAACCGATAGCGCGGATCGCGGTTGAGCCCCTCGAGTCGATGGCGCAAGGCCCGCAAATCGGACCGAGGAAACCGCTGATCGAGCATGCCGAGCCATTCCTCGATGATAGCGACGACGTCGACGATGCGATACGGGGTCGGCGTATCGGGCGTCGCTGAATTCCCCTCGACGATCGACTGCCGGCGCACCGCGCTCGTCCCGGTCGAGGAACCCAATTCGGCCTGATATTTCGCCCTTGCGACGCGGATGACCTCGTAAAGCGCATCCCGTTCGTCAGCGTGCGGCTGTCGGCCGCTAAACACGACGTCGGCCAGTTCATCGAATCGAAACATCCAGAATGGCAGCTCCAGGCTTTCCGAATCGATGATCTGCGCTAGCCCAGGAAAATGGGCTGCGTATTCATTGTGCGGGTCGAAGATGATGATGCGCAGCTTTGGCCTCATGGCGAGCGACTTCTTCAGCAGCAGACTGACCGAAGTCGTCTTGCCGACGCCGGTCGACCCCAAAACGGCAAAATGACGCCGGATCAATTCGCCGACGTCGATCTCCGCGGGGATATCTTCGTTTTGGCTTAGCCTGCCGATTTCGACCCCCTGCCGGCCGCGAAACGTATAGATGGCTCGGAGATCGTCTGCGCGGATGCGATGCGCGGGCGCGCCAAGCGAGGGAAACGAGCGCACGCCGCGATGGAAAAAAGGGGCGCCGTCTGAATCGGCGGCAATTTCGCCGTTCCACTCGATCGTGACGCGGCCGGCGTTGGGCTCGTTCTCGGACCACCGGCCATCATCGGTCGCAACGTCGCAGACAGTGCCCACCAAACGCGCGCTACGGTGGGCGATGGTGATGAGATGGCCAACTGACCACTCCTCTTCGTCTAGTTTCAGCGGGCAGCTGATGACGCCTTGTGTTCCGTTCAAAGCCGCTAGGTGACCGATGACGCGTGTTGGCTCGAGCCCCTGCCACTCGGACAGCAACGCCTTCGCGCCAGTCTGTTCGGTCTCGCGTCGCTCCGCGTTGACCTGGGTCGTCAAACGCGCAGTTCGCACATCATCGGCTTTGCCGGCCCTTTCGAGAGCGTCACGAAAAAATTGGCTATCGGTGCGGAATGAATGCATGTCTCACCGATCGCTGGCATAAGGCGGGGAAAGAGATCAGGGGCGAGCTTGCCTTCGGGCGCCTAAAGAATCCGTTTGGCGGATCAGTGCGTTTTGACGCAACTGTCGTCTTGGACGCACGGAAGCTCTGCGATGCTGTCGGCGCGCGCGGACCTCGGCGAGGCTCAAACAGACGCCCAGATCTCCGGCTCGCCGCCGATTAGACGAGCAAACTGCCGCATGCGCGACAGAAGCCGCTCACCGCGGAGCGGCGCGAGGTTGGCAGGCAAAGTCAGGATCACGCGACCCTTTGCGGAAACGATCGGGGCGCGCGGCAGCACCCCAGGCATCGCCGCCGAAATGTTGTAAGCGACCCGCATCGCCGCGCCGAGAATTCGCGCCCGATCCAGTTGTCGCGCCGTCACCAGCGTGCGAGACTGCGGCGAAACAAGATCTTCATTGGACATGTGCCGGTAGGAAGCGGCCAGCGCGAGAAACGCGCGCGAGGGATGATCGACGCCGATGAACGCCGCGTTGGCCACCAGATCGTAGGCCTGGGCACCCCGATAGTCGGGATGGGCGCGCCAGGAAATATCCGATAACAGACATGCGGCATGACGGAGGCGCCGATCCTGATCGTCCTCCTCGAGATGGGTTGATTCAATCAGGCGGCTTGTCCAGGCATAAAGCTCTTCGCCATGCTCCGGCGCCCTCGAGCGCAGTTGGTTGAATTCGCGCGCGGACAGGATCAGTGGATCTTCCGCCTGCTCCTCAGAAGTTAGCCGCGAGTAGATGAGCCCCTCACGAACGCCAAGAGCCGAAACGACGATCTCCTTCGGGTTGGACTGGCGGATGATCTCTTCCAGCACTGCGGCGCCGTAAGCCAATAGCGGCCGGCGCGCCGACGACACCGACTCGATCGACAGCAGCGCGTCCGCTTCGATCCGTTCGACCAGCGCGGCGAATTCGAGCGCGTCCCGCGAAGGAATGACGTAATTGTGCATCACGTTCATCGGATACTGCCGCTGACGCATATGCAGGCGCGCTAGAGCGCGCCAGGTACCACCAACGGCGTAGAACGTGCGCCCGGACAGCCCCTGAAGCGTCTTCGCGGTCACAAGCTTCTCACGGACGATCTTGGCGGCTTTTTTCGGCGAGCGTTCCGAGAGGTCCATCAGCGACAGGCCGCCCAATGGCAGGGTCACCCCCGGCCCGCATTGGTCGTCCCGAACGTCGGTGAGCTCGAGCGAACCGCCCCCCAAATCGCCGACAACGCCATCCGCCTTGTAAATCGAGCTTATGACGCCCAGCGCTGACAGCCTTGCTTCCCGCTGACCGTTCAGAAGCTCGATTTTGTGCCCAAGCGCGCCCTCCGCGCGATCGAGAAACTGCGCCCCGTTCGCTGCGTCGCGCACTGCGGCGGTCGCAACGCTGCGTACGTCATGGATTCGCATCGTATCGCAGAGAACGCGAAAGCGCTGAAGCGCGGCCAGCGCCTTGACGATGCCGTCTTCTGGCAACAGTCCGGTCATCGCAACGCCTTTGCCAAGACCGCACAAAGCTTTTTCATTAAAGGTTGGCGTCGGCGCGCGCGACTGCGACTCGTACGACACCAAGCGGACCGAATTAGAACCGATGTCGACAATCGCCAGCGGCTCGCCCGGCAATCGTCCTCGCGCGCTGTCGAGCATGACCATCCCTGTCGGGCGCATCCCGTCGTCGGGCACGGCGTCTATCAGACGCGCCTACGCAGCGCCATCGGAAAGGAATCCATCAACGCTTTGCCGCGACCCGAAAGGCTTGGATTGGTCATGAAATAGTTGTGCGCGTTGAACGGCTCCTCTCCCTCGGCGGCAACGATTCTCTCGCTCGACCCGTCCGGCAGGATGCGAAAGCTCTGCTGATTGTCCATCAGGTTGGCCTGCATGATTTGATCGAGGACGTGTTCGTGAACCGTCGGATTGAGCAGCGGGACCAGCGCCTCGACGCGCCGATCGAGATTGCGCGGCATGAGGTCGGCCGAGGAAATGAACGCCCGGGCCTTCGGGCTGGGCAGACCATAGCCCGCGCCAAACGCATAGATGCGGGCGTGCTCCAGGAATCGGCCCACGAGCGACTTGACGCGAATGTTGTCGGAAAGTCCCGGGACGCCCGGCCGCAGACAGCAAATTCCACGTATCACGATGTCAATCTGCACGCCTTCTCGACTGGCGGCATAGAGAGCGTCGATGATCTGCGAATCGACCAGCGCATTGCATTTGATCCAGATCTGCGCTGACCTACCCGATCGCGCGTAGTCGATCTCATCAGCGATATTGCGCAGCAGTGTTTTCTTAAGCGTGATCGGCGAGATCGACATCTGCTCGAGGCCGTCCGGCTCGGCGTAGCCAGTGATGAAATTGAAGATACGCGCGACATCCCGCCCGATCGCCGCATCGGCGGTGAAAAGCGAAATGTCGGCGTAAATCCTGGCGGTAACGGGGTGATAATTGCCGGTGCCAAGATGACAGTAATTGACCAGCGCTCCACCCTCGCGCCGCACCACCATCGACAGCTTGGCGTGGGTCTTGAGCTCGATGAATCCATAGACGACCTGCGCCCCGGCTCGCTCGAGATCGCGCGCCCAGCGGATGTTCGCCTCTTCGTCAAAGCGCGCCTTCAATTCCACCAGCGCGGTGACCGACTTGCCGGCCTCCGCCGCTTCGATAAGGGCCCTTACGATCGGGCTGTCAGCCGAAGTGCGGTAAAGCGTCTGCTTAATCGCAACCACGTTGGGATCGTGCGCCGCCTGATTGAGGAATTGGACGACGACGTCAAACGATTCATAAGGATGATGGACAACAAGATCCTTCTGCCGGATCGCCGCGAAACAATCCCCGCCGAGTTCCTTGACGCGTTCTGGAAACCGAGGGTTGTAAGGCGGAAACTTGAGCTCGGGGCGGTCGATCGCCACCAGTTGCGACAGGTCGTTGAGCGCCAGCATTCCCTGGATGAGCACGATCCCGGACGGGACCACGTCGACGTCGCCGGCGACGAACCCGCGCAACGATTCCGGCATGCTCGCTTCGACCTCAAGCCGGATGACGGTGCCGCGCCGGCGTCGCTTGAGCGCGCTCTCGTACAGGCGAACCAGGTCCTCCGCCTCTTCCTCGACTTCAATGTCGCTGTCGCGAATGACGCGAAAGGCGCCTTCGCCCAGCACTTCGTGGCCCGGAAACAACAGCCCGATAAACGCGACAATCAACCGGTCAAGCATCACAAAGCGCCCGGCGCCTCCAGCCGGACCATCGGGCAACCGGACAAAACGTTCGACGGTTCCGGGAACGCGCACAAGCGCGCTCATCGTCTTACCGTCACGCGGATTTAAGAGTTGGAGCGCCAACGTGAATCCCAGATTGGGAATGAACGGAAACGGATGCGCCGGATCGACCGCAAGCGGAGTCAGAATCGGAAACACGTGCAGGAGGAAATATTCCTGCAGCCACTCTCGTTCGCGACGAGTCAGATCGCCGACCTCGAGGATTACGACACCGTTGGCGGCGAGTTCAGACTGTAAGGCCTTCCACCGCGACTGTTGCGAAGCGATCAGTGCGGCGACGCGCTCGCTGATGCGCTCGAGTTGCTCCGCCGGGGTGCGTCCGTCATCGGAAATTTCTGCGACTCCGGACAGCACCTGGCCAACCAGGCCCGCCACGCGGACCATGAAAAACTCGTCGAGATTGTTGGCCGAGATTGAAAGGAACCGCAGCCTCTCAAGCAACGGATGGCTCGAGTTCGCGGCCTCTTCCAGCACCCTTCGATTGAACTCGAGCCAGGACAATTCGCGGTTGATGAACCGCTCGGGCGACGATAACAACGGCGGCGTCTCGTCATTCGTCGCGACTGTCGCGGTCGACGACAAATACTGCTCCTTCGTCGCAACCGCGCGGACCACACAAACCTCCTATTCCGTCGGCGAAATATTGATCCAATCGTTGCGCGCCGCAAGCGCGCTCAACGGTAGCGGGCCGACGGCCAAACGTTTGGGGCGCTCACAAGCCTCCAGGAGCGGCGGCGCGCAACGAGCGGGCGACCGCGTCAAGGGCTTGCGGATAGATCCGGTGCTCCTCTTTCAGGACGCGCGCCGCAAGGGCGCTGGCGTCGTCCCCGGGGAGAACCGGGACGCGCGCCCGGGCCAGGATCGGCCCGGCGTCGAGCTCGGCCGTAACGAGGTGAACCGTGCAGCCGTGTTCGACGAGCCCTTGGGCGAGCGCGCGCTCGTGGGTGTTGAGGCCGCGCAGGTTCGGCAACAACGAGGGATGAATGTTGAGCAGGCGTCCCCGCCATCGCTCGACGAAGGGGGCGCTCAGCACGCGCATGAACCCGGCGAGGCAGACGATTTCGACTGAGGCGGCGGTGAGCCGCGCCGCGAGCGCCGCCTCGAACGCCGGCTTACCTGCATAGGCTCGGAAGTCGATCGCCTCGGCGGCGACGCCGAGCTTGCGCGCAAGCAACAGACCGGCCGCGGCCGGGCCGTCCGACAGAACCAGCACGATCTCAGCGGAAAAGTCCGGCGATCGCGCGGCTTCGATCAAGGCGCTCATATTGGAGCCGCGGCCCGAGATGAGAACTGCCGTTCGCACTCGGGGGATCACAATTTCAATCTGCCATGGCTGATGAGGCGCTGGCCTTCGGCGGGAACAAGCTCCCCGATGAGGACCGGCGACAGGCCCGCGCCGGCGAGCGCCTCGCGCGCTTCTCCTTCGCGGTCGGCGGAGACGAACGCCGCCATCCCGAAGCCGCAATTGAAGGTACGCAGCATCTCCGCTTCGTCGAGATTGCCGGCCGACGCGAGCCAGGAAAAGACGGGTTGCGGCATGAAGGCGTTGAGATCAAGCGAGACGGCGAGACCGTCATCGAGCACGCGAGGCAGATTGTCTGGATAGCCGCCGCCAGTGATATGGGCGAGCGCATGTATGCCTCCCGCTCGCTTCAGCGCCTGAAGCAACGGGCGCACATAAAGCCGCGTCGGCGTCAGCAGCGCGGCGGCTAGCGAGCGTTGTGGATCGAACGGGGCGGGAGCGTCCCATCCGAGCCCAGACCGCGCGACGATGCGCCGCACCAATGAAAACCCATTGGAATGGACGCCGGACGACGGCAGACCGAATATAAGGTCTCCTTGCTTCAATCCTGGGCGCGGCAGCAGCGTCCCACGCTCGGCGGCGCCCACGGCGAAGCCGGCGATGTCGAAATCGCCCGGGGCGTAAAGGCCGGGCATCTCCGCAGTCTCGCCGCCTATCAATGCGCATCCGGATTGCGCGCACCCTTCGGCGATGGCTTGCACGACCGCGGACGCGATGTCCTCGTCGAGCTTGCCGGATGCAAAATAATCCAAGAAAAACAGTGGCTCGGCGCCCTGAACGACAATGTCGTTGACGCACATGGCCACCAGGTCGGCTCCGATCG
>Ga0209624_10002739_pt1 | contig 12872 bp, 9 predicted proteins | sample JacPinW_OM2H0_O1_FD_188565 | JGI IMG/M metagenome (GOLD analysis project Ga0209624, IMG submission 188565) | Forest soil microbial communities from Algoma, Ontario, Canada - Jack Pine, Ontario site 1_JW_OM2H0_O1 (SPAdes) (version 2) | ecosystem: Environmental > Terrestrial > Soil > Boreal... | reverse complement strand
GCTGGGTATATTAACCTATGGTTTACCTGTTGTTTATGTGCCCAATATTAATTCATGTATAATATATATATTATACAGGGGATTTGCTTTCACTTAAGTAAATTTGTAGCATAGGCACGGCAGGAACGCTAAGTTAGTGAAAGATAAATGCTGAAAGCATATAGGCGTGAAACTTACCTTAAGATATTCTTTAATGTACGTAGTATAAGACTACGATTTTATATTTTATTTTATGCTTTCCTTACTTCTGCGAAGCTAAAGGATGAGCCGAGATAAAGTATAATTAATAGGCTTTAGTTGAAAGAATTTAAATGTTTTTAGGCATAAAGTACTAATTTTATTTTTTAACTAAGAACTATTGATATCATCTTCATTAATTATATCCCTAATAGCATATGATATAATTTAAACAACTACATACTTTGCCCGGTTAGCATAAAAGTAATGTAGCTGTTTTGTAACCAGCTGAAACAAGTGCGATACTTGTACTGGGCTTTATATACATAAAAATATATATGTATATATAATTTATACTAGGCATAAAGACCGTATAGTCAAGTGGTTAAGACGTAAGACTTTCAATTTTATATGCATGGGTTCGAACCCCTTTACGGTTATATATATTATATTTTATATATTATACTTTAAGTTTAAAAATTAAATTAATTAGATTATTTATTTTCTAATTACGGGATGATGTAATAGTAACATAATTGGCTCATGACCAATAAACATTGGTGCAAATCCTTTTCCCGTATAAAAAATTAACTTATAAGTTTTTTTATTATCAAGGTTATAGCTTAATTGGTAAAGCAAGCTGCTCATGACAGCTGAGATGAGTGTTCAACTCACTCTGGCCTTAATTACATCATTATAAAATATATGTGTGTTTAGTATGTTTAGTGTAATATCCGAGTGCTGGAATTGGTAGACAGGGTAAACTTAAGATTTACTGATATTAAATCGTGAACGTTCGATTCGTTTTTCGGATAAAAAAAATCTAACTTTTTTTATAGTGTGTTTTTAGGGGACATAGTCTAATTGGTAAAACTGCGATTTTGCGTATCGTTATTTCAGGATCGAGTCCTGATGTCTCCAATTTATAATAATATATTTATTATATATATATACTATATAAACATATAATATGTTAATGTACTACGTTTAGTAATAGCTTGAGAAGCTCAATTTGGTAGAGCGGAACTCTGAAGATGTTTAGGCTGTAAGTTCAAATCTTATCTCGAGCATAGATCTTTAACAATAAAATATAAAAATGGGCGTGTTGGAATTGGTAGACAAGTTTCACTTAGGATGGAATGATTAACATCGTGCAAGTTCGAGTCTTGTCGCCTATAGCTATGATAATACTTACCACTAAAAAGGTTAACTTAACTTATTAATATTTTAATAGTTTATTGTAAAAATATGTTGTAGACTAAGTGGTAAGTCATAAATTTTTGGTATTTACTTATGGGTGTTCGAATCACTCCAGCATAAACTTAATTAATATATAATATATTTAAAATATAGGTGGGTATAGCTCAACGGTAGAGCGTCTGTATGTGGCTCAGAAAGTTCTCTGTTCAAATCAGGGTATCCTCCCTTCTTTTTTACTTTTAATAGTATTCATAAAAAATATAGCAATATAGTTTTTAAGTTTATATGCATGCTAGTAATTTAGCCAGAGTAGTTCAATGGTTAGAACATTAATTTCATGCATTAATAATGAGAATTCGATTTTCTCCTCCGGCTAGTCTTTATTCATTTACAATAGAATAAAATAATATTAGAATAAAATAATATTAGAATAAAATAATATTAGAATAAAATAATATTAGAATAAAAAATGAATTTAATAATCTAAAAATAAGAATTATTTTAAGTGAATGCGTATGTTATAATAGGTTTATTTATACTGGTTTTTATGTTGTGAAAATTCTGAGTTTAGTATAATTGTAGGGAATAGTCTAAACAGATACAATTACATTATAGTAATATATCTATATATTTTATGATTTAAAAAGTTCAATACTCTTTAAATTAAATGTTAATTTATTCAAATTTATTTTTATTATTATCTAGTGCCGTTACTTTAAGACGAGATAAGTCTATACTTTTTAGTAGAATTGGTATGACAATTTTATTATATTCTTCTTTAATAGCTTTAAATAGTTTATACCTTGTATCCTTAGATGCAGGTATAGGTTTATATGGTGGTTTGTTTCAAGCTACAAGTACAACACAAATATTTCATATATTTATATTCCTTATAAGTACAATAATTTTACAGTTAACTAGTTTTTATCCTAGAAAAGTATGATTAGCAGAATATTCTTCATTAAATAAATTATTTTTATATAATTTATTATACTATAGAACTAAAATAGTTAATAAAATGGGAGAACAATTCAAAATAATAGAATACCCATTAATTTTATTATTTATTATTATAGGTGCTGTATTTTTAATTTCAACTAGTGACTTGGTTTCTATATTTTTATCTATAGAATTACAAAGTTATGGATTATACTTACTAAGTACCTTATATAGAAATTCAGAATTAGCTACTACAGGAGGTCTTACTTACTTTTTATTAGGTGGTTTAGCTTCTTGTTTTATATTATTAGGTACTAGTTTATTATATGCAAATTCAGGTACAACTAATTTAGATGGTATATATGTTATTACTAGTTTAAGTGATATAACAAATGATGATAGTACTAATGTATTACATTTATATTGATATAAATCTTATTATATAAATTTCTCTTTACTTGTATTGAGTGTAGGGTTTTTATTTAAAGTTAGTGCTGCACCATTTCATTTCTGATCACCGGATGTTTATGATGCTATTCCTACAATAGTAACAACATTTGTGGCTATTGTAGCTAAAATATCTATATTTATATTCTTCTTAGAATTAGTACACTTTACAAGTAATTCTTTATTTTCATTTCAATTTACTTGAACATCAAGTTTACTTATAAGTTCTTTACTTTCATTAATAATAGGTACAGTAGTAGGTTTAACTCAATATAGAATTAAAAGATTATTTGCTTATAGTACTATATCACATATAGGATTTATATTATTAGCTTTAAGTATCAATAGTATAGAGTCTATCCAAGCATTTATTTTTTATTTAATGCAATACTCTATTAGTAATTTAAATGCTTTTATTATACTTATAAGTATAGGATTTTCTTTTTATTATTATATTAATAATAGTAAAGAGTATAAAGAATTACAAGATAAAAACAATTCACCTATACAGTTAATTAGTCAAATGAAAGGTTATTTTTACATAAACCCTATGTTAGCTTTAAGTTTAGCTATTACACTTTTTTCTTTTGTAGGTATACCACCTCTTATAGGATTCTTTGCTAAACAGATGGTATTAAGTGCTGCTTTAGATAGTGGTTATATTTTCCTTACTTTAGTTGCAATATTAACTAGTGTTATAAGTGCAGTTTATTATTTAATGGTAGTAAAACAAATTTTTTTTGATAAACCAGAATATAAAGTTAACCCTGAACTTAATGGTATAAATATGTATGCTAATATAATGAAAAATAATAAATTAATTAATAGTTTAACTTTTAAATTAGATAATATAGTATTATCTAGTTCTTTAACTATTACTATTTCTATATTAACTTTAACAATATTATTATTTATATTCATACCTCAAGAATGATTAAGTATGGCTAATATTTTAGCATTAATGCTTTTCAATACATAAATGACAAGTACTACTTTCTTTTTTGTTTTTATACCTTTATTAGCTATTATATTATTAGCGGTTAATTTAATATTTGCTACACATAATCCTTATCAAGAAAAAGATAGTGCATTTGAATGTGGTTTCCATTCTTTTTTAGGTCAAAATAGAACACAATTTAGTATCTCATTTTTTATTTTTGCACTTCTTTTCTTATTATTTGATCTAGAAATTCTTTTAGTTTATCCTTATGTAGTTAGTGCATATACAAACGGTATATATGGATTAGTAATAATGTTAATATTCTTTTTAGCATTAACATTAGGGTTTGCTTTTGAATTAGGTAAAAATGCTTTAAAAATAGATAGTAGACAAATGTATACTTTAAATAATAATAATAATAAAAGCACAATAGCTTTAATATCTAGTTTTATAGATTAGTAAACGTGTAATAGTAAGTTTATCTTTTTTTTTTGTAAAAAAAAAATACAAAGAATAATCTTTACAGTAAATCTCTTTAAAATCTTTCTTTAATAGAAAGTTATATAGTAAAAATTCTACTATATAATCTGTTCAATGGTTTCTATTCTTAATAAATTACAGGATAAAGAATTATACAAAGTTTTGAGAACAAAAATATAATGTATAATTCATTAGAATAGAGATAGTATATAAAATTAAAATATGTTAAATTTATATTATTTAAGTATTTTAAATAATTGTGATACTCCAAGGCCTTGAGGTCTTTATTTCCAAGATAGTGCTAGTCCGCAAATGGAAGCATTGGTTGAATTACATGATAATATAATGTACTATTTAGTTATAATTTTATTTGGAGTAGGTTGAATTATGGTTTCAATAATTAGAAATTACGTACATACTAAATCACCTATTTCTCATAAATATTTAAATCATGGAACATTAATAGAATTAATTTGAACAATAACTCCTGCTTTAATATTAATATTAATAGCTTTCCCATCTTTTAAATTATTATATTTAATGGATGAGGTTAGTGATCCTTCAATGTCTGTAGTAGTAGAAGGTCATCAATGATATTGAAGTTATCAATATCCTGATTTCTTAGACTCTAGCGATGATATTATAGAATATGATTCTTATATAGTTCCAGAATCTGATTTAGAAGAGGGGGGATTAAGAATGTTAGAAGTAGATAACAGAGTTATACTTCCAGAAGCAACACACGTAAGATTTGTTGTTACATCAGGAGATGTTATACATTCATGAGCTTCACCTGCTTTAGGTATTAAATGTGATGCTTATCCAGGTAGAATAAATCAAGTTTCTGTTCTTATAAATAGAGTAGGTACATTTTATGGTCAATGTTCAGAAATATGTGGTATTTTACATAGTTCTATGCCTATAGTAATAGAAGCGGTTGGGTTGGAAAAGTTCTTAGAATGACTGCGGGAGCAATAGCTAAATGTTTAATGCTTCTAATGTATTATTTTTATATTAAAAACCAAGAAAATATAGAAAATACCTTAGAAGATGGGTTAGTTTTAGCTACTGGGGATAGAAGTGATCCTTTAGATAAAGGAAAAGGTAAAGCTACTGATAACGATGAAAGCATATATGAAACATTAAATAAGGGTAAACGTAAAGCTACTGATGACGAAAGCATATATGAATCATTAGATAAGGGTAAACGTAGAGCCATTGATTATGACAGTAAGGACTCAGTTCCTATGGATGGTGGTAGTAGTAGTAAAGATAATCAAAATAATGACTCAGACTCAGACTCAGACTCAGACTCAAGCCCAAACCCAGATTCATATACAGAGCCTAAACAAGAATCTGATATAGATAGTGACCCTGAACTTAATGATGATATTCAAGAAGTTATCGATGAATTGAAAGAAAAAGTAAAAGATAAAATTGATTACAAAATATATGAACAAATAGATACTTTAGAACAATTATTACAACATAAGCTTAAAAGACGGGAACCTTTACCTCCTGTGCCTGATTTTTGAGGGCATGGGTATAATAAACCTTCTGTTAAAAAAAGTGCTGATGAAGAATCAATAGCAACTTCCAGTGGAATATCTTCTTCTAATATGGAAAATGTTTCATCTCTCTCGCAGGATAGTCCCAAGAATATTAGTGAAAATACACCTAAAAATGTAGCTGAAGTTTCTATCAACCCTAAATCAAATGAAAGTACTAATGAAAAGCCTAAACAAACACCTACAGAATATGTACATGAACTAGAATCAACGGAACCTCAAACATATGTTTGAGATGATTCCGATTAATCTTTAAATTATGTATATAAGATGTATTTTTCTTTATTTTTCCTCAACTGATCCTTACGGAGTAAGGAAAGCAGAAAGAAAAATAAGAAAAAGCAGAAAAAAGAAAATGCTGGTTTATTAGTAATGAAAAAAATGATTAATTTAGATAGTTACTTTAAGTAATATTAAATATATATAACAATTAGTTTATAATAGTATACTATGAATTTATCCCTAATACTTTTTTTAATAGGAATTTTGGGTTTTGTTTTAAATAGAAAAAACATAATTTTAATGCTTATCTCAATAGAAATAATGCTATTGGCCGTAACGTTTTTAATATTGGTAAGTTCACTTAGCTTTGATGATATATTAGGTCAAACATATGCTATATATATAATCGCAATAGCTGGTGCAGAATCAGCTATTGGTTTAGGTATATTGGTTGCATTTTACAGATTAAGAGGAAGTATTACGATAGAATACAAATAATGTATTTAGCTATAGTTACTTTACCATTATTAGGATCAATAGCTTCTGGGTTTTTCGGTAGAAAAATAGGAGTAAGTGGTGCACAATTAATTACATGTACATGTGTAATAATCACAACTTTATTGGCTATCATTACTTTCTTTGAAGTAGGTTTAAATAATATACCCACATCTATAAATCTTTTTAGATGAATAGATAGTGAGTCACTTAATGCTTTATGAGGTTTCAATTTTGATAGTCTGACTGTATCTATGTTAATACCTGTACTAATAGTTAGTTCTTTAGTACATGTATATTCTATAGGATATATGAGTCATGATCCTCACAATCAAAGATTTTTTAGTTACTTAAGTTTATTCACTTTTATGATGATTATACTTGTTACATCTAATAATTTTTTATTAATGTTTGTTGGATGAGAAGGTGTAGGTATTTGTTCTTATCTTTTAGTTAGTTTCTGATTTACTAGAATAGCAGCAAATCAAAGTTCTATGTCGGCTTTCTTAACCAACAGAGTTGGAGATTGCTTTTTAACTATAGGTATGTTTGCTATTCTATGATCTTTTGGAAACATTGACTACGCTGTGGTTTTTTCTTTAGCTCCTTTTGTTAATGAAAATATTGTTACTATTATAGGAATATGTTTATTAATTGGTGCTATGGCTAAAAGTTCTCAAGTTGGATTACATGTTTGATTACCTATGGCTATGGAAGGTCCTACACCTGTTAGTGCATTAATACATGCGGCAACTATGGTTACAGCTGGTGTTTACCTATTAATGCGTACAAGTCCTTTAATTGAATATAGTTCAACTGTATTAATACTATGCTTATGATTAGGAGCAATAACTACTGTATTTAGTAGTCTTATAGGTTTATTTCAACAAGATATTAAGAAAGTTATTGCTTATTCTACTATGAGTCAATTAGGTATGATGGTTATAGCAGTTGGTTTATCTTCATATAATATTGCTTTATTTCATTTAGTAAATCATGCTTTCTATAAAGGATTATTATTCTTAGGAGCAGGTGCAGTAATTCATGCCGTTGCTGATAATCAAGATTTTAGAAAATATGGTGGATTAAGATCATTATTACCTTTAACTTACTCTGTAATGTTAATAGCAAGCCTTAGTTTAGTTGCCTTCCCTTTTATGACAGGATTCTATAGTAAAGATTTTATATTAGAATCTGCATATGGAGAATTTTATTTTAGCGGTACTGTTGTATACTTTATAGCTACTATTGGTGCTATGTTTACTACTTTATACTCTGTTAAGGTTTTATACTTAACTTTCCTAACTAATCCTAATGGACCTCTTGTAAGTTATAAACATGCTCATGAAGGTGATATTTTTATGAGTTTACCTTTAATTATCTTAGCTATTTTTTCTATATTTTTTGGATATATAACTAAAGATATATTTATAGGATTAGGTTCAGATTTCTTTGCTGATAATAGTTTGTTCATACATCCTATGCATGAGATAATGTTAGATACTGAGTTTGCAGTACCTACTTTATTTAAATTATTACCCTTAATTTTTACTGTTTCTCTTAGTGCTTTAGCTATTATTATCTCTGAATTTTTACCTAAATCTATTGTTAATTTCAAATTTTCTAGATTAGGTTATAATGTATTTGGATTCTTTAATCAACGTTTCTACATAGAACTTTTATATAATAAATATGTAACAGATCTAGTTTTTGCATTAGGTGGTCAAACAACTAAAGTTATAGACAAAGGAAGTGTAGAACTGTTAGGACCTTATGGTTTAGAAAAAGGTTTAATTGCTTTAAGTAGAAGTATAGCTAGTTTAGATTCTGGTGTAATAACAAGTTATGCTTTATATATTTTAATAGGTTTTATTACTTATATTTTAACACCTTCTTTAGCTATGTTTGATACTAGTTTATTACTTTTAATTTTAATTTTTTTAGGCTTTTTTACAATTAAAAATAAAGGATAATAAATTTATTTCTACTAAAACTAAAGTTTGTCGAGTGAGTTAAATTAATCTTAAATAAACTTAAATATTATTTAAGAAAGTCTTTTTAAGAAAAACTTTAATTTATTTAAAAATTTTTTAAAGGAAAACTTTTAAAGGAAAACTTTTAAAGGAAAACTTTTAAATTTTTTAAAGGAAAACTTTTAAGCTAATAAATCGTTATTTTAGGTGGCAAGGATTACTCTTTTGTGGAGTAATTTTTAATTATATTGTAATCTGAGTTATTATTTTATAAATTTGTTAATAATTATTGATAAATTTATAATTAATAGAAAATGTTACAAGCGGAAAAAAAAAATAGATGGTTAATTTAAACTATTACTAGATTAATATAGATTTTTAATGAACTAATTCGAATATCTAGAAAACTAAATAAAAAAAAATAAAAAAAAATAAAAATAAAATGAGAATATTTAAAAGTTATCCTTTTTTAAAGTTGGTTAATGCTTATGTAGTGGATGCTCCTGTACCCTCTAATTTAAGTTATTTATGAAATTTTGGTTCTTTATTAGGTCTTTGTTTAGTTATACAAATAGCTACAGGTGTATTTTTAGCTATGCACTATAATCCAAGTGTAGCAGAAGCTTTTAATTCAGTAGAACATATTATGCGTGATGTAAATAATGGTTGATTAATACGTTATTTACATAGTAATACTGCTTCAGCTTTCTTTTTCATAGTATACCTTCATATAGGTAGAGGTTTATATTATGGATCTTACAGAAGTCCTAGAACATTAACATGAGTTATAGGTACAATAATCTTTATATTAATGATAGCTACAGGATTCCTGGGTTATGTTTTACCTTATGGACAAATGAGTTTATGAGGTGCTACAGTTATTACTAACCTTATGAGTGCTATACCTTGAGTTGGACAAGATATAGTTGAATTTCTTTGAGGTGGATTTAGTGTTAATAATGCTACTTTAAATAGATTCTTTGCTTTACATTATTTATTACCTTTTATATTAGCTGCCTTAGCTTTAATGCATTTAATAGCACTTCATGATACTGCAGGAGCGAATAACCCTTTAGGTATATCAGCTAATTATGATAGAATATCTTTTGCCCCTTACTATTTATTCAAAGATTTAATAACTATATTCCTTTTTATGATTGTATTGAGTGCATTTGTATTCTTAATGCCAAATGCATTAGGAGATAGTGAAAACTATGTTATGGCTAATCCTATGCAAACTCCTCCTGCTATAGTACCTGAGTGATACCTTTTACCTTTTTATGCTATATTAAGATCTATTCCTAATAAATTATTAGGAGTTATTGCTATGTTTGGTGCTCTTTTAATGTTATTAGTTATTCCTTATACTGATTTAGGAAGATCTCGAGGTATACAGTTTAGACCTTTAAGTAAAATAGCTTTCTTTACATTTGTTGCTAATTTTTTAATATTAATGGTATTAGGTGCTAAACATGTTGAATCACCTTTTATAGAGTTTGGACAAATTAGTACAGCTATTTATTTTGCTTATTTTTTAATTGTAGTCCCTTTTGTTAGTTTATTTGAAAATAGTTTAATAGAATTAACTATGTATAAAAATATAAAAGAGTAGCTTTAGCTGGCGCAGGAGACTTAAAGCTAAAGTGATGTTCATCTCCATAATCTTTAAGGTATTTATAATTAAAAGACTTAGGTGAATCTAATTTATATAATTATAAATTTAAATAGTTAAACTATTTTAATATTAATATTTTTTTTTACAATAATATTAATTAGTATGTGTAAGTAATAATCTACCTCTCGGTTTGTAAATTAAATTTATGATTTACCTGTTGTTTATATACCCAATATTAATTTAGGTAAATATATACAGTTGTAACTGGAGTGTCCGAGCTAAACTGATTTATGTTGAGTTCTTCTCATTCGGCTAATTCACTTCCAAATAATCTTTCAGTCTTAAAGTCTGATATGTCTTTATGAACTGAAAGATGATTTTTATCTTCAAATGCTAAAGATATAGGGACATTATACCTTATATTTGCATTATTTTCAGGATTAATAGGTACTGCTTTTTCTGTTTTAGTTAGAATAGAATTGAGTGGACCTGGTGTTCAATATATTGCAGATAATCAATTATATAATAGTATAATTACTGCTCATGCAATAGTAATGATATTCTTTATGGTTATGCCTGCTTTAATAGGTGGTTTTGGTAATTTCTTATTACCATTACTAGTAGGAGGTCCTGACATGGCAAAAGAAAAAGGACCTGCCTTGGGTTTGCTTCTGAAAGAGGGTATAGGATCTAGTAATAATAATTTAAAAGATAATAAATATAGAATTTATTTGAATAATGAGTATAAAACTTATTTAGCTGGTTTATTTGAAGGTGATGGTCACATTTGAGTTCAAAAACTTAATCAAAAGAAACAACAAAACCCTAGATTTTGTATAAATTTTAATATGAAAAATGAGGCATTAGCTAAAAGATTATTAGAATTAATAGGATCAGGATATATTAAATACAAATTGCAAAAGAATGTTTGTGTTTTAGTTGTTTCATCTGTTAAAGGGTTAAAAAAAGTAGTTAGTTTATTAAGTGGTCAGTTAAGAACACCTAAGATATTTCAATTTAATTCTTTAGTAGATTGATTAAATAAGAATCATAGAACTAACATAATAAGATCATATTTGAAGTGTGATCCATTATCTGAAGATGGTTGGCTAAGCGGGTTTATCGATTCAAATGGTAGTTTTTTTGTACAAGATACTAAAGTAGAAAACGGTGCCTTACTTCGCATGAAAAGAAAAATCTCTTGTAGATTAAGAATTGAACGAATAACACTAGATCCTATAACCAATGATAGTTATTTAAAGGTTTTTAAAGAAATATCTAATTTTCTTAATTGTACATTATTAACTAAAGAACAAAAATCTACAGGTAATAAATATTTTACCTTAACTGCCTCGAATAAAATCTCATTGAAAATAATAATAAACTATATAGAAAAATATCCATTATTTTCAAGTAAATTCTTAGATTATAAAGATTGAAAAAAAATAGTCTTGTTAATCTTTGAAAATAAACATTATACAGATGAAGGTATAATTAAAACAGAGCTTGTAAAAAACAATATGAACAGAAAAAGGAGTTATTTTTCTTGAGATTACTTGTATTTATTATCTTTTTAAATATATATATATATATTTACTTATTTTATATAAAAACCCTAAACAAAAAAAAAAGAAAGGAATGCCGTTAAAAGGTGTAAACTTTTTAATTATGACTACGCTATATGCATGGAATTTCTCGATTTTGAAATTAATTTTTCAGTTAACAGATACATAGACACCTAATTGAAGTTTTTAACTTATAAAGTTGTATTTTGCAATTGAATTAGTCGTAACACTTATGTATACATGGGAATAATGTGCAGGAAACCAAAATAATTTAAAATACTTTAAATTATGAGTAGGATCCTCAGAGACTACATGCGAAGCCCCTTAGTATTAAGGGTGAAGACATAGTCCATTCTAGTATGAAAATACTAGATTATAAATGATCTCTTAGAATATATCAATTTAAAACATTGATTTTTAGATTTATTTCACTAATTATAAAGTATAAAGTAAATTTAATTTACTTTACATTTGCTTTCATTATTGGGATTTTATTAATAGTATTTTCTTTTGAATTTTACTACTACTTTAATGAAGTACTATTAAGTGAAGATTATTCTATATTAAATGCTGGAGAAAGTTCTTCACAAGGATCTAATCCACATAATATTAATAGTGGAGGAGGTTCTTCAAATAATCCCAATCCCGGTTCCAATCCAGGTCCCGGTCCCGGTCCCGATTTTGGTTATCACCCTAGTTGATTAGATACTGTAATGATTAAAGATACAGATCGATTAGCTAATTATTTAGCAAATCATACAGGTAAAGATTTACAGAAGGCTGGTATTATGTTTGGTAATTATGGTCCTAATAATCAACCAGTAGGTTATTTTGATAAAGATCTTAGTAGAGTTGCTAGATATGTTAGATTTATTCATCGTGACTGGTTTAATAGGGTTTCACTTAATACTCAGCCAATTACTGATGGTTTAATATATAACATTAGAACTCTTCGTATGGATGTTCCTAGAACTTTTAGCTAATTATTGTCTATTTTAGATGCTTAATGTACATTCAGTGTACATTAAGTAAACGTAAGGTATGTATAGTAAACTATATATTTAGGTTATATGCTAAGGTTATCTTACTTAAATATGAGGATTAATTCCTCCATACCTGCGATGATTTTTTTTTATTTAAACGATTCCCAAGATTAAATAATATAAGTTTTTGATTATTAATACCTAGTTTAATATTATTTTTATTTGCTGGTGGTATAGAAAATGGTGCAGGTACAGGTTGAACATTGTA
>Ga0209624_10002737_pt1 | contig 12885 bp, 11 predicted proteins | sample JacPinW_OM2H0_O1_FD_188565 | JGI IMG/M metagenome (GOLD analysis project Ga0209624, IMG submission 188565) | Forest soil microbial communities from Algoma, Ontario, Canada - Jack Pine, Ontario site 1_JW_OM2H0_O1 (SPAdes) (version 2) | ecosystem: Environmental > Terrestrial > Soil > Boreal... | reverse complement strand
GGCGTCCACGCCGGACGGTAGTTTATGGTGAGAGATATCCGGGCACTCATCGCAGATGTTTGGAGCGAAAGTGGACCGACCCTCTCTATCCCCACTGGCGAGAGCCATACATGATGGGCGAGGACTTTTGCTATTTCAATGATCTCCAGGATCTCCCCGGAGAAGGTGTGATCGGCTTAGAGTTCGAAAAGAATGAATAACCTCAAGCTCTCAGTGTGCATAGCGACGTTGAACCGGAGCAATTTCATCGGTGCGACCCTGGAGAGCATCATTTCCCAAGCGACCGATGAGGTCGAAATTGTGGTACTGGATGGAGCTTCCACAGACGGCACCCAGCAAGTCGTTCGGCGATATCAAGAACGTTTTCCACGGCTGCGTTACTTTTGCCAGAAAGCAAATATGGGAGTGGATCGTGACTTTGCTGCAGCCGTGGCTCTGGCGCAGGGCCAATACTGTTGGCTGTTCAGCGATGACGACGTCCTGATGCCTGGAGCGATTCAGACTGTGCTGGATGCCATCAATGGCGGGTACGCGCTCATCATCGCAAATGCCGAAGTACGAAATGCCGATTTGTCGAAGGTGCTCCAGCCGCAAAGGCTTATCCTGAATGCGAACCGGATTTATGAGCTGGGCGAGAGCGATCGTCTCCTGGCGGATGTCGGAGGTTATTTAAGCTTTATCGGCTGCGTAATTATTAAACGTGAGTTGTGGGATGCGAGAGAGAAAGAGAAATATTTCGGCTCGTTTTTCATCCACGTCGGCGTGATATTCCAGAGCCCGTTGCCAGAACAAGCGCTCGCCATTGCCAAGCCGCTTATCTCCATCCGCTATGGCAACGCCTCATGGCTTGAAAAGTATTTTGAGATTTGGATGTTCAAATGGCCTAGCCTGATCTGGTCCTTCGGGGATTACCCGTACGCCGCGAAGCTCCGTGTGTGCCGCGAAGAGCCGTGGCGCAGTCCCAAGACCCTCTTGCTTCAAAGGGCGAAGGGTTCCTACACGATCAATATGTACCGCAGGTGGCTAGAACCGCGTTTAGAATCTTCCTCGACTCGGGCCGTGAGCAAAGCAATCGCATATTTTCCGGGGCGCATTGCGAACCTTTTGGCGCTCATTTATCTCTTTTTCTTCATCCGTGGCTCTACGCGCCTGCTTGAACTATTAGACCTGACCAATAGCCCCGTCTACGTTGGCAGGTTTCGCAACCGACGTCCCATACTAAACGAACGCCAGCCTAGCCTGCGTGTCTCCCAAGAATTGCGACGCAGCGATCTATAGCTCTCCCGGCTGTTTGCTCATTGTTGTTGAGCAAGCACGACGGTCCATTTACCAACACCATGCCAACCGCCCTGATCACCGGAATAAGCGGCCAAGATGGTTCTTACCTTGCGGAGTTTCTCCTGTCGAAGGGATACCGCGTAGCGGGCACAAGGCAAAATCAATCCTCTGATCAGCTGCGCATTCTCCCAATTCGTGACAAAATCGAAATCGTCGACACGAATCTACTCGGCCAGGAGGTGGTGGAGGATCTCTTGTGCAGGTACAAACCGGACGAGGTATACAATCTGGCAGCACGTGCGTCGAGCCGTGACCTTTGGACGCAGCCTGTTTCGACCGGAGAACTCAATGGCCTAACCGTTGTGCGCATACTCGAAAGTATCTGCAAGGTCGATTCCCGCATCCGCTTTTTCCAAGCGTCCAGTAGCGAGATGTTCGGCAACGCCGCACAAATGCCGCAGGCTGAGACGACGTCTTTCCATCCCCGGAACCCGTACGGAGCGGCAAAGGCCTATGGCCACTGGACAACCGTTCTTTACCGCGAGCAGCAGAAACTTTTTGCCTGTTCTGGAATTCTCTACAATCACGAAAGCCCTCGACGTGGACTTGAATTTGTCACTCGAAAAATCACCCGAGCTGTCGCGATGATCAGCCTTGGCGAGCAAAGGAAGGTTCGATTGGGACGGCTGGACGCGCGGCGTGACTGGGGGTTCGCAGGCGACTACGTCCGAGCGATGTGGCTGATGCTTCAACAATCTCAACCGGATGATTATATTGTCGCTACGGGCGAGACTCACTCGGTGCGCGATTTTTGTGAGGCGGCCTTTGGGTACGCAGGATTGGACTATAGAGAGTTTGTGATTGAGGACCTGGACGACTGCAGGCCGGCGGAAACCGTGCAACTTGTGGGTAACGCTACAAAGGCGCGTCGCGACCTGGGTTGGGGTCCGACGGTCACATTTCACGAGCTGGTGCAAATGATGGTGGACGCTGATCTGAAGTTGATTCGGGAGAAACGTACGCTCGCGGATCGAGCTCATTCCTCCACAAGCGACGTCAGAACCGGCCTGTTGTAAGAAAATCTAACGGAATAAGAGGACGTGCGTGATAACCCGAAATACCTGCCGAGTTTGTGACGGGCGATTTGATCCCGTTCTTTCCCTGGGTGAGCAGTACGTCTCAAACTTTCTTTTGCCTGAGCAACCCGATGGCGTCAAGGCTCCGCTCGAACTGGTACTCTGCAAGCGATGCACTTTGCTGCAGTTGCGTCACACCGTGCCGGGTGATGCGATGTACCAAAACTATTGGTACCGCTCGGGCACCAATCAAACCATGCGAAACGCTCTCGCCGATATCGCCAACACCAGCGAACGATTGATGAATCTTCGCGCCGGCGAGTCCGTACTCGATATCGGCTGCAACGATGGCACTTTGCTCGCCTCGTACGAGACAAAAGGCATTTTCCGAATCGGCTTTGACCCCGCGGCGAACTTGGCCGCTTCTTCGCGAAAGGTAGCAGACCGGGTGGTCAGCGGCTTCTTCGCAGCGGAACAATTTGACCGAGATCCTGTCCTGAAAACTTGCCGGCCCAAGATCGTAACTTCCATCGCGATGTTCTACGACCTGGAAGACCCAAACCAGTTTGTTTCGGATATCAAGAGCGTCATGCACCCGGACGGAGTGTGGGTCGTGCAGATGAGCTACCTGCCGCTCATGCTAAAACAGCACGATTTCGGAAATATTTGCCACGAACATTTGGAATACTACTCCTTGGAATCTCTTGAATACTTGCTGAAACTCCACGACTTTGTAGTTTCCGATGCGCAGCTCAATGACGTCAATGGAGGAAGTATTCGAGTTTTCATCCAGAATCGCGGCCCGGCCCGGACTAGCTTGGGCGACGCCGCGTATCGCAGGCTCGCGGCTGACCGAGTGAGCGCAATGCGCGCCCAGGAAGCCAAAATGGGTTTGGGCGAGCCTCGTACCTATTTGGAGTTTGCCACCTGGGTGGAACGAATCAAAGACGACGTATCTCGATTCATTGGCGAACGGGTACACAGCGGCAAGAAGGTAGCCGTGTACGGCGCATCGACCAAAGGAAATGTGATGCTGCAGTATTTCGGGCTGGACCACGACATGATTACCGCCGCTTCAGAACGCAATCCCGACAAATGGGGAAAGGTGACCGTCGGCACTCGCATTCCGATCGTCTCAGAAGAGGAAGCGCGAACTGCCAAGCCCGACTACTTCCTTGTGTTGCCGTGGCACTTCGTCGAGGAATTCCGCGCTCGCGAGAAGAACTACCTGCTCGGCGGCGGAAGGTTCATCGTCCCTCTTCCACACTTTACTCTAATTTGACGAGACTTCGGCGGGCCACCTACCGAGCAAGAGGACAACGTGCAGAAGGCCAACGCTTTGCAGGTTTTTACGATCGTTGCGCGAAACTACCTGCCGTACGCGCTTGTGTTGGGAGATTCTGTGTTGCAGTATCACCCGGACGCCACCTTTTCAATTTTCTTAATGGACGACCTTGATCACAGCTTGCGATCTTCCATTGAAGCTCGCGGATTTCAGCCCATTTTCCCGGAAGAGATTCCCCTGACTGAGTATCGCAAACTCGCATTTCAGTACAACATTACGGAGGCCAGTACAGGAGTCAAACCTTCAGTCATTCAGATGTTGTTCGACTCCGGCGCGAAAAAGGTGATTTATCTCGACCCGGACATACTTTGCTTCCGGCGTTTCGATGAGGTCTTAGCTGCGTTAGACGGGTGTTGCATCGTGCTGACTCCGCATATCTGCTCCCCCGTGCCCGACGATTATTACCCCGGCGAGAGAGCGCTGCTGAACAGCGGCGCGTTCAACTTGGGATTCATTGCGCTGCGCGCCAGCGAAACCAGTACGCGATTTCTGAGGTGGTGGGCGGAACACTTACGGAGAGAGTGTGTGCAAGAAATTGAAAGCGGCCTATTCGTCGATCAGAAATGGATCGACATGGTTCCCGCCTGTTTTGACCATGTATATATCATGCGGAATTTGGCATACAACATAGCGTACTGGAATTTACATGAACGAGCTCTGGAGGAACGTGAGGGCAAACTTTACGAGGTGCAGTCCGGTGATCGGGTGGCCTTCATTCACTTCAGCGGAATCGTGCTAGACGATTTGAACTCTCTCTGTAAGTATACTGCGCGCAATCCCTTCGGGGACGGATCCTGCAAACAACGGTACACGCTGTCGTCGCGCCCCGACCTTGCCGCTACTTTTATGCGTTACAAGCAGCTTCTGCTTGCGGCGGACTTTGAGAGTTTTTCAAGACTTTCATACGCTTACGCCGCGTACGACGACGGAGAGCCAATTTCAGACTTGGAGCGATCGCTCTACCGTACGTCCGAGTCATGGAGGAGTAAAGAAGTCGACCCATTCAGGACAGGCGGCGGTTCATTTCGTGACGCTTGTCGGCGGGCCGGAGTGCGGACGGGCATGGTCCGGCCTATCAAAAGGCCGCCGGAAGTATCACACGGGAAGAATAGGGGCTACAGGCGTCTCATTGAGTTCTTTCTGCGGTGCTGTTTGTTAGTTTTAGGTCCGCAAAATTACTTGCAATTTGCGAAGTACATGCGGCATCAATTCTTGCCGTCCAACCATGGATTTTTGCTTACGGACGAAAACCAGACTAGCAGCGGGGACTCAGCCGAGCTCGCGAACCTAGCTCCGCGTTACACTCCGGTTCTGCCGAATCCGTCCAAGATTGAAAAAAGCCTGTAGCACGAGGGCCCTTTGAGCGAACACATGCCACTCGATCTGCAAAGATCACAGTTTCCCGGGCGCACCGGGGCTCCGAATCGGCTGAGTTCGATTGGGGCAGTCTTCTTTGCTGTGACCGGCACGCTTATCGCAACAAGTATCGTAAATATTGGCAGTTCGGGCGTTCCAGTCTTTTATCTTGCGTTTCTTATTCCCGTCATTGCTTCGGCTTTCTCGGTGAATTCGGAACGCCCGTATTCGCGGCTTTCCCGTGTATGGGTTCCGGTTGTAGCGGTTGGAATCGCGCTTATCGTAACTACGATGCTGCAACTCGTGACGATCCCCATCAAGGATACCGGAAGCGAAGTGATGCATCTTGTGAGCCGCCTCTGCTTTTTAGTTTACTTTGTGATCGCTCAAACCTGGCTGCGGGACGAAACGCTACAGAAAACCCTGATATGGCTTCGTCGCCTTCTGATCGTAGCTTGCGCGTATGGCGTTTACCAAATAGTCGCAAAGTTCCTTGGCTGGCCGTTATTTCTCGATTGGTTACGGAATAACCGGTCTTTTTATATATACGATTACGATATGGGGGGATGGGTTGGCATCATAAGGGCGACGTCCATATATGCAGAGCCCTCGCAGGCTACGATCCCAATCCTTGTCCTATTCATGCTAAACCTTCGGATAAAGTCCAGTTCCATGTCGACCTTCGCTGGTTGGCTGACTTTGGTGCTCTTCACGCTCGCGACGTTCTCGAGGGGTGTGTGGGCCACGCTGCTTGTGGCGATCGCCGCGTCGCTTCTGTTTCGGTCTGTCAAGCTGTGTGCCCTGGTTGAAACCAAGCGTCTGGCGCTCACCGCTGTCGTCTTGGTCTTGTTGCTCGTCTTGCCTGTTTGGGGATTCATTCGCGCAAACAGTAATGACGGTACCGATGACCTTTCCGCACAGACGCGATCCGGCGGAATCGTATTGGGCGTTCATATGATTCAAGACGCCCCCATCCTCGGGTTTGGCTGGAATTCGTTCGATGACGTGGCTCAACATTATGCTGCTGTCCCGCTCGATGTTGATGCAGATATAGATTTCAGTATTATCCATAATACGGTTATCAGCGATATGCAGCAGGCCGGTTTATCGGGGTTCGTCCTTGCGGCGCTACCGTTTATTGTGCTCATTGGTTGGTCGACAGCGCCGACTTGGATGACGTTCTGCACGCTTGCGTCATTCCTGGTCGCTGCAGAGCTCGGTGATATCGGATACTCATCGCTGACATGGCTCTGGCTCGCAATATTAATCAACATGAAGTCGGCAGCGGCCGGGCCACCGGCTAGCCGGACTGAAGTCGCTTCTGGGAAACACTTTTATAAACCGCATAGGTCTGGGACGCTGCATTCGGCCAGTTGAAATGTGCAGCACGCCGCTTCCCTAGATCGCCGAGATTACGCCGTCTGATATCGTCGATTAAAATGCTTCGCAGCGCGCTAGCAATTTCCTCAATCGACAACGGGTTAACCAGGATCGCAGCTTCTCCAGCTACTTCGGGAAGCGAACTGATGTTACTGGTAATCACGGGCGTACCCGCAGCCATTGCCTCCAGCACCGGCAATCCGAAACCTTCGTAGAGCGAAGGATAGATTAATGCTTCACATGCAACCAAGAGCGCCTTTTTCTCCGATTCGGCGACAAACCCCAAGTGCCGAATTCTGTCCCGGTAGTTGCTAGCTTGTTGTGCGACGAAAATGTCCTGGGAATCCCATCCGAGTTTGCCGGCGAGAACGAGTAGCAAATCCGGATGCTCAATTGCGATTTGGTCGAACGCCCGAATGAGGCGAACAATGTTCTTTCGCGGTTCCAGAGTGCCAACAAACAGTACGAAGGGACGATCGAGCGCGAACTTCCGGAGAACCGATTCTGTTTCTTGGGCGCCAATGTCGAAACCGCGTGGATCCACCCCAAGGGGGATGACGCGGCGAAGATTTCCGGAGCTTGGTAGCAATCGTTCCGCGTCTAGGCGCGTGGCTTCCGATATAAAAATTAAGGCCTCGGCATGCTTCACCGCATGTTTGATGAAGAAAGGCATAATCATTCTTCGGCCGAGAGTATGGAGACTTGGGTATAACAGGAATGTGAGGTCGTGAATCGTAACGACCCGAGGGCACGGCGAATACAGCGGATGCGTATAGTGCAGCGAGTGAACTACGTCGATCTTCTTCCACAACAATAGCATGGGCAGAACGACTTGCTCATAAAGTAAAAGAAGTCCGCGATATCTAAACAGGGTTGTCGGAAGAGGAATTACAAGCGCGTTGCGACACTCGCGGAGAATTTCCCTCATGCGGACTTCGTCTCTTTGCACCAGAACAATCAATTCGTCTTCGCCTGTAAACCGGGGGCCAAGCTCCTTTACAAGATTTTCTGCATAGACACCAACTCCTGTGCGGTCCACGGGAATTTGGGTGAAGTCAATTAGTGTTTTCATCGAATAGTCTAAGTTCGCTCTTCGCGTGGCAGGGAGTTTAGTGCCACGTATGACCCGAAGTTGCAACTGCAAATCACGGACCTCGCCAGCTCCTTTAGAGGAGTTCTCAAAACGAAGCTCACGGGACAAAGGAACGACTGGGACGAATTGGCTGCACTTGATCCCTTGTGGGCCGTTCTCTCTGACGCAGAAATGCGGTTCAACCGCTGGGACCATACTCGGTTCTTCCGAACCGGAGCGCAAGAAATCAGCGCGTTGGTGGCGCATGCAAAGCATCTGGGGTTTCCGGACCAGTGGCATCGCGCGCTCGATTTTGGGTGCGGCGTCGGCAGACTAACTCGAGCTCTTCGCGCCTATTTCCCGGAATGTCATGGCATTGATATTTCATCGAGAATGGTGCAAAGGGCTCGGGAGCTAACCCCAGAATGCGATTTCCACATTAATATGGAGACGAATCTACATCTTTTCGACGATTCATATTTCGACCTCGTATGCAGCGTAATTGTACTGCAACACCAACCCAGTCGCGCCGTCGTCTTAAGCTACGTAAACGAATTCCTGCGCGTTCTGCGTCGCGATGGCCTATTAGTTTTTCAACTACCTTGCTATGTGCCGCTACGAAACCGAATTCAAGTTCGTCGCAGGCTTTACGCGCTGCTGCACAGTCTCGGCTGGAAGTCCCATTTCCTATATCGACGCCTCCATCTCGCACCCATTCGCATGCTATCGATTTCTGAAAACGACATCGTCTCCGTCGTCCAGTCTGCAGGCGGCAAAATTTTAGATGTGCGTCCCGATGATCGAGCCGGACAAACGATTCAGAGCAGAACGTATTATGTGTCGCGGTAAAAGGGCCAGGGCTTAAATGTACGACCTCATAGGATCGATCGTCCTCTACAAGAATTCCCCGAAGCAGATCCTAGAAGCAGTAACGAGCTTCTTGAACACTCAGCTCAATGTCGGGCTGTACTTGATTGACAATTCCCCGGAGCACAGGGTGCTAGAAGGTTGCAAGGATCACCGGGTTACCTACCTATTCAACGGACGGAATGTCGGCTTTGGCGCTGGTCACAATCTTGCGATGAACGTTTCGCGGAATCAGGCCAGGTTTCATGTGGTGCTTAATCCGGACATCTATTTCGAGCCCGGAGTACTCGAGACGTTGTTCAGTTTCGCGTGTTCGAGACCGGACATCGGCCTTTTGATGCCAAAGGTGCTGAATGCGGATGGATCCATTCAGCGGCTTTGCAAGCGGCTCCCCACGCCGTCAGACCTCTTTATTCGGCGTTTTCTGCCGCAGGTATTGAAGACCCTAGCAAAAGAGCGCTTGGAGAGGTATGAGTTTCGTGATCAAGACTTGAATTCCGTGCTGTCTGTCCCAGTGCTGTCGGGCTGCTTCATGATGATCAATGGGGCCGCGCTGCACGAAGTTGGAATGTTCGACGAACGCTACTTCATGTACATGGAAGACGTGGATCTGTGCCGAAGAATCCATCGGCGATTCAAGACGATCTATTTCCCTCAGGTCGTGGTCTATCACCATTACGCGAAAGGTTCCTATCGCAGCGTTCGTCTCATGATGCATCACATCGCATCGGCGTTGCGGTACTTTCACAAATGGGGATGGTTTTTTGACCCGGAGCGGGTTGACATTAACCGGGAATCGCCAGATGACACTTACCTGCGATCGCCTGTTGGGAGCGCCGTCGCTCGGATTATTCGACCGGACTTTATGGATCGCGCCCGCCGTTGACAACAGTTCCGCGCAATTTCTGAGACGCATTTCCCGTCGTAGCAGATAGCGAATCGAAGTCGACAGTATCTTACCAACTTACAAATGCACTCTTCATCAGCTGCCGACAGACACGGGTCGTGCGTCGGTAGCGCGCCGTACCAAACGAATTATCGTTTCTCGCAGTGACACAAAGCAAATGCGGAGGTAACTGTGATTGCGAGCGGCTATCTGCTTTGTTTTTTGATTAGTGTTGCGTTGTCCCTGGTTTTTACTCGTTGGGTGCGCAACTATGCAACCGCACGCGGATGGGTTGCCACGCCCGAACTGGACCGGCACGTTCACACGACGTCGGTGCCGAGGCTCGGAGGCGTCGCGATCTTCGGTACTTTTGCGGTGGTGGCAGGGCTCGGCGCGCTCCTTTCCAGATGGGCAGGACTACCGATTGCGCTACCCGCCGGTACGGTGTGCAGCATTTTTGCATCTGCGTTTATTATTTTTCTCCTCGGACTTTATGATGACGTGCGTTCGGTGGGCCCGTACTGGAAGTGTGGGATTCAAATTCTGGCCGCGATACTTCTTTACACCGGCGGCGTAGGAGTTCATCGGCTCGATCTCATTTCGTCAGGGCGAACGTTGGGGACGGTTGTAGCTCTGCCGCTGACCGTACTTTGGATCGTTCTGCTCACGAATGCATTCAACTTGATCGACGGTCTGGATGGATTGGCCGCCGGGTCCGCATTCTTTTCGACGACCGTACTATTCGTTATATCGCTTCTGGAGCCTAACGCAATGGTGACTTTACTTGCGATCGCACTTGCCGGCGCGATTCTGGGCTTCTTGCGTTTCAATTTTCACCCCGCGTCGATTTTCCTGGGCGATTCCGGAAGCATGTTCATCGGCTTTATGCTGGCTGCACTGGCGCTCGCCGGATCGGAAAAAGCGCCTACTATGATTGCCGTTGCAATCCCTGTGATTTCCTTCGGTCTTCCGATTCTCGACGTCGCACTGGCAGTCTCGCGCCGCTTCCTGAGCGGCAAACCTTTGTTTCGAGGGGATCGCGATCACATTCATCACAAGCTCTTGCAGCGCGGCTTGTCGCAGCGGGGCGCCGTACTCGTTCTCTATGGCGTCACTTCCTGTTTCGCGCTGTTAAGCCTCATCCTACTGCACGACGCGGCGATGATCGCGCTGGTCCTGGCGGTGATAGGGATTGGCGTCGCGCTGGGAGTGCAATACCTTGGCTACGTAGAGTTTTCGGAGCTACAGGGCGCGTTGCGCAGAACTGCCGAGCGCAAGCGTGCGATCGCCAACAATGTGGAAGTGCGGCGCGCCGTGAAAGCGTTGGATTCTTGCACGGACTTCCTTAGGATCTGCGCGATTCTCCGTGAAACTCTGCCTGCAATCGGATTCGATGGATTCCGTCTGGGACGCAATCTGGGTGAGATATTTTCCGGAACTCCGTTCTCTCCGATGCAAAGGACGGCAGACGGCGGATTGCAATTGTTTTGGGACGATGCTGGAAATAGCGAACCCGTCTGGGAATTGAGATTGGAACTGAACACCGAGGCGCATCATAAATTGGGCTACTTCTCTTTGCTGCGCAAAGGCGTGGACAATCCAGTGCTAGTGGACTTCAACCTACTGAGTTGCGCATTTCGCAGCGCGCTTTCCGAGGCGGTGCTGCGATCCATGAATGGTCACCGATCTTCTGTGCGACGGGCAGTGCCCGGCAACGGCGCCGCTGCGGTGAAAATAGCATCTGCTGGGTCGTCGGATTGAAAAAAGAAAAACGGATCTTCGCCGTCCTGTGGCAACCAGATCGGGGAGGCTGAGACGGGGCGACTTCGCCCGCTGCCGAAGAAAAATTATGGAGTAGGTTCTCAACCGCTGCGATTCGCAAACTCCGCTTGTGATTTTTACCCGCATGGTTCGCCGCTGCAGTTCTGCTGAAATCCTGTTGTAACCCCTACCGTCAGCGTTGGTGTGGATAATCGCGTCTGCGATTCCGTGCGGTGGTCTGATTCATGCGGAATGGCCCGCATGGGCAGCAATTGCGGCGCCGCCCTCGTTCTGAAAAACCTCGTAGATGCTGAGCCGATCCTCCACACCCACTTTGCGCAGGATCCGGTGAATGTGGTTTTTCACCGTTTGCTCGGAAATATTGAGTTGGTTTGCGATTTCCTTATTGCTCAGACCGCGGCCAATCAAAGGGATCAGCTGTTGTTCGCGCCGCGTCAGTCCCCATTCGGCGCGCCTCTGGCTATTTGGCAACTGAGTGGTCTGCGTCGCGACATAGTCAAAGAGAAATTCCGTGTAATGAGGCGGGCATACGGCGTGTCCCTCCGCGACCGACCGGACCGCCGCTACCACATCTGCGGCCGAGGCATTTTGCAGAACGTAACCCCGCGCGCCACGACGTATCGCCGTCAGGAAGCAGCCGCGATCATCTGCCATGGCGATGAGCACGCTCTTAACAGGCCGCTCGTGTTTACCAGTCGCAGATGCCGAGGCGAAGCTATCAAGCAGAAAGTCCAGTGAGTCGAGGACAAGCACGTCCGCTCCGGAATCGCGGATATATTCGACCGATGTGCAAGGCTCTGCTTGCGCTGCAATCTCAAAATCCGTCCGCTTCGCTAAAATCCTCGCAATTGACTCGCGCAACAACCGGTTAACGCATAAGATCAAGACTTTGGCGCCACTTGCCATTCTGTTGTCCCCGCTAACCTGCTGGGCTGCGGCATGTGAGTGCTAAGAGTTACAGCACTGGATTGAAGCATCTGTGTGGATACTTATGCAAGTAGTAATTTGCCGTTAACATTTCTGGTGCGGAGTGGCGCGAACTCCTGTGCCATGGCACTTGCGCCAAAAACTCCACACGTTGCCGGCCTTACCTCCCTCCCGCCCGTCGAGCGAACAGCGAAAGGCATTCAGTATAGGGCCTAAATGAGCCCAAGTCTTCCCAAGCAGATCGCCTTACTATTGTCGAAGCTTTCCTCATCGCGCGGCATACGGGGAATCGTGTATATGCCATTTAGGAAGTACCTCAAGGCCATAGATCAACCCCTTTTAGGCATGGGACCTTCGGGATTGGATGCGAACGGGGGTACATTCGTCGCCTCGCTCGTGTCGCTAGAACGGACGACGGAGGCGTCAGCATGTTCCAGTGGGCGCGGTGTCGGTTGGGTTATTTGCGGCGAAAAACCTCGCAAGATTATGGAAAATATGTCGGTGTGCGAGCAGAACGCGTCGAGTCACGGTGCGATGTCGCAGAATCTAGGATCCTGAAAAACTTGCAAATTATTAACTCATGGACGAAACGGTAGGGAACTGGCGCCCAAGATTCCATTTGAAGAAGGCTGAAGCGACCGCCGGATGCAATTCTACATCGGGGTAGCGCGGACGCCGGTCGGCGTAGCTCGAAACGCCTGCAATGCCATGCAACGATTCGGCGACGAGCCGTACGGCAACGACGACAATGCGACCGGGAGAGGCTGCCACTTTTCCTGTCCTCCGAGGAAACGTTTCCACAAAGAGCGCGGAGCTCCATAAGCATTTGCTTGCGGTGAACGCGCCCAAATTGACCCACGCTACCGATGGGGGGAGCTAGGCGGGAAGCGATTTGCCGCGGGTCTCCGCAGCGAAG
>Ga0209624_10002735_pt1 | contig 12887 bp, 12 predicted proteins | sample JacPinW_OM2H0_O1_FD_188565 | JGI IMG/M metagenome (GOLD analysis project Ga0209624, IMG submission 188565) | Forest soil microbial communities from Algoma, Ontario, Canada - Jack Pine, Ontario site 1_JW_OM2H0_O1 (SPAdes) (version 2) | ecosystem: Environmental > Terrestrial > Soil > Boreal... | reverse complement strand
CGCCTTCGGCCTGCAAATCCTTGATCAGGACCTTCAATTCCGCTTTCGCTTCACCCTTCACGCCGAAGGCGCGGGCGATATCGCGCTTGGTGACCCGCGCGGGGGCTCGTTCGCCATTGGGCGCGGGGCCGCCGCCGATAAAGGCCATGACTTCTTCGCGCGAAGGCGGCGCGGCGGCTTTCGGCTCCTCCACGCCATGGACGGCGTTAGGGGCGCGCCGACGGATTTTTTGATTCTGCAAGGCTTCCACTTCTCAAGGGCCGCGGAAGCGTCCCAAGCGCAAGGTAAGTTCGACGGCCCGCGGAAACAAGCGGCGCGCTCGTCGACGCCGGCGAGGTCAGACTGTTCGGCGTTCGCCGGCCTTTTCGATCCGGAGCAGCGTGAACAGTTTCATCGGCGCAAGCTCGCTGCGCTCGACGATGAGCGCGTCGGGGCGCGAATCGATCCAGCTTCCCACCGCAGAATAAGGAAAATTAGGATGCCACCCGAGCCAGGCGGCGGCCGTCTCCATCCGGCGCTCGACGCCAGCGCGAAGGCCGCCCGACGCGGCGAAATGGTTCATCACGATCAGAGTCCCGCCCGGTCGTAGCACTCGCCAGGCCTCTTCGAGCGCTCGCTCCGGACCGGGGACCACGCTCATCACGTAGGGCGCCAGCGCGACGTCAAACGCGGCGTCAGGAAATTCGAGCGCGGCGGCGTCCATCACGTGGAGCCCCTTGACCTGCGCCAGATGCTTGCGCTCGACGCGGGCGCGCGCCGCACGCAGCATCGGCGCCGAGATATCGATACCCGTCACCAGCACATTGCCGGGTAGAAGGGGCAGTTCGAGCCCGGTGCCGACGCCGACCACGAGAATCTCGCCGCCGGGACCCGCGGCCTCGGCCGCCGCCCGCACCGCCGCCGCCCGGCCAGGGTGGAAGGGCAAATCGAAGACAAGGTCGTAGATCGGCGCCCAGCGGCTATAGGCCGCTTCCGCCGTATGACCCGCATAGACCTGCGTCGCGTTGATCGGATTCATCGTCGGGACCTCCCGACAAGCGCATGCTTGCCCGCCCCTCGCCCAGACTGATCCAACGCATTATAGCACGTCCGTGATCCGCCGCGACGGGGCATCCCGTCAATGGCGCGAGTCTTGTGGGAGTTCGACCGATGATTGACCATATCGGCTTTGCGGTCTCCAATATGGAGCGATCGAAGCCCTTTTACGTCAACGCCCTCAAGCCGCTCGGCATTGCTGTTGTGATGGAGGTGACGGCGGAGCAGACGGGCGCGGACGCTCACGCCGGATTCGGCAAAGACAACAAAGCGTTCTTCTGGATCGGCGGGGGCGTAAAGCCGAAAGGCGGTACACATGTCGCCTTTACCGCTCCGACGCGCGCCGACGTCGATTCCTTCTACCGCGCGGCTTTGGCCGCCGGCGGACGGGATAATGGCCCACCGGGGTTAAGGCCTCACTACCACCCAAATCATTACGCGGCGTTCGTCCTCGACCCTGACGGCAACAACATCGAAGCCGTTTGCCGCCAGCCGGAATGATGGCCTCGGAGGTCCCGCCGGGATTAGCTACGCTTACCAGCGGCGGATTTTGACTTGGCCGGGGCGGCCTTTTTGGCAGCCGCTTTTTTTGCCCCGGCGGGTTTCGCTCTCGCCGCCGGGCCGTCAGCGACCGAAGTCTTCGCCGATGATTTAACCGGCGCAACCTTACCTCTCGGCGGCGCCTTTTTTGCGGGCTTGCGAGGACGAGCCACAGGCTTGCCCTCGCGCTCGGCGATCAGCTCCAAAGCGTCGGAGAGAGTGATGGAGTCCGGCGCGGTTCCCTTCGGGATGGTGGCGTTGACCTTGCCCCAGTTGACATAAGCGCCGAAGCGTCCGTCGCGCACGGTGACCGGCCCGCCGTCCGGGTGTTCGCCAACCAGGCGCCCGATGACGCCGCCCCCGGCCGCCTTGGCTTTGAGCAGTTCGACCGCCTCAGCGAGGGTAAGGCTGGCCGGGTCGGTCCCCTTGGCGATGGTTGCGTTGATCTTGCCGTGGTTCACGTAAGAGCCGAACCGGCCGGACTTCACACTGACCTTGCCACCTTCTGGGTGCTCGCCAAGTTCGCGCCCGGCGCCGCCGCCAAAGCGGGAGCCCCCAGCGCCGCTCTCCTTGGCGACGACAAGGTCGATCGCACGGTTGCCGCCGATCTCGAGCACATCGTCGTCGCGGCCGAGGTTAGCGTAGGTCTTGCCGTGTTGCACATAGGCGCCGTAGCGGCCGATGCCGGCGAGGATCGCCTCGCCGCTCGTCGGATGGCGCGCCACTTCCCGTGGCAAGGCGAGCAGCTTGAGCGCCTTTTCGAGCGTCACGTCATCGGCGCTCAAGCCCTTCGGCAGCGACGAGCGTTTGGGCTTTTCGCCCTCGCCCTGTTGTATGTACTCGCCGAAGCGCCCATTGCGCAGAGTGATCTCTTCGCCGGTCGTCGGGTCCTCGCCGAGCACGCGGACGCCTGGCCGATCTCCTTCGGAACTCTCCGCGCCCGACGGCGCCAGAACGCGCGAGAACTTGCACTCAGGATAGCGCGAGCAGCCGATGAAGGCGCCGTATTTGCCCAGCTTCAGGGACAATTGCCCCTCGCCGCACAGCGGGCAGAGGCGCGGATCGACGCCATCGCCGCGCGCTGGAAAAATATGCGGCCCCAAGAGTTCGTTCAGGCTGTCCAGCACCTGCCGGGTGCCGAGATCCTTGATGTCGGTGACGGCGCCAGAGAAATCGTTCCAGAAGTCGCGTAGCAGCGCTTTCCAATCGATCTCGCTGTTCGATACCTGATCGAGCTTCTCCTCGAGATCGGCGGTGAAATCGTAGCCGACATATTTCGTGAAGAACGACTCGAGGAAGGCCGTCACGATCCGGCCTTTGTCCTCGGGATAGAGCCGTTTCTTCTCCAGCCGCACATAGTCGCGATCTTTGAGGACGGCGATGGTCGACGCGTAGGTTGAGGGCCGGCCAATGCCAAGCTCTTCCATCCGCTTGACCAGCGTCGCCTCGGTATAGCGGGGCGGCGGCTCGGTGAAATGTTGGCTTGCGTCGATCCGCTCTTTGGCGAGTTTCTCGCCTTGGCGCATCGAGGGCAGACGGCTGGATTCCTCATCCTCCTCGTCATCCCGGCCTTCCTGGTACAAAGCAAGGAAGCCCGGAAAGCGCACGACCTGGCCGGTGGCGCGAAATTCGAGCTGGCGCGCGCCGGCCTGAGCCAGAATGTCGACCGTCGTGCGCTCGAGTTCCGCGCTCTCCATCTGGCAAGCGATGGTGCGCGTCCAGATGAGTTCATAGAGCTTCGCCTGTTCGGGCTCGAGATGACGCGCGACGTCGCGGGGACGCTTCGTCATGTCGGTCGGACGGATCGCTTCATGCGCCTCTTGCGCGTTCTTGGCCTTGGCGGTGTATTTGCGCGGCGCCGACGGCACATAGTTCTCGCCGAAATCCTTGGCGATGACGCGCCGCGCCGAAGTGACCGCCTCGGGCGCGAGATCGACGCCGTCGGTGCGCATATAAGTGATGAGGCCGGCCGCGCCGTCGCCGACGTCGACGCCTTCGTAGAGACGTTGCGCGATCTGCATGGTGCGCGCTGGGGCAAGGCCGAGCTTGCGAGACGCCTCCTGCTGCAGGGTCGAAGTGGTGAATGGCGGATAAGGGTGGCGCTTGACGGGCTTCGATTCGATCGCGGCGACTGAAAAGAGCGCTTGCTCGAGCGCAGTCTTGAATGCTTCGGCTTCCGCGCCCGAGCCGATGTCGAGCCGGTTGATCTTCTTGCCGTCGGCGCCGACCAGCCGGGCTGTGAAGGGCGCGTTCGCTTGCGTTCGCAAATGGGCGATGATCGACCAATATTCGCGGGCGACAAACTTTTCGATCTCGAGCTCGCGGTCGCAGACAATCCGCAAGGCGACCGACTGCACCCGCCCCGCCGAGCGCGCGCCGGGCAGCTTTCGCCACAGAACCGGCGACAGGTTGAAGCCGACCAGATAGTCGAGCGCGCGGCGCGCCCGGTAGGCGTCGACGAGGGCGTCGTCGATCTCGCGCGGGTTGCGCATCGCCTCCTGGACTGCGTCCTTGGTCACCGCATTGAACACTACGCGATCGACGCGCTTGTCCCTGAGCAGCTTCTTGTTCTTTAAAATTTCATGGATGTGCCAGGAGATCGCCTCGCCTTCCCGGTCCGGGTCGGTCGCCAGGATCACGCGGTCGGCGTTCTTCACCGCGCCGCCGATGTCGCTCAGCCGCTTGGCGGACTTCGCGTCGACTTCCCAGCGCATCGCGAAATCGTCGTCAGGGTCGACCGAGCCGTCCTTCGCCGCCAGATCCCGCACATGGCCGAACGAGGCGTAGACCTCGTAGTCCTTGCCCAGATATTTGTTGATGGTCTTCGCCTTGGCCGGCGACTCGACGATCACGACTTTCATTGAGGAAGTTTCCTTCAGCGGCCGGCGACGCAGCCCCCATTGCCCTTAGCCGTCCGGCGGCGGGATATGGAGACGTCAAGGCCGACTGTCAAATTCGGGTGGACGAGGAGCGGCGGCTGTTCAAGAGGCACGCTCGATGTCCGTCCTCGAGAAATCTTCGCCTTCGTAGAGAAGCGACGCGCCGCCGACCTTGGCCTGAGCATAGATGAAACAGTCCCCAAGGTTGAGCCGCGCCGGGTGTCCCCTCCCCTTGCCGTAGCGAGCAAAAGCTTCGAGCGCGCGATGGACGGTTTCTGGCTGGATCGGCTGCATGACAACACCGGCGGCTCTCAGAAAGTCTCCCACGTGCGTTTCCGCTTCCGCGACGGACCATTGTCGCTTCCGCGACAAGCCGAGCACGGCTTCGTAAATGGCGGGGTCGTCTCGGCGCGGCCGGAAGCCGCCAGCGCCGACACAAGCGTATCCGCGTCGGGCTCGCGGGGAAGCATCGCGACGATTGCGGAAGCGTCAACGATGATCACAGATCGCCGCTGAGATCGTCGTAGAATGCCTTATCGGCCTCAAGCCCGGTGGCGGGGTGGCTCATGACGCGATCTTGAATAGGCTTTATGCGCTCCGCGAGCGACTTCACGGGCTCCGATGCTGCTTTCTCCCGTTCGATTCGGGCAAGCTCGTTCTCCAACGCATGGAGCACGGCGTCCGTCTTGGTGCTACGCCGAACAGCGGCCAGCTTCGCCGCGAGTTCGACGACGCGGCGATTCCGAATCTGGAGCATGGAGGCTCGGGTCGTCATGTGTATTGAACATAAGCTCGTCACATCAATACGGCAAGCATTGCACTCCGGAGGGGCGTCGTGCCAGGATCTCCCCTCCCCCTTCTTGTTAACTTTGCGAGGCCGCCATGGCGGACACCCACTCCAAACCCGTTTGGTTCATCACCGGCTGTTCGACCGGATTCGGTCGGGAGCTCTCCGTCATCCTCCTCAAGCGCGGCTACCGCGTCATCGTGACCGCGCGCGAGAAGGCGAAGGTCGACGACATTGTCGCTGGCCACGACAAGGACGGCCTTGCGCTGGCGCTCGACGTCGACAAGCAGAAGCAGATCGACGCCGCGGTCGATGCGGCCGAGGCTCGCTTCGGCCGCATCGATGTCCTCGTCAACAATGCCGGCTACGGTTATCTCGCGGCCGTCGAAGAGGGCGACGATTCCGACGTGCGCGCAATGTTCGACACCAATTTCTTCGGCCTCGCCGCCATGACGCGCGCAGCGCTGCCGATCATGCGCGCCCAGAAGTCGGGGGCGATCGTCAACATCTCGTCGATAGGCGGCTTTATCGGTTTTCCCGGGTCGGGTTATTACGCGGCGACCAAGTTCGCGGTCGAAGGCCTCTCCGAGGCGCTGTCGAAGGAAGTCGCGCCACTCGGAATCAAGGTCATTATCGTTGAGCCAGGCCCCTTCCGCACCGACTGGGCCGGGCGTTCGCTCAAAACGCCGAAGAAACCCGTTGACGCCTACACGGAGACGGCCATCGCGCGGCGCCGACAAATTCAGGGCATCAGCGGCTCACAGGCTGGCGATCCTGTCCGCGCGTCCGAAGCGATCATTACTGCGGTTGAACAGGACCATCCGCCGCTCCGGCTGCCGCTTGGCGCATTCGCTTACGAATCCATGGGGACGGAGATCGAGGCCGTGCGCAAGGAGCACGCTTCGCTTGAGGCGGTGGCGCGCGGCGCGGACTATCCGAAGACGAACTGACCGCGCAACCGGAACGAGGCGCTGCGATGGAACCTCGTGCGCAGCGTTCCCCAGGAGATGCGCGTGGCGGACCCTTTTGATCTGCAACGGTTCGTGGCTGCCCAAGCGCCGGTCTATGAACAGGTTCGTCGGGAGCTGAAGGTTGGGCGGAAGCAGAGCCATTGGATGTGGTTCATCTTTCCCCAGATCGCTGGTCTCGGACAGAGCCCCATGTCGGTCCGTTTCGCGATTGCCTCCCTTGAGGAGACGAAAGCCTATCTGGCGCATCCGGTCCTCGGCCCGAGGCTTAAGGAATGCGCGAGATTGGCGCTCGATGTTGAAGGCAAGACCGCGCGCGAGATCTTCGGTTCGATCGACGAGCTGAAATTCCGCTCGTCCATGACCCTGTTCGCCCAGGCCGCGCCGGACGAAGATATCTTTCAGCGCTGCATCGATAAGTATTTCGCCGGCGCCCCTGATCCGGCCACGAGCGCGCGGCTTTAGACGCGCGCGCTCGGGTCGGGCGCCGGCATCGAGGGGCCAACAATTTCTTGCAGAAAATCAGAAACCAGGCTAAGCTCTTTCCATGAACAATCCTGCGCTTCCGCACCCAAGAATGCTCCGGCCCGTCCCCGCCCGCGCCGATGCCGCGAGGACGCGGCGCGAGGAATTTTCTTTCGGCGAAAATCCCGCGTAACCCATTGAAAAGGCTCGATTCGGACGAGAGAATCCAAGGAAATCCAAGCTTTTCCAAGTCCTAAAAGCTAGGCTTTCGCGGCCAAAATGCCCGCGCCCGAGAAAACCCAAATGGGTCGATCAGGCCCTGAGAGCTCGACCGCGCGCCCTAATGCGTCGTGGCTTCGGCGCGCCGTGGGCAATATTTTGCCGGTGGCGCAAACCCGGCGACGCTTGCCAGGCTTTAGCGTTTCGGCACAATCATTCGGCTTCCTCAGAATCGCTTCGGCCGCATGACCCCGTCGACCCCGCCCGTCTTCGCCCAGCGCCACCTCCTTGGCGTCGAGCATCTGTCGCGCGAGGAGATCGTCGCGTTGCTTGATCTCGCCGATGAAGCGGTCACGATCTCGCGGCAGGTCGAGAAGAAGCGCGCCACCTTGCGCGGGCGCACCCAGATCAATTTGTTCTTCGAGGCGTCGACCCGCACGCAATCGTCGTTCGAACTTGCGGGAAAACGGCTTGGGGCGGACGTGATGAACATGGCGGTCGGCGCGTCGAGCGTCAAAAAAGGCGAGACGCTGATCGACACCGCCATGACGCTCAACGCCATGCGGCCGGACATTCTGGTGGTGAGGCATCACCACGCAGGCGCGGTGCATCTGCTCGCCCGTAAGGTCGATTGCTCGGTGGTCAACGCGGGCGACGGCGCCCATGAGCATCCGACCCAAGCGCTGCTCGACGCGCTGACCATCCGGCGCAATCTCGGCCGCATCGAAGGTCTCACGATCGCCATCTGCGGCGACATCCTTCATTCGCGCGTGGCGCGCTCGAACATCCTGCTCTTGAGCAAACTCGGCGCTTATGTGCGGGTCGTAGGCCCCTCGACCCTCTTGCCGTCAGGCGTGGAGCGTATGGGCGTCGAAGTCGCCCATGATATGCGGTCGGGCCTCAAGGACGTCGATATCGTCATGATGTTGCGCCTGCAGCGCGAACGCATGAGCGGCGCCTTCGTGCCGTCGGCGCGCGAGTATTTCCGCTATTTCGGGCTCGACGAGGAAAAGCTCAGCTACGCCAAGTCTGGCGCGCTCGTCATGCATCCAGGGCCAATGAACCGCGGAGTCGAGATCGACACGCTCGTCGCCGACAGCGCGCAGTCCCTTATTCGCGAGCAAGTGGAGATGGGAGTGGCCGTCCGCATGGCGGTGCTCGAAGCGCTGGCGCGTAACATGCCGAACGCTTGAAATCACTCCGCCGCTGCGTTGCGCTGCGGCTGTCCGCCGAGCACGAATCGCGAGAACGCCAGAGCTTGTCGCGCGGCTTCGTCCATCTGGGCTTCGTCGGCGTTGTCGCTCAGATCGCGCCAGACTCTGATGTCGGCGCCGACCTGGCCGCCCATCTTGACGAACGGCTCCATGACAACGGCGCCAGAGTATCCGATTTCGCGCAGCGCCGTCCCGATTTCGTGCCACGGCAATCCGCCTTTGCCGGGAACGCGTCGATTGTTCTCGCCGGTGTGGAAATGGCCGAGCAGGGGTCCAGCGGTGCGAATCGCCTTTCCGAAACTGTCCTCCTCGATGTTCATATGGAACGTATCGAGCATAACCTTGACGTTGGATTTGGCCACCTCCCGGACGAAGGCCACTCCCTCTTCGGCGGTGTTCAGGACGTGGTTCTCGAACCGGTTGAGCACCTCCAGGCACAAATTAACGCCGAGATTGGCCGCAAAATCGGCAAGGCTCGAGATGCCCTCCAGGCCTCGCGCCCTGTCCCCCACCTTATCGACGGGCTTCGAATAGTCGATCGGCCAGTAGGAGTGGAGGGCGCCGCCGATGACTCGGATCTCGAGTTTGGCGAGGTTGGTGAGCGTCTCTTCAAAAAAGGCCCGTCCCGCTTTTCTGATCGCAGGGTCGGCGGAAGACAGGTTTCTGTGCTGAGATGGACCCAGTCCGGCTGTGATCGTAATGCCATTGTCTCGAGCGGAGCGGCCGACTTCGGCGATATGCGCGGCGCCGTAGCTGTTCAGATGATGGGCTGCGATTTCGATGACGTCGAAACCCAGCTTGGCGACTTTCTCCACGTATTTCAGGCAGTCGGCGCTCCATTCCTGCTCCCAGTACGAGTAATAAATGCCGAATTTCAATTGCGCCTCCATGTCTGAAAGGAAAGCGTCACTGTCAACGCGTTCTTACAAAACCGTCTGGGAATGCACGCCAAACGGATCATGGGTGTTCGCCTTGATGCGCCGCATCCATCGCGCCGACGATATGGGCGACGACCGCGTTCATGCTGGTGTCTCGGGTCGCATCGTCCGCGATGACCTGACCCTGGCGCAACACGACGATGCGGTCGCAGACCGAGAACACGTCAGTCAGCCGGTGGCTGATCAAGATGACGGAAATGCCGTCCTTCTTGAGAGCACGGATGAGGTCCAACACATGCTCGACCTCCCGCACGGCGAGCGCGGCCGTTGGCTCGTCCATGATCACGAGCTTGGGGTTGAAGGTGAGCGCACGGGCGATCGCGACCGACTGTTGCTGGCCCCCGGAGAGCTGACCGGTCATTTGAGACACGGAGGGAATGCGCGCGCCGAGCCGCGCGATCATTGCCTCGGCTTCGCTACGCATGCGGGTCTTATCGACAAGCCTTAAGCCCAGGATGGAGCGCGTGAGCTCACGGCCGAGAAAGATGTTTGAAGCGACGTCGCGCATGCGGGCGAGCGCGAGATCCTGGTAAATCATCTCGATGCCAGCCTCGCGAATTTCTCCCGGATCCTTGCCAATGATCGAGACGCCGTCGAAGCGGATCTCGCCGCCGTCTGGGCGATAGACGCCGGTGATCGTCTTCATCAGCGTCGATTTGCCGGCGCCGTTGTCGCCGACGAGAGCGACCGCGCTACCCGCCTCGACGGAAAAGGTCACGCCACGCAAAGCTTCGATCGAGCCGAAGGTCTTGCGGACGTTCTTGAGTTCGAGCAGGCTCATCGACGCCAGCCCTCTTTGCTGTTGATGCGGTCGAGCCAGACTGCGAGGATCAGCACCGCGCCAATGGCGATTTGCTGATAGAAAGGCCGCACAGCCATCAGGTTCAGCCCGTTCTGCAGCACCCCCATGATCAGTGCGCCGATCAACGTGCCAAGAACGCTGCCGCGGCCGCCGAATAGGTTCGTTCCTCCCAGGATGGTCGCGGTGATGGCGGTGAGCTCATAGCTCAGACCCGCGGTCGGCTCGCCCGAATTGATACGGGCGGCGAACAGCAGACCGGCAAGGCCCGAGAGCAGCCCGGAGAGCGTGTAGAGCAGCACTTTCATCCGCTCGACGCGCACCCCCATCGCGCGCGCCGCGCCTTCATTGTCGCCGATGACCTGGGCATAGACGCCGAAGCGCGTGTGGGCGAGCAGCACATGCGCGACGAGAGCCGTGAGCAGAAGGACGAGGACCGGGGTCGGCACGCCAAACGGGCGCCCCTGTCCGAGCCAGACGATCTGCGGGGGCAGCCCATAAATCGAAACGCCATTGCTGAGCACCAGGGCGAAGCCGCGCGCTACGCCGAGCATTCCGAGCGTAACGATGAACGGTGGGATGGCGCCCTTGGTGATGAGGAAGCCGTTGAGCGCGCCGGTCAGTGCGCCCATGGCGAGGCAGCCAAGGACTCCAACCCACCAAGGCAGATCGAAGTTGGAGGTGAGCATGGCGCCAGCGACGCCCGACAGTGCGAGTATCGATCCAACCGAGAGATCGATGCCGGCCGACGAGATGACGAAGGTCATACCGATCGCCAAGACCCCGAACACCGAGGTCGAGAGCAGGATGTTGAGGATATTGGAGACGGAGAGGAAGGCGTTCGACAGCATCGCCATCGCCACGCAGAGCACCGCGAGCACGATGAGCGATTCGAGCCGCACTGCGGCTCCGCCAGCGAAGCGCGCGCGCCAGGAAGAGGGCGCGGCGGGAGTTGACGCCGAAGTCATCAGGCCATCCTGGAAGCAAGCGGCGCCGCCCGTTCAGGCGAGCGGACGGCGGCCAGCCGGGCTTACTTGACGTATTGCAACATCGGGTCCTTGTTCGCCCCGATGACCTCCTTGGTCAAAACGAGGGTCGGAACGTAGGTCATCTCCTGGACTTTGTCGCCAGCAAGCAGCTTTTTTACCCCCTCGACCGCCTGCATGCCGACAAGATACGGCAATTGCGCGACCGATGCGTTGAGCCGGCCGGCCTTGATCGATTTGACCGCATTGGAGTTGCCGTCGACGCCGATGACGATGAGCTTGTCCTTGCCCGCCGAGCGCGCTGCCTCGACCGCGCCAAGCGCCATGTCATCATTGGCGGCGAAGATCGCGACCAGGTCTGGCGTGCGCTGCAGGGTGTCGTTGGTGATGTTGGCGGCCTTCAGGCTGTCCCAGTCGCCCGGCAACGAAGCGACGATGTTAAGGCCGGGCGCTTGCTTCTTGAGCTGTTCGGCGAAGCCGTGGGCGCGCTTCTCCCCGGTGATGTTGCCGGAAAGGCCTTCGATCACCAGCACCGGTCCCTTGGCGTCCTTGCCGAGCACGCTGACCAGATAGTCGGCGCCTTTCGCCCCCGCCGCTTCGTTGTCGGAGCCGATGTGGAAGGCGACGTCGACGCCGGCCTTTTTGGTGATGCCGGGATCGAGGTTGTTGTCCAGATCGACGACCGGGATCTTCATCTCGTTCGCCTGCTTGAGGCAGGGTAGGAGGATGGTCGAATTGATCGCCGCAGTGATCATGGCCACGGGCTTCTTCTGCAACATGGTGTTGCAGGCGTTGAGTTGCGGCTCGGCCGCCTGGTCGGATTCGACCGCGTCCAGGAAGATCTCGACGCCGGCGTTTTTCGCGCCCACGTCGACGCCCTTCTCCATTGCGCCCCAGAACGGGTTGGAAAGCGTCTTCATCAACACGCCGTAGACCGGCTTATCGGCGGCAAAGGCGGCCGACGCCGCGAGGCCAAGCGCGAGCGCAGAGATCGAGGCGCATAAAGTCAAACGTTTCAACATGTCTCACTCCCTTGATCTGTTGGTGTTCATCGGGCTTCCGCGACGGCCTTGAGCCGGGGGCGGGCTGGCCCGGTCGATTCCCGCACCTTGAGGGTGCAGGGAAGTTCGATCCGCTCGACGTCGTTCTCCGCCTCGCCCTTGAGGCGCCGCATTAGGACACGCCAGGCGGTCGAGGCGAAATCGTCGACCGGCTGCGCGACAGTGGTCAGATAGGGGCTCAGCGCCGACATCCAGTCGAAGTCATCGAAGCCGACAATTGACACGTCGCCGGGGATTTCCAGGCCGAGACCGCGCGCGGCTTTGATCGAGGCCAGGGCGCAAACGTTGGTAAGGGCGAAAATCGCGGTCGGCCGATCGGCGCGGTTGAGCTCAAGTTCGATCGCGCCGCGCAAGCTTTCGACATCATGGCCGCCATACACAACGCGCTCGCGCCCATCGAGACCGGCCTCGCCGAGAGCGCGGCGGCAGCCGGCGATGCGTTGCTCGATATTGTCGAGACGCTTCGAATGGGTGAGAACAGCGATGTCGCGGTGTCCAAGATCAATGAGACAGCGCGCCGCCGCATAGCCGCCAGCAAAGCCATCGGCGCGCACGGTGTCGAATCCCGGCGATTTGGCCGCACGGTCGATCAGCACCGTCGGGGGCAAGCGCGAGCCGTCCGCTCCTCCTTTAAGCGCGGCCATCGAGTCGTCGTCTGCCGGCACGACGATGAGCCCGTCGATGCGGCGGCCTATCAGCGCCTCGATACGGCGGCGCTCGTTCGCCGCATCCTCGCTGGTGGAAACGATGAGGAGATCATAGCCGTCGCGTTCGGCGAGCGCCTCAACCCCATGCACGAGGCTGGCAAAGAAAACGTTGGTGATGTCGGGGACGACCATGCCGATGAGGCGGGTGGACCGGCCGCGAAGGGCGCTGGCCGCGCGGTCGAGGCGATAGTCGAGCGCCGCGATCGCTTCGAGCACTCTGCGGCGGCTCGCTTCTCCGACAGGACGGGCGCCATTGACGACGTTGGAGGCGGTCGCGACCGAGACGCCG
>Ga0209624_10002734_pt1 | contig 12888 bp, 4 predicted proteins | sample JacPinW_OM2H0_O1_FD_188565 | JGI IMG/M metagenome (GOLD analysis project Ga0209624, IMG submission 188565) | Forest soil microbial communities from Algoma, Ontario, Canada - Jack Pine, Ontario site 1_JW_OM2H0_O1 (SPAdes) (version 2) | ecosystem: Environmental > Terrestrial > Soil > Boreal... | reverse complement strand
GGTCGGCGCAGGTTCCGCCGAAGGTTCGCTCGACGCCGCCAACATCTTGAAGCCGGCTCTGTCACGCGGCGAAATTCAGTGCATCGGCGCAACCACGCCGGGTGAATACCGCAAGTCGGTCGAAAAGGATCGCTCGCTCGAGCGCCGCTTCCAGGCCGTCAAGGTTCCTGCTCCGGACGAAGAGCAAGCCGTCCAAGTAATCTCCGGTGTTCGCGAGCGCTACGAGAAATTTCACGCCGTCAGCTACACCGACGAAGCGCTTCGCTACTCCGTTTATCTTTCGAACCGCTACATTCCCGACCGCTTCCTTCCAGACAAGGCGATCGACCTGATCGACGAAGCCGGCGCCCGCGTCAAGCTGCGCCAGGCCAGCGTTCCCGAAGAAGTTGGCGAAGTTCAGAAGCGCGTGAAATTCATCACGCACCGGATGGAAAGCGCCATCGCCGCCCATGAATTCGAAAAGGCGCGCTTCTACTCCGAAGAAGAGCGTAAAGAAAAAGAAAATCTCCGCGGTCTCCGCGAGCGTTACAAACTCGACGACGCCTCCACCGGCATCGTGACCCGCGAAGACATCGAAGAAGTCGTATCGCGCTGGACCGGAATCGGCGTCACCTCGATCAAAGAAGACGAGCAGCAGAAGCTTCTGCGCATCGAGCCTGAACTTCACAAGCGCGTCATCAGCCAGGACAAAGCGATCACCGCTCTCGCCCGCGCCATTCGTCGTAGCCGCGCCGGCTTGAAGTCGCCGCTGCGTCCGGTAGGTTGCTTCTTCTTCCTTGGGCCCACGGGCGTCGGCAAAACCGAAGTCGCGCGCCGCTTGGCGGAATTCCTCTTCGGCAGCGAAAAATCGCTCGTCCGCTTCGATATGTCCGAATTCATGGAGAAGCACTCGGTCAGCAAGCTGATCGGCGCGCCTCCAGGCTATGTCGGCTACGAAGAGGGCGGCCAGCTCACTGAGCGCGTTCGCCGCACACCGTACTCGGTCATCCTCCTCGACGAAATCGAGAAGGCGCATCCCGACGTGTTCAACATCTTGTTGCAGGTCTTCGAAGACGGTCAGCTCACCGACGGCCTCGGCAACACCGTAGACTTCCGTAACACCATCATCATCATGACTTCGAATCTTGGCGCGCGTCACCTCGTGAAGCGCACCTCGATCGGCTTCGCATCCGGCGCAGATGAGGCCGGAATGAAGAGCATCGAAGAAATGGTGATGGGCGAAGTGAAGAAATCGTTCAATCCGGAGTTCCTGAACCGCTTGGACGAGGTCATCATTTTCAATCCGCTCGGAGACGACGATCTGCTCCGCATCATCGACCTGCTTGTTGGTCAGCTCAACGACACGCTGATTCACCGCCAGGTCCAGATTGTTCTGTCGCCGGAGGCACGTCAGTGGATTTTGGAAAAGACGTGCTCGGATCGGAACTACGGAGCGCGTCCGTTGCGGCGGGCTTTACAGAAATACGTTGAAGATCCGCTGTCGGAAGCTCTCATTCAGGGTGGAATCACAAGGCCTGCGACGCTTCAGATTTATGTCGCCGGGGAAGGCCTCGCGTTCCGGCCGGTGGGTGAGGCAACCCCGGTCGTCCACTAGCGAATCAGACACAACGCATAGCTGGTCTGGCTCTCGCAACTAGACCAGCTTCACGGCCGGCCCATACCGGGTACGGCGGGAGAAGAACAACTTGGGTTTGGGGGCGCGGCCTTGACCTCGTCAATGGCCGCTCAAATAAAAGTCTGTTCGCCGTTCAGGCTTCTGCGCACTCGATCTTTGTGGATCGTGGGCTTTGTGTTGTCGCTCACGTCCGCGCTGCTTCCTGCCAGCGCGTTGCCGCGTGGACTCGCGGGCGTTTTTGCGCGCTCTTCCGGCGCGTCCGATTCATTAGATTCCGCAAACCCCGCAGACGTTAAATCGCAAGAATCGTCCTCGAAGCCTCAAGAGCAGCAAGAGTCGTCCTCCAAGCCGCAAACACAGCAGCAGCCGGATCAGTCTCAGCAACAACAGCCCGCTCCTCCGCAGCCGGCTCCTCAGCCGACGCAATCTCCCCTCGAAGCCGCTCCGACGCAGGCCGCTCCAGCCGTTGACCAGAATTCGCCCGCCGTCGTCGATCGCATCATCTTTATAGGCAATCGCCGCATCCGCAGCGACACCCTGAAGGCGCGCATCTTCTCTCGCGAAGGCGATCCTTATAATGAGGAAACGCTCCGCCGCGACTTCCAGGCTCTCTGGAACACGCAATTCTTCGAAGACGTAAAGCTGCGCGTCGAAGATTCCCCCGACGGCCCAAATCACAAGAACATCATTTTCGAAGTCAAAGAGCGCCCCGTCATTCGTCGTATCCGCTACGACGGCATCCACTCGATTTCCGAATCCGACATTCTCGATCGTTTTAAAGAGCGCAAAGTCGGCCTGACCGTTGAAAGCAGCTTCGATCCGACGCGCATCAAGAAAGCCGAAGTCGTGCTCAAGGAATTGCTCGGCGAACACGGTCGCCAGTTCGCCACCGTCACGCCGCAGTACGAGCGCATCGCCTCCAGCAACGCCGTCATCCTGGTCTTCAAGATTCAGGAAGGCCCGAAAGTTAAAGTCGGCCACATCAAGTTCACTGGGAACCACGCCTTCAGCGATCGCAAGTTGCTCCGCCAGATGCGCCATGATCGTCCCTACTCGATTCCGCTCTATTTCTGGGACATCAACGTTCTCAGCAAGACCTACGATTCCGAAAAGCTGACCGAAGATCTCGAAGTCGGTGTCCGCGGTTTCTACCAGGATAATGGCTATTTCAAGGTCGTCGTCGCGCCCAACGGCCCGATCCTCGAAAACTACGACACCCAAGGCTACAAGCTCGGAGTTCCGCTCACCGGCCGCACACACGGCAAAGCCGTCAACATTACGATTCCGATCGAAGAAGGCGAACGCTACAAGATGGGCACGCTGAAGATCGTTAGCGCCGACCCAGATAAGGCTCTCTCGCTAAAAGTCGATGCGCTCAAGACTGTCTTCCCGCTCAAGCAAGGCGACATTTTCTCCGCCGCTAAAGTTCGTAAAGCGATCGAGGACTACGGCAAAGCCTACGGCCAATACGGATTCATCGACTTCACGGCTGAGCCCGAATTCGACATCGACGATCCAAGTGCCACGATCAATCTCACGCTGCGCTTCAGCGAAGAAAAACAGTATTACGTCCGCCGCATCGATTTCACCGGCAACACCACCACGCGCGACAAAGTCATCCGCCGCGAGCTGCTGCTCGACGAAGGCCAGCTCTTCAACAAGCGCGCCTGGGAAATCAGCATCCTTCGCCTCAACCAGCTCAATTATTTCGACCGCATCGAAGAAGACAAGGCCGTCGAAATCAAGCGCAACACGAAAGATGGCACCGTCGATCTCAATCTCAAGTTGAAGGAAAAGGGCAAGCAATCCATCGGCTTGCAGGGCGGCGTCAGCGGACTCGCCGGCACGTTCATCGGCCTGACTTATCAGACCAACAACTTCCTCGGTCTCGGCGAAACGCTTACCTTCTCCGCCCAGTTCGGCGACTTGCAGCGCAGCTTCATGTTCGGCTTCACCGAGCCGTATCTCTTCGACCGCCCGATCTCCACCGGCTTCACCATCTTCGACAACCGTTACAACTTCGACCAGGCCAAGCAGGAAGCTTTGCTCCTCGGCCAGTCCGTCAGCATCAACCCAGAATTCGTCCAGAACTACACGCAGAACTCCACCGGCTTCACCGTTTTTGCGCAATATCCGGTCAAGCGTTTGTCATTCACGCGCCTCTCGATCACTTACGGCCTGACGCACACCAACATCCAGACGTTCAACGAAGCGTCGCAATTGCTATTCGAACAATTGCAATTCACCAGCGTCGCGGGCCCGAGCGCCTTGACGGGTATCGTCTCCAGCACCATCACTCCCAGCGTTAGCTACAACACGATCGACAACCCGCAGAACCCGCGCAAGGGACACAGCTTCTTCTATTCGGCCGCTGTCAGCGGTGGTCCGCTCGGCGGCAACACCAACACGATTACGAACGTTTTCAGCTACACGCAATTCCGTCCCGTCTACAAAAAGCGCAACGTCCTGGGTGTTCACTTTACTTCGGCGTTCACCACCGGTTACGGCGGTAAAGAAGTTCCTCCATTTAGCCGTTTCTACATGGGCGGCGAACAAGATCTTCGCGGTTACGACATTCGCTCGATTTCGCCGGTCACGTTCATCCCGACCGAGACCTCGCAGACTTTTATATTCTCCGACCCGACCACCTTGTCGGCTTCCGGTTCACCGTTGCAACGCAGCTTTGCCATTCCCGTTCTCACGTATCAGGCCACGCTGCCGGGCGGAGACCTTCAGACTTCCGGTAACATTGAATACCGCATCCCCATCGTTGGACCTGTAACCGTTTCTCTCTTCCTCGACGGCGGCACCGACGGCATCGTGCGCACCGACGCGCTCAAGCTGAACCCGGCGGGCCTCACCAATCTTCTCCAGCAGTTTCCGGGTGCGAACGTCAGCGGCCAGTTGCCGATCGCGAGCGGCACAAACTTCCGGCTCCGCGGTTCCACCGGTATCGAATTTGGCGTTCAGCTTCCGATCGTTCAGGCGCCGTTCCGTATCTACTACGCTTACAACATCAATCGCCTGCACTCCGAAATCATTTCGCCGCCCGACTACATCAATCCGAGCGAGCTCAAGTTGCTTGAAGACACCCTGCCGCCTGAGGTCTACAAGAACCAGGTATTGCCTTTGTTGCAGGAGTTCAGTTTGAATCCGGGCCGTCTGAACTATTTCGAGCCCAAGACCACCTTCCGTTTCACGGTGGGCAAGACTTTCTAGCAACGCGCAGTTGAATTTTCATAGCCGGCAGCCTGGGGAACCGGGCGCGACGCAGTGTTCGATTGCAACAATCGGCCTGCTCTTTGCGATAATCGCCGGACGTTTTATGCAGGGGAGGCAGGGGGAATGAAGTTGCGAAAGTTTTTTAGCTGCGTGGCCGGGTTCGCCGCGCTCGCGGGTTTCATCATGCAAGGTTGCGGCGGCGGCAGCGCGAACGCTGTGACCGTCACATTGAGCCAGCCCTCGGCAGCGCTCGTCGTCACCCAGGTGCTCAACCTCACCGCGACTGTTGCGGGTTCCACCAACCTCAACGTCACCTGGACCTGCACCTTTACGACGACCACCACCACGATCGCCGCAAACAACACCACCAGTTCCACAACCAGTGCCGCCGCTCCTTGTACCGCCGACACCGGCGTTCTCACCAACATTCAAAACACTACCGTTACCTACACCGCTCCCGCAAAAATCTCGACTCCGCCTCCCACCGCGACGACGATCGTCTCCCCGCCGGCCATCACGATCACCGCGACTGCGCAGGCCAATAACAAGACCACCGGCACGTGCACCGTCAGCCTGGATTCCGGTATCTCCGTCACCATCAATCCGGCCACGGCCGCTGTCCCGACCAGTCAGAATTTTCAGTTCGTCGCCACTCTCACCAACGATTCCACGCCGAACGATGTCACCTGGCAGGTCACGCAGGAACCTCTCACCAGCGCCAACAGCCTTGCGGATCTCGTCACCTGCAGCCCCACCTGCGGAAGTATAAGCAGTACAGGCATATACACCGCCCCGGCAAGTGTCCCCACAGCGGCGACTCCGTCTACGATCACTACAACTACGCCTCAAATCGTCACAATTCTTGCGATATCCAAAGTCGATTCAACCCGCTTAGGTGCTGCCAGCGTAACCATCGTGGCTACAGGCGTAATTAGCTTCACTGGCATTTCCCCCAGCGTCGCCCCGCAAGGCGGTGTGTTGCAGGATATTTACCTCGCCGCCACGAACGTGAACTCGCTCACGAGTATTTTCTTCGACGGCACCGCTCTGCCCGCCACGCAGGTCGTCGTCGTTTCTCCTCCGACCGCGGGTTCGACTCCGACCGGTGCGCGTGCGCGTTTGCTGCCGGCACAACTCCAAACGGCAGGCAGTCACACGATTAGTATTTGCAACCCGCCGATCGGGCAAACTACGTGCCAACCCGGTTCGGGTGGCGGCCCATTCAAGATCACCGTCGTAGCCGAACGTCCATCATTGATCTCTACTTCGCCTAACAGTCTGCCGCAGACCGCTGCAGGCGCTGCCTCCTCTGGCAGTTTGTTGATCGATGGCGGATTCTTTGGCTCGACGAATTTCCCGCTGGTTTCCACGCAATTCAACGGATCACCCATCGCGGTCCAGCAACCTTCGTCGCGTCAGCTCTCCCTGACGATGCCTCCATTGCCAACCGCGGGTTTGTTCCCGATTAGCGTCACCAACAACAACGCCTCGCCGACGACAGCGACAACCAGCTTTGCGGTTTTCCCGGACTACGGCGTCAGCAATCCGCCGAGCACGGCAACCATGTTGCCGCTTACAGGCACGGCCACTCCCAGCGCGATCGCAATCGACGACGTGCTTGGCGTTGCTGCTGTAGCGGAGGTTGGAACCAATAAAGTCGAGTACGTCAATTTGAACAGTGGCAATCCCATCGTGATGCCGAGTCCCGTTTCTGTCGGAACGACTCCGACCGGCGTCGCCGTCGATACACTCGGTGTCACAGTTGGCGGTGTCCCCAATGTTCACGTGACGGCCGTCGTCAACTATGCCGACCGCACTCTCGAGCTTCTTCGCACCCCTGCGCCGGGCGCCACTCCTAACCCGACGCCGATTGCGACGATTAATCTTGCTCCGCTCATACCTACTTCTGCGCCGACAACTCCGCCGACGCCTCCTCCGTTCCCGTACTCGGTCGGCATCGACTCGCTGACGCATACGGCGGTCATCGCGTATGCCAACACAAACATCGGTTTCATCGCCGACATCAATCCCGGAAACGCAGCCAATACGTCGGAATGCCTCCTCGCAGGCCAGGCCCCGCCTTGCGTAATTTCTTCGGTGAGCATCAACACCGGCCAATATCCGCAGATCGCTCTCCAGCCGCGCGTTCACTTGGCCTACGTCACTCCGGGAGGAGCCGGCGTTCTGCAAGCAGTTGACCTGACTGCGAAGTCAAAAAATATCGGTATCGCGAGCGCCATTCGCACTTCGAATGTCGTCACCATTACCACTGTCTCTGCTCACAACATCAATCCCGCGAACCCCGGAACTGTTTTGATCAGCGGCGTTTCGACCAAGAACTCGAACTTCAACGGCACCTTCTCTGGCATCACCGTCATCGACGCGAATAACTTCGCGTATTCCCAGACTGCCGTGAATGATTCCGTCACGGGTGGCACTACCACGGCGCCAGTCGGCACAGTCAGTTACGGGAATGCCTTCCTGCTTTTCACCGTCTCTCAAACGATCCAGGGCATCGCCATCAACCCGATTACTCGCTCAGCCGTTATGGCGGATCCCAATTCGAATTTGGCTCAGGTCACTTTCCTGAGCACTCTCGATCAGTCAATCGATTCCATCCAGCTCGATCAGAACGTCGTTCTCGGTGGCAGCACTACCAACGCGGCGGGCGAAATCGGGGATACCAGCGTCGCGTATCAGCCGTATTCCAATACCGCACTCGTTTTCAACCCGCATTTGAATCAGTTGTCGCTGCTCGATCCGGCGCGCCTCGCGCGTATCGCTATCGTTCCGACCAACGGCACCGGAATAGGTACCGTCAACGTACCCAGCGGCTCGTCCACGCCAACCGCGCTCCCGATCCCTGGTGCGCTTGCGGTCGACGCCACCAACAACGTCGCGCTCGCCGTGAACTCAGGCAGCAACAACATCAGCGTTGTTCACCTCGGAACAATCAAGCCGGTTCAAATCAGTTCGGTCGTCGCGTCATCGAGCGTTCCGGGTGCAGTTCTTCCTCAAGCCGTGCTCACGACGAATTCGACTCCGACTGCCGGTGGCCCGGTCACCGTTCAGATATTCGGTAGCGGCTTCACCTCCGGATCACCGGCTCAGGTGCGTCTCGATGGCACTCCGCTTTCAACTGTGACCGTCGTCAGCAACAACGAAGTCGACGCGCAGGTTCCTGCATCCTTCCTGACCGCTCCCCGGAGATACGCCCTGGATGTGGTCATCGGTGGCGTCGGTTCGAATCCGACGGATTTCTCTGCTGTCGAGGCGGTGAACCTCCAACCGTCGTGCACAGGCACAACTTCGCCGTCTCCAACTGCCGTTGCTATCGATACCACCCGCAACATCGCGGTCGTTTCCAACAACGGTTGCGGCAGCATTTCGATCGTCGATCTCACGCCAGGTGTCGCGGCTCCGCTCACGAAGACGATCGCCGTTGGAACCGCTCCTTCCGGTGTCGACGTCATTCCGCGCCTGGGCTACGCCGTGGTTGCGAACAATACCGATGGCACTGCTTCGATCGTGAACCTGAATACCGACACTGTGGTTGCGACGCCTAGCACGGGCACGAATCCGACTGGCGTTGCGATCAATCCTCTTTCGGGTGTCGCGATCGTCGCCAATACCGGATCGAACAGCATCACCGCAATTGACCTGACGTCGATCACCTCAAGCAGCACGACCCCGACGGTCAACACCCTCGGCATCGATCAGCAACCGATTGCTGTCGCCATCGATCCCAACCGCGCTGCTTGCGGCACCGGATCGACCACGGGCGGCGTCGGTGTCGCCGTTGTCACTGCCCTCGAACTCGGCACCAGCACAGCCGCAACGGGCGTGCTCGACACGGTAGACGTCAGCAGCAACGTGCCGGCTCAATGCAGCACTATTGCCGCTGCTACCACGACTGCAACTCCTACAGGCGTCGTCTTCGATCCTGCCGGTGGTGGCACCACGACAAGCTCAAACGGCACGCAGACTCAGCCTCCCGGTGTCTTCTACGCGACCGGCAGTGAGGGCAACGTGATTTATTCGTTCAATCCTTCGACGGGAACCGCCAACCCCGCGTCGGTCGGTATCAATCCGACCTCGCTGGCCGTGAATCCGAACACCGGCACGTTGCTAACCGTCAACTCGGTCAGCAACACGATTTCGGTGCTCGACACGCAAACACTAAGAACGGTCGCCACGATGGGAGTCTCCGGCTCGACGCAATTCGCCGCTGCGATTCATCCATTTACCAACATGGCGGTGATCACCGATTCGGCCAACAACCGGCTGTTGATTTTGCCGTTGCCCAACTGATGCCCGACCGACGGAAGTCAGGTCGTCCCGTGCGCCCGGGAAGAGAATTCAGGTCTGGCCAACCGCCGACTGGGCAAGTGACATCCTAAATAGCAAGGGTGGGTCCTGCCTCGTTTCTCATTGCAGCGGGCGGAGTTGCTCGGCTATACTCCGAGGTTTGTGTACTGCCTGTACGACCCTCTGAGGGGAAGCGATACAAGCCAATCGATCTCGCTAACGAGGCGGCTGTGCGAGCGTCTTTCTAAGGAGTTTCGACGGCGAGCTACGTTTTGAATCGGCAGGTTGCGGCCCGAGGTTCCTAACCGAATATCGCAGCCGGGATACGCAACCAGGATTTCGGATTACCAGACTTTCTGAATACTTATTTGAGTACAAGGAGAAATAAAGTGAATTCGAGAATTACCACCGCTTCGCGGTTTCGCGGCCAACTGATGCGCGCGGCCCTCTTGGCTGCCGCCGGCTTGTTCGCGACCGTCGTCGCGCACGCTCAGGCGCCAGCCGCCGCCGGCTCCGCCGTCTCTGGCAAGACCGGCGTGATTAACATCCGCCAGGCGATCGCCACCACTGCCGAAGGCAAGCAGGCCAGCGCCGAATTGCAATCGCAATTCTCCGCGCGCCAGAACGAACTCGAGCAAATGAACAAGCAGATCAACGACGTTCGTCAGCGGCTCGACACCGGCGCCGGCAAGCTCAGCCAGGACGAAGCGACCCGCCTCCAGCGCCAGGGCGAATCCATGGCGCGCCAGCTTCAGCGCAAGCAGGACGAATATCAGGAAGACGTTCAGTCCGCCCAGGCCGACGTGTTCGATCGCATCGGCCGTAAGATGGTCGATGTCCTCGATCGCTACGCGCGTGAAAATGGCATCGTCGTCGTGCTCGATTCCTCGGCGCAGAATACGCCGGTGCTCTTCGTTTCGCCGAACATCGACATCACGCAGGAAATCGTTCGTCTCTACGACAACGCCTATCCGGTGAAGGGTGGCGCGGCGACGGCACCAGCAGCGCGGCCGGCAACCGGCGGCACGACGCCAAAGCCGGCAACAGCAGCACCCAAGCCGCAGCGGTAATTTCGCCGCGAGTCGGTTTCAGTAAGCTGAAAATTTTTGCTGAAGCCTAGACAAAATCCAATGGACCGAAACGCCCCGGGAATTTCCGGGGCGTTTTGTTTTTGTGACCACTTCAGTTTTGTTTTTCGGATTGTTTCGGCGCGTTGATCTGGTGATCGGTATCCACAGAAAACAACGCATAGTTCGTCAGCGTATGCCGGTGATGGTAGCGCTTGCCGTGAAGCTGCATGTAAATCTCTGCGTACCACGGCAGCCACAGTGACGTGCTGTCGTGATCGAAATTCACCGGCCCATAATCGATCGCCAGATGATCGCGATCGAGTTCGAGCTGTGCTATCGGATCGCGCAGATCCGTCTCCAGATGCAGCAGATCGTAGCTGCTTGACGAAATCCACGCGCGCCCCTTCAACGCCACCGGAAACAATCCCCGGCTATTGCGCCACGTCATTAGCCGCGACTCCACATCGCGCTTCTGCTCGAATCGAATCTCCCACGCCGCTTGTCCGCGCCACTCGCTCAACCCTTCGCAGCGATACGTCACGTCATTTTCAAAATCGGGATCGAAGAGAAACACTCCAAGCCCGACAAGTCCGTGCGAAGCCAGTGACGTCGGAAACTCGCTCAGACTCTCGCCGCCGTCACGCTCTTCATCCAGCAGCAGCGCTCCCGATTTTTCGTGGCGAACAAAAACGAGATAAGTGAAATCCTTCGCTTTGATGCTTCCCGGATTTCCATACGCATCGATGTCCTGATGCTCGATGTGCTCGGTCGCCATGAATTTCTCGAAGTTGGCGATCTGCTTCATCATCCGCATCTGCGTTCGCTGTAGAACCGTGTCGAGCGAGCACGACACATCCGGAGCGACCACATATTCTTTCGCATCGATGTCCGGCGGAGCCCACGGTCGAATCGAAGCCGCCGGCACAGGCGCAGGCGCCGCATCTGCAGTCGAAGCATTTCCATTCCGCGAACCCGCTGCCGCGTTTGACGCGGTTGCTCCCGAGGTCGACGCCTCAACGAGAGTCCTCGCTGGCGACTCCGCCGCCTTATCCAGCCCCACCAGCGCAGCCTTCGCATCCTTCGCCGACGGATCGCCCGGATAATCCCGAATCACCGCGTTGAACGCGTTGCGCGCCTCCAGTACTTTCCCTTCCGCAGACAAAATTCGCCCAAGCAGCACGCGCGCCTGCGGGGTGTGATCTTTCCCACCGAGATCGGCCGCACGCTGCGCATGTGTTTCCGCCTTCGCGAAATTCCTTTCATCCGCATACGCGAACGCCAGCAAATAGTGCGTGCGCCAATCCGCGCCGTTCACCAGAAACGCTTTCTCCAGCGTCTGCACCGCTTGCGCAGACTGTTTGTCGCGCAGTTGCATTTCCCCCAGCAAAACCAGCGCGCGCTCATGATTTGGATTGATCGAGACCGCCGTCTCGAATTTCGTCCGCGCAACATCGAAGTGCTGTTGGTAATACTCCAGCATTCCCCACATGTACTGCACGTCGGGATTTCCCGGCGCGATCTTCGCTGCTTTTTCAAAATACTGGCGCGCGTCATCGAATTGTTGGCGTCGCATCTTTGTGACTGCTTTATCGATTTCCGATTGCAGCTTCGGTGTCATCGTCGTTCCGGACGGTGGCCCGTTCGTGTTGTCCGCGGTTCCCTCCGGCTGCAAATACATATAAACGTTGTAGGTCGAAGTACTCGGCATCACCTGGACAGTTTCCGTCTTGGTCTTGTATCCGATGGAACTGACTTCGATCTTGTAATCGCCCGTACGCACGGGCGGGAACGTCGCGTTGCCGGCATCCTGCGTGGATTGCGTAAGGTGAATCCCCTTGAAGTCCGACGACATCTTGACGATGGCATACCCTTGCAACGGGGCGCCGCCATTCTCTCGAACGCTAACCAGGACGCTGACGGACGCGTCTTGGTCGGAAAAACCGCCTGTCGTCTTCCCGAGTGGACCGCCTACCGGCGGGGCCGTGCGTTGTCCATAGGAGGCTGGCGTGCAAATGATGCAGAGGCAGACGCAGCACGCCTTGACCGCACCCATAAGCGGAATTCGCAGCCGATTGCCCTTTTTCTCCGTCAAGATCGACACCCCTAAAGCGAAACCTACGCCATTTGACTGCAAACGATAGCGTCAGGTGAGCAGTTGGGTCAACGGTACGCGTGTCACATTGCCGTACCTTCGCCACAATGGTTTGCTGAAGGCTCTGGTCCTACCGTGGTTGCAAGCTTGTGTCGGCTGCGTTGCCGAGCGCGACGGAAGGATTTTCCTGCCGCCAGCCAGTCGGCGGTCGCGTAAGTCGCAAGGTTGTCAGGACCATCAAGAAGCCCGCCCCAAACGCCGCCAAAAGCTTGAGGTTGTATGGCGTTTTCGGTCCTCCGCGAGGCGGCATGCCACCCTCGACGAGCACGATTCGCTGATGGTTGGACGGATCGTAGCGAACGGCGATCGGAGTGCCCGTCGGATGTTCGCTCACCCAATCCTCGAGCGGGCCAATCTGGTTGGGCGGATATTGCGCAACTTCTCTCGAGGGGACGCTTGCCGAATAGACCTTGGCCGCAAGTTGTTCGAATCCGAGTTCATAACGCAAACGGCAGCGAATATAGAAGTGGTTACGCTGCCGGGTGCTGGTTCGCGCAAGCCCGCACTGGTCGACAGTCGCC
>Ga0209624_10002733_pt1 | contig 12890 bp, 13 predicted proteins | sample JacPinW_OM2H0_O1_FD_188565 | JGI IMG/M metagenome (GOLD analysis project Ga0209624, IMG submission 188565) | Forest soil microbial communities from Algoma, Ontario, Canada - Jack Pine, Ontario site 1_JW_OM2H0_O1 (SPAdes) (version 2) | ecosystem: Environmental > Terrestrial > Soil > Boreal... | reverse complement strand
CGCAGCAATTCAAATTGCGAAGGCTGCGGGCGCGCGCGTGATTGGAACAGCCGGCACAAAAGAAAAAGTGCTGAAGGGAAAGGAACTCGGCGCCGACTCGATGATTCTGCACTCGGAAAATAGTATCTCCGAAGAAGTTAAAAAGATGACGAACCGCCGCGGCGTGGATGTGGTCGTCGAACATGTGGGGCAAGCTACCTGGGACGAAAGCATCCGCAGCCTCGCTTTCGGCGGACGCTTGGTGACTTGCGGCGCGACAACTGGTTACGACGCGAAAATCGATCTTCGCTATCTTTTTACGCGGCAGTTCTCGCTGCTCGGATCGTTCATGGGCAGCAAAGCGGATCTCTTCAGCGCGCTGGAGCTTTATCGCCGCGGGCTGCTTAAACCGGTAATCGATACGGTGTTGCCGCTTGAAAAATGCGCGGAAGCACATCAGCGGCTCGAGCATCGCGAGCAATTTGGGAAAATCGTGTTACGAGTAGCCTAATCCCACAATCTAATTATTCGGGACGACGGATAGTATCGTGAGAGGGAGTTTATGCTGAACGATCTACAGCCGGAATCGAAACCGATGTCGGCGAATCGCAAGCTGTGGCTTGGGTTTGGCGGTGCCCTGCTGCTCGTGCTGGCTTATGTGGGCTGGGTTTTCTACTCGCGGTGGCACGAAAATAGCCAAATCAATCAAGAAGTGAAAACGGAGCAGGCGCAGAAAGAGCAAAAGCAGGCTGCCGACACGGTGGAATCGCTGGGAGGCAGCGAGTTCAAGATCATCAGCTTTTACGCTACTCCGGGCTTGATTCATCCGGGCGACGAAGTCACCATGTGCTACGGCGCATCCAACGCGAAGTCCGTCAGCATCGATCCGCCCGTGGCTAATGTGTGGCCGTCGGTGAACCGCTGCTTCCAGATCAACCCTAAGAAAACTACGAAATACGTTTTCACTGCCGACGATGGCAAGGGAACTCAGAAAACGGCTGAACTGACGATTGACGTGAAGTAGCCGGTTCCAATCCAGTAGCGGGAGGATTCAATGGCGGAAATTTCAGCGCGATTTCTCGGCGCCGGGCTTTACTTCGACGACTTGGATGCGGCCAAATTGTTTTACTCGCAGAAACTCGGCCTCAAGCTGGCGGATCATCAGCCCGGGCATTTTGCCAAGTTTGATAGCGGCACGAGCTTCGTAACGCTGGAGCAAAAAGGATCCGAATCGTATCCGTCGAAAGACAAGGCCGTCTTGTTCTTTGCGGTGCCGGACCTGGAAGCGGCGAAGGACGCAATCGGGGCGGACCGAATAGTCGAGTCGGAGCCGAACTGGGCCGTGCTGCATGACCCGGAAGGGCACAACATTCTGCTATTGCAGCGCGACTCGAGCAAACCTTAGCGATTCGTGAATTGTCGAGCGGAGATTAAAATATTAGGTTGCCAAGCACTACCACGGAGAGGGCCAGTACGGTGGCTGCCAAAATCGTCAGAGCCACCCACCTCCCAAACCGATGATGAGATTTTGGAAGGCCCAGCATGTATACGGAAGGATCGACCTGATCGAAGTAATCTGCATGATGATGGTGATGGCTACTGATCCTGTGTGCCATGACCGGAATGTTAGCACTGCACGATGTTCAGTGTTTCTTATGTAGCCGAAAAGTAAACACGCCGTTCTTTGAGTTTGGTGAGGGCAAACATGCTTGCAATTCCGGCCTCGCGCTTTGATTGCAATGCATTGTGCGAAGGTGCAAAATGTTGATGCTGGCGGAAACGCATCGGCAGGTGCCGCGCGGTTAAGTTGGATTGTTAAGGAACGATCTACACAATGGCAATTGAACTCGCAAAAGGCGTAACGCTCGAACCGCCGGGCCAGGACGCAAACTTCCTGAAGGACGAAGGAATCTTGCTCGCGTCGCTGGACAAAGTGGTGAACTGGGCGCGTCGCAGTTCGATCTGGCCCATGTCGTTTGGTCTGGCGTGCTGCGCGATCGAGATGATGTCCATGGCGTCTTCGCGTTATGACATTGCGCGATTCGGCGCGGAAGTTTTTCGTGGTTCGCCTCGGCAATCAGACTTGATGATCATCGCCGGGCGCGTGTCGATGAAAATGGCGCCCGTGATCAAGCACCTTTACGAGCAGATGCCTGAGCCTAAGTGGGTAATCTCGATGGGCGCATGCGCTACCTCCGGCGGCGTCTTCAATAATTATGCGATCGTGCAGGGCGTGAACCAGGTCATCCCAGTGGACATCTACGTACCGGGATGCCCGCCGCGTCCCGAGGCGTTGCTCTACGCGATTATGCAGCTGCAGAAAAAAATTGACACTACGCGCGGCAGCTTCATGAAGTCGATGAATTTCGGAGAAGATTCAAGGCTTTCGAAGTAATTCAGGCCCCGTAGAAATTCTTCGCCACGTTCTCTCTAGCTGCTGACCGTTGCTGTTCCGCCGTCAAATTCCAGCACGCTTCCTGCAGCATTGTGTTCGCGGCGGATGTAACCCATACCGATGGCTTTACCTGACGCGGGCGACAACGCTGCGCTGGTAACGTAGCCGACCTCTGCGTCAGCAACACGCAGTTTTGTTCCGAATGCAGGAGCAGCCTCACCGGAAAAAGTAAGCAAAATGCGACGGCGATTTACATGGCCGCGCGAACGCACGCGTTCCACAATTTCCTGGCCGGTGTAGCAGCCCTTGGTGAAACTCACATGCGTCGCTTCGAGCGAAGCTTCGTGCGGGATCACCGTGTCGTTGAAATCGTCAGGGAACCACGGAATGCCTGCTTCGAGACGTAGCGCGTTGAGCGTAGCCATGCCGATGGATGCACCGTGCGCGGCGTGAACTCTTGCGTGCATGCTTTGCCAAAGCAGCCCGAGATGTTCGCGCGGCGCGATAATTTCGGCGCCCATCCCGCCAAAGTGAGAGTGCCGAATTAAGTGGCACGGAACCCCGTCGATAGGAAGCTCTGCGTTGGCAAGCTCCGAAAATCCTTCCAGTGCGAGTCCACACGCTTGCGCCACAACGGTGCCGGCTTGCGGGCCTTCCACCGCGAAGCTGCCGAGCTGGTCCGTAAGGTCTTCCAGCGTGACGTCGTCCATGATGATGTATTTGTCGAGCGTGGCGAACGTGCGTTCGCGCACCGACACGTGCGTGCGCACCAGCAATTTTTCAGCGAGCGCATACACCTCGAGTTCGGCCAGGATGTGTCCCTGCGGGTTCAGCAGCAGCGCCCGCGTGCCGTAGGCTTCGCCGACGGATTTAATGTCATTGCTGACGACTGCGTTCAAATAGCGCACGCGGTCCGGGCCGGAAAGCGAAAAGACGGCGTGCCAGTTGGTATCGAAAATCGCAACCGTTTCCTTTGCAGCGCGATATTCGCTGGCTAGATCTGAAAATTTTTCCGGCAGCAGGCAGCCGTGATATTCCGCGAGCTGTGCGTGCGCGGCGCGATGTTCGTTGAGAAGTGGAGTTTCCATGATTTCGAGTCAGGCAGGCATAACAAGTATGCGGGAAGATGGTGGGCGGTGTCATCTTGGAAATCGCGTGAGGGAAGCAGCAAAAGCAGAGCAGATCCCTCGAACTGCGTCCCGCGCCCCTGAAAACCAGGGGAAAGCAAAAAGCGCGGGACTTCGCTCGGGATGACAGATCACGCCAAATGGCAACTTCGACGATATATCCAAACAGCGCTGCTATAATTAAATCTTCGATGGCGGAAAAACTGATCCACGAAATCATCCCGGTCGGCGTGTTGCAATGCAACTGCTCGATCCTCGGCGATCCCTCCACAAAGGAGGCAATCGTAGTGGATCCCGGTGATGAAGTGGACCGCATCCTGGAAATTTTGCGCCGGCATGATTTGAAGCTGCGCGCCATCGTCAGCACGCATACGCACATCGACCACGTGGGCGGCCTCGCGCAGCTTCACGCCGCCACAAAAGCGCCGGTGTTAATCCACGAAGGCGACCTGGAACTTTACTCGCACCTCGACATGCAAGCGCAGTGGCTCGGCGTTCCAACTCCCGCGATGATGCGCATCCAGGATTTTTTGAAGGAAGGAGACGCAGTGCGCTGGGGCGGTTTCGCGGCGCGCGTCTTGCACACTCCAGGTCATACGCCCGGCAGCATTAGCCTGGTGGTTGAACGCGGCAGCGAAGATGAAACCGCTGGATCATCAAGCCATTCGCACGCGCATCGCACGCATGAACACGTCCATCTAACGCCGAACGAGCCGCGCGCTACTTCGAGCGAGCCCACACGCCTGATTGCCGGCGACACACTTTTTCAAGGCAGCATCGGTCGGACGGACCTGTGGGGCGGTTCCACCAAAGACATCCTGAAATCAATCCACGAAAAACTTCTCACGCTGCCGGACGAAACGCTCGTCACCCCCGGCCACGGCGACAACACGACGATCGGTGCCGAGCGTGCGAGCAATCCCTACCTTCGCTAAACCGATTTAGATTACGCGAGACAAAGACGCCGGCCTGAAGGCCGCCGCTACAACGGCAAAGCCTGTACGTTACCCGCGGGAGAACGATATCCGTGCGTACAAAGGTTAATACGCGCTGTAGCACAGACGCGGGCATGAAGCCGCAATGGCAAGCGTGACGTTGCCTTTGTAGCGGCCGCCTTTAGGCGGGCGTCTTGCGGAGTGAGCCATAGGGAACCGTTCGGCGTTCGCAAATGTGTCGCGAGCCATCAAACGATCCGTGAGCCGCATCGCGGGCGTCCGCTAGAATTTAACGTCCTTCACATGCGTGGAAGGGAACCACGAGTTCCCGAACGCATCCTGCAACACCGCGGCGCGGTCGCCGTAAGGCTCGTCGCGCAACGGACGCAACACCTTGATACCTTCGCGCACAGCTTTTGCGTACACCTCGTCCACGTTGGGCACGTACATGTGCAAAGCCGCGGGAAGAGCGGCACGCTCGTCGGAAGCTTCGCCGAGAGCCAGAATCGAGTCGCCGATGCGCAGACGCGCGTGGACCACCTTGCCGTCGGGTGCCCTGTGCATGACGGCTTCCTCGGCGCCAAAAGCGCGTTTCGTAAACTCGACGAATTCCGCCGCACCCACTAAGCTCAAGTGCGGCAAGATCGTTCTGGTGTCTTCCGTTCTGTGGTCCGTCTTACGAATCGCAGTTAGATACCATTGATTTCCAGCAGGGTCCTTCACTCCGGCCTCGTAGTCGCCATACGGCTGTTCGTGCGGAGCGCGGAGAGAAGTGCCGCCCGCTTTCATCGCCCGTTGATAGACCGCGTCCACGTCATCCACATGAAGGATGTTGGCCACCACCCTGGCGCCAAATTCTTCGTTGGCATCCGCTAATTCAAGCATGGAATCGCCGATGCGCAATTGGGCGTGCATGATCAACTGGCCGCCCGGCCTGTTCACGCGGAAGTCCTCTACGGCGCCAAAAGCTTCCTTGAAGAAGTTGACCAAACGGGCCGCGCCGTTCACGGACAAATACTGGGTCAAAGTGTGGAAGCCTTCAGGGATCGGTCTAACCGCCGGAGCCGCCTTCTCGTCCGGCTCTTGTTGCGGCTGTGTAAAGGCGCCTTGTTTCGTCATGTCGTCAAATCTGCGGTGCAGTTCTTCAGCGGAAAGTTCTTCGGTGCGTGTAGAAATCATCCAGACCTGCCCGAAGGGATCTTCGAAGTGTCCCGAGCGCTCGCCGTAAAATTGATCCTGCACCGGCCGCACAATTTTTCCTCCTGCGTCTATCGCACGCGCCACTACCGCGTCCACGTCGGGAACCGACAAGCTCATCTTCACCGGAGAACCGCCAAGAGTTTGCGGGCCGACAATGCCGTATTCGGGATGCTCGTCCGAAAGATAAATGGACGAATTGCCGATGCGAATCTCGGCGTGGCCGATTCTTCCCGCCGGGTCCGCCAACCGCACGATTTCCGTTGCGCCAAAAACTTTCTTGTAGAACTCGATTGCCGCGGCCGCATTCTTCACGCACAAATACGCCGTCGCCGTCTGCCGAGTCTCCGTTGCAACTGCTGGTTTGCTTCCCATCATCGTTCTCCTTTCAAGATCAGCTTTCAAACGCGCTTTGAAATCTTCGCGAGGCAGACCGCGCAACTCCCCGGCAATTCGCGCAAGCGCTTGCAGTTGTGCATTCGCTTTCGGCTCGCGCTGTCGCCGCGCCATTGCGGGACGCGCGATGAGCGCTTCCACCATTTGGTCGAGTTGTTCGCTCAGGTTTTGCTTAGCCATTTAATCTGCCTGCTTTACCGGCCGATTTATTTGCCGTACTTTTGCGCGCCGGAACCTCGAACTGCGACCGCAAACTCTCCAGCCCGCGAAATTGCAATTGTTTTATCGCGCCGTCCGTTCGCCCCAGCTCTCTGGCAATTTCGTTGATGCTTTTCTCCTGCGCGAATCGCATCTCGATCACCCGCCGCTGATCGTCAGGCAACGTTTCCACCAAACGGAACAGCCTGGCGCGCTGCTCGATTTCTTCGGGATTAATTTCCTTCGAGGTCGGTTCGCCAGGCGTCGGATTCCCGTGCTCCCGTGCCGCGAGTTTCCAGCGATCTGCAATCGCGTTGGAAGCAATACGCATCAGCCACGCGGAAAAGGGAAGTCCGCGCCATTCGAACCGCCCAAGGTTCGCGAGCGCCTGATGAAACACTTCGGCCGTCAGGTCCTGCGCTTCTTCGCGGTTCCGCACCCGGCGCGCGACGTACGCGTACACCCGCGCAAAGTTGTTTTCGTAGAGCTCCGCAAAGCGCCTCGGGTCTTTTTGAGCCGCTTCCACCAGGCGCCGCTCGCCGGCATCTTGTGCAGGTGCCTTCAACCGCTTCTCCGATTTTCGTCCTGCAATAAGATAAACTGCCGGGCGCGGGAAAGGTTACGCCGAAATATCGGCTTTCTCCATCGAGGTCTTAGCAATCTTTGCGCTTTGGGTGGGAACTTTCTATACTCCACGACCGTATTACCAGTGACGGCGATTGTGCCCCTGGTCGTTCAAAAGAGGCTCTCGAATGGATGAAACAAATTTAGCTCCAATAGACGCTGCGCTGCCAACGCCCACGCCTCCGGTTGAGCCTGCCCGCAATGAAATACTGTACGGCCCGAACGGACTTCGAGCGGGTTGGCGGGCGCTGCTCTTCATGCTCATCGTCGTCGGCATCGTCGCTCTTATCAACGTCACCGGCCACTATTTGACTCGCAAGTACGGGCACAGTCCGGTTAACCCGGGTCACATTGACACTCTCGCGCCGGGATTGATCGCAATAGGCGAGCTAGTAAGCCTCGCAGTGATTCTTGTTGCTAGCTTGATCATGGGCCGAATCGAGCACCGTAAGCTTGCGCATTACGGACTACCTCTGCGAAGCCCCTTTCCGAAATATTTTTGGGAAGGATTGTTGTGGGGATTTTTGTCGATTAGCGGCGTGCTTTTTGTGATTTTCTTGTTTCACGGATTTCGAATCACCGGGATAGATACGCACGGTTCGGCGCTTGCCCTTTCAACTTTGGAATGGACGCTCGCCTTCCTGGCGGTGGCATTCTCGGAGGAATTTACGTTTCGCGGATACATGCAATTCACCCTCACTACCGGTATAGGATTCTGGCCGGCCGCACTTCTAATGTCCGCGCTGTTCGCATTCGCCCATACCCGCAACGAAGGTGAATCGATTTTCGGATTGATACAGGTGGCGGCTTTCGGCATCTTTGCCTGCATCGCGTTGCAGCGCACCGGAAATTTGTGGTGGCCCATCGGATTTCATGCCGCGTGGGATTGGGGACAGACGTTTTTCTACGGCGTGCCTGATAGCGGCATGCAAGCCACCCACAATTTCCTGCACTCGGAATTTCACGGGTCGAAATGGTTGACCGGAGGAAGCACCGGTCCTGAAGCCAGCATCTTCACGCTAATTTGCCTGGTAATTGTGTCGCTGCTGATACTTTGGAAATATCGTGAGGTGCGTTACCCGGATCCCAAAGCGCTCGGCCTGAGCCCGCGCCAAGGGCTGGTCGAAACAAAGCCGCACATCAATTTTTCTGCAATCTGACAAAACCTTTTGTCCCTTCGTTCGTCCTAATGTCCAAGTAATGACCACACCGTCGCTGTAGGCCCTGGCGGAACAAAGGAGCCACTTCATTCCATGGACGGCAGTATTAACTTGCGTTCTAACGAACCGCAATCCAGTTCGGACCTGACTCCGGCGCCTAAATCATCAGGTCTTTACTCAATTTTCTACGGGCCAAACGGTCTTCGTGCCGGGTGGCGACTCTTGATTTTTATTTTTGTTGTGGTCGCGCTTCGTTTTCTCGCCATTACGATCATCCGGTTCATAGCTGGCCCGCCAAGCGGGGCCGCACTAGCCCCGACGACGATTGTCTATCCCGGGGCGGTAGCCCGACAGGACGCCATCCTCTTCACCATCATTCTAATCGCCAGCCTAATCATGGGTCTGATCGAGCACCGGCGGCTGGCGCACTATGGATTGAATTGGCAAAAACCCTTTCCTAAGAATTTTTGGGTTGGTCTGCTCTGGGGATTTCTGTCGATAACCGGAATCGTCTTCGCAATGGTTTTATTGCATGTCTGTCGAATCACGGGCATCGAGACGCATGGTGCCCCACTCGCATTGGCATCCTTGGAATGGGCGGGAGCGTTTCTTCTGGTGGGCTTTTTCGAAGAGTTTACATTTCGGGGATATATGCAGTTCACGCTTACTTCCGGAATCGGATTCTGGCCCGCCGCTTTGCTTCTCTCGTGTCTTTTTCTGGCCGCGCATATCGGCAATTCGGGAGAATCCGTCTTTGGGCTGATCCAGATTGCCGCGTTTGGGATTTTTATCTGTATTGCCTTGCAGCGCACCGGGAATTTGTGGTGGCCGATTGGGTTCCACGCGGGTGTCGATTGGACCCAGACGTTTTTCTACGGCGTTCCCGATAGCGGCCTCAACGCCGGCCGGAACTTCTTGCACAGTGAATTCCACGGGCCCACTTGGCTGACGGGCGGGTCCACCGGCCCGGAGGGGAGCGTACTTACACTGATCGCTCTTGTAATTCTCTCTGTGCTGATGATTCGTCTCTATCCGCAGGTGCGTTATCCGGATACTGAGGCGCTCGGGCTACGTAACCGGTTTCGCTGAGGGCGGCTTTTTGCGCATGTGGCATTCTGTTCCGCCGCAATCGTAATGTACGTGGTCCATGTAGGATCTCATCATCAGAATTCCGCGTCCGTGTTCGGCGTCGAGATTTTCGGGCGCTAGCGGATCGGGAACTTTCTCGGGGTCGAAACCTGGCCCTTCGTCTCGCACCACGAAAAAAAGTTCGCCGTTCGGTTCGCATCGGAAGCTTAGGTGCACTCGTTTACTGGGATCTTCCTTGTTGCCGTGAAGGACCGCATTTGCGATGGCCTCGCGCAGTGCAACCTCTATATCGTCTGCGTCGCCTTTGTAGCAGGTGTAGTGCTTCAGGCGCTCCATGAACTGGTCCACAAAAGGCGAGATCGCGGAAATTTCGCTGGGCATGGAAAGTTCAAACTCCGGATGCGGAGGACCGACTTTCCATCCTTTGTGCAAATCCATTCCGTAGCCCCTTGGTGGCCGACCCTGTGTGAAACGCCCAGCCGACAAATCGCGGGCGGCTATGCGGTTAGCTGCCCCATGAAGCCGGGAAGCGCATTGTATTCCATAGATAAGGATTGTTTGGCGGGAATTTTAGTGTCACGAGAGGTGCTATTGGTGGCTGATATTAACCGGTCATGAAACCCGCTCGCTTCGAGTTTCTTTAGCGACTGCGCCTAGGACCGAGCCTCGCGTTCGGCGCGAAGGCTTTCCATCACGCTTTGAATTAGCTCTTTCGCTTTGCCGATTTCGGCGGTGATGATGCGTATATCCATCACCGGAACGTTTTCGTCGCGATTGCTGTGGCAATAGACGCCGTGTTGCCCCACCAACACCAGCGCGTTGGTCAGCAAATCTAGCGTCACGGCCAGCCGTCCGCGATGCTGCCCCATCATCGTTTCGTAATGTTCCAATTCCTCGCGATGCTCGTCGAAAGCGGCCATAAATTGTTTGCCTCGAATATTCCGCAAAAACTGTTGTGTGCAAAATCTAAGCTACGAATCGGTATCCCACTCCGCGCACTGTAAGCAGATGACGCGGTTTTCCCGGATCATCTTCGATATAGCGGCGCAGACGCACGATAAAATTATCGATAGCGCGTGTGTCGGTATCTTCCCGCAAATCCCACACATCTTCCAAAATGGACTTGCGCGATACGCTCTTGCCATTCTGCTTTATCAAATGGCGCAGAAGTTTCGCCTCCATCAACGTGAGCTGTATAGTGTTGGTTTCGGTGCGAAGCTGCAACGTGTCGAAATCGAGCGTTTTTCCTTCAAACGTAAATAAATCCGGATCGCCGCCGGACTCTGCATCCAAACTTTTCCCTGCGTCGGCAGTTTTTGAGGACCCGGACTTTTTCTTTGCTTCGCTGTCTGCGCCGCTCATCCAGCCAGTACGCCGCAGCAGCCCTTGAAGACGCGCCAAAAATATTGGCAACTGAAAAGGTTTGGGCAGATAGTCGTCCGCGCCGGCCGCAAACCCTTCCAAAACGTCCTCCGGCCGTCCGCGCGCAGTAAGCATCAATACCGGAACGTAATTTTTGGCCTGACGCAAAGCAGTGGCGACACCGAAGCCGTCGATTCCAGGAAGCATTACGTCCAGCACCACCGCATCGAATTTTTCTTTGGATTTTAAAAGACGGTCGATTGCCGACTCGCCGTCGCCCACCACTTGCACCATATATCCTTCGGCCTCGAGGTTGAATTTTAGGCCGTCGGCCAGATGCGTTTCATCTTCGACTACCAGCACGCGGCTCAAGTGGCGCTCCGCGGCAATTCCAGCGTGACCGTAGCGCCTTGGTTTTCGCCTTCGCTTTCGGCATAAACTTTGCCGCCATGCGCTCGCGCAATCGAACGCACGATAAATAGTCCCAGGCCGGTTCCTTTTACTCGGGACGTGCTCCGGCGTCGTACACGATGAAAGCGCTTGAACACGCGTTTCAGCTGGTCGGTCGGAATTCCCAGGCCGCGATCGCGGACGCGCAGCACCACGTGCTTTTCGTCGGGCGCTTCCAGGCTGACCGCAACATCCACATTTCCGCCGGAATATTTGATCGCGTTATCCAGTACGTTTGAGATGGCGGTTCGAAGTTCTTCAGGATCGCCTAACACGGGAAACTCGGCGACGGGTTTTGCGAGTTGTGCATCATTCGCGTTTCCATCGGCTGATGGCTGGCCATTTGCCGAAGCAAAATGCAAAGCACCAGGACTCAGATGGTGCCGCGTGCGCGCGAGCTCCATGCATTCAGCGGCGAGATTGCCCAAGTCAATCTGCGCGCGATAAGGTTCGCCGCGCTTGTATCCGACTTGCCCGGCTTTCAAAACCTGCTCTACGGTACCCAGCAAGCGATCCGTGTCATCCAGCATGAGCTGGTAGAATTTTTGCCTTTGCTCTTCTTCCACCTCGCGCCGTTGCAGCGTTTCGAGGTACAGCCGAATCGAGGTGATCGGCGTCTTCAACTCGTGAGTGACCGCGTTGATGAAACTGCCGTGCTGCTCGTTCAGCCGTATTTCGCGGACAAGAAACGTGGTGTTCAGAATCATTCCCAGAATAATCGTGGCGAAGACAATCACGCCGAGGAATAGCATGACGCTCTGCCGCCAGTTCAGGATGATCCAGCCGACGTCCAGCGCAACCGCCAACGCCACCAGAGATATCCCCAGCACAAGAAAAAATGCAATCGTCTTCCGGCGGCTAGAGATGCGCATGGGTTTGGCGGAGTCTCAACTGATTGTACCGCGGAGGAGGACATTCATGCGCGGCAGTTGCGCGTCCGCATGCCAGGACGTTACCGAGAATCGAAGGGGACCGCCCAAAAAAACGAAAGCCGCGGTTTTTACGCCGCGGCCCCGTAGAACGATAAATTGCGGATGTTTAGAGCTGCGCGGAAACCAACTCAGGCTGCTGCTCCGGAGCGGCGAACTGTGGCGTTTCCACGATGCCTCGTTCGGCGCGCTGTATGGTTTCAAGCTTGGTGGTGTGAATCTGCTTCGCCAGGCCAAGTTTTTTGAGCAGCAAGATGCCGTACCAGTTTGCGTCGATCTCATACCACTTCAAGCCGTGGCGAGCCGAAACTGGATGCGCGTGATGATTATTGTGCCAGCCTTCACCCCAGCTTAGAATCGCGACCCACCAGCTATTGGTGGAAAGGTCGCGAGTCTCAAAGCGGCGCGTTCCCCAAGAATGAGTGGCGGAATTGACCAGCCAGGTGAAATGCAGCCCCATCACGGTGCGAAAGAAAATCCCCCACAGAACGAATTTCCATCCGCCGATTGCCAGCAGCGCGACGCCCAGAACGATCATCGGCACGTAATGATATTTCGTAATCCAAACGTGAAATTTGTCTTTCGCCAGGTCCGGAACGTAGCGAGCCAGCGTCGATGTATCGTGGTGCATCGACTTGCCCATCAGTATCCAGCCCATATGTGCCCACCACTTGCCGTCGATAGGGGAGTGCGGGTCGCCTTCATGGTCAGAGTACTTGTGGTGGATGCGGTGCGTGGCCACCCAGAAAATCGGTCCGCCTTCCAGAGCCAGCGTAGCAAAAATGGTCAGGGTATATTCGAGCCACTTGGGGATTTTGTAGCCGCGATGCGTCAGCAGCCGGTGATAGCACATGCCGATACCCAGGCTCGTAGCCATCCACCACAAAACCACCGCGACAAGGAACGCTTTCCAGGTGAAGAAAAACAGCGCGGCGATCGCGCCCACGTGAAACAGCATCATGAAAGACGCCGTGACCCAATTGACTTCGTCGCGGTCAGCCGGCCTTCTTTCCAAATCGGTGAGTTCAACTCCCATATTTTTGGCCCTT
>Ga0209624_10002732_pt1 | contig 12895 bp, 6 predicted proteins | sample JacPinW_OM2H0_O1_FD_188565 | JGI IMG/M metagenome (GOLD analysis project Ga0209624, IMG submission 188565) | Forest soil microbial communities from Algoma, Ontario, Canada - Jack Pine, Ontario site 1_JW_OM2H0_O1 (SPAdes) (version 2) | ecosystem: Environmental > Terrestrial > Soil > Boreal... | reverse complement strand
CACGAATACCAGACTTGCTATGGACTTTGCCCGTATCGCCTTCTATCAGAAGCTCGCCCTTGTCCCCGCCGATAGCCACGCCAGTGGCTCTACGGACCTGGAACTTCTGAACATGGACATGCTCGTCCCCGTTCACATGTCTCGGTTCGTTGAACCTGAACTTGAAGACAACGTCTTCGCGAGCGTCACCAGTCAGGTCCAGGCGGAAGGCATACAAACCCTCAAGGTGAAGGGTATCCGGTGCAGAGAGGACAACATCAGGATTGACGGTCATCGCCATCACCGTTGTGTCGGGAGCGCCCTGAAACAGATAGAGATCACCGACGTTCAGGCTTGGATCCTCTTTCGCAAGTTTGGTATCGAAATGATGGGACATATGTTTCCTCCTTGCCAATGCGTTTTTGATTATTCGCGCTTATGCTCTTCCATTGGAGAGACGTCCGATTTGCGTGTGTGTCCCCATTTGGGAGGGGCGCATTTACTAATGGGGCGCTGGCGGACGTCGGTGCCGAGTTCAGAAATCCAGGGCGACGATCAGTCGGGCTGCGTAACCGTGTCATCATTCGTCCGTCCGCCCGAACGAAGGGAGGTACCGGCCGAAGTTCAATTCGAAGTCGCTCCGAACACCGTAACCGATATTACGAACCTTCGCACGGCGCGCCTGCGCACTGGGCATGGCCAGCAGTGGAAAGAACAGGTCGTTGCTTGACTGAAGCTCGGTAGCTGTCGGCGTCCCGAACCGATTGACCTGGGCCTTCGCCGCGCCTAGCGTTTCACGGTCGAACGAGGCCAGACGCCGGGCAAGAGTATCGACAAACGAGTCGAGGTCGTCATCGTCCAGCGTGCGGTTCACCCAGCCATAGCGCTCGGCGATATCAGCGTCGAAGTCGTCGCCGCTAAGCACGATCTCAAGTGCCCGCGAGCGGCCGACCAAACGCGGGAGCCACTCCAGGGCTCCGCCGCCCGGGACGAGTCCGACGCCCACCTCGGGGTTGCCGAACAGCGCGTTTTCCCGGCTGGCGAAGCGCATGTCGCAGGCCAGGACGAACTCGTTGCCGATGCCGCGTGTGCGGCCGCGAATCTTCGCGATACTCACGGCTGCCGTGGACGAGAGGCGCAGCACAAAATCGCGCCAAAGGCCCAGCGCCTCTGGCCGTTCAGCTGCCTTGCCTACGTCTAGATGGGCGATGAAAAAATCGGGATTCGCCGACTGGAACACTACGACCTTCACTGACGGGTCCGCCTCGAGGTCGGTCATGAGCGCCCCCAATTCGACGATCGTTGTAGGAGCAAACATGTTAATCGGCGGGTTGTCGAAGGTGATCGTCCACCGGCCTGGATGGGTGCGGTCGGTGTTGACCTGCGAAGGGTCAGGCATGGCGCATCTCCTCTTCTCTTGTGAAGAACCCTGCTGCAGCGATCTGAAGCCCGCGCGAACCTCTTCTGAAAAGAGCTTCGGCGTTTCCAGGCCGCAAAGTGCCGCCCTCTTCAGCTAACCGGCGACGAGCTGCTGCCCGCCGTCGATGTCGTAGGTCGCTCCGGTGAGGGCCGTGTTGGTCATGATGTGTACGGCGAGCGCGGCGACATCGGCCGGTGTAACCACGCGCCGGATGGGAAGCGTGGCCCGAAGCTGATTGCGGCGGTTGTCGAGCTCATCACCGAGGAGCGATGCCGACAACGGTGTGTCGACGAAGCCGGCAGCGATGAGGTTGACTCGGACAGGCGCGAGTTCGAGCGCGAGACTGGCGGTGAGGGCGGGCAGCGCAGCGGTGAGAGCCGAGATGAGAGCGAATCCCTTAGCCGTTCGGCGGCCACCAGTGCCCCCCATGAAGAGGAGAGTTCCTCCCGGGCGAACCTTGTTTGCGGCGTGACGAGCGACCTGCAGCGGCAGAAACAGATGGGCCTCAACATCTCGGCGTGCCCTTTCAAAATCGAACTCGGCCAGCGGCGCGTAATAGGGCCCTGGGCCAGTAACCAGCATGTGGTCGATTGGAGTGGCCAGTTCGTCGAAGAACTGCGCGAGGCGGTCAAAGTCGGTAGCGTCAAAGGCCACAGTGCTCTGTGTATCGAGTTCTCGCGCTACCTGCTGAAGACGCTCGGCATTCCGGCCAACGAGGATCAGCCTTGCCCCCTCAGCGCGTGCTCGTCGGGCCGTTTCGAGCCCAATGCCAGCACTGCCGCCGATTACAACGACAGTTTGCCCGAGGAGTTCCGGTTCGCGCCGGACGGGAACGGCGGTTGTTGCGGTGCTCATAATTCCTCCAGAAACCCGCGATCGAGAGTCTCGACGCCGCGAGCGATGTCGGTCGCGGCGTAGTCGTTCATTGTGGCAGCTCTTTGCCGGACTGCTCCGCCACCATGTAGGCAGCGTACCAGTCTGGCCAATTCGCGTCGCGCTGCCCCGTGCGCTTCTCGTGCTCGCCGTGGGCGGCCTCCGCACGCCGAAATGCGCTCGCCAGATCGTTCGCCGATGCGAAGGTCGTCGCCGCGTCGTCGATGCGACCGGGAAGCCGCGTCGTAATTTCCTGGAACAGCCAGCCGTTCCCGTCCGGATCGCTGAACGAGGCGAACGAGCGGTAGCTGCGATGCTCGGGATCAGGACCGTTGACCCGGATCCGCCCAAACAGGTAGGGTTCGTCCGGGCCAGCGTACACGTCGTCGCCGCCGTGGAAGACCTCGCTGACGGAGACGCCGCGAGCGAGCAGTTCCTTGCGGGCCGGCTCGATGTCCGACACGATGAGGTAGAGGCCCTGCGCGGAGCCGGGAGCTGCCGCGGTGACGTTCCTGCCGAAGATGACCGAGGACCCGGAGCCGGGCGGCGTGAACTGAATTATGCGAAAGTCGTTACCGTTGTCGTAGTCGGCGTCGAGTCGCCACCCGAGCTTCGCGTAGAACTCCTTCGCGCGATCGACATCTGAGACGGGAATAACGACGATTTCGAATTTCATGTCGACTTTCGCGACGCTCGCCTCGCTGGCGGCGTCATTAGCTTGGACTTCATACGTCACGTTTGCCATGTCTTTCCTCCTTTGCATTCAACTGAATCGCTGAATGCGAGCGTCAGCCAGCAGAATCACATGTTCCCGAAGGCGTGGCGTTCGATACCTTTTGCAAAGTGAGCCTCTCCTGCCGGTCGTGAGCTCTGAACGGGATACACGGGCAGCTTGGAGGAACTCGCACCGATTGATCAGGAAGTCAATTCGCTTCTCCCCTAGCGGAGCCGCGAATCATATTCCTGAATTCACACGTTCTGTCTTTTTAGAGCGCGCGTCAAGCGTCTGGCTTGGAAGCGAATCATAGGGAATCGGGGGCGCCGATCTTTCTGCTTGGGGCCCTGCAGTTCGTGAGTGACTTTGAACGACGAGCACGGGAAGCCGAACGCGATCCAGTATATGCCTGTAATGCAGTGAAATCTGCGAAGTCACAATTAATTAGACTGTTCGCCACCCGAATGCGCGAAAACCAATGATTGTCGGCTCTTGGAAACAGGGCAACGCACTCATTGAGAGAGGCAGCTCGGATTACCAATCCACTCCACGTTGGCGAATAACCGGCTATCCGGAAATCTGTTAGATCCGGATAGGTCCTGATAAACGCCCTAGGGTCTTGTATCACCACCCACATGTCTGGAGCCGAACCCCTTGTTCCACCCCGGCGTTGCCAAAGAAGCTTTCAGACGGGTAGGGTCTGGTGCCGCTGATCTGGTTTTGGGCGGTTGGTCGGCAAACCGCACCTTACGCTTGGGGACGGATTCCCGTGATCCGCCAGGGACCATGTGATGGACCCGAGAAATCTTGCCAGAAGCCGACTCCCAAGGAACATCAACCGTTCTCTGCAGAGATGATCTGAAATCCAAGTTGGGCAGCTTGCCTGAGAAGCCGAAACTCCGCACGCCGGATGGTGTCAGCTTCAGACTTGTGAAAGACGCTCTCGTTGTAGGCCTCCTTTGTGCCCAACAGGTGGGAGCAGTAGTTACATTGGCTGCCGCTACGGCCTTGATTGCCTAGGTTCAGTCGGCACATGCCGGTCGGTGCTGGGAAGTCGACTTCTCGTCAGTGATGTGCTGAATCAGTCAGATGAGTCGGCGTAGTGAAGCAATCTTCGTAGAGACGGAAGTATGGTTGTGGCAGATTTCTAGGGTCCGTTACGCGGTTCATGGCGGATCGAGCAGACCGAAACTGAAATCTTATCTGCTCATAATGGGTGCTTTCCTTGTTCTTCGAAATGCTTTGGAGCGCCCACTTGCGCTTTGGTCTGCGCGAGTACATTTACCTCAGCGAGCGAGCGTTGAGGCAAATGTCCGATGGGCGGGAAAACGATGGCAAACGGTAAATTTGTGAGCTACCTAAGGGTTTCGACAGCGAAGCAGGGAGTTAGCGGCCTTGGGCTCGAAGCGCAGCGCGAGTCCGTCGCCACCTACCTCAACGGCGGCCGTTGGAACCTCGTGAAGGAAGTTGTCGAGGTGGAGAGCGGCAAGCGTAACGACCGGCCCGCAATCGCCGAAGCACTGCGACTGTGTCGCCTGCATCGCGCCTTGCCCGTAACGTCCATTTCATCTCGTCGTTGATGGAGGCCGGAGTTGAGTTCGTAGCAGTCGACTTCCCGCAGGCCAACCGGCTTACCGTTCACATCCTCGCCGCCGTCGCGGAACACGAAGCCTCCATGATCTCGGCCCGCACTAAGGCAGCGCTCGCCGCTGCTAAGGCCCGAGGAGTGGAGCTAGGCGGGCAACGCGGAAGTCTGGACCGCATGAGCCGCATCGCGCAAAAGGGAAATGCCGCCAGTACTACCGTTCGCCGCGCTGTCGCGGCCAAACGCAACGAAGATCTGGTTCCTGTCATTGCAGACCTTCGCAATGCTGGCCTCACCAAGCCACAGCAGATAGCCAACGGCCTCAACGAACGCGGTATCAGCGCGCCCCGTGGTGGCGCTTGGTCTGCCGTGCAAGTGCGCCGAATTCTCGCACAAGCGTCGTAAGCTGTTAAAGTCGGACCGAGAGATGGGAAGTTCGAATCGTCTGGCCCGACCAGCTCTCCTGCAGAGTTGCCGCAAACGCAACTTTGGGGACGTCGGGTAGCTCCGGATAGCCCCTCCTCCGCCCTGAACGAGGTCACAGCTTCCGGAAACCTGGCCACAAGCCGACTTATGTCTACCGATCTTCCTCAGGAGAAAAACGAGGCGGTATTACAATGGCCTCGCGGGCGCGAGGCCATTCCGCGGCGAAGAATAGAAAGAGAAGACAAGGCGATTTTGAGGCTGCCCTAGCTTGAACAGTCCAAATCAGCTGTGCTGAACAGTTCCAAGTCACCGAGTTCTCAGCGTTCCTACGATCATGCCATTCGCAACTTCATTTACTGGTAATGCTCGGAGCCGCAATTAGCTTGCAACAAAACAGTGGCAAAGCGATACGGCATCGTCTTCTGCATACAGGCCGAAACGAAGACAGCAAGCAATCACCTGTAAGAGTCACAAAACCAGCCTTGGCCACGTGCTATTCTTCCTCCGACTTTCCAACAAGCGATTTACTGACCCTGTTCTGAAGACTTCTCATTTCGTGATCAGTTGCCTGGAGGGGAGGGGCCTTTAGGCTCACAGTGATCGTTTGTCGAAGTTCATCTCAAAGTACCCAGGGAAACTTATTACCATGCTGCCTCTTTCCGCGATCCTGAGATTCATGCGGGTCGGCCTCGTATCACTTAAGACTATTGAGCGCTTGGGAAGGCTTTCAGGACCTGCGGCGATGGGCTTTGCGTTGGCTGCCGTTGCGGGCGTGACTGCTGGGACGGCTTTGGGTCAGACGCAAATCGCTACAACTGCGACGCTTTTCGTGACATCAGGAGGTCGGGCTGTCACAACGGTAGCATCAGGCAGCGTGGTGACGCTGACTGCCACGGTGAATGCCGGTGGAATCCCGGTGACCCCGGGGCAGGTGAACTTCTGCGACGCATCAGCGGCCTTCTGCACCGACATCCATCTGCTGGGAACGGCCCAGTTGACCAGCTCGGGAACGGCGATGATGAAGGTTCGGCCGGGTCTGGGGACGCATAGCTACAAGGCTGTCTTTCTGGGAACGAACAGCGATTTAGGGAGTTCCTCTGGAGCTTCGGCGCTTGCGGTTACAGGTACACTCTACCCGCTCGGTTCCTCAACAACGATCGCGGAGACGGGTAGCTGGGGCAACTACGCGCTTACTGCGACCGTTACGGAATACGGGGGAACTGCGGCGCCGACAGGATCTGTGTCCTTTTTGGATACGTCGGAGCGGAGCTCGGCCTTAGCAAACGCAAACCTGGGATCGCCTGTCGCCGGGATCCATTGGCCAACTCCGCTGGGGCTAAGCTTGCCTACAAACAGTCCAAGTGCCGCAGCCGTAGGAGATTTCAATGGGGATGGCATCCCGGATCTGGTCGTTAACGCAGGCGGACCAAGCCAACCGTTGGTAATTTTCCTGGGTAATGCAAACGGGACGTACACCAGCATCGCTGGTCCTTCGATCTTCACCTACTCCTTCGGCCCGATTGTCGTTGCCGATTTCAATGGAGACGGCAAACTGGATATGGCTGTGTTGAACGCCAACTCCAGTGTGGTCACGATTCTGCTGGGGAACGGAGACGGAACGTTCACAATCGCCGGTTCGAGTCCTGCCTCGGGATCTGGTCCCAACCAACTTGCCCTGGGCGACTTCAACAGAGATGGAATTCCTGATCTGGCAGTGACCGACACTTCCACGAATTCGGTCAACATCCTGCTTGGCAAAGGGGATGGAACCTTCACGGTGACTGCCAGCCCTCCAACCGTCGGTAGCTCTCCTTATGCGATCGCGGTGGGAGATTTCAATGGGGACGGCAAGCTGGATCTTGCGGTCACCGACACTTACGACGACGCGATCTCAATCGTTCTTGGGAACGGGGATGGGACCTTTGCGGCGGCGACCACGCTGCACAGTGGGAGCAAAGGGTCGCCCATCGTGGCAGCCGACTTCACCGGAGACGGCAAGTTGGACCTTGCGGTTGGAGTCGCAGGAACAGGCGGCGCCAGTGATTCGACGACAGTCCTCTCAGGAAATGGGGACGGAATCTTTTCGACACCGCAGGCCGGGACTGCAGCGAGTGCCAATTCCATCTCTGCGATTCATGTGGGTGATTTCAACGCGGACGGCATCATTGACCTCGTCCTGACCGACTCGAACGCCGGCACGTTTACCGTATTTCTTGGGAACGGAACAGGATCGTTTACTGCGAACACGGTGAGTTTGCCCGGAAGTCCAACTTTCGGACTTACCTCCGCGGTCGGAGATATCAACGGGGATGGCAGGACTGATCTGCTCGTGGGAGTCTACGGGGGCGGCAGCGCGTTGGTTTACTTGACCGAAGCCATGGAGACGGCGACCGCAACGGCGAATGTCGCTCCGGCCAGCGTTGGAGCGCATCTAGTGGATGCGAGCTATGGCGGAGACAGCGACTACAACTCCAGCACCTCCGCGACGATTCCGCTTTGGGGCCAGTTGCCCGCTACAAGCACCACCATGACTGTGACTTCGGGCGGATCCCCGGTCACATCAGTCACACCGGGCACCGCGGTAACACTCACCGCAACTATACTGGCTGGGACAACTCCGATCACAAGCGGCCAAGTGAAATTCTGCGACGCTTCGGCGACCGAATGCACGGATATCCACGTCCTGGCAACGACAGAAATTACTAGCGCGGGTACGGCGGCGTACAAGTTTGTGCCCGGGCCGGGCACGTATAGCTATAGAGCTGAGCTTGTCGAGGGTGGCTTCGGACTTGCCAGTGTCTCCGCGGCTTCCAGCCTTACCGTGGGCCCGGCACCGAGCGTGGTTTACTCCGACAACACGGCGATTACCGCGAGCGGCTCGCCCGGGGATTACACGTTGACAGCCACAGTGGTGGGATTTGGAGGACCTGCTGCGCCCACAGGGAATATCTTGTTCATGGACACTAGCTTTGGAAACACGTCGCTGGGAACTGCTCCGCTTGGGCCAGCTACCGCTGGACTAGGCTTTCTGACATCGCAGGCGCCGGCCTTGAGCGGCGCCCCGACTTCCGAGGTGACCGGAGACTTCAACGGCGACGGCATTCCCGACCTGGCGTTCATTTGGAGCAGTAGCAGCTATGGGGGGCCGTACTCGGTCACCATCTTCTTCGGTAAGGGCGACGGAACGTTCACGGCAGGTCCGACGGTTTCACCGGCCGGGGTGCATTCATACCCCGTGTTGCTTGCCGGCGATTTCAACGGCGACGGCAAGACGGATCTCACAGTGCTGAGCTATGACGGTTCTACCACCAGCTACATCACCACGCTGCTTGGCAAAGGCGATGGAACATTCGGTACGCCGCAGACGGGCACAGCTTATGACCAGGGCGTGACGGGTGGCGACGTCATTTTGGGATCGTTCATTGCGGCTGACTTCAACGGAGACGGCAAGCTGGACCTGGCCGTGGTGGGCGATTACGTCGGTAGCGGCGGGATCATCATTCTTCTCGGCAACGGGGACGGTACTTTTCAGGCGGGGACACCCAACTTCGCAATCACCCAGGGCTTCAACGTAGTCGCGACCGGGGACTTCAACGGGGATGGTGTGCCCGATATCGTCGCGGCCAATTACTTCTACCCCGGCGGAGCGACGGTACTCCTAGGGAACGGAGACGGTACCTTTACGGCGATGGCAGCTACTCTGCCCACGGACACATTTACCCGATCAATTGTGGTGGGGGACTTCAACGGAGACGGGAAGCTCGATCTGGCTTTTGGCAATAATGGGGCCAACGCGGTGTTTCTCGGCAATGGCGACGGCACATTCAATCAGGCTCCGGGCAGTCCGGTTGCAGGAGGCGGCGTAAGCCTGGTAGCCGGAGACTTCAACCACGATGGCAAGCTTGACCTCGCCGGGCTAGATACCTACGGGGGTCAGGTTGACCTGTTTCTTGGGAACGGCGATGGGACGTTTACCGAGACGACTGCGACGCCTACTCTGGGTCAAAGCCCTCTCGCGCTATATGCTGCGATCGTACCTGCCGATTTCAATCGGGACGGCGTCACCGATTTGGCGTTCGCGACTGCATATCAGGACACGGCTTCCATTCTTATCACGGAGCCCACCCAGACCGCGCAGGCCTCAGTGACCGGCATCGCTCCAGTAGGTGTCGGAACGCACAATGTAGAGGCCAGCTACCCGGGCGATAGCAACTATCCTTCCAGTGTCTCAGGCACCGCTGCTCTCACCGCAGGGCTTACACCGTTGGTGTTCTCACCCACCCCTGGGAGCTACTCTGCACCGCAGACCATCACTATCACCGAGTCCATCCCCGGTTCGACCATCTATTACTCTGCGACGGGACCGGTCAGCACCAACGGCTTCGTACCGTATACGGGTCCGCTCCAAATTACAACCGCGGGGGTTGAATCGATCCAGACATATGCCACAGAGACCGGATATCAGCAAACCAACTACGTCTCCCCCGTGAACTTCACGATCAATTTGCCTGTGGCAGCTACGCCTGTGTTTTCCCCAACGCCGGGGACGTACACAAGCAGTCAGAGTGTGACAATCTCTGACACGACGGCTGGCGCAACGATCTACTACACGACGGATGGATCGCAGCCAACATCTGCTTCTGCGGTTTACTCGGCCCCGGTCATCGTGTCTTCTACGGAGAGGGTAAAAGCAATCACAGTGGCAACGGGATTTACCGACAGTCAGGTGGCTGCTGCTGCCTACACCATCAACTCATCGGCTGTGCCCTCCATTACCTGGGCGGCGCCGGCGCCGATTGCATATGGAACGCCGCTTGGTTCGGCGCAATTGAATGCGGCCACAACAGTTGCGGGTAGCTTTGTCTACTCTCCACCTGCTGGAAAGGTGTTGACAGTCGGACAGCAGACGTTGAAAACAACATTTACACCATCTGATACGACCACCTATACAACCGCGACTGCAAGCGTGCCCCTTATGGTTACCTTGGCCACGCCAGCTTTGAGCGAGTTGGGATCATCGATGAATCCGTCCTTTGCTTCAAGCCCCGTTACGTTTACGGTGAGCGTGACAGCGACCGTCGGTACGCCCACTGGATCAGTCGCCTTCTTCGATGGGTCTACTCAGTTGGGATCAGCGGCGCTGAGCACAGGGTCCGCAAGTTTCACCACATCCGCCTTAGCTTCCGGATCCCATCCAATCACCGCCGTCTACTCCGGAGACACAAACTTCGCAACACTCACCAGCGCGGTCCTTACCGAAACCGTGGAGAGCTACACGATTGGAACCCCGAGTGGCGGAGCTTCCTCTGCAACCATCTCTCCTGGCGGCCAAGCGAACTTTGTGCTCGCTGTCTCCCCTCCTACTGTTGGCGCATCGCTTACGTTTACCGTAACTGGATTGCCGGCGGGATCTACAGCGATGTTTTCGCCTTCAACCGTTCCCGCAGGTTCAGCAGCAACGAACGTAACTCTGACGGTGAACCTACCGAACACCGCAGAGGTGAGGCCGGTGAAGAGCCCGTTCAGACACGATGATCTGCCGGTACTGCTTGGTTTATTCCTACTGCCGTTTACAGGCAAACTCCGAAGAAAGGCGCAGAGATGGCGTGGGCTCTTTCTCCTGGGTATGGTTGGCGCAATGATGGCCGCCGGAGTCAGCGGTTGCGGCAGCAGCGGGGCCGGGAGCGGTAACGGTTCTACGCCAACACCCCACGTCTACCCGCTCACTGTGACCGCCGCTTCGGGTTCTCTTGCGCAGTCGGCGACGGTGACGTTGACCGTTGATTGAGTTGTATCGATATTTTGACAATTCGGGCGCACAGCTCGGGATCTTGATGAGTGATAAGTCGCCAATCCACTTATCGAGCGCGCCGATTAGCACCGATAGGGCCGGCCTACTTTGAGTAATTGTCGTATGGATGAGAAACGAGCTAGGTCATTCTAGCTGTAGTGGCTGGTTGGGGGGCAATGTGGGGTATGTACCCGATTCCCGAAATCTGCTATACACGCAGTTACATCCATGAAACTTCGTCCGATTGTGTTGTCCGCTGCCGTAATTACGACTCTGCCGCTGCCGTCCCATACTCAAACTCCGGCGTCCTCCGTGGATCCGTACCGCGACGAGCCGTTTGTCTTTGAGCGGTACGACACCACTACAACAATGAGGGCCGACGGCACCGGAGACATAGTGCAGCATGTGATCGTGCGCATTCAGTCCGACGGCGTGGCGCGGCAGTTCAGCGTATTGAATCTGTCTTACGCTTCAGCAAATTCGACCGCGACGATGGAATTCGTACGCGTGCATAAGCCGGGCGGCGGCACGGTAAACACGCCAGTCGACGACGCCATGGAGATGCCCGCAGAAGTAACCCGCGAGGCGCCGATGTACTCGGACCTGAAAGAGAAACACCTTCCCGTGCGTAGCCTTGCGTCGGGCGACCGGCTCGAATATCAGTTCCACACCGTCCTTACCAAGGCGCAAGCGCCGGGACAATTCTGGGGGGCGGAGCATTTCCTGGTGCAGGGTGGCGTGGTTCTGGAACAGAGTCTAACGCTTGCCGTGCCGGAAAAGACCTACGTGCAGGTTTGGAGCCCGAACCATAAGACGACGCCGGTGACGCGCGACGGAATGCAGGTGTGGAAGTGGACCTCCTCGCAGACCAAGGCCAGCGCACGCGACGAGAACGGCAAGATGACCGCGGCCGAGGTGAAGGATCCGGACGAGGATGCCGATGGACGCAAGCTGCCCAGCGTGGCATGGACGACGTTCCATAGCTGGGCCGAGGTTGGCGACTGGTACCGCAGTCTGGCAGAGCAACGCCTTCAGCCTACCGCCAGCGTGCGAGCCAAAGCCGATGAGCTGACCAAAAATGCGAAGACACCTCAGGAACAGGCAGAGGCGCTCTATCGCTTCGTTGCGACGCAGGTCCGCTACATCTCGCTCTCGTTCGGTGTTGGCCGCTTCCAGCCGCATACACCCGACGAGGTGCTGGACCACGGCTACGGCGATTGCAAGGACAAGGACACTCTGTTGGAGAGCCTGCTGCGCGCGAAAGGGATGACCACGGCACCCGTGCTGATCGGGGCGGGGATTGCGCCGGTAACGGATGTGCCATCACCCTCGGTCTTCAACCACGCCATCACGACAGTCGAACTGCCTGACGCAGCCGGCAAGCCGGAGCGAGTCTGGCTCGATTCCACCGCTGAGGTCGCACCCTTCCGCGTGCTCATGCCCGTCATCCGCGACCAGCAGGCGCTCGTCATCCCGGATAAGGCTCCGGCCGCAATTGAGAAGACTCCGGCGAACCCGCCCTATGCCTATCACGAAGACTTTGTCGCCGAGGGCACGCTGGACAGTGAAGGCCTGCTGAAGAGCCACATGGTATTGACCGCAAGATCTGACTCTGAGCTGCAGTTGCGCTCCATGATGCAGCGGCTATCACCTGCGCAATGGGACGACGCGATGCAGTACCTCTCGGGGGCAATGGGGTTTAGCGGTAAGGTGAGCGGCACCGACATGCGGCAGACCGATGCAGCTGCGCCGGTGAAGATCACCTACGATTACAGTCGCGAGAAGTACGCTGGGTGGGAGAACAATCAATCGTTGCCTCTCTTCCCCACCGTTGAACTCACCCTTGTGAGCGAAGAGACGGCGCCCGAACACGATATCGACCTTGGCGCACCGCGTACCGCCGAAGCTCACAGCACGATGGCCCTTCCTGCGGGCTATCGTGCAGAGCTGCCCGACGCGGTTCATGTCTCCCGGGAGTTCGCTACCTATGACAAGACATATCGCCTTGTCGACGGGAAGGTCATCGCGGATCGCAAGCTGGTCGTCAAGGTGCATAAGCTGCCGCGTGACCGATGGAAGGATTACCTTGCCTTTCAGAAAGCAACT
>Ga0209624_10002731_pt1 | contig 12899 bp, 10 predicted proteins | sample JacPinW_OM2H0_O1_FD_188565 | JGI IMG/M metagenome (GOLD analysis project Ga0209624, IMG submission 188565) | Forest soil microbial communities from Algoma, Ontario, Canada - Jack Pine, Ontario site 1_JW_OM2H0_O1 (SPAdes) (version 2) | ecosystem: Environmental > Terrestrial > Soil > Boreal... | reverse complement strand
GCGATCGAGGGCTGAACGGCTGTAGTCAGCCGCGACGTTCTGCGAGTTCTGAGGACGGCGCGGAGTGAGGGTGGTGGCGAAGACTTCGGCGGTCGCATCATCCATGGTCTTGCTGTAGGTATAAGAGAGGTTCGCCTGCAAGCCACCGGTGAAACGGCGAGTTACGTTAGCCACGAGAGCGTTGTAGTTTGAGCTGGAGTAGGGCTGGTAGGAGGTAATCTTGCTGGTGAAACCGCCACCGGGTGCATTGAGATAGGCCGGCACGAAGTTCGAAAGCGCCTGGATCTTACCCAGCGTGTTGGCGCCCGTGGGAGCTATTATTGTCGGAGAACCGGACAACAAGGTGGGAAGCTGGTTGGCGACAGTGGTCCTGGGTTCAATATTGAGCTGGATTTGTGTTGGCAGGTGGATGCCGCGAGTACCGACATATCCAATCTCGGCTGTGTAGTTGGTGGCGAAAGTGCGCTGCACGGTAAAAGTGTAGGTCTCGGCGTAGGGGATTACCTGGTGGATGGGAACGTAGGCCGCCGTGGCTGCGCGCTGATCTATAAGTCCAGCCGGGGTGCTCGGGAAGACAGTAATGCCGGCGCCGGGGAGGAATCCGCCGTTGCTCAGGAAGTTGGGATCGCCCGGCTGAGGACTGCCAGGATTGCCTACATCGTTCGTCGCCGAGTACTGCGGTGGGAAGGAGAGGGTGCCCAGATTGTCGAAGAGGACGTCGTAAGCCATGCCGAAACCGGCCCGAATGACGGTCTTGTCATTCGGAGAATAGTTAACGCCGACACGAGGAGCAAAATTCTTATAGCCTGGCTGCGGCTTGGCGAAGGTGATCAGGCCTGGAACAGACGCAGCTGCGTTCAAGGCTTGCACGCGCTCCCCGACAGGAACCGCGGTGTACTCATAGCGCAGCCCTGCATTGAGTGTGATGGTGGGGGTCACGCGCCACGTATCGTTGCCATAGCCATAGAACGCGGTCTGGTCGCCATAGTAGGTACGGTTGCCGGTCGAGCGCTCGCCGAAGCTGGTGGGTGCCAGGTCATGCAGGAATTCCGTGAGGTTATCCCATTCATAATCGCCACGGGAACGCTGAGTGAAGCCTTGCGGCGAGATATATTTGCGGCCATCAAAGCCAATCGTGAAGGTGTGCCTGCCCCTGACGTAGTTGACGTTATCGGTCAATTGATAGAGATTCTGGATCGTGAATTGGGGTGCATTTGGATCCGGGCCGAGGTTCACAAACCCCTGATCGTCGTAGACGAGATTCGGGAACACGTCCAGGCCAGGATACGTGAAGTTTCCTGCCGTCACTGTATTTGAGTAGCGGTTGTAACCAACGCGAAACTCATTGGTCAGATTCGGAGTGAAGGTGTGATATTCGCTGAAAGCAAAGAGTTGAAACCGAAACGGCTGCAACGTGTTGAAGACTGGGAACGGCACCGAGTTGGTCGCGTTGTCCGTATTGTCTAAGCGGTTGTAGATGTATCGTCCGCGAATGTTGTCCTTACTCGAGATAGTGTAATCCGCGCTCGTCGTCAACACGTTGTAGTTCGCAGGCGTGCCGGCAGTGCTCTGATAGTTGCCGAGCGGGATATTCGTGGAAGGTGACGCGCCGCCGAATATTCCGCTATTCGAATCGAACGCGGTTCCTTGATAAACGCTAAGGAATTGCGGTCCGGTCGATGAGTTGCCGCAGGACTGGTCTTGCGATGCATTGATGGGGCCGCCGTTGGGACCGGTCACGGTAGCGGCCGGTGTGAACTTCAAATATTGGGCGAGGTTGTTTGCATTGAAGTTATATGACGCACCTAGCGAGTTTAATAAGGAGAGCCCGGCAGCGGTGGGGACGCAGGAGAAGATAGCTGGATTCTGTCCTATCGTGTTGCGCTCAAAGTTTGCGAAAAAGAAGAGCTTATCGCGCAGGATCGGTCCGCCGATTTGGCCGCCATAACGATTGTTGTCATAGCGCGGGTTGATGGCAGGCTTTCCACCCTGCGTTCCGCTTTCGGCATTAAGGTTGCGGTTCTGAAAGTATTCGTAGGCGCGGCCATGGAATCTATTGGTTCCCGAGATAACGTTGGTGTTGAACTGACCGCCTGACGAATGGCCAAACTCCGGCGAAAACTGATTCGTGATGAGGGTGAAGTTCTGCACGGAGTCGTTGGGTATATAAACGAGCGGACCGGTTAAGGCCTTATTGTTGTTGTCGATGCCTTCAATGGTGAAGTTGTTGTTGCGAGGGCGTTGTCCGCCGATAGAGGGTCCGATGCCGATGCCGATACCCCCGCTTGAGGCGACCCCGGGACTCAGTAGCGATGCGTTCAAAACACCAAAGCCGGTCGATCCGCCCGATGCGGTGGAGGGAAGTTCCGAAAGTTCTTGATTCCCCATGATCTGCGACAGGTTGGTGGTGGTGGTATCGAGGGCTGCTCCGGCCTCGGCAGTGACCTCTACTGTGGTGGTCGCGCCGACTGAGAGGGTCACATTCTCTGTAGATGTCTTGTTGAGTTCGATCGTGAGGCCGCGAAGTGTATAGGGTTGAAAGCCTGGGGAGTTGACCGCGAGGTCGTAGGTGCCGGGAAGAAGGTTGCCGGCACGAAATTCTCCGCCAGCTCCGGCGTTGATGGAAACAGCTACGCCAGTGGCCTCATTCGTGACCGTAACGGTCGCGTTGACGATGGCAGCTCCGGAGGAGTCCTTGACCGTGCCTACCAGATCTCCGCTCGTGGTTTGAGCGAAAGTGATGCTTGCAGTGACGGCCATTGCGATGGCGGCGATGAAAACAGGTATGCGTCGCATATTGCCTCCAGGTGCCAAACGGATTGAGTTTCACGCGTCGAATCAGCCAGCGTAGGTTTGTAAGCAGAGGCAATCTCGTGGCCATTGCGATTTTTGACCTCGCAAAGGTCGCGACAAACACCATTGCGCCATTTCATTGGAAGTTGAACCGAGACCACCGCGGAGAATATCTCTTTGTAAGACAGAGAGAACCCGGTGTTGCTCCCTTGGATGGGTCGAATCGCACTGACCGCGAGAAGAAAGGCGCGCACTATGAGACGAAGCGAAGAGGTCGAAAAAATACTCTCTTTTGCTCCGTTAACTCATAGAATCTAAGGAGTTTACTATCGTTATACAGAACCTGTGACGGAGATGAATTTTGCAGGGATGAAGGTGCCGGGATCAGTGACCAATCGACGATTGGACATCAACAACTAACGCTCGATCGTCGAACCTGCATATTGAAATTGGAATTTGTCACTGGGTCGGTCGAGCGGACCCGGCCCGGATGTAGTGTGTCGGTTGTTGTCCGAGGTAAGGCGTGCAACATGGCTCGACGAGCGGTTTGAACTCCATGAGTTCAACGCGGGTGCCGCTCGGATCATGGGTGCTCAACTTCGGACGTCGGTCAAAGTAGCAGGAAACCCTGCACCACTGCGATACTGGTAGACGTCTAATTCGTAACTAATCTCGATGGCCACCGTTACCCCGTCCAAACCGACCTCCTTTGACCGCACCCTGGCCAGTGCGCGGTCAACCATGATGTTCAGCGAGGTGGTCCGGCTGGCGGTTGATAGCTTCCGCGCCAGCAAGACGCGTTTCATGTTGACCATGCTGGGCATGATCATCGGGTCGGCCTCCATCATTCTCGTTGCAACTCTGGGGTCAACGGGCAAGCAGTACGCTCTTGACGCGCTCACGAGCCTTGGCCCGAACAAGATCGAGTTGCAGTATAGTGGCGGCACCGTCATGGGGCCGGACAATACCAGCACGCCCGACTACATGACCCTCGACGACATGAACGCAGTTCTCGATCAGGTTCCCGGAATCGTCGCGGCGTCCCCCATGCTGGAATTTCACGACAACGTAAGCCTGGGTGGTGGCGTGACGCGCTCGACGATGCTGCTTGGCGTCTCCCCGCAATATCGAATCGTACGCAATCTTGTCGTTTTGGCCGGTCGCTTCTTCGACGATCAGGATGCCCTGGCTCACGAAAAGGTCGCGGTCATCGTCAAGCCGTTTGCGGAAGAGCTATACGGCAGCGTTAATTCTGCGGTTGGCAAAACCATCAGCGTCAAAGGCATTCCCTTTGTCATCATCGGCGTCTTTCGCGAGAGCATCGACACCGAAGGGGAGTCGGAGATCAGCGACCACACCATGCTCGTTCCTTATCCGGTCGCACGCTACTTCACCGGAACCAACACCCTAAAGGAGATCTTCTTCACCATGCGCGCACCTGCCATGGTGGAGCCGGGCAAAGATCGCATTCTTGCAATCATCAGGTCACGTCACTATGCGAGTTCCGTCTACAACGCGATGACGCTTACGGATCTTCTCACCAAAATGGCGCAGATTGCCGACATGCTCACTATCGTTCTCACGTTAGGCGCAGGCATCACGCTGATCGTCAGCGGAGTTGGCATCATGAACAGCATGCTCGCAAACGTGCAGTCGCGTATCAAGGAGATCGGAATCCGCAAGGCACTTGGCGCAACCAGCCGTGAAGTTCGATTGCAGTTCCTCACCGAAGCAGTCTTTCTCTCGCTGAGTGGCGGAATCATCGGGACACTTCTTGGGCTCGCTATCCCCTTCACCTTAGGCATGCTGACGCCCTTCAAAATCCCGATAAACCCATGGTCTCCGGTCTTTGCCCTGGGAAGCTCGGTTCTCGTCGGCGTCCTCTTCGGCACGCTTCCGGCCAACAGAGCTGCCCGGCTCGACCCTGTGCAAACACTCAAGTACGAGTAGTCGAACCGGTTTGCCCCATGCAAGACAAAAACGCATCAACCTTAGCGGAGGACCCTCCGGGTTGATGCGTTTCAAGTTTGTCTTTGCAGAAGGGAACTAAGCTGTAGCGGCAGCCTCTTCGATCTGCTCGCCCTTCACTGTCACCTTCACATGGCTGGTAACCTCGCGGTGCAGCTTCACCGGTACATGGTATTCGCCGAGGCTCTTGAGCGGCTCATCGAGCGAGATCTTGCGCCGGTCGATGGTGTAGCCCTTGGCCTCAAGCTCGTGCGCGATATCGCCCGACGTCACCGAGCCGAACAGATGCTCGTTCTCGCCAACCTTGCGCTCGAAGACCAGTTCAACCTCAGAGAGTTGCGTCGCCAACTGCTCGGCGCCGGCCTTTTCCTTGGCAGACTTGCGGACGGCCGAGGCCTTCATCTGATCGATCACAGCCTTGTTCGCTGCGGTCGCCTCGATCGCGAGCTTCTCCGGGAGCAGATAGTTGCGCCCGTAGCCATCAGCGACCTTAACCACATCGCCGCGATGGCCAAGTTTATTTACGTCTTCCTTCAAAATAACTTCCATTGCAGTTCTCCGATTTCCTGTCTGGCCATGCCTCGACCAGTCGTCTGATCTTGTAAATCCGCCTCGCGACGTCACATCGTGCGCGGCGAAAAAGTTAGAAGCGTGCCGCAAAGGCCAGCAGGGCGATGTTGCGTGACTGCTTGATCGCCAGGCTGAGCTTGCGCTGATGACGGGTGCAAACACCGGTCAAGCGGCGCGGAACAATCTTGCCACGCTCGGCGACAAAGCCCTGCAGCAGGCGGACATCGCGGTAGGAGATAGCATCGATCTTCTCGGTGCAGAACTTGCAAACTTTCTTGCGCCGGAAAAACTTACGGCCACCAGGACCACCAGCGCCAGGAGCGCCTGCGGGACGTGGTGTGCGCGGGCCGGCGTGGGCCGGGCGGGATGAGGGTGCATGTTGCTCAGTCGATTGTGTGCTGCTAATTTCGTCAGCCATGATATTTCCTCTCACTTGCGTTATGCCTTGCCACGCTCCAGACCCGCATTGGAGTCTCTGAACATCCGATCGCTTGCGATCTGATGGAAGCGAAGTACGGCGATTGTGCTACGTCATGCGAAGTGGTCGAACCCTCATCGCAAATCTCTTCAGGCAAAAACTAAACCGCCGGTGCAACCGTCTCGGCAGCCGCAGGCTCAACCGGAGCAGCCGCAGCAGGCTTCTTTTCGTCCTCAGCTTCAACTACCGCCGCTTCGCTGGCCGGAGCAGCATGAGGCTGTGCGCTGCGCTTTACCTTGGTGTCGCGGATCGCCTTGACCTTTGCCAGGCGCTTCTCTTCTTCGTCGATGCGCACGGTGATGAACTTGATCACCTGTTCGGACACGCGCAACCGGCGCTCAATCTCGGTAATCAACGAGCCCTGCGCGGCGACCACCAGCAGAACGTAGAATCCGTCGTTGAACTTCCGCACCGTGTAGGCCAACCGGCGTCGGCCCATCTTCTCGACGCTCTTTACCTCGCCGCCACCATCGGTAACGTTCTTCTGGAAGCCTTCAATCAGCTTGTCGAGGTCTGCTTCTTCAACGTCCGGCCGGACGATGAACATAATTTCGTAGGTACGATTCATTCGATTGCTTCTTTCTGCGAAGTTCTGCTTCGCACCGTGCCGGCGTCTATTCTGCCAGCCCGGTCTGGAAAATCACCGCGTTAATCCTGCGACTACACTCTGCGCTTATTTCTTTATTTCCCCTTTGGCTCGTTTGTCCCGTTCTCAGGATCGTCCGGCCTCCGGTTGAATCTGTTCATCGCAGCGCTGACCCCTTCGGTCAACACCACCTCAACCGCATCCTTCACTCGGTCGAGCACTTCATCCAGCACCGCAAGCTCCTGCTTGCGCATCGGCGTCAGCAGATAATCCCTGCCACCCGCCTTAATCTCTCGTCCATCCGGCAGCGTTTGCTTCCCAACGCCAATCCGGATACGCAACCACTCTTCCGTTCCCAGCGCACCGGAGATCGACTTCACTCCGTTGTGCCCATTCGCCGAGCCGCGCTCATTGATGCGCAACTTGCCCAGCGGAAACGCCAACTCGTCATAGAGAACGATCACGTCCTCCGGCGAGATGTTCAGCTCCTGAATCAAAGCGGCCACCGAAAGCCCGCTCAGATTCATAAACGTCTCAGGCTTTGCCAGCAGAACTTCCTGTCCTCCCAGCCTCGCCTTCGCTGTCAGCGCACGGCCTCTGCGATTCGAAACCACCACACCGCACTCATCCGCGATGCGATCAATCGCTAAAAACCCGGCGTTGTGCGGCGTGAACTGATACTCGATGCCAGGATTGCCAAGACCGACTATCAACTTCACGCCACGATTCCCTCTGGCTGACCTGCTAACTCGCAAGCCAGCAGTGCTTCACTACTTCTTCTTCGCGTCCTTCGCCTCGGCAGCCGGAGCAGCGGCGCCCGCAGCCGGAGCAGCAGCATCTGTCTTGCCCTTCTTGGCAACCTCAGGCTCAGCCGGAGCTGCAGCACCGAGATCCTCAACCGGAGCAACCTCTTCCTTGATGATCGTTACGTGGGCAACCGTCGCATTCTCGTCAGCCAGGAACTTGATGCTGCCAGAGTGCGGCAGGTCAGAAACGTGAATGATGCCATGCAGTTCAAGGTTCGAAACATCGACGTCCAGGTGGCCCGGAATATCGGCCGGGAGGCACTCGATCTCGACCTCACGCAGCACATGCTCCATAATTCCGCCCTGCGATTTCACGCCAATCGGAGTGCCAACCAACTGGATCGGCACCGAAACGCGCATCGCCTTATCCATTGCGATTCGCTTCAGGTCAATGTGCAGCAGCTTGCCCTTGATCGGCTCATGCTGCCAATCCACGATCATCGCCTTCACCACAGCCGAGCCCTCAACGTTGAGGTCGAAGATCGTGTTGTGGCCAGAATCCGAGTGCAGAATTCGCGTAATGACCTTCGGGTCGACCGCAACCGCAACCGACTCCTGTCCCGCGCCATAAACCACAGCCGGAATCTTCCCTGCCACGCGAACACGCCGCGCTGCATTCTTGTTGAATCTGCCCTCACGGGGAGTTGCGACGACTGCTTCTGTATTCTTCAATGCTGCCATGACTTCATCTTCCTTTCGGGCACAGAGTTGAGCTCTGCTCCCTTTGCGGCTCAGCCGCGGTTATATCCTGCTCGCTCCCAACAACTGAGCCTCAATTGAACAGCGTGCTAACGCTGGTCTCCATGTGGATACTCTCAATCGCCCGGCCCAGAAGACCTGCAATCGACAGCACCTTGATCTTGTCCACCCGCAGCGCATCGTCACGCAGCGGAATGGTATTCGTCACGATTACCTGCTCCAGCCGTGAACTCGCAATGCGCTCAACTGCCGGGCCCGAGAGCACCGGATGTGTTGCGCACGCATAAACTTTTTCTGCGCCTTGCTCCAGCAGCGCATCCGCCGTCTTTACCAGTGTTCCGGCGGTATCGATAATGTCGTCGAGGATCAGGCACGTCCGGCCTTTCACGTCGCCGATCACGTTCATCACCTCGGTCACATTAATGTCGGTCCGCCGCTTATCCACGATGGCCAACGGTACTTCCAGCTTCTTGGCGAAGAACCTCGCCCTCTCCACGCCTCCCGCATCCGGCGAAACCACCGTCAGGTTGGGCAAATTCAACTTCCGGAAGTAGTCCACCAGCACCGGGCTGGCAAACAAGTGGTCCACCGGAATGTTGAAGAATCCCTGTATCTGCGCCGCATGCAGATCGACGAGAAGCGCACGGTTTGCACCGGCAGTCGTCAGCAAATCTGCAACCAGCTTCGATGTAATGGCAACCCGCGGCCGGTCTTTTCTATCCTGCCGCGCATAGCCATAGTAGGGAATCACAACCGTGATTCGTCCGGCCGAGGCGCGCTTTAGCGCATCCATCATGATAAGCAACTCAACAAGGTGCTGATCTACCGGGAAACACGTAGGCTGCACGAGAAATACATCCGCACCGCGAACGTTCTCGAGCAGCTGAAAATGAACCTCGCCGTCGGAGAATCTCTGCAACCGGGTCTCGCCCAGCGGCACACCGACGAACTTGCAGATCTCCTCGGCCAGAGGCTTGTTGGACGATCCGCAAAAAATCTTCATGCGCTTATTCTCACTAGGCCGTGCGGAGCGCTTTTTTTCCGCCGCCTTTTGCTGTCCGTCCTGGCTGGACAACGCGTTCGCAGGCTGAGAGCTCACTTTTGTCTCTTCAGCCTGCTCTGAAATAGGGGAAAGAACCGCAGTCGTGTTGTTGTTTTCCACGTGAAACCCTCCAGGTTGGTTGACCTTGAATTGTTCCTGCTGCACTGTCTTGCGGAGCCTTGTTGCGGCGCCGGTCTTATTGCAAATCCTTTGTTGCGAATCCTGCAAAAGCTAAAGACTTCGGTCTTTCAAACTTCTCACTTCTTTCTCCGCACTGTTTCTCGCGGAGTCCAAAACGTCATACCTCAGCGGCACATTGTTGCCGCGAAATAACCCTAAATTTTCCGTCCGCATCTGGCGTCGACTTAGTGGTTGGGCGACTAGGATTCGAACCTAGACAAAGAGATTCAAAGTCTCTTGACCTACCGTTAGTCGATCGCCCAGTAAATCGCCGGTACTAACTCGATCTTACTATCGAGCTTACCTATCGACCGGCGAGGTCACTCTGCGAACATCCGTTCCCAGTACTCGACCCGTGGCAGGGTCTCCGTAAGAAGAGCCTCCACGCCAGAGGACTGGACGCGCAGCTGAGCCGCCTTTGCATCCTGCTCAGACCGGTAAAGTCCAAACAGAGCAGAGCCGGAACCTGAAAGCGCAGCGTAAATCGCTGGACTATCCGAATCACTACCCATCAATTGACGCTTGGTTATTCGCAAGGAGGGATACTGAGGAAACACAACGTCTTCAAAATCATTATGAAGACCGTTAGTTCCAATCCCGGTGCGGACAAGCGCGAGAAGGGTATTCTCGGCCAGATCATTCAGCGCATAACTCTGGCCTTCACCAGATAAACCCTGTTTTTTCTCAGGATTGGGATCGCGAACGATACCGGAGGTGCCGGGCTTCCCATCACCAGTCTTCGCAGAAAGGGATGAGTAAGCAAGACTCAACTCACTTAGTCTATCGGGTTGGGGCAGGGAAGTCAATTCAGCCATCACATCAGCGCTCACACCGTCGTCATCCTGAGCGGAGCGAAGGATCCCCGCATTTGTCCTTTCGTGCTTCTCCGGGATTCGGCTCTGCGATATCGGTTCTCCTTTATCATCAATGGATTTTCCCTCCACCAACTCGTCCCAAGCCTTAAAAGCCGCCGGAGTCGAAACCCCAACCTGTGGCACCGCAACCACACACCAGGTTCTCGGAAAATCCGGTATAGGCGTGACCAACTCACCCCGGCCGAGTCCTAAAACCGCCCCACCTAACAGAAACAAAGGCACATCCGACCCAACCTCAGCCGCCAGTCTCAACCGCTCCACCCCCGGCAACGCCGCCCCTAACTCCCGCTCCAACCCCAGCAAAGCCGCAGCCGCATTCGCCGACCCAGCCCCCATTCCCCCCTGCACTGGCAGCCGCTTCTCAATATGAATTCCCACCTCAGCGGCCACCCCAAGCCGCGCGAGACATCCCTCTACCATCCGCCAAGCCGTATTCCGCCCATCCCGAGGAACAAACGGATGATTCGTCATCAAAGCAATCCGCGTCTCCGCCGCCCGCTTCGCCGAAACAGTCACCAAATCATGCAGCCCCAGCGTCTGGTAAAGCGTAGTCAACCCATGAAACCCATCAGCCCGCACCGGCCCAATCGCCAATCCCAGGTTGATCTTCGAATACGAACGAACACACGTAGCCATCGTTCCGATTCTATCTACCGCACCTCCTGGAAGAGAAACCTTTCAGAAGATCGTGAACGTCACCTCAACATTCATCTCCACGGTAACGGGCTTCCCATTCTCCATCGCCGGCTTGAACCGGTACTGTTTCACCGCCGCCACTGCCCGCTCATCCAGACCCATCCCGACTGCGTGAATCACATGAACGTGCAGGGGAACTCCCTTCTCGTCCACCCACAGACTCACCAATACGTTCCCTGAAAACTTCGCCCTACGCGCCTCCTCAGAAAATTCCGGTTCAAATCCATACACGAGAACCGGAGCACTCACCCCACCGCCGATCTGTTTCACTCCGCCCCCTGTATTCCCATCCGAGCCCGGTCCGATCCCTGGGCCATTTCCACGACCCATTCCCGTCCCCGTCCCATCTCCCATCGACATCCCCACCAGAGGCGAACTCGCCACACCAATCTGCGGCACACTGCTCGCCATCTTCACATCCTGCTGAACCTCAACTGTCGGCTCAATATGAATCTTCGGTTCCATTAAAGGCGGAGCCTTCGGCGGAACAATCTGCTGCTCTGCAAACTTCGGCGGCGTCCCCTTCGTCACCGGCGTAGGGCCGCGCTGGCCACCACCCCCACCCATCGCCCGAGCCTTAGACAAGGTCTGTGGGGGGTCGGCCAGCGCAGTCGTTCGCAGATCAACAGGCGCAGCAATATGGATGCGTGTCGTAGCCGCATAACCAATCATCAGAATCGCGAAAACATGCGCAGCCACTGCCCACCCTGTCGCACGATAGCTTCGTCGCACTCTTATCCGGTCAACCACCGCAACCGGACGCGATTCAAGCGCCAGCGGCGGCAGCTCTGTCGGAGACATCAACTCCTGCAATCCACTCCAAATCGAACGGAACAGCCCCTCCTGCTTCGGACCACCCTCAAACAATGGAGTCTGCGCTGTTTCATAAATTTTCGACGCCGCGGCCATCTCCATCTGCAGCGCCAACCTCCGCCCCAATCCTTCCCCCGGCTCCGGATTCGCAACCTCACGCAGCACATCATCCAGCAGCATCTCGAACTCCATCGAATCTTTCATCGCTGCCCCTCCTTCATCGCCACATACCTTCGTCTCAACTCAGCTCTCGCCCGCATCACCCGCGTCCGCACCGTACCCTCCGGAATCCCCATCGCCTCGGCAACCTCCCGCGACGTCATCTCCTCCACCGACGACAACACCAGCGGCTGCCTTAGCTCCTCAGGCAAACCATCGATCAGCCGCCTCAACACCGCGCGCTCATCCTCATCCACCGCCTTCTCTTCGGGCGAGCCGCCCACCGCCTCCAACTGCATCTCCGACACATCCGACATCCGTTCCGCAGCCTTCGGAAGATGATCCAGAGCCACCCTCCAAACCGTCCGCGCCAGAAATCCCTTCTCGTTCTCGATCCGAAGCCACGCCTCGCCCCGGTACAACTTCAGAAGGGCCTCCTGCACCGCATCCTCGGCATCCTGTGTGTTCCGCAGCAGCCCAAACGCAACCTGAAACATGAATCTCGCCTGCCGCGCTACCATCTCTTCAAATCGCTCGTCGCGTTGTATTGCGTCGCAAGGCAGCTCATCTCGCCTCTCTTCCACGTACTCTGTCAAGGCTCCAACCCGAACACCCATCTCGCCTCTTCCGTTCGCCGACCTGTCCTGCTATCCCTAAGACCGCGCCCAGTCCAAAACCGTTCACATTTATCTTTCGACCTCTGACCAGCTATCCTGTCCCCAGCCCACCATCCACTCTTCTCTGGAGCCCGCTTGATGCATCTCGGAACCCGTCTCGTTGCGACCACCCTCTCATTAGCTCTCGTCACCACAGCGCTCGCGGCCCAAACGGCTTCCCCCTCCGAAGAACCGACACGCACACAGCACGCCATGGTCGTCACCATTCAGCACGACGCAACCGACGCCGGCGTTCAGATCCTCAAGCAAGGCGGCAACGCCGTCGACGCAGCCGTCGCCGTCGGCTTTGCCCTCGCCGTGGTCTATCCCGCAGCAGGCAACATCGGCGGCGGAGGCTTCATGCTCATCCGCGACCATCAAGGCAAAGCCCACTTCCTCGACTACCGCGAAAAAGCCCCGGCCGCCGCGTCGCGCGACATGTACCTCGACGCCCAGGGCAACGTCGTCCCCGGCATGTCGCTCATCGGCTATAAAGCCAGCGGAGTCCCCGGCTCCGTAGCCGGCCTCACCTACGCGCAAAAACACTACGGCAAACTCACCCTCGCGCAGGACATGGC